>TARA_R110002012_G_scaffold9278_3_pt1 | contig 16716 bp, 22 predicted proteins | sample TARA_R110002012 | Tara Oceans TARA_R110002012 (sample SAMEA4396515) | marine metagenome | biome: Westerlies Biome; feature: [DCM] deep chlorophyll maximum layer (ENVO:01000326); material: water (ENVO:00002006), including particulate matter (ENVO:01000060) such as... | depth 40 m
ACAAAGTTTCTTAGAAGTCATTAAAACAGTCTTAAACAAAGGAAACAATGTTACATAAAAAACGACAAAATAAGGCTTATAATTGCGAAAAATTATACTGTGGGAATACTGCAAAGGCTTCAAAACATATTTACAACAACGCCTAAAAAAGGCGATAAAAGAAGCATAAACTACAGCTTTGGATTTGGAAATAAAATCTCAGTTAGTCCTTCATCAGCTTTGACTTTCTCAGCTGTTTGGGCTGCAATGAGATTGTTAAGTGAATCAGTTTCATCACTGCCAATCAAAGTTTGTAAAAAAGAAAACAATGGAGATATTGTTGAAATTGATAATGATATTTCTTATTTATTAAAATACGCTCCGAACACTTATCAAAACAAAGTTACTTTCTTAGAAAAAATAATGATGGACTTGCTTTGCAATGGAAATTCTTATGTGAGAATTGTAAGGAATAATTCTGGAAAACCTATTGAATTGTTACCTTTGAATTATGCGGGAGTTCAAGTTTATCTAAAAGAAAATAAATTATTTTACACTTCGGATGAAGTTGGTGGAACTTTTACATCAGAGGAAATATTACATTTCAAATTAATTACAGATGTTAATGCAACAAAAGGAGTTACACATACGGAAGGAGGAATTGTTGGTTTGAGTCCTATTGAACAAAACGCAAATGCAATTAGTTGGGGGCAATCGGTGGAAGAGTATGGAGCCACATTTTTCTCTAATGGAGCAAAACTTTCTGGAATCTTAAAAACATCTAGGAGTTTATCAGAAACTGCAATTGATAGACTACGTTCATCCTTTAATAATAATTATGCAAAACTTAGTGGAGCAAATCAAACGGCAGTTTTAGAAGAGGGGTTGGAATATCAGCCAATAAGTATTTCATCTGAACAGGCCCAGTTCCTCCAGAGTAGGAACTTTTCAATAACTGAAATTGCTAGAATCTTTAATATTCCTCCTCACATGTTAAAAGATTTAAGTAAATCAAGTTTCAATAATATTGAAATGCAATCTCAAGAATTTGTTACTTACACTTTAATGCCTTATTTAACAAAGATTGAAATGGAGTTAAACATGAAATTATTTAGAAGAAATCAGATCGGGAAAGAGTATATTAAATTCAATACAAATGCTTTATTGAGAGGGAACATTAAAGATAGAACTGATTTTTATAAAGCTGGAATAACAAATGGATTCATGACAATTAACGAGGTTAGAAGAAAAGAAGATTTAAACAGAGTTGAAGGAGGAGATAAAAATTTCATTCCTTTGAATTTAACTGATATAGAAAATATATAATGCCAGCTAAAGAATGTGAAAATGGCAAATGGAAGTGGGGAGAAACTGGAGCTTGCAAATACGATTCTAAAGAAGAGGCTGAAAATGATAATGAAAATTATTATAGAGATTTAGAAGATATTGATTTGACGCCAACAAAAGGAATGGTTGAAGCGGCAACAAGAGGATTAGAACTAAGAAAAGAATTTGGAAGAGGAGGAACTGAAGTTGGAGTGAAAACAGCTAGAATGATAATATCTAACGAATTAACAATTCCAAGAGTAAAAAAAATGTATGCTTACTTTCAAAGACATGAAGTTGATAAACAAGCAGAAGGATTTGAACTTGGAGAAGATGGATTTCCATCAGCTGGGAAAATTGCTTGGATGCTGTGGGGAGATGACGCTGGAATGAGCTGGTCTACAAAGAAAAGAAATCAAATTGAAAATGAAGAGAAAGAAGAAAAAAATTTAAGAGCAAAGGTTGGTTCAATGATAACAGATGGAATTGAACTTCCTTTATTTGATACAAAAGAAGAAGCAGAAAAAATGGCTGAAGAGTTAGGCGGGGAGCCTTCTTTTCATGTTCACATTTTAGATGACAAAGAAGTTTACATGCCTTTTAAAAATCATGATGAAGCTTTAAAAGTTATGTCCAAGCCTCAAGATGAAGAAACAGAAATATTGGAAGAGGAGAGAAAAAAAATTACAAACATTTGGGATATTAAATATAATGATATTATGGAAAAAAGAATTTACAATTTAGAAACTAGAGTTGAAACAAGTGAGGACAATAAAGATGTTGTTGTTGGCTATGGAAGCGTTTTTAACAGCAGATCAGAGAATCTTGGAGGCTTCTTTGAATATATTTCGCCAACTGCAATAACTGATGAAACAATAAAAAATTCAGATGTGAGAGCTCTTATTAATCATGACCCAAACTTAATCTTATCTCGTTCAAAATTTGGAGAGGGAAATCTTAATCTTTCAATTGATGAAACTGGTTTAAAATATTCTTATGAATTACCAGATACAACTTACGGAAGAGATTTGGGAGTAAACCTTAAAAATGGAAACATTAGTCAATCTTCTTTTGCCTTTACAATTGCAGAGGGTGGAGATTCATGGTCTACTGATGAGAATGGAAATGATATTAGAACAATAAACAAAATTGATAGATTATTTGACATAAGTTCTGTAACATATCCAGCCTATAATGAAGCAAGTTCGGATTTGGTTATTGCTCAAAGAGGGCTTCAAAAATATAAAGAATCTATAAAAATAAAAGATGAGGAAAACGATTTGGTTAAGCGTTCGCTGGCTAAACTAAAAATAGAAATTGCAAAGCGTAAATAATAGTAATAATAAAAAATAATAAAATGAAATCAAGTATTGAATTAAAAGAATTGAGGTCGGATTATATTTCAAAGCTAGAGGTTATAAAAGAAACTTGTAAAGCTGAAGAAAGAGATTTGACATCGGAAGAAAATACTGACATGGATTCAATCCTTTCAAAGATTGATGAAGTTGATGTAAAAATTGAAAGAACTGAAAAAATAGAAAGTAACCTAAGAAATGCTGCAAAGGTTTCTGGAGTTGAAGTTTCAAAGAAAACTGATAAGGATTTAAAAAAGTTTAGATTCCAAGATGCAATGCGTCAAGCGTATTCTGGAAGCCTTTCTGGAATAGTTAAAGAAGCTCATCAAGAAGCAATTAACGAATGCAGATATACTGGTGGAACTGTTAAAGGTGTTGGAATACCATCTAGTATTTTAACAAGAGCTCAAGATTATGTTGATACAGCTAACCAAAATTCAGTTGAAACAATGGCTTTCACTGACCAATTAGAAGCGAATTTAGTTTTATCTTCTGCTGGTGCAAATTTTTATGGAGGTGTTAACAATATGAAGTTTCCTGTTATATCTGGAATCACTTCATCTTTTCAACCTGAAACAGGTGGAACTGAAGCTGATGGAACTGGAGCAACTACAAATGTAACATTATCTCCAAAGAAATTAATATCAATTGTAAATGTTTCTCAAGAATCATTAAGTCAAAATACTTCAATTGAAGCTGCTTTGCAAAGAAACATGGCCGCTAATATTGCTGCAACAATGGAGGATGCTTTTCTAAAAGAAACTGATGTTTCTAACGCTCCAACTTCTTTATTGAAAGATGCAACTGCTTCTGGAACTGGAGCTTTGGCTGCTGCGGGAATCATTAAATTAGAAACTGACACTTTAGATGCTAAGGTTGCTTTAGAAGGTGCAAGAATGGCTTATATCATGAATACGCCAGCTTACACTGCTGTTAAAACAATGGCTCAAGTTTCAAACGTATCTCCAATCTATGATAATACAGATAAGAGATTAAATGGTTACTTTGCTTTTGTAACAAGTAATTTATCTCCAACAAACGCTGCTAAACAAGCAATTTTATTTGGAGATTTTTCAAAAGTGCATGTAGCTCAATTTGGTGGTCTTGATATTCTTTTTGACCCTTACACTTATTCTGGTGTTGGAGTTCCAAGAATGGTAATTACTTCTCTTGTTGATGCTGCTGCTGTTCAATCTGCAACATTCCATAAGAACATAGAAGCATAATAATTTGGTTTATTAATTAAAAAGGGCTGGTTGTTTTCAGCCAGCTCTTTTTTTTATTTATTTAATATGAAAAGAAGTATAAAAGTAATAACGGCGGGAAATGCGGTTTTGACTCTTTCAGAAGTCAAGCTTCATTTGAAAATTGATACAACTGCTGATGACGCATTAATAACAAATTTAATTACAGCAGCAACAGAATCTTGCCAAGTATATACAAACAGATATTTTACAACAACAATTGTTGAACAATATTCTGACACTTTTGCTGGAGTTAAACAATTATACAAATCTCCAGTTATTTCAATAACTCATATTAAATATTATGATTCTAATAATAGCTTGCAAACTTGGGATGCTGCAAATTATATTGTTGATAATGTTTCACAGCCAGCAAGGATTGGATTGGAAGTTCAAAAAGCTTATCCAACAATTGCAGACAGAATGAATGCTGTTGTTGTTAAGTATTCTGTTGGATATGGTGCGGCTGCTGATGTTCCTCAAGCCATTAAAAGTGCAATTCTTTTAACAATTGGAAACTTTTATGAAAATAGACAATCAGTTATTACTGGAAGAACTGCAACTGATCTTCCTTTGTCAAGTCAATATTTGTTAAATCAATTCAAAGTTCAGGTATGTTAAGCATAGGCGAATTAGATAGGAGAATTGAAGTTAAAAACTTTACAAGTGTTAAAAATGATTTTGGTGGAACAACCAAAACTTATGCTACACTTTATACATTATGGGCAAAAAAAGATTACAAAAAATCTGATAGAAAAGAAGATTCCGAGCAAATAGTTCAAAACACTGAGGTTTGCTTTTATGTTAGAAATATGAGAGATGTCATAATATTAGGAACTTATCATATTCACGATATTGATGAAAATGAAACTTACATAATTCATGGAATTAAAGAAATAGATGGAAGAGATAGATTCTTGGAAATAGAAACAACAATTAAAGATAATCAATGATAGCTGGAGCAAAGTCAAGTCAACAAAATGATAAGGTAACATTTGAATTGCAAGGAATTGCAAAGGTTGAAAGAATGTTTAAACAAATGGAGCAGTGGGTTGGAACAAAAAAAGCTGATGCTGGTTGGGTGCGTTTATGGAAAAAAACAATGGAGCCCTTGAGAAAAGCTGCAGTTCAAAACGCTCCATTGCTTGGAGATTCAGGAACTGAATCAACCAGCTCTAAATATCAAATCCCCTACCCTCCAAATAAAAAGCTTTATATTAAAAGAGGAACATTGAAAGAATCAATTCAATGGTTTAGAACTCCAGCTTCCAGAGATGTTAATGGAGGATATATTGGGCCAAGAGTTAAAGGAAAATATGGAAAAAACAAAGGAGGATATTATGGAGCTTGGATTGAATATGGCGACCAAGTGGAACATTTTGGAAAATATACATCCAAAGCAGTTCCTTTCATGAAAACAGCTTTTCAAGCAAAAGGAGATGGAGTTATTAAAACAATATATCCATTAGCTGAAAAAATGTATTTAAGGATGGCTAAAAAATTTAACAAATAATGAAAGTTGGAAAAGTAATATATAAACTTTTAAGCGACAATACAGCGGTTGCTGGATTGGTGGGAACTAGGATTGCTCCAAGTGTTATGGAACAAAGTTCTCAATTTCCTTTCATAATTTATGATATTGTAAATGACTCTCCTGATAGACAAAAGAGCACCACGTCTCAGCTTAACACTTATAAAGTTTTAGTTTCTGCATATTCTCAAACATATACTGAAGCAAGTTTTCTTGGGAATTATATAAGAACGGCCTTGGATAGACGCTCAGGAAATTTTAATGGAGTTGAAATCCAGTCAATTGATTTTGAAGGGGTTGATGACGTTTTTGATGACATGAGTGGTAAAGATGGAATTTTTAGAAAGAGTTTGGATTTTAAAGTTAGAGTTGTTAATTCAATAAATAATATTTATTCAACAATATTTGATGGAGTTGATGACCTTGTTTCTTTGGGTGTTACGGGAATGAGTTCAATAAAAAACACTGGTTCAATTTCAGCTTGGTTTAAATTAGAAACAATTGCAGCATCTGGTAATATTTTTCAAACTAGAGTTGATTCAAATAATAGTATATTTTTATATTATAACGCTGGAACTAATGAATTAATTGCAAACTATAAAGCGGGAGGAAATGCAAATAATGCTACCGCTAATGATAGTATTGAAGGGGATGGATTGTGGCATCATGTTGCTTCAACTTGGGATTCTTCTGGAAATGTTAAATTATATTTAGATGGCAATTTAAAAGCAACAACAGCAATTTCAGGAACATTTACTGGAAGCTTTACAACTGCTTCAATTGGAAGCAATTCTGTTGGAGGAGGTTTTTGGAAAGGAAATATTGATGAGGTTTCAGTTTTTAATGCTGAATTAAGTTCATCACAGGTAACAAGTTTATATAATGGAGGCTATCCAGATGCTGTTGCTGGTTTGGCAAATATTCAATTTTATTATAAAATGGGGGATGGAGATAATGAAGGAAATCCAATTGCAACAGCTCCAACAATAATTGATGAAATTGGAAATAATAATGGAACAATGGTAAACATGGAGCAAGCTGATTTTGTTGCAGACGTGCCAAAAGGAATATAAAATGGAGGTTAATTATGTTATAATAAATAAAGAAGATTTAGATCTCGTGGATTTTGAAATGGTTATTGAAGATTCTGTTGATTCATTAAGATATTCTTTAGATGGAAAAAAAACAATTCTTAAATTTAAAGGAATAACTCCAGAATTTTTGCAAGGAAAAGAAATATATAATTTAGATAAAATAATAGAAATTATTGGAAACTCTGATAATGGTTGGATTAACAATGAAAATTAGAAAAAATGAAATTTGAATTAAAAAAGAAATTCACTAGAGGACATAAAACTTTTGAAGTTGGAACTATAATTTCAGTAGATGCTGAAATGTATAAATGGCTCAAAGATAATGGATATGGTGTGGAAGATAAGAAAACAAAAACAAAAAAAGACAAATAATAACAATTAAAAACTAAAAAAAATGGCAACTTATAACGGTTCAATAAACGGGACAAATCTTGGAGTGTATGCTGGAGGGACTTTGATAGCTTTCGCAACAAGTGCAACAATTAACGTAAATATGAGTTTACGTTCGACCTCTTCAAAAGCAAGTGGAGGATGGGAAGAAAACATGGAAGGAATTAGAAACTGGGATGTTTCAGTTGATGCTCTTTATGTTTATACAAATTCAGATGGTTCAGCTGTATCTGAAATTACTTTTGATGAATTATATAAAACTTACATTGGAGCGGATGCTACAGGCCCAACTGATAACAGAGCTTCTTTTGTATTGAAATTTGGAGTTGGAACAACAGCAACTGGAGATATTAATTATCAAGGTTCTGCTTGGGTTACTTCATTGAGTATTTCTGCACCTATGGAGGACACTTCAACTTATTCAGCTTCTTTTCAAGGAACTGGAACTTTAACACAAACAATTAGTTAAAATGTTTATAGAGCGGCGTCATGCGTTTTCTTTTCTGAGTGCGTGGCGTCGTTTTTTTTTAATTCAGAAAAGACAAAAAACTTAGAAAAATGAATTATGAAATTTTAGAAATTAATGGAAATGATTATCCAATACGTTTTGGATTCAACGCATTAAGAGAATATTCCAAAATCACTGGAGCAACAATGCAAGATTTGAACAAACTTGCAAATGGAGAAACAACTTTTAATGATGCTTTTGCATTGATTTATTGTGGAATGAAAGATGGTGCTAGAAAAGCAAAAAAAGAATTTAGATATTCAATTGCTGACATAACTGATTTATTTGATGGCAATTTAGAATCAATGGAAGAGGCTTTTGAAATACTCGGAAGAGCAATGGAGGAGTCAAGTGGAGAAAAAAAGCCAAAAGCCAAGATAGCAAAAAAGAAGAGCAAGAAGAGCTAACTTGGCAAAAATTAGAAAAGATTGCTTTTGGCAGAATGAATATGAATGTTGATGAATTTTACGATATGCTGCCAAGACATTTTTTTAATAAGCTTGAAGGATTTTATGAAATGGAAAATCTAAGGCAAAGGAATGATTGGGAGAGAACAAGATGGAGCACGTGTATTCTTTTAAATGTTCATGTTTCAAAAGGTAAAAGATACAAGCCAAAAGATTTAATTGAATTTGAGTGGGATAAAAAAGTAAATGAAGAAACAAAAACAGATTATGAAATATTACAAGCAGAAGCTGAATATCATAAAAAATTAATACAACATAAAAACAAACAATAATGGCGGGAATTTCAGTTGGTTTTTTAAATTTTAAAGTAGGGGTTCAAAGCACAGATTTCACAAAGAAACTCAACAAGATGCAAAGACAAGCTGCAAAGTTTGGAAGATCAATGCAGAAAACTGGACAAAGCATGACAATGAGTTTAACATTGCCATTAGTTGCTTTAGGTGCTGGAGCTACAAAAGTTTTCATGGATTTTGAACAAGGGATGTTGAAGGTTGCGGCGGTTTCTGGTGCAACAGATAGTCAAATGAAAATGTTATCTGATACAGCAAAAGAACTTGGGAGAACAACAATGTTTAGTGCTTCACAGGTTGCAGAATTACAATTCAATCTTTCAAAATTAGGATTAACTCCAGAGGCAATTGACAAAGCAACGGAATCAATATTGAGATTATCTCAAGCAACTGGGGAAGATTTGGGAGAAACAGCTACAGTTGTTGCTTCTACAATGAGAGCTTTTGGAATGACTGCTAGCGAAACAAACAGAATCACAAATGTTATGGCTGATTCGTTTAGTTCTACAGCATTGGATTTGGAAAAATTTAAAACAGCAATGGCGACACTTGCTCCAGTTGCAAAAGAATCTGGAGTTTCAATTGAACAAGCCTCGGCTTTGGTGGGTCTATTAGCTAACAATGGGGTTGATGCTTCAACATCAGGAACCGCTTTAAGAAATATATTTTTAGACCTATCAAAAACTGGAATGAGTCTTGATGAAGCAATGGCTCAAATAAATAATTCAACTGAACCATTAACAGCCGCTTTTGATATGTTTGGTAAAAGGGGAGCTACGGTTGCAACAATACTTTCAAAAAATCAAGAAGAGATTCAATTATTAACTCAGGACTTTATTAATTCAGAAGGAGAGGCTGCTTCAATGGCAGAAACAATGGATAAGGGATTGGCTGGTTCAATGAGGCGTCTAAAATCTCAAACGGAAGCGGCTGGAATTTCACTTGGAGAAGTTTTAGCTCCAGCGGTTGATTTTTTAGCTAAATTAATTGGTTCATTAATGGATGGTTTTTCTGGATTATCTAAAACAACAAAAACAATTATTGTTGTTTTTGGTGGATTCCTTGCAATCCTTGGCCCAATATTTTTAATTGTTGGAAAACTAGCAATGGCTTATGTTTCAATAACTAAAGCAATCATGCTTGCTAAAGCTGCTCAAATAAGTTTGAATTTTGCAATGTTAAAAAATCCAATATTTTTAGTTATTACTTTAATTGTTGGACTTGTAACAGCTTTCATTTTATTGTATAACAATATTGAACAAGTGAGGGGAGCTGTATTTGGATTGTTTTCTGCTGCTAAAAAGGTGTTTACTTCTTTGCCAAGTTTAATAATGGGAACATTGGGAAGCGTTGGAGATATTTTAATCGGAATCTTTACACTTGACGTTGATAAAATTAAGAAAGGTTTTCTCGGTGCTAAAAAAGGTTTTAAGGATTTTGGGAAAGGAGTTGCTGATGAATTTAAAGCTGGATATTCAAAAGGATTGGAATCTGAGCCAATAGACGTTGCTGGCTTTTTAGGTTTCAGCAGTGAAGATATTGAAGCTCAAGCTAAAAATGTTGAGGTTGAAAGTGAAGACCCTGTTGAGATTAAAGGTAAAAGTTTTGATATTGATACTGATAAAACTCAACCAGAAAGCGCACCATCAGGCCCGAAAACATCTACTTTTGGAATTGATATTGATGCTCTGAAAAGAAATCACAAAGAAGCAATTCTTGCAGAAAAACAAAATCTTCTTAATGGACTCATAACAAAAGAAGAGTTTAACAACAGAATCAGAGATGAAGAGCTTGGGCATCTTGAACAAATGAAGATGGTTAATGAATCTTATGGGAAAGATGTTCTTGACTTAGAAGAAAGGATTGTTGATGCAAAACAAAATATTTTTGACAATACTGAGGTTAGAGAATTTGAAGGAGCTCTTGGAAACTTAGGAGAAAAAATGTCTGAATTTTTTGAGGTTGATTTAAAAACTTTAGAAGATGGAATGATGGATATTTTTAAAAGGCTTGGAGATGAATTAGCTCAGGGAGCTGATAGCTTTGAAGATTATGCTGCAAACGTGAAAGGAATGATGAAAAGTGTAATTGGAGGGTTAATTAGTCAAGGAGTTACTGCTGCAGTAACAAATGCTTTAACAAGCACATCTTTTCTGCCTCCATTTTTGATTCCAGTAGTTGCTGGAGCTGCTGCGGGCTTAGCTAGAACGGCTTTCAATTCATTGATTCCAGCTTTTGCTGAAGGAGGATTAGTTACGGGGCCAACTCTTGGATTAATTGGAGAAGGTATTGGAACGAATGCTTCAAATCCAGAAGTTATTGCACCGCTTGACAAATTAAAAGGATTCATGAATGGAGGAAATAAAGTTGTTGTTGAGGGTGTTATAAAAGGCAATGATATTTTTCTTTCAAATCAAAGAACAAAACAAAACAGATTTAGAACAACTTAAATAAAAAAAATATGGCGGTTCATTCAGCTTATGGTTTAAATAAATATGCAACTTCAGTTGTTAAAAGTATGACAGATGAAACTTATACTTTAACATTTTGGTGGAATGGAACGGGAGCAGCTAAATCTTGGACTTTAGCGGGAGCGGGTGCTTTTGTAGATTATGAAGCCTCAAGCTCTGATGACAAAAATGCTGGTATAATTTGTTCACAAATGAGCGTTCCTTTATTAGTTGAAGATTTAACTCAACAAACTTTTTTAGATGGTTTACGTTCATCAAAACAAGAAAAAGACTTTTGGGTTACTTTAAACATTGGAACTTCTTATGCAGCGGGCTCTTTGATTTGGGCGGGTTACATGATTTTTGATTTAGAAACAACAGAAGACATTTCATATCCCTACGTTCAAAGTTTAACTTTCATTGATGGTATTTCAACACTTAAAGAAATTCCTTTTATTAGAGATACAAATTCAGAAGATAGTTCAGTTCCAACATATCCTTTTACAAGAACAGATACTTTTGATAATGGAGGTTACAGAAGGCCAATTGGAGGGAGTTTAACTTGGTTAAAAATGTTGCTTGATAGAGTAGGGATGTTGCTCGACCAAGATGACACTGGAGGAGATTTAGAAAATTACACAATTCAAACTTCTTTCAATTGGTGGAATGAAGATATGGATGGTTCTCCATCAGTTGCAAATGATCCCCTTGTTTTGATGAAAATATCAATGAGGCCTTTTTATGAAAGAGACGAAAATGGATTTATGAAAGTTCCAAATTGTTATGATGTATTAGAACAGATTTGCAAGAACTTTAATATGAGATTAATTTATTGGAATCATACTTTCCATTTTATTCAAATAAACGAATATAACACTGACGAATCAGGGGTTGCACCTTATACAACTCCAATCAATATTCCAACAAGAGAATATTTTTATACTGGTTCAGCAAGGCAACAAAATAACTTTTTAGGCAACACAAATTATTCTTTGTATAACATGGTGTTTGAAAACGTTTCAAATCCAAACAAGGGCTTGCAAAAACTTGCTGGCTCTACCAATCAAGCTTTACCTGCTATAAAGAAAACAACTGGAACTTATTCTCAAAATGCTGGAATCAATATTTTTAGCGGCTATCCTCTTTTTGTAACTCATAACACTGGAAGCATTACGCCTACAGCTTGGCCAACAACAGGAAGTTATTCAGAAATAACTCAAACTTCAAATACTGGAGGATTTGAAAACATAATGGAAATAACAAACGCAAAGGATTTGGATGGATTTGTTTGCAAGATTTATGGAAATTTTGTGAATACAAGTGCCGCTGATTTGAAAATGGAAATGGCTTGGACTATACTTGCAAAGCCATTGGATTCAGCTTGGGGAGATTCTGACAATTTAACAATGTTTAGATTTCAAGGAGCAACTTTTGCAGAATTTAGATGGCAATCTATAACAGGAGAATTTCCTTTGCAAAATCCTCAACAATACATGCTTGACTATATTTGGATTCCAGCAAATACTGGGCAAAATGGAGTTATTTTAGAAATGTTTAATTCAACAACAACATCAACAACAAACACAACCAACAATCTAATTCCAATTGATAGTTCAATGGATGGAGATTGGGAGTTCAAATTTTACACTTTTACTGGATATGATTCAACTCCTGGCTCTGGAGATACAAAGGTTCAAGCTAAAGGATATACATCAAGTATTAAATATTCACATGGAAGAATTGTTGATATGAATGGATCAACATCTGGGCTCTCTCTTGGAGATACTCCAACAGCTTATTCTTTTGATTATACTGATGCGGTTGATAATTCATCTCCTCCATTATTAATTTCTCAATTTGTTCCCGTTGCTTCTACTGCTGCTCAATTTGGAGTTGCTTCAAATCAAACTCAATTTTCACAAGCTGGAAATAATACTTTTGTTTATGATATTGGAGAAGTAATTTATGGAGATGGAACTGGAGCAAATACAACTTCAACAATTCAAATATATAATGGAACGGCTTGGGTATTTGTGAATCCAGACGGGAAATGGGCTCAAAGTGTTTATTCTTGGAATGGAAGTGCTTATGTTTATTCAGCTGTAACTTATGATAAAAAAATAATTGAACTATTATCTGAAAGTATTTTATATAATCAAAGCCAGCCAATTTCTCTTTTTTCAACAAATACAGCTTTGGGAGTTAATGATAAATATTATTCAGGTTCAACAAAACTAAAATACATGAATCCACTTGCAAAATTGAAGGATACAGATAATATTGAATATATGATGATGAGGTGTTCTTACAATATTGCTGCTGATGAATGGAGTGGAGATTGGATTCAGGTTTTAAGAAGTGTTCCAACTTCAGTTTCAACACATACAAATCAAGGAGCGTCTAATGGTTACAATGCTCCTTTAACAAATACGTCTAGTAATAATACAGGTTCTCAATCAGGCCCCATATAATATGATAAGTTTTCCAAACATAACACAAATAAATAAAAAAGAGATTAGCAATTCTTTGGATATTGCAGAGCTTACAACAATTATTGATGACGCTAATGCAATAACAGCTTTAGCAGTTACAGCCACAAAAGTTGATTTAAAAATTGGAGATAGAATCATGATTAATGGGCAAGCTTTTCAAATTGCTGCTGATGCTTCAGCTGGTGCTAGAAGTTTAACTATTACATCAATAACTCCATCCATACCTTTAACTATTGGAGATAAAATTTCTATTGACAAAGAAAATCTGTTTGTTCAATACCAAAGAAAATCAGAGGGGTCTGTTGGTGGTATGCCAGTAAATGCAAACTCAATTGGAAAATACTCAATAACAGCTGGTAATTTTTATGTAGTTGGTGTTGATACTCTTTATGTAAAAATACTTCCAAGAGATTTCATGGTTAATGATGACGCATCAAGTCCTGACATAACTCCTGCTGTTTTTGGGGATGGTACAAACACAGGGGTTTCAGTAGAAAACACAGCTCAAGAACTTATTGCAACAGTAAACATTCCAACTGGAACAACAGCAACGGAAGTTTATGTTTGGGGAAGTAATGCAACAAAATCAGTTGAGGTTTATCAAATGAATATTAATGCAAACGGAAAGGGTTCAACAATAGGAACAGGAGTAACTGATGGGGCGGCAATTAGCATTGGAACAATTGCTTCATCTGATACAAATTATTTAATGATAAAAGTTTTAGTTTCATCAACAAATCACAGAATTTGGGGAGGAAAAATAACATTAACACAAAATTAAAATGAAAGATAATACAAAAGATATATTGGATTTAACAATTGCAAATGGTGGGGCTATTGGATTGAGTTTGGCACAAGTGAATGAAGTTCTTTTAACAATTTCAATATTATTAGCAATTATTGTATCCTTAGTAAAATTAAAAAAAAAAATAAAATGAAAAAATTAATTTGTAAAATTATATACTATTTAACATTTAAAAAAGTTTGTCGGGGTTTTTGCAAGTGCAAATGAGTTATAAATATTTTAAATTTAGTGAGTTTGATTGCAGTTGTTGCGGCAAGGGCTCTGGAGAACAAAACATGAATCATGATTTTATTATGTTTTTGGATAAGATCAGAAATTCTTGTGGTTTTGCTCTTTCTGTAAATTCTGGCTATAGATGTAAACGAAAACAACAATCATTAGTTTTGAATCCAAAATATCAAGCAACGCATCCAGACAAATCTTCACATTGTAAAGGATTGGCTGCTGACATAAAAATAACAAGCGACAAAAAAAGAGCAATTTTTGTTGGAATTGCTTTTGAATTAGCAAATGATATGAATTTGCCAATAAGAATTGGAATATCAAAAAGGCAAGGATTTTGTCATATTGATATTGATAATAAACCAACGCCACGGCTTTGGATATATAGCTAAATGAACGGGCTATAATACGTTCAAATAATTAAAACAATGAAAATGAAAAAATTTATTCCATTAGTTATTCAAGCAATGTTTAACTCTCGTAAATTCTGGTATGCTGTTGTCGGTATTTTAACAACTATACTTAGTGAAAAGTTTGGATTGAATCCAGATGAATTGCAAGGAATTTTGTTGAGTATTGGAGCTTTAATTCTAGGACAAGGTTTTGCTGATATAAAAAAGTAAACTTTGGGAGGCAAGCGTTTAAGATTATCTGAGGAAGAGGTTGAGATTATTAACGAATATAGAGGTTCGGAACTCAAAAATCTCAACAATAATACTGCTTTAGATTTACACTTGAGAGAAAGAGGCATCTTGAAAAAAGATGTAGTTAGTGTAAAGCATTGGCAGAATATGAATGGGGAGTTGAGATTCTCTATTGTTACAAAAGAAAATCAATCAATTGAAGAATCTGAAATTTTAAACAAAATACAAAATTTAATTGATAAACATGCTCCTTGTTATCCTAAATTAAAAAAGGTTAGCGGGGAGCATTTATTAGTTATAAATCCAGCAGACATTCATATTGGAAAATTAGCTATAGAAACAGAAACAAAAGACGCTTACAATAGTGAGATTGCATATCAAAGAGTTATGGAGGGAATCATTGGAATAGTTGAAAAATCAAAAGGCTTTGACATTGACAAAATTCTTTTCTGTATTGGAAATGATGTTCTTCATATTGATAACGTATATAACACTACAACGGCTGGAACTAATCAGGATGCAGATGGCAAATGGTGGCAACATTTTGAACTTGCTTTAAAACTATACGTTAATTCAATTGAGATACTTCAAAAGATTGCTCCAGTGGATGTAATTCATTGCATGTCTAATCATGATTATCAAAGTGGATTTCATTTGGCACATGCTCTTAAATCATGGTTCAGGAACTCAGAGGATGTTTCTTTTGATATATCTGTAAATCATAGAAAATATTATGTTTATGGAAAGAACCTTATTGGATTGGAGCATGGAGATGGAGCAAAGATGGATAAGCTTCCATTAATGATGGCGAATGAGAATCCTCATGCTTGGGCTCAGACTAAATTTCGTTATTGGTATTTACATCATATACATCATAAAGTTAAACATAAATGGCTTGATGGAAAAGATTTTATTGGAGTTACAGTTGAATACATGAGAAGCCCTAGTGGAACGGATAGCTGGCATAACAGAAAAGGTTTCACAGGTGTTCCAAAAGCTGTTGAGGGATTCATTCATCAAAAGAAATCTGGCCAAGTTGCAAGATTAGTTCACTATTTTTGACGAAATTTCACACAAAAAAATCACACAAAATCAAAAAAAATTTAATTTACTAGGTTAAAAAAAAATTAAAAAAGTTTTAACAATAGTAAAATTATTTTTATATTTGTATCATAATTAAACGAATTAAAAACAACAAAAATTACAATTATGAAATTAATCAAGAAAAAAACAGAAGTTTGGAACGGGGTAAAAAAAATCAGATTAGCTGAAGATTTTTTTGCTTTAACTGAAAAACAATGGTTTGATAATGCTCAAAGTTATTACATGACATTATTAACTTATCCAGAAGATGAGAAATCAGGAAAAATGTATAAAGATTTTCTAGCATTTTACAATCACATAATAAAAGAACTAAAAATCAAAACAATATAATAATAAGGGGGATGAAATACTCCCCCAATAATTAAACGAATTAAAAACAACAAAAATTACAATTATGAACTCAGAAAACGAAATTACAAAAGATGATTTGGTTGATTTGATTGTTTTAATTAATAAAAAAATGATCGAATTAAACAATGAAACAATTGATGAAAACTTAATCAAATCTCAGATTAAAAAATGGCAAAGAATTAAAAACGAATTAATAAAAGATTATATTCACTTAAACTTAGAAATCAATTAAATTATGTATAAAATAACTCACAAAGAAACTGGATTTACACAATACAGAAATTCAAAAGATGCTGCAAACTTTTTTTATAAAAACAATCAAAACAAGTATAAAATAAAAAAAATTAAAGAATATGATTTTACTGAACTTCAGGATGTTTTAATGACTGCGGTTTCAATGATATTAGTTTTCGTGTTTTTTTACTTTTTACTTTGGACTTTTTATTAAAATATTATGAAAGAAT
>TARA_R110002012_G_scaffold76681_1_pt1 | contig 16715 bp, 15 predicted proteins | sample TARA_R110002012 | Tara Oceans TARA_R110002012 (sample SAMEA4396515) | marine metagenome | biome: Westerlies Biome; feature: [DCM] deep chlorophyll maximum layer (ENVO:01000326); material: water (ENVO:00002006), including particulate matter (ENVO:01000060) such as... | depth 40 m
AGTGCTATTAAAAACACTATATCACCTATTATTTTTAGTTTATTCTTCATATTAAAATTGTGGAACGTTACCAAGAATCCATATGTTATAGTTTAATGTAGTGAATCCTATTAAGAATACCACGAATAATCCTAGTGCAATTCCTTCAAAGATTAGTTCTACTACTGATTTACCTTTAATGTAATTGTATGCTTTATTGTAAGTTAATTTAATTTTACTCATAGTTTTAATTTGTATTTAGTTATTAATTCATTTAAGTGATTGTATTTTATAATTGAGTTACCAATTTCGCCAATCATTTCTAATTCATTTAAAGCTTTAGTTAATTCTTCTCTTCTTTTTTTAGATTTCTCTATTATTAAAAAGTTAGATTCTAATTCATCTATTAAATGAAGTTCATTATATATTGTTGTACTTATATTCATAGTTGACATGGTGAGAATCGAACCCACCTCTACTCCAAGATGTCATATCTGTTCAACTTTATTTATACTCGAGAAAACACATTTCAACGCCGAGTGAAAAGAGTTATTATACTAACTCTTTATCTCTAAGTACTAAAGGTATATTATTAGTAGCAGTGTAGCTTTTATACTTATTCCAACATGCTAAGTTAGTTAGTGTATCTTTCATTATAGAGAAAGCTTTGTCATGTGAGTAAGTTATTGTATCACCTTTTTTATTTGTGAATTCAAATGTTACACCTTTTCCGATTAGTGATTGTCTTACGACGAATCTTTTAGTTATTAAATTGCTCATAGTTATTTATTATTTATTATTAATTATTATTTACATTCTTATTATCCATACTCATATGTATTTAGTTTGTAAAAGTATATTGTTTGTTTACTTATTATTTTTGTTGTTATAGTATACCGCACTCACTCTCATTATCTAATTATATTTATATAGTTTTTATTTACATTATTAATATCCATAGTGAAGCGTAGTAAGTTTGTAATATGGTGAGCGAAACTTAGTTGCATGTTTAAAAATATAAATGAGCATGCAAACAAAACACGAAACAATATGGATAATATTATAGGATAAAGGGGGGCTGGGCGATATATAATGCGTTTTCCCAGAAGTATAGGTATGGGAGGGGAGGGGGCAACACAGTACCCCAAAATATATAACAACTTTTTTTATGACAGTAGCCTATAAAGGTTATATAGTAATAGGCTAGTGTCACTCTCCTCCTCTTATAGTATTATACTAGGTATAATACTTAGTATAGGTATAGTTAGTAATAGGCTTGTGTCATGTTTTTAAATTTCCACTATTTCCTGTAATTATCTAAACATGGCAGTAGCAAACTCACAGGGGCTTAGTCCCGCAGCATTAAGAAGAAAAAGAGCAAGGGACAAAGCGGCAGCTATGACTCCGGCTAGACAGAAGCGTAAACGTGAAAATCAAGCCATAGGACAGAGAGGAGATTCTGACCTACACCATACACCCAGTGGACAAATAAGAAGAACTACTATAGCCTACAACCGAGCAACTCACGATAGAGGTGAAGTTGCATAACTAATTTTTTAACCTAAATACCTAAATTATGACGTATTTTTACTCGACTAGATCGTGGAGTAGTCAACCACAACCAAATGAAGAAGCCATTAAATTCTGGAAGCATTTAGCTGATAAGAAAAACTGGAGAATAGTTCAGTTACCAAATGGATTTTATCAAACCGAATATCAGAACATTAGTCCAGACGACGAGTGGTATGATGTCACAAGACGTGAAACAATAGAGGGAGCTGAAGCTGCTATAGATGGTAGCATCGAACACTACAACAAAAAGTTAGAGTTCACAAAAGGACCTAAAATTGTAAAGACATTCGAATAACACTATAAATTAAATAAAATGGAATTTACTCAACCTAGTGAGATTGTAAAAGATCTCAACTTTGGCGACAATGCCAAAAACAAAGTTATAGAAGGTGTAGATAAACTAGCAAAAGCAGTAAAATCTACCCTCGGCGCTTCAGGTAAGTGCGTAATATACGAAGACCAGATGGGAAAACCAGTGATCACAAAAGACGGTGTAACAGTAGCAGATTCTGTTGTCTTATACGATCCGGTCGAAAACATAGGTGCTACACTTATTAAAGAAGCATCTAGAAACACGGTGAGAGAAGCAGGTGATGGTACTACAACAGCTATCGTCCTTGCTGAATCACTACTTAAAACAGTGAATGACCCTAAAAATAAGGGTGAATCAATAAGAAATATAAAAAAAGGAATACAGTCAGGTTATGAGAAGGTGATAAAGCACTTGTCTGACAACTCCACACCAGTAACTGGATCTACTTTAAAATCAGTTTCATCAATAAGTTGTAACAACGACGAACACTTAGGTGGTATAATTGCTGAAGCGTATGAGAAAGTAGGTAAAGATGGCGTGGTATTAATGGAAGAAAGCGAAACAGCTGACACGTATTCCGAAATTGTTGATGGTGTTCAACTTAAATGTAAGTTAACATCACCACATTGGGTTACAGATAAAGATAGGCAACTAGCTGTTCTTGAAAATCCACTAGTTTTAGTAGTAGCATCGGAAATACCTAACATAAGGAAGATCCAATCTATACTAGAACATGTTATAAAACAGAACAAAAGTCTACTTATTGTTGCTCAAGTGAGCCAACAGGTAAAATCAGCACTCTTAATGAACAAAGTTAAGGGTAATATAAAGGTTAATATAATAGATACACCTGGTTTTGGCCCAACAAGAAGAGATACTATAGAGGATTTAGCGCTTTTAACAGGTGCAAAACTAATTGATGAAGAACTCGGTGACGATTTAGATTTAATTAGACCAGATTGTCTGGGCCAAGTAGTAAAATCTGTTACTGACAACAGAACTACCGTCTTGACAACTGGTGCAATAAGCGAAGGCGTTCAGGAAAGGATCAAAGATATTCGTGATAAGATAAATAATGAGAAGAACTCTTATATAAAAACACGTTTAAAGGATAGATTAGCAATATTATCCGGTTCTGTTGGTATAATTAGAGTTGGTGGTAACTCTAAAATAGAATTAAAAGAGAAAAAAGACAGGGTTGAAGACTCTATTTACGCTGTTAAAGCTGCTTTACAAGAAGGAATCGTCCCAGGTGGCGGAATTGCCCTTCTAAATGCCGCAAATAGCATAAAATTTAAAAATACAGGGGAGAAAATACTAGCGAAGTCCATAAAATCACCATTTATCACTATAATGGAAAATGCAGGTATCGAAAACTACGAACTACCTACCCAAAAAGGAGTGGGATATGATGTAACGTCGGGTGATAAAACCGATATGATAGAATCCGGAATCGTAGACCCCGTCTTAGTTACAAAAACAGCACTAAAAAATGCAGTTAGCGTTGTTTCTACTATTATTTCTGCAGATTGTGTAATTTCTAATATAAGAATCGAAAATGCAGGCAGTTAATTATTATATAGTAGTAGATAAAATTAAACCAGAACCTACAAAAGTAGGTGGACTTGAGTTAACAGACGAAGATACTCAAAATAGATATGATAAAGGCAAAGTTATCTCTCGAGGTGACCTAGCTGCTGGTGTAGAACCAGATGATATTATATATTTTGACAAACATGCTGGTAATTCAATGGAATTTAATAAAAAATCATACCAAATAATAACTATTAAAGATGTAGTTATTATAGAATGAAGATAACCGCATCTGATTTAAGAGATATAGGTTTATTTAAATATTACAGGCTTGTTAGGAGATGGGCCTGTAAAACTTATGGATTAAAAGACGCAGATTTAGAATTACTTGTGTATTTAGATTGCAAATCGCGATTTACACGTAATGATTTTATAGATGGCGTTTATACTTACTCCTGGGACAAAAACCGATGGGAGCGCTTAAGGCGCGACGGATGGATAGAAACATGGAGACATCGAAACCGCACTACAATTAAATATAGCATTTTTAAGACATCATTTAAATGCTCTCAGCTAATAAGTCGAATTTATCGTATATTACTCGGTGAAGAAGACTTACCAACTTCCGAAAGAAACATTTTTTTTAATAATAAATCATATACAGATAAAGTTTATAATAAAGCTATAGATGATATGATTAAAGATAAAGACAGATAATTATGTGGTTAAAAAACATTAGAGACAAAACTCACGGGGCAAAATCAAATTGCAAAGATTGCGATATACCTGATTGTGGCTGTGGTGAAAGCCCAAGTAAAAAAACAGACGAAACAGCTGCTTATTACAAAGAAGTTACCAACATGGAAAAGAAAAAAGATCCTTATATGGAAGGAGCTCCTGATGTAGGTAGTATTTCTGATATAAAAGCTGATCTTGCTACTCCGTTTAAGCTTTTAGACTTCATGCCAGTTAAAAATAAATCAAAAATTAAAGTAAAAACTGGTAAAATGAAAAATAGCGAAATTAATGCAGGTGATGGTGGTAGTGGCGTAGACGATATAATGGGTGCAGCTAACAAGTACTCTGGAAGATTTTCATAATAAACAAATAAATAATAAAACAATGGGTAAAAAAGGACCAAAAGCAATATCTAAGGTAAACATTATACTTAAAAAGAATAATGCACAATCTAAACCTAAGGTAGGACCAGAATCAACATATAAGAAAGCACACTAGTAATGGCTTTTAAAATGGCACCTCCTGATTTTAATAATAAAGATCAGAGTTTACCTAATGAAGGTACTATTATAAGGGAAGAGTTAGAAGAAGGCGTTATAGCTGAAGCGCATAAGGATGGTACTATAAAAATAGATAAAGATGTAGATCCTAATTCTAAAAAAGCTAAACATGCAATGGAGCATGAGTTAGCACATCTTGAACAATTTAGAAACGGAGATTTAGATTATAATGAACACTATGTGTTCTGGAAGGGTAAAAAATATCCTAGAAAAAATATGGACGAAGGCGCTCATCATCTTCCTTGGGAGAAAGACGCTGAAAACAAAACTAAACATGCATAATTATGGCAACACCAATATATAAAAGAATACTAGACGCTAAAAAAAGAGGCAAAAGTGTTGAAGTAGAAGAAACACCTATAGCATTTACAGCTGTTACAGGAAAACCAAATGCAGCTTATGCTGATAACACTATGGCTGATGTGGTTGAAGCTACAGAAGAAATAGAAGATAACGCAAGTAAAACAAGTCTTGGAAAATGTGTTGATGGAGTAAACGATGTTACAGGCAAAGAATGTGAAACAGCTGAGGATAGAAAACAAGATAGAATAGATAACAGAGATAGAAGGAAAAAAGAAAGACTAGACAAAAATGATGGTGGAACTGGTGTTGGTGATTTTCTTAGAGGAATATTTGGAGGTAAAGATAGTGGTACCGTAGCAAAACTTGTAGAAGATCCTAGTGGAGCTACTATAGTAAAAGATAGTGGTACACCAATAGAAAAACATGATAAAACAGCTACTTATTACACTACACCCGCTAAAGATGTAGATCCACCTAAAGGTGATGCTGCATTAAAAATTCTAACAGGTGGTGGTACTAACCAAAATTTAGGTGAAGGTGATCTTATTCTTGATGAAGATGGTAATGTTTTAACTGGAGAATACACAGGACCAACTGAAGGTGAAGACACCGAAGCTAGTGCAGGTTCAACAGATAATTTACCTGCTAGTACTGAAGAGTTTGTAAATCCTCAAGTTGAAGGCCAAACATGGTCAGAATTTGTTGATGCTCCATGTGGATCGCCAGGTAAACCATTTGGAAGCGGTATGTGTGTAAATGTAAAACCAGGTACAACTAGTAAAGGTGATCCTGAAAAATACCAATTTAAAAATCAAAAGATTACAGAGAAAACTCCAGGTGAAGATGCTCAATATGCTTATAATATGGGTTGGGCTGATACTGTTATGCAAAACTGGCAACAAGGAGCAGAACGTAGAGGTAATCAAAGAAATGAGAACAAAAACATGAATGCTTTATTCAAAGGTCTCAATGCAAATGAAAGAAATGAATTAAAGGATGTAATTAAAACCATGAAAGATAATGGTACTGCTCCAAGAGGAAAAACAAACCAAAGGTTAGCAGCAATCCAACAAATGCAACTTAATGCTACAAACCCTGATTATGCTGATAATGCTGCTTATTCTAATTTTAAAGAAGGTGGAAAATATAGCCAAAACTGGGGTTCAGGATCTAGAGATGCTAATGTAAATTTATTTAATAAAGATACAAGGTCTTATAAAGATAAAGTTCTTAATCAAAATAGAAACAATAAAGGAGCTGATGTTTCAGTTGGTGGTCAAGGTGGTGGACAAGTAAAAACAGTAGATAAAGTAGATGCAACAGAAACCACAAGAAACAAAAAAGCATCTGATTTAACTGAAGAAGAAGCATTAAGCATATATCCTAATAAAGAAGCATGGTTAAAGGCTCAACGAGAAGAAGCTGGTGCTGGTGATTTAGCTGATCCTAACAAGACAGATGGTGGAGACAACGCTTTTGGAGAAGATAATAATCCTTTTGCTAATATGGATATAAAAGATTTTGCTAAATCTTTAAAAACAAAGTCTTTAACAGAATTTATGAAAGAGAATCCAATTGGTGTTAAACCAAATGCTGAAATAAATCCTGCACCAACTGTACTAGATAATGTTACAGTAGAAGGTGAACGAATTCCTGATTCAACTCTAGGTAATAAAACAACTAAAACGCTAACTGGTGATGCTGTTAACGACATGACTGATGAGCAAAAGAAATTATTGAAAGAGAAAGGTATTAAAACAGAGTTAGATGGAGCTACTAGAGAACTTTTAGATCAAGTAGATACAGGATACCCTGCTTTAGATTTAGAAGATGTTGATACAAAAGATGATAGAACTAATAGACTTGTAAAGAGAATGGGTGATGCTTTCAATATGGATGGTGCAGATTCTCCAGAAGGTTTAAGACTTAAAAAGAAATTACAAAGAAAAGGTATACAAGTAACTGATGTTGAAAAACAAATACCAACACCAGGTAAATTCAAATTGAAAAGAAAACCTTTTACTGGTAGACCTGGTTATTAAAAAATTAAATTATGAGTAAAATATTAGCTAAACTATTTGGCAATGCTGGAGGTAGTGTTGTTGAAAAAATTAGTGGTGTTGTTGATAGGTTCGTAAGAACTAAAGATGAGAAAGCTGCGTTTGAAAAAGAAATGACAGAGATACTTATAGATGCGGAAGCCGCTATGCAAAAAAATGTTACCGAAAGATGGAAAACAGATTTAGAGCATGGTAATTGGCTAACACGATCAGTAAGACCATTAGTTTTAGTATTTTTAATTGTAAGCACCGTAATAATGGTGTTTATTGATTCTGGCTCTATAGCTTTTGAAGTAGAAGAAAAATGGACAGATTTACTTCAGTTAGTTTTAATGACTACTATTGGGGCTTATTTCGGCGGACGAAGCGTTGAAAAATATAACAAAATAAAAAACAATTAGATGGGAAAAATCAGTTCATACAGTCAAGATACATCTTTAACAGCAGGTGATAAAGTTATAGGCACAGATACTTCTGGAGTTACTAAAAATTATACATTAGCACAATTAGGTACTTTTATACAAGGAAGTTATAGTAACGTGGATATAGCAAATGGTGCTGATAATAGAATAATAACTGCTGCAGATGCTGATAGTTTAAATGGTGAGGCGAATTTAACATTTGATGGTAGTACTCTAATACTAACAGGTAATCAAACAGCTAGTGGTGATGTCGATGTCACTGGTAGTGTAAAAGTTGCTCAAAATCTACGTAGAACAGTAACACCCGTAACTGTTTCAGGCAGCACATATACATGCAACCTTAGTTTAAATGATAATTTTAAATTTACAGTAGCTAACGCTGCTAGTCAAACAATAGCATTAACAGTAGCATCCGAAAATATTGGTCAATCTGGTAATATAATAATAACAAATCCTTCAAGTGTAGGATCATTAACTTATTCTGCATTACCAGCTTACATGAAAACACCTTCTGGTGCAACGATAAACTTTGATACAACAGCAAACAAAATTGCAGTAATTTCATATATTGTCTTAGCTACAGACTGCGTGCTTGTGAATTATATTGGTGATTTCTCTTAAAACTTATGATAATATATGAAATGGTTAGGCTTCTTCAAAAAAGACTTTTGGAATACTGCGACGACGAAGTCAACTTCGACGACTAAGAGTACGACTACTTTATTTTCTACTAGTAAGTCTACAACTACAGCATATAATACCTCAACTAGTACTTCAACTTCTTGGAGTACGTCTAAATCAACAACTACAACTTTTAATACGTCTACAACCACAAGTACCTCGTGGAATACTAGTACTATAACACAAAAAGCTACTAATACAATAGTATCTACAAGTAAATCAACTACAACTACATTTAACACAAGTACTTCAACCACTACTGCGTTTAATACAAGTACTACAACTAGTAAAAGTACAAATACAGTTGTAGAAACCAGTAAATCTACTACAACTAGCTGGTCAACTAATAAATCTACCTCAACTATATATAATACATCTACAAACACTACTACCGCATTTAATACAAGTACGGTTACTAGTAAAAGTACTAATACTATAGTTTCAACCAGTAAAGCTACTACAACAACTTGGAGTACTAGCAAAAGTACCACAACTACGTATAATACATCAACAAATACGACTACTACTTTCAATACTAGTACTGTAACATCTAAGTCAACTAATACAATAGTAGAAACTAGCAAAAGCACAACCACAACATTTAATACTTCTACTAGTACCACTACTACATTTACTACTACTTGGAATACTAGTAAAACAACTATATTTAATACCTCACAAGTAACTAATAAAAATACAACCACGATTGTATCTACTAGTAAAGGTACAATAACAGCTTATAATACAAGTACATCAACAACTACGGTTGTATCTACTAGTAAATCAACTACTACTACGTTTAATACGTCAACTAACACAACAACTGCTTTCACTACCACTTGGAGCACTAGTAAATCAACTAATACTGTTGTAGAAACAAACAAATCAACTAATACAGTAGTAGAAACTAGTAAATCGACAACAACTACTTTTAATACTAGTACTACAACAAATCAATCAACTAACACAGTTGTTTCTACGTCTAAATCTACTGCTACAACATGGAGCACTAGTAAAAACACCACAACGACATATAATACCTCTACGGCTACAACTACTGCTTTTGTAACAACTTGGTCTACAAATAAAAGTACTAATACAAGTTTTAATACAAGTACTAACACTACTACAACTTTCAATACAAGTACTAATACAACTACTACATATAATACAAGTACAACAACGGTTGTAAGTACTAGCAAAAGTACTACTACACAGTGGTCTACTAGTAAAAGTACTACTACAACGTATGAAACTAGTAAATCAACAACTACAGTTTACAACACAACTACAAACACTACGACAACTTGGAATACATCCACAACTACAGTAGTAAGTACATCTAAAGCAACGGCAACAGTAGTAAGCACTAGTAAATCAACAACTACAACATTCGAAACATCAAAAAGTACTACTACAACATTTAATACTAGCACTAACACCACAACTACATATAATACTAGCACGTCAACAGTTGTATCAACCAGTAATTCAACTACAACTACTTGGTCGACTAGTAAAAGTACAACTACGACTTGGAGTACTAATAAATCAACTACAACTACATTTAATACTACAACAGCAACTAATACTGTATACAATACTAGTACAACAACAGTAGTATCAACCAGTAGATCTACGTCTACTGTAGTAAGTACAAGTAAATCTACGTCAACCGAATGGGCAACCAACAAGAGTACCACTACAACATTCAACACCACTAAGTCTACCACCACAACGTATAACACCGCCACGACAACCACATTTAGCACGAACAAATCAACCGCTACTGTAGTTAGTACTAGTAAAAGCACTAATACAACCTGGAATACAAGTAAAAGTACTAATACAATTTTTAATACTTCAACTAGTACAACAACAACATATAATACAGCTACAACAACTGTGGTTAGCACATCTAAAGCTACATCAACGGTAGTTAGTACTAGTAAAGCTACATCTACTGAGTGGTCAACTTCAAAAAGTACGACAACTACATTCAATACCACTACAGCTACTACTACTACGTATAATACGAGTACAAGTACGGTTGTAAGTACTAGTAAATCAACAACTACGGTTTACAATACAGCTAGAAGTACTAATACGGTATATAATACAACAAAAAGCACAGTAACTCAATGGTCTACAAGTAAAAGTACCACTACTACTTATAATACTAGTACAAGCACAGTTGTTAGTACAAACAAATCTACTAATACAGTTGTTAGTACAAGTAAGTCTACTACTACAGTTTTTAACACGACTACAGCTACTTCAACTACTTTTAATACTTCAACTAATACGACGACTACTTTTAATACAGCTACGACAACTGTAGTTAGTACTAATAAATCAACTAACACAACGTGGAGCACAAGTAAGTCAACCACTACAACATTTAACACTAGTACAGCTACAACTACTACTTTTAACACTAGCACGACAACTAAGGTTTTAACATCAACTACGTATGAAACAACAATAAGTACAACGTATAATACTAGTACAAACACTAATACTACAACTGTATATAATACATCTACTAACACGCTTACTGTATATACAACCTTATGGTCAACAAGTAGAAGTACTAGTCATTCAACTTCAAAATCAACTACAACTAGTTGGTCAACAAGTAAAAACACGTCAACAAGTAGAAGTACAACCACTACTTTCAATACTTCAACAAATACAACAACAAGTCAGTCTACTAGTACGGTATTTAACACGAGTACAAATACAACAACAACTAGAGGAACAAACACTGCTTACAATACTAGTACTAATACAGCTTTCAACACAACTAAGTTAACAAATACAGTATTTAATACAACAACTTCTACAACAACGACTTTTAGTACTACTACAGTTGTATCAACAAGTAAAACAACTAATACGACAAGATCAACAAGTACTACTTGGGCTACAAGTAAATCTACTAGTAAATCTACAACAACTACTTTTAATACCACTACAGCTACATCAACAGCTTATAATACAAGTACTGTAACAAAAAGAGGAACAGACACTACATGGAGTACAAGTAGAAATACTACTACTACTTATTCAACTACAACAACGTTTAATACAACAACAACGTTTAACACTAGTACTAATACATTAACGGTATATACTACAACTTGGAGTACGAGTAAAAGTACGTCAACGGTATTTAATACAAGCACAGGAACTACGACTACTTATAATACTAGCACTGTTACTACGTTCAATACATCTAGAACAACAGCTTATAATACATCTAAAAACACTACTACCACGTATACAACTACTGTGTCAACAAGTAAAACAACTCAAACATCTTGGGCTACAACAGAAAGTAGATCTACTAATACGGTGGTATCGACAAGTAGATCCACTTCAACATCGTGGAACACCGCTTGGGCTACTAGTAGAACAACAACATTTAATACCAGTACTCTTACTACATTTAATACTAGTACGATGTTTAACACAACCACAGCTACAACGTTTAATACATCTACATCTACGGTATTTAATACTACTATTAGTACAACAACAACATATACTACAACTTATACAACTTCAACTGTCTTTACAACGACTGTTACAACAACGTTTAATACAAGTAGAACAACAACATATAATACAACTAGAAGTACTACAGAAAGTAGAAACACAACAACAGTTATAAATGTAGATACAGATACAACATCGTGGGCAACGTCAACACAATGGTACACAACTTGGAATACTTGTACTGCAACATCTGGTGGTGGTGGTGGATGTTTTAGAGGATGTCAATAAAAATAAATAAATAACAATGTCAAACAAATACAGAAATTCATATTTAGCGGCTAACTTAACATTTGAAGATGATAAGATAACATGGTACTGTCCAGAGGAAAAAGACACTAGAGAAGTTATGATGAAGTGGGAAACACCTATTATGAACAAAATGGCTGAAGTTGCTGTTGAAGCTGGTGACCATGTTCTTGAATGTGGTTTTGGTATGGGTATATTATCTGACGCTGTTCAATCAAGAAATCCAGGATCTCATACTATAGTTGAATGTCATCCAGAAATATTAGTTAAACTAAAAGAATGGGCTGTTGGTAAATCCAACATAAATATTATTGAAGGTGATTGGTTTGATTTATTAGATAAAGATCCTTTAACTAGATATAACGCTATATTAATGGATACTTACGTAGACGGTGATTTACATACACAGTTTAGACATTTTTGTAAGCAAAAAGCTAAAGACGGTTGTAAAATTAGTTGGTGGAACTGGAGTGGTGACACAACAGATGAATGGATGAAGTTTTACTGGAAAAATGTTACTTTTACTGAAGTTGCGTTATCAGATGTTCCATTAAACTCTTATTATAATAAAGAAAAATATTATGTACCTTTAAAAGTATATTCAAAAGACTCTACAGCACATGGTTTTGTAGCTGGTTGTTGTAGCGCTACTACAAAAATACATACATCAACTTCTGAAACAGAAAGCTTTGAAAAGGTGGTTAGTGCAGATAATATATTAACATGTGCGGATCCTGAAAATCCTAGTCTTGTTACTATTACAGGTGTACCTCATTACGTAGTTAAAAGTTATGGTTTGTATAAAATAAATGATGGTTTATTTATTGCAACTGGTAATCAACCTATGATAATAAAAAGAAGCGGTAGCTGGATTAACAAAAAAGTACAAGAATTAGTTGTTGGTGATAAATTGTATAAAATAGATAACACAGAAATAGAAATAACAAAAATTGAGTACGATAGCAGTGATGAAAATGTATATTTAGTTCACTGGTTAGATACAGATAACAATTATTTTATTAATGATATACTAATGAAAGGAGGGCTAGATGATTAATACTAATACATGTTGGAACACTAATAGGGTAACGTCTAGAAATACTAACACCACTGTAAACACACCGGCGACTACTATATCTACTAGTACTACTACTACTTATTCAACTACTACTACGTATAACACTTCTAGAACAACAACTTGGAATACTAGTAGAAACACATCTTGGAACACAAGTAGAAATACTTTAGAAAGCAGGAGTACAAGTAAATCTACTAATACCAGTTGGAATACAAGTAGATCAACAAGTCGTTCTACTACAATAAACACAACTTGGGCTACCACTAGAAATACGTCAACAAGTAGAACAACAACATGGGCAACAGATAGAACAACAACATTCAATACTAGTACAACTACTTCTAAAAATACAAGTACTGTATTTAATACTACCACTTCTACAACTACTATTTATAGCACAACCACTAGTAAGAATACAACTACCACATTCAATACTAGTACTACTACTCAACATAGTACATCTACTACATACAATACTAGTACATTAACGACGTTTAATACTGGTAGATCAACAACTGTATCTACAAGTAAAACAACTAATACAACGGTGTCTACTAGTAAGAATACAACTACTACGTTTAATACTAGTACAACAACTAAATTATCTACAGCTACTACTTGGTCTACTAGCAAAAGTACGTCAACAAGTAGAAGTACTATAGAAAGTAGGTCAACTACAACAACATTTAATACTAGTACATCAACTTTTACGATGTTTACTACAGCTTTCAATACTAGCACAAATACTAATACAGCTTGGTCAACAAGTAAAAGTACTACTACAACGTTTAATACAACGTTTAATACTAGTACTAATACCACAACTACGTATGGAACAACAACTGTATACAATACTAGTACATCTACTTCTACAAGCAGAAATACTAACACGACATATAATACACAAACAGCTACTACAACTCAGTATACTACTAATAGAACCACGGCTTATAACACAACAACTAGTACCACAACTACGTTTTCAACAGCAACAGTAGTTTCTACTTCTAAAAGTACTACAACATCTTGGGCTACTAGTACCGTAGTATCAACTAGTAAATCTACAACTACTACATTTAATACAACCACTACGTTTAATACTAGCACTAGTACAACTACTACGTATAACACTGCTACCACAACTGTGTTTAACACTAGTACTACAACTAAACATGAAACATCAACTGTAGTTTCAACATCAAAAAGTACAGCTACATCAACTACATTTGAAACTACTAAAAATACAACTTACAACACTAGTACAAATACGTTAACAGTATTTACAACACTTTGGAGTACAAGTAAATCTACAACAACAACTTGGAGTACAAGTAAATCTACAACAACTACTTTTAATACGACAACGGCTACTACTACAACTTTTAATACAAGTACAAGTACTGTAGTATCCACGAGTAAATCAACAGCAACAGTTGTTAGTACTAGCAGATCAACAAATACAACATGGAGTACAAGTAAATCAACTACTACGACTTTTAACACCACAACTGCAACTACTACAACTTTCAATACTAGTACAGCTACAGTGGTGAGTACAGATAAATCGACTACCACTACATTTAATACTAGCACAAGCACTACAACTGTTTATAATACTAATAGAAGTACTAATACAACGTATAACACTAGTCATTCTACTACTACGACTTTTAATACAGCAACAACAACAGTTATGTCTACTAGTAAAAGTACAAATACGGTAGTATCAACTGATAAGTCAACAACGACAACATTTAATACTAGTACTAACACTACAACCACATTTAATACTAGTACAAATACTACTACTACGTTTAATACAAGTACATCTACTGTGGTTAGCACTGATAAATCAACGACTACCACTTGGGCTACTAATAAAAGTACTTCTACCACGTTTAATACAACAACTGCTACTACAACTACTTTTAATACGTCTACTAATACCACAACTACTTTTAATACGAGTACATCTACCGTGGTTAGTACAAGTAAGAGTACAACGACTACTTTTAATACAACAAAAAGTACAACGACTACTTTTAATACAAGTACTAATACTAGTACTACTTTTAATACGTCAACAAATACAACAACTACGTTTAATACCTCAACGTCTACTGTAGTTAGTACAAATAATAATACAAATACCACTTGGAGTACTAGTAAGAGCACTACAACTACGTTCAATACAAGTACAGCAACTACAACTACGTTCAATACAAGTACAGCGACTACAACGACATTTAATACTAGCACAACAACGGTAATAAGTACTAATAAGTCAACGGTTACATCTTGGAGTACTAACAAGTCAACTACTACTACTTTCAATACAAGTAAATCAACTACAACGGTATTTAATACTTCTACAAACACAACTACTACGTTTAACACTAGTACTAGTACTGTAATATCAACTAATAAATCTACAGCTACTATTGTAAGTACTAGTAAATCAACTACTACTGCTTATAACACTAGTAAGTCAACTACTACAACCTTCAATACTAGTACTGCAACTACTACGACTTTTAATACTAGTACTTCTACAGTTGTTAGTACGTCAAAGTCAACAGCTACAGTAGTTTCTACTAGTAAAGCAACTAGTACAACATATAATACAACAACATCTACAACAACAGTATTTAATACAGCTACTGCAACTAGTAAAAGTACAAACACTGTAGTTGAAACAAGTAAGAGCACTAGTACTACATGGAACACGAGTACCAATACCACTACTGTATATAATACTCAAACAGCAACTAACACATCATGGACAACTACGTGGGCAACAACTAAGTCAACAACCACAACTTACAATACGACTACTAGTACATCCACTACGTATAATACGCAAACAGCTACTACAACTACTTTTAATACGTCAACAACAACTAGTAAAGCAACTGCTACAGTTGTATCAACAAGTAAGAGTACAACCACTACATTCAACACTAGTACTACTACTAATACTGTGGTAGAAACTGATACGGGTACTACGACAACTTGGAACACTAGCACAAGTACTAATACAGAGTATACAACAACTTGGGAGACAAGTAGAACAACAATATTTGAAACTAGTTCGCTCACAAGTAAAGCTACAACTACGGAATGGAATACAACCAAAAGTACAACAACAACTTTTAACACAACCACAGCTACAACCACAGCGTTTACAACAACTTGGGCAACAAATAAATCAACTGCAACTGTTGTAGAAACTAGTAAGAGTACTACGACCACGTTTAACACGTCTACTAATACTACTACTACATTTAATACAACTACAGCGACTACAACAGCTTTTGCTACAACTTGGGCTACTAGTAAAGCAACTAGTACTACATATGAGACTAATAAAAATACTACTACAACATTTAACACAAGTACTAATACTACTACAACCTATAACACTACAACGGCAACTACAACTGCTTACACTACAGCTTGGTCAACTAGTAATAGTACTATAACTCAATGGAGTACAAATAAAAGTACAACTACTACGTTTAATACGAGTACAAGTACTACAACTTTATTTACAACAACATTTAATACATCAACATCATCAACTGTTGTGGTAAGTACAAGCAAGTCTACGACTACAAGCTTTAATACTAGTACAAGTACAACAACTACTTTTAGCACAAGTAAAAGTAC
>TARA_R110002012_G_scaffold238730_2_pt1 | contig 16701 bp, 21 predicted proteins | sample TARA_R110002012 | Tara Oceans TARA_R110002012 (sample SAMEA4396515) | marine metagenome | biome: Westerlies Biome; feature: [DCM] deep chlorophyll maximum layer (ENVO:01000326); material: water (ENVO:00002006), including particulate matter (ENVO:01000060) such as... | depth 40 m
CAGCTATCGAGCGAAGAAAAACTGCCAATCAAATTCCAAGCGGGGGTATTCAGCAGTTAGTTGGCTAAATAATCCATTGTTTGTAGCCTTCTGCTAAAATTTGAGTACTAATATCAATTTTATTTCTAAGGGCTTGTAGAACTTTTTCATCTACTGTTTGCTCCGCCACAATATCTACATAGGTAACTTTATTGTTTTGCCCGATTCTGTGCGCCCTGTCTTCGCTTTGAAGTCGGATTTCTAAATCGAATCCGTTGCTGTAGTAAATAACAGTTTTTGCTTCTGTAAGAGTAAGGCCGTAACCTCCTGTGCGCGGTTGTCCAATAAAGAACCGTAAGGGGCTGCTGGCATCTTGAAATTTATCAACAATGGGCTGTCTATCATTTGTAGGAGTGCCGCCATAAAAAGTAGCACAGCTTTCTTCGCCGTACTTGTCGGCTAAAAGTTTTTCTATAGAAAGAATATCATTTGTAAAGTGTCCCCAAATAATTGCCTTACCGCTAATTTCTTCTACAACAGACAAAAGTTCTTGCGTTTTATTGGTCGGAAGTTCTTTTTTGGTTCCGTCATCCATATTTACAAACCCACTACAAACTTGTTGTAGCCTGAGGAGCTGTGTAAGGACCGTGGGTGCGCTCACCATGCTTTCGTCTATAAAGGCTAGGGCAGCACTCTTCATAGTCCTGTAGGCTTCCTTCTGAGGCGCTGTAAGCTCAACAACTCTTTTAGTGTAAACTTTATCCGGTAAATCTAAACAATCTTCTTTCCTTACGCGGAAACTAAACGGTTCAAGAATCTGATTAAGCTCGCCAAGGTTCTGGTACCCTACAATCTGGTTAAAAGTATGAGTTCCAACACTGCGGCGAATCATTTTAGCGTATCTGTTTTGATAAGCCCAATAACTAGATTGCCCTAAACATTCTTTCTGTAAAAATTCGCATTGGGAAAATAAATCTAACGGCGAGCGTGTAACAGGAGATCCTGTGAGTATTCTTCTGTAGGGAGCTAGTCCAGCCAACTTGGTCAGGCTTTTTGTGCGACGGGCGTTTTTACTTTTGATAGTTGTGCTTTCGTCTACTGCTAACAGGCACTTCCACTTAGAAAGATATTTTTCTGCAAAAGCTGTCCCTCTTTTAGTGCTAAAGGCTTCTACGTTCATAATTAAAATTTTAAAGGTGTCTGTTTCTTCAAACAGCGTTTCCAACGAACGAAGGTTTCGTTGTGTTGTAGATGCAGACCACGCCACGGCCTTAATTTCATAGTCGGGCATGTGCGCAGGAATTTCTTTTTGTATCCAGTTTTGATACACCCCTTTAGGAGCAACAATTAACAGTCCTTCAATTTTCTTTTTTAGAAAAAGGATAGCAGCATTGTCTATAAGAACTTTAGATTTCCCTGTTCCCATGTCCATAAAAAGGGCGTAGTAAGATTTATCCCAACATTTGCGAAGGGCTTTTCTTTGGTGTTCGTAAGGCTCAGTTTTAAATTTATAATCCATAAGACATTGTTTCTGTTGCTATTTTTATACTACTAAATGTAAAATAACAGGACTAGCAGTATTTTATCCTTAGTTTCTATATAGATGTGCTATCGACGATATCGAGGTTCATGTAAAAGTTTTTTCTACGCTATACAATATACGATATATTTTCCGTTGATCTGGAGCTCTTTTCGGGTCAAAGTTTTTAGTTCCGTTCTAGCCAATAGCACATCTATATAGAAAGTATGGCCTACAGCAGTATTATTGCTGCCGGTGGTGTGACCTACAGCAGTATTATTGCTACCAGTCGTAGCGTTAATACCAGCAGTGTGACCAATAGCGGGATTGTGATAAGTGATATTAAGAAAGTCTGGATAACTTAGTGTTTGCTAGACAACCCCGTTATATAGTATAACAAAAGGTGTTTACATGGGGAGAAAGCCGTGACCGTTTTCATAGTACAAGAGATGCGGGGCCGTGATATTACGGACGCTTCTGAGTTTGGTGACCTAGAAATTTTGTTAACTGCAAAAGAACAGATAGGATATTTTCTTACGTCTGGAGAAGACCCTATGGCAGTTGTTCCTGACGCTATCCGGCGCAGGATGTTGAAAAAATTAGCGGCATTTAGCGAAAAAGACTACTTATTACTTGCTGGAGACCCAGCGGCGATTGCTCTGGCTTCTGCCATTGTTTCTTACATAACTTCTGGCTGCTTTAAAGTATTAAAGTGGGACAGGTTGGAGCAGAAATATTTCCCGTTATTGGTAGACAATGTTTGGTAGTTATTTTGAAGGAGAACTCGAATGAGTACAAACCCGTTTGAAGATTATGAAAGCGTAGCTAACGAATTAACGTCTGTCGACGATGAAGGGCTTAGTAAGGTTGGTAGACTAGCTACTGCTCAATTGCGCCTACAAGAAAGGGTAGAACAGTTAGAAGTTGATCTAAAACAAGCCAAGCGTGACTTACGCGATGTCCAGGAAGACCAACTTCCCGCCGTTATGATGGAATACGGCATAAAAGAATTTAAACTGGCGGACGGCACGGAAATTACAGTACGCAATTTTTACAGTGCCAAAATTCCTAAAGACAAAGAACCCGAAGCCTTTGATTGGTTAAACCAAAACGGCTTTGGCGACTTGATAAAAAACCAAGTCAGTGTAAGTTTTGTACGGGGGCAAGAGCAAAACGCTCAAGAACTTGTACAAGAGTTAGAAGATCGAAGGCTACCGACTTCTAACAGAAAATGGGTAGAACCAATGACGTTAAAAGCGTTTGCCCGTGAGCAGGTAGAAAGTGGAAAAGAACTTCCTACCACATTGTTTGGTCTGTATATTGGTGAACAGGCTAAAATAATCAAACCAAAGAGGTGATACATGGCTAGGAAAGCTATTGCCAAAGTCGAAGAGACTCAAAACCCGATCGCCACCTATGAAAACATGGAAGAACTTGGTTCTTTAGGGTTTTCGGAGGTTACATCAGAAGACCTTGCTATTCCTTTTCTTCGTATACTGGCGGCGTTGAGTCCAGAAGTAAACAAACGCGACGGCAAGCACATAGAAGGTGCCGAGGCGGGAATGGTGTTTAACACTGTTTTAAACGAAGTGTACGACGGGGAAGCAGGAATAGATGTTATTCCGGCTTACTACAACAGGCGGTTTATTGAATGGATACCCCGCGAGTCAGGAAAGGGCGGTTACGCAGGAAGTTATTCTCCCGCTGACCCCATTGTTAAAACCACTGTTAAAAATGACCGTGGGCAAGATATTCTACCAAACGGAAATACTTTGGTAAATACCGCTCAGTTTTTTGTTTTACTCTTACACCCAACGGAAGGGCCGCAAAGAGCCTTAGTTCCTATGGCTAGTACTCAGTTAAAAAAGGCAAAGAAATGGCTCAGCCAAATGCAGTCTTTAACAGCCAGCGGGAAAAACGGCCCGTTTGTACTTCCTATGATGTCGCAAGTTTACCGCATGGTAACGGTAGAAGAGCGGAATGATAAAGGTTCTTGGTTTGGTTGGGAGGTTTCTCGTAATCGAACATTAGATCTAAGTGAAGCAAACGATAAGGCAGCGTTTGACGCGGCTGTAGGTTTTGCTAGAGGCGTTAAAGCAGGAGAGGTAGAAGTAAAGCCTGAAGGGGCAGAATCTTCTGAACCCACCCCCACACAACAAGACGACTCCGTTCCGTTTTGACGCAAGTAACATAGGGTACAGTGGTAGGAGTTGATCGCCCTATTGCTGCGGGGAAAGAGGTGTTCCTTGGCTTATGCCATTCTTTTGGGCTGAGGTACATCGCTTTCCCCACTTTTTAGAAAGAACTATATCATGAAAGAACTGGCGAAAGAGTTTTTTGAGCTGTTTGCAGGAAGCGACATTGCTCATGGAACATTTGAAATAAACCAAGGCGACCGCGCCGACGGAAAGAAACAAGGCGTAGCAAAGGTTTTAAGGGAAGCCACCACATTGGAAATGTGGGAAGAGCACTTAAAGGGCGGTACAGGTCTTGGTATAATTCCTATTTCTAGCGACAACACCTGTAGGTGGGGCGCAATCGATGTTGATAGTTACACGGTTGACCATAAAGAGTTAGTAGAAAAACTTGAGCTTAGTAAAGTCCCCGCCGTTGTAGGAAGAAGCAAGTCTGGCGGAGCGCACATCTGGGTTTTTGTGAAAGAAAAGGTTCCCGCCGCAGACATGCAAAGGAAAATGGTAGAGCTAGCGGCAGCGTTGGGGTTTGCTGACAGCGAAATATTTCCCAAGCAAACGGTTATTTTAGCTGACAGGGGTGACACAGGTAACTTTCTTAATATGCCCTACCATAGTGGCGACAGAACAGTCCGCTATGCTTTTGGTTCAAACCAAGAATCGCTTACATCAAAAGAATTTATACAGTATGCCAAGAAAAACAGCTTTAAATCTAAAGAAAGTTTTTCAAAATACCAAATAGACCAAGGTCCGTTGCGGACAGAATCTTTTTTAGAAGAAGGCCCCCCCTGTCTACAGCACTTGTGCCGACAAGGGTTTACAGAAGGCAGCAGAAATAACGCGCTCTTTAACCTAGGTGTTTATTCTAGGCTGTTTGACGAAGATAATTGGGAAAGCCTCGTTCAAAAATATAATGTTGATTACCTAAACCCGCCATTAAGTCATTCAGAGGTGGGTCTTGTTATAAAGCAATTAAAGAAAAAAGAATATTTTTATAAATGCGAAGACCAGCCCATTAAGCCTTTCTGTAATAAAGAAGTTTGTAAGACTAGAAAATTTGGTATCGGACCAGCGGGTATTTCACACGATCTAAGCAGCCTTACTAAAATTGATGGAGACCCGCCTATTTGGATTTTAAATGTAGACGAAGAAAGGGTAGAACTTTCTACACAGGGTTTGATCAGTCAGTCGCAATTTCAAAAAGATTGCGTGGCGCAGATAAACAAGTTTCCTGTAACGGTTAATCAACGGGCGTGGCAAACTAGGATTCAAACGCTGTTAGATAATTTAACCATTGTCGAGGTGCCGCCTGATGCTACTTTAGCTGGTGAATTTGAAGACCTGTTAGACAGCTTTTGCACAGAAAGAGCACGAGGCAATGAAAAAGAAGATATTTTACAAGGAATTTCTGTGTGGTGGGACCACCGTGTTTACTTTCAGGTAAAAGACTTACGAAAGCACCTAACAGTTAACGATTTTACTCACTACACTTCAAATAAAGTTACTTTAAGGTTACAAGAGTTAGAAGCAGAAAAAACCTTCTGGCGTGTAAAGGGAAAAGGTGTTCATGTGTGGAGTTTGCCCCAGCCATTTTTTGGCGGGGAAGAAGACATACCTTTTGATCTTCCCCCGCTTCAAACAGACAAGGATATTTTGTAGTGCTGAATATTTTACTTGGCCCTCCAGGAACAGGTAAAACAGAAACTAGTATAAAAACAGTAGAGTCTTTTTTAACATCTGGGGTGCCGCCGGATAAAATCGGCTACTTTGCCTTCACCCGTAGGGCAAACATAGAAGCAAAGCACCGAGCAATGAATCGGTTTAACCTTTCTTCTGAAGACCTGCCTTATTTCCGCACTCTACATTCTCTGGCCTATGCTCAGTTAGGGGTAGGGCGCAGTCAAATGATGAACCGCAAACACTATCAAGCAGTCAGTGCTTGGTTAAAGGTGGGAAGTTTTTTCGCGCAAGAAAGCGACTATGGCCCGTTTAAAGATATTGGTTATGGCGATAAATTTTTAGAACTTATAAATATGTCTAGAATAACAGGCGTGTCCCTGCAAGAAATATATAACAACAGCAAAGTGAGGTATAAGGCTGATTGGCGACTTGTTAGCTACGTTTGTCGAGGATTGGCGCACTACAAAGAATCAATGCACCTTTTAGACTACACCGAACTGCTGGTACAGTTTGTGGAAAAAGATCTTGCTCCGCGCCTAGAAGTAGTCATTATCGATGAAGCACAAGATTTATCTGCCCTACAGTGGAAAATGGTTGACCAACTAGCAGGAAAGGCACAGCATGTTTTTATAGCTGGGGACGATGATCAAGCTATCTATCGATGGGCCGGAGCAGACATAGACAGGTTTCTGCGTTTAGACGGGGAGGTAACAATCTTAAACCAAAGCTACCGTATTCCCGCAAAGCATCACCACATTAGCCAAAAGCTAATACACAGGGTTTCTAACAGGTTTCAAAAAGATTTTTTGCCACGGGAAACAGAAGGAGACTTGCAGTGGTATCGCCACAGTGAGCAAGTAGATATGTCAGAAGGGGAGTGGTTGCTTCTATCACGAACTACTCGCGGGGCAAACCAGTTAGAAGAAGAAGTTCGGCAACGGGGTTATCTTTATAAGTATGAAGCCAGCCGCTCTACCGACAGCAAGGTATTACAGGCTGTAACCCTGTGGGAAAAGCTGCGGGAAGGGAGAAAACTTCCAGTAGACGACATAAGAAAAGTTTATGCGCAAATGCTTTTACACGAGCAGGTGGTCTATGGGTTTAAAACCCTTCCTGATATCGATGAAGAAGGATTCTATTCTATAGAAGACCTTCTGCAAAACTACGGGCTACTTACAAACGCTCCTTGGGATAGTGCCTTGGGGAAAGTTTCTGATCGAGACAAAAGGTATATTTCTGCCTGTCTACGCAAAGGAGAAAAAGTTACTGAAGACCCTCGGATCACAATTTCTACTATTCACCGAGCCAAGGGTGCTCAGTCAGAAAAGGTTTTGTTGCTGACCGACACAAGCGGTAGATCTAATAGTCAGTGGCGGCACACCGAAACAGAAAAAGAAGATGAGGTACGGGTGTTTTATGTAGGATTAACCCGAGCAAAAGAACAGTTGCATTTAATCCACCCTATGTATTCAGCCGGATATTCACTGCCGCAAGGATAATTAAAGAACAAATAGTATAAGTCTTTTTACACTGTTTGGGGCATACTTATAAGGTAAGTAAATTAGGAGAAAAGTATGAAAACGTGTAAATATTTTACGAAAGAGTTGTTGTTGGAAGCGGGGCAAGAATCTATCGATTCTGAACGCAACCGACAACTAGACCTAGATGTTTTACAAGAGCACCTAGACGAAGAGCTGCGGTACCCCGTAACATTTGAGTTTCCCCATAACGACGTAGAAATGCGGGTAAAAATACAGTTGGGACCGTTTGAAACAGATGTGGGTTGGTTGGACATTCCTTTTGAAACGTACAGCGACCTACCAGAAATAGAAATGTTCGGTGCAACGCTGCACTGACAACCTTGTAGAAAGAGAGGATTAAATGGCACATCAAGTAGAAACAATGGCTTATGCGGGGAACGTTCCTTGGCATGGTCTTGGTAAAGCAGTTTCTTCAGAAATGACCCCTGAAGAAATGCTAGTAGAGGCTGGTTTAAATTGGACGGTAAGTAAACGCCCGTCTTATACAACCAACAGCCCCGATGTAATGAATTTGCTGAACCCAACAGGGGAGGCAAATTTCCTACACGTTCCTGACCAGTTTCACCTAGTACGCGACAGCGATAATACTATTTTATCTAGTTGCGGCGATAAATACGAACCTTTTCAAAATCACGAAGTTATGAATTTTTTCAAAAGGTTCACCGATGCTGGGGAAATGCAAATGGAAACAGCAGGAAGTTTGCGAAACGGTAAGGACATTTGGGGGCTTGCCAAGCTGAGCGAAAAGTTTGCGGTTACGCTTCCAGGAAAAGACAAGGTAGAAAGCTACCTACTTTTAAATTCCCCCCATGTTGCTGGAACAGCACTCACCGTTATGTTAACTCCTGTTCGGGTGGTTTGTAACAACACTCTTACTATGGCTTTGAAAAACCAAACTTCTAGGTTCCGTGTTCTGCACCTTCAAATGTTCGACGAAGAAATTATGCGAGCAGCAGAGGAAGCCCTTGGTCTGAGTTCTAAAACCATGAGCGGGTTTAAAGACGCTGTAACCTTGCTGAGCAAGAAGAAAGCCACCGACGAAGCTGTGGGGAACTTTGTGGCTGAGTTGTTCGCCCCCAAAATTCTTATAGAAAGGGGTAAGGCTGCAAACGAAAACAATTTACCCCCCATAGAAGACGAACTGAAGCACACTGCCAGTAAAGTGCATGAGGCAATTTACACCAGTCCTGGGTCAGAACTGGCGGCGGCAAAGGGAACTTGGTGGGGAGCACTTAACGGAGTGACCTACGTTGTGGACCACGAATCTCAGGCTAGAACGGAAGATAATTCCCTTCATTCTGCTTGGTTTGGAAGCGGTGCAGCTAAGAAACGCAAGGCTCTTTCTTTAGCTATTGACTACGCACAGGCCGCTTAGTAAAATGGTCAGCCCCCGTTGTTTCTGGTTACGCTAGATCAACGGGGGCTGATAAATTACTGGTTGTAGAAGGAACTTTCGTTAGGTAGAATATACTACTGTTTAATAAACTACTCCTAATAAAGAAGGATACCAAAATGACGACCATCATATCTGCTGTTCCACAACCAACAGAACCGCAGCCAACTAAGCAGAAAAGACAGCGGTTTAACCCAAACCTTGAAATTACCCCGCTTATGGAACAACCCCCTATCCGTACCGGAACAGACCGTCACCGTAAGATGGAAGTTGTTATGAATAGTGGAACTGTTGGAGAAGCCCTACAGCGTTTGAAAGAAATAGCCGCGCCCATTGGCGGCAGTGCGGACATTAAACTGGCTGTTAAGGTAGAGGCAATTAAACTTTCTGAAGCAGGAATATCTTCCGACCAAATATAAGGAGAATACCCCATGAACACCGAAGCTGTAGAAAGGTTCTTCGGTTGGATCGCAGAGCGGCACCGCATATATCAGGCTAGGGCGGCAGGAAACCCAGCGCCTTGGACCAATGATCCAATATTTAATGAGTATAAATTCACCAACCCTTTCAGGGAAAACGACCGCGTAACCATTTGGATGCGCGAAAACTGGACTTCAGTAAACGACCACCGCCCCCCAGAAGAAATTTTCTTTAATTGTTGCTTATTTAGAATGGTAGGCACCAGTGAGTTTGCGCAGGAGCATGGGTGGGTTACGGAATGGGAGCCACACCAAACCAAGTGGCTAATACAAGACAGGTTAGAAAAAAAGCAGCGGACATTTACCGGAGCCTACATTATTACTAACCAAGGAATAAAAGCCCCTAAGTCATTAATTGTAGTAGACATGTTTTTGTCCCCTGTTTGGGAAGCAAGAAAAGAACTTGCTGCGGCAGCAAAAGAAACAAATTCTTTAAAAGAAACCCATAAAGCTCTTTCAAAGTACCGAGGGTGGGGCGGGGGCGGATTTATGGCCTACGAAGTAGTAACCGATTTAAACTATACAAGTGTCTTGCCTGACCCAGTAGATAAAAACCTTTGGGCTAACGCTGGTCCAGGAGCCAAGCGCGGCCTGAACAGAATTTACGACAGGGAGCTAAAGAAAAATCTTCGGCCAAGCATTGCCAACCATGAAATGCGAACTTTGTTGGCACAAGCCAGTGAATACTTTTTAGACATAGAAAATTTCCCAGTGTCTGAATTAGACATGCGCACAATAGAGCACAGCCTTTGCGAATGGGATAAATACGAAAGAATACGTTTAGGTCAGGGCAGACCAAGAAGCAGGTTCAGTGCTGACCTAGGAAGGACAAGCGTAAGGGGGGCGGTAGGATGACCCAAGTTGACACAGACAAAAAGACAGGATTAAAATACCGTCCTGACTTAGGGGAACTTCATGTAATAAGAGAACAGTCGCAATATCAAAAACTTGACTTTGAGGGGCGCACTGTTATGGATGTAGGGGCAAACATAGGGAGTTTTGTGCATTTGGCCGGAACGCAGGGGGCAAAAATGATCTGGGCGTATGAACCAATGCCCCCAACTTTTGATTTACTCGCCGCCAACGTCTCTAAAATGGCAAATGATACGTGCAACTTTGAGTGCAATAAAGTGGCTTTAACAGGAGGGCAAAAACCACGAGTAAACTTTTACCTTTCTAAAACGTACCCTTCTTGTCACACCACTGTTCCGGTGCGGGGTAGGGAACAAATTTCTGTAGATGCTCGAAATTTCTGGGATACTTTGCATCAAAACAGGCCACAGATATTAAAGGTAGATATAGAAGGGGGCGAGTATGACTTTATGTTTGAAGAAAAACTGCCTCCGTATGTAGAGCAGCTTGCAATAGAGCTGCACATGAAAAATAAGGCTCAGCAAGAACTTGCTAAAAAGCTGACACTTCAGTTTGAAGAATGGCACAGCCACAGAAAGTTTCGGTTTAACTGGCATGTGACCACATTAGTTCTGCACAGGCACAAAGAAAGTGAACTAGGAAGGGTACGGGAATGGATATCTTCGTTGTAAGCCGAGGAAGGCACAACCGCTGCGTGACTTTAGAAAGTTTGGGTAATCTTTCCCCTTACTCTGTTTCTTTGGTTGTACATAAAAGTGAAGAAGCCTTGTACGAACCCTTGGCAGAAAAGCACGGGGTTAAACTTATCGGCCTCGAGTATGATGGGATTGCGCAAAAGCGAAATCTAATAGGAACACAACTTGTTTCTGCAAACAGGTTTTTAATGTTAGACGACGACATTGTTTTTTACCGTAGAAAATCTGAAGAAGATTGGCACCTAAGAAAGTTAGAAGAATACGAGCCAATAGAAATGATTGCTACGCTTAGTGGATTTTTAAACCCTGAAAACACCGCTTCATACGCCCACGCGGGAATTTCTGCACGGGAGGGGCAAAATCGATTGCGCCCAAACTATGAAAACAACACCCGATACATGCGCGTTCTTGGATACCGCACAGAAGATTATTTACAGTGCGAGCACAATAGGGTTCGTTTTATGGAAGATTTTGATATAAACCTACAGCTTTTAAGAAAAGGATTAAAATCTATTGTTTTGACAGATTTTGCGCAAAACCAATCAGGGACACAGGCCAAGGGGGGATGCAGCAATGAAAGAACAAACGAAACGCATAGCGAGGCTGCGCAAAAGTTAGCGGAGTTACACACACCTTTTGTCAAGTTACGACAAAAACAAAATAAAACAGGAGGCGAGTTTGGAAACAGGTTGGAAGTTACTGTTAGCTGGAAGGCAGCATTTGCAAGTAGCCAAAAGCAAGAAACGCTACTGTAGGGCCGTAGGACGCATGTGGTATATCTTATATAGTTTGGGTTGCCTACCCTACCCCCAACCTAATCACTTCGGTCCAAGGGGCGTCTAATGCGTCATATTTTTGCCAGAAACGTAAGTGAGGCCCTGTATTTAGGGGTTCAGGCTTTAGAAGCAGAAGGAGTTGAGGTAAACACCCGTAATGGCCCCGCGTTGGAGTTTCCTACTCCGGTATGTACAACATATACTCATAGCAGGGAAAGGGTACTTTTCTACCCCGAACGGGACGCCAACCCCTTTTTCCATTTAATGGAAAGCCTGTGGATGCTGGCGGGAAGTAACGAGGTTTCTTGGATTAGTTTTTTCAATGGGAGAATAAACACCTTTAGTAACGACGGAAAAACCTTTTGGGGTGCCTATGGTCACCGCTGGAAATTTTGGTTTGGATTTGACCAATTGGAAGTGGTAATTAGTAGACTTATAAACTACGAAAATGATCGTCGCGCTGTGCTTGGCATGTGGGATCCTCGCGGTGATCTTGTAGAGCACAACGAGGGAAAAGATTACCCCTGCAACACACAAGTATTCTTTTCTGTAAGAAACGGTTTGTTAGATATGACAGTAATAAACCGCAGCAACGATATGATTTGGGGGGCTTACGGTGCCAACGCTGTTCACATGTCTATCTTACAAGAGTATGTGGCTGCTCGTTTGGAAATTGGCGTAGGCACATACTATCAGTTCAGCAATAACCTACACGCCTACCTAGATACTTTTGAAAAGGTGAAAAGCATAAGTGCTGACTACGAACCTTACTTACAGTTAGGTTCCCCTCAACCGCTTATGGATGAACCTGCAACATTTGATGAAGAGCTAATAAAGTGGCATAAACTTTGTCGAACAGAAACAGAGTACAATAATTCATTTTTTCCAACTGTGGCTACTCCTATGTTAGAAGCGTGGACAGAATGGAAAAACAAAAATTTAAAGGGAGCAACACAACTGGCAGAAACAATATCAGATCCCGCTTGGCGTAAGGCATGTGTGGAATGGTTAGACCGAAGAAAGGGAAACGATGACTAAAAAAAGTAAAACAATTCACCAAGTAGAAACTATTTCAGCAGAAGACTGTTGGGCTCTTGACAAGGCAGAGCAAAGTTATGGTGATAGTTGGAAAAAACGCGGGGGAGTAGGGGCATTTATGATGCTTGCTCGTAAGTGGGATAGAATTGAAAAACAGGTTTCTGAAAACCACGAGCACCAGTACGACATTTTTAACGCATACACCCACGACGACCGAGAAGAGGGTATAATCGACGATATTAAAGATCTACGAAGATACTTACTTTTAGTAGAGGCAGAAATGATTATCCGAAAAGAACAAAAAGAAAACCAAGGAGAATTATTTCACGCTCGGAAAATGGATAATGAAGAATATGACGCCCGTAACTGACTACAAGGTTGACCGTGAGGTTATGGCCGTATGCCCTTGTGAAGAAGAGGAAAAGGTAGTTACTTATAGAGCATTGAAAAATAAGTGGCCCCACTGTTCTTGTAAACAATCAATGAAAATACGAGTAAATCATGTCATTACTACCACCAGAGACTGAATGGGTTTGCCCTCAAAGCTACCCCGATCTAAGCCACTACAAAGAACTTGCGATTGATTTAGAAACTTGTGACCCCGAACTTACAACCAAAGGGTCAGGATGGCCCATTGGTAACGGATACGTGATAGGAATTTCAGTAGCCGTGGAAGGAAATCAGTGGTATTTCCCCATAAGACACGAAAACGGTCCTAATTTAGATGTAAAAGCAACTTTTCGATGGTTAAAAGATGTTGTGTCGGTTGATCGCGATTACGTTTTCCATAACGCTAGTTATGATATTGGGTGGCTGCTCCATGAAGGGGTGCTGGTCTCTGGACGGATCGTTGATACGATGGTCATTGCCCCCTTGCTCAATGAAAACAGATTCAGCTACGCTCTCAACGCCTTGGGAAGAGACTACTTGGGGGAGCGTAAAGACGAAAGGGAGCTACGGGCAGCAGCAGCGGAGTTTGGATTAAACCCCAAAAGCGAAATGTATAAGCTCCCTGCTCATTATGTGGGGGCTTACGCAGAACAAGATGCTGCGCTTACCTTAAAACTATGGTGTCATTTCAAAAAACTTATTGTTGAAGAAGATGTTCAAGATATTTTCGAGTTAGAGCTGAAAGTTCTAAATGTTACTATCCCAATGCGCAAAAAAGGAGTGAGGGTAGACGTAGAAAGGGCCGAAGAGCTAAAAAATATCTTACAGGGAAAAGAAGAAGCTATTTTAAGCAAGGTCCAAAAAGACTACGGCACTTCGGTTGACCTTTGGGCTGCGGCAAGTATCGCAAAAGCCTTTGATGCAGCGGGGTTAGAATACCAATATACAGAAAAAACAGGTGCGCCTTCTTTTACGAAAACATTTTTGTCTAATCACCCCCATGAGTTACCCCAAATAATCGTTCAGGCGAGAGAATACAACAAAGCTCGGACAACATTTATTGACACAATACTGCGCCATCAGCATAACGGAAGAATCCATGCAGAAGCGCACAGTCTTCGAAGCGACCAAGGAGGCACCGTAACTGGACGATTTAGCTACAGTAACCCAAATCTTCAACAAATTCCAGCAAGGCATGGTGAAATAGGGCCAATGATCCGCAGTTTATTCTTGCCAGAAGAAAATACTCTTTGGGGAGCGTTTGACTACAGTAGCCAAGAGCCAAGGATTGTTGTTCATTATGCCAAGCTACTCGGGTTTTTAGGAGCAGAAAACTTTGCAAACCAGTATAACGAAGACCCTAGGACTGATTTTCACCAAATGGCAGCGGATATTGTTGGTGTTCCTCGCAAACAGGCCAAAGACATTAATTTAGGATTATTTTATGGGATGGGAACTCGTAAACTAGCCCTCAGCTTAGGATTGGAAACAGCCGACGCGAAAGAATTATTTGCCGAGTATCATGAAAAAGTTCCTTTCGTAAGACAATTAGCAGATTTTGCTTCAAATCGAGCTAATACTCACGGGGTAATTCGTACTTTGCTTGGAAGGCGGTGTCGTTTTGATAAATGGGAGCCAGCAAGGTACGGCACATGGAAGCCAATGACCTATGAAGACGCTTACGCCGAACACGGGCCAAGCATCAAACGAGCTTTTACCTATAAAGCACTCAACAAACTCGTTCAAGGCAGTGCGGCGGACCAAACAAAGGCAGCGATGGTGGCATTACACGATGAAGGTATCCTTCCTATGATTCAAGTTCACGACGAGCTTGATATTTCGGTGGAAGATGAGGCCCAAGGAAGAAAAATAGCTGAAATAATGGAAGAATGCGTAAAAATAGAGGTGCCAAGTGTTGTAGACGCGGAGTTTGGAGTTAATTGGGGGACCGCAAAACAAACTTTTACAGAAAAACCGTGGACAAGAGGGTTAAGGGATAACCATTCAGAAATGCTTGTGTAGGAGAAATAAATGAATAATCTATTGGTAACTTTAAAACAAGTACTCTTAGGAGGCCATGTTACTCGTTACCACACACGACCCGAAGTAAGCGACAACCAAACTGTCGCAGACCATACTTGGAGAGCACTTATAATCCTAATAACTCTTTGGCCTTCTGTAAAAAAGGAAGCACTGTTGTCGCTTTTACTTCATGACGTAGCAGAAGCAGAACTTGGTGATGTCCCAGCGACAGCTAAGTGGAACTATAAAAACTTAGCGAAAGAATATACAAGCGCAGAAGCTGAGTATACTAAAAAAATGGCGATCAATTTTCCCGCCCTAGATTTAGAAGACCACAATCGTTCATTAACACCAGAAGAAAAACGATGTATAAAAATGGCAGACATGCTTGAGCTTGTTTTGCACTGTAAACGCCAAATGCAGAAAGGAAATACCTTGGCGGAAGAAATCTATGAAACAGGAATTGATTATTTGCAGGAAAACTTCAGTAGTTATCCAGAGTATTTACCCGTTAAGGAAATATTAGCTGACCTAGAAATCTCGTTCGCTAGAAGAGAAAAATTTCGTTCATAAAGAGAGAAAATAATATGGCATACAAACTTTCACAAAGATCCTTAGATCGTCTGCAAGGAGTTGATGATTCTTTGGTAGAGGTCGTAAAGAAGGCAATAGAAATCACAGAGATTGATTTTGGCGTGATTTGTGGTCTGCGCACAATGGAAGAGCAAGAAGCATTGGTCGCCAAAGGTGCTTCTCAAACAATGAAGTCTAAACATCTGGAAGGACTCGCAGTAGATTTAATGGCCTACGTAGAGGGCAGGGGATGCTGGGAGTTAAATGTTTACGACGAAATTGCCGACGCAATGAAACAGGCGGCAATTGATTTAGATACTCAAGTACGTTGGGGAGCAGCATGGAACATTCCTGATATTCGGCACTGGGAGGGGTCAATGGAAGAGGGAATGAATCATTATGTAGATGAAAGAAGATCCCAAGGTAGGCGTCCATTTATTGACGCACCCCACTTTGAGTTGATGATGTAAAAGGAAAAAACAATTGTGGTCTTCCAGTAGCGGGGTTTTATAATTAAAGCAGCTTTAGAAAGGAGCTAGCTATGAAATTGACAAAACCCCAACAGAAATCGTTACTGACCAAATGGTTAGAAAGCGACCAAGGACTCTCATTCCTTGAATTTAGGCGTGGTGTCATAACCCACCACGCGATCAACCAAAACTTTTCCGTACCCAGTTATGTCGTTGTCAAATGGTGCGGTACGTGGCTCTGCATTGAGCCTGACGGTTACTTAATGGAAAGCCTGAATTTCCAAACACACTCGTAGAAAGGAGTAAGTTATGATTATTGGTGGCTACACTATGGAAGATGACGGTGTGCATGGCATCACTGTTAAAGAAAAAGAAGCAGGGTGGTCTTTTTTCCTGCAAGGCGACGATGCCACGGTGTTTCGTTGTGAGTGGAAGGTATGGCAAATCAAAATTAGCGATAGTTTTGAAGAATTTCTTTTTGCCCACGACTACAACCTGCTGTTCCAATAGGAGAAACTCATGAACACACGACACGGAGGCCCGTACGATCGTGGTGGCGCAGATGCTTACTATGACCGCCCAATGAACCCTCACTACTTTGCTGGAAAAACCTACAGCTCGTTTCAAATTAATGAAGCTAACATGACAGCACAGGAAATTGAAGAGTATATGGAGGGTTACAACTCCTGTACAGAAAGAAAAAACTGGGGATGAAAAATTAAAGCAAGTCACAGACACCCCCTGCCTGTATAATTAGGTTAGCTTTAGAAAGGAGCTGCACTATGAATATTTTTTACTTAGACAAAAACCCAGAAATCGCAGCACAATACCATTGTGACAAACACTGCGTTAAAATGATTCTTGAATCTGCCCAACTTCTTTCAACTGCCCATCGTGTGCTTGACGGTGATAAATGGGCAGATGAGCAGGGCCTCTACAAACCCTTTTCACCTAACCATCCAAGTGCTATTTGGACACGGGCATCCTGTGAAAATTATGATTATGTATGGAATCTAGCCCATTACCTGTGCAAAGAGTATACCAAAAGGTATCAAAAAACTCACGCAGTACAAAAGAAAAA
>TARA_R110002012_G_scaffold72337_5_pt1 | contig 16690 bp, 23 predicted proteins | sample TARA_R110002012 | Tara Oceans TARA_R110002012 (sample SAMEA4396515) | marine metagenome | biome: Westerlies Biome; feature: [DCM] deep chlorophyll maximum layer (ENVO:01000326); material: water (ENVO:00002006), including particulate matter (ENVO:01000060) such as... | depth 40 m
GTTGAGCTTCACTAGGATCTTTAAAGGCTTCCATAAATGACTGACCTTCACGCAGGAGTCGCTTGCTAGGTCGTCTAGCACCAACTGCGGATAAGTTAGCTAAGGCTGCTGCTCGCTCTGCCTGTATGCGCTGAATATCCTGTTGACTAGCCATTAACGCTTCTATGCTACCAGGAGCAGCTTGTGGAGCTTGTGGAGTTTCTGCTGCAAGCCTTTCAGCTCTAACATCTCTTACAGGAGTTTGTGCTTGAATGCCTAACGCATCTATAGCCTGAGTAAGCTCATCCTCTTGACCACTATACCCTTGTACTAACTGATCAAAATAATTAATAGCCATCTATACCATACCCGCCATTTGTAATTCTTGAGATAATAATCGTAATCTTTCTTCTTCGTCTAAGTCTGCATTGACTTGATCGAATAAACCTTTTGGTACGAATGATGGTGCATCACCACCAGCCATTGCTAAACGCTCTTCTCTTGACATTGGCATACCGAATGAGCCTTGCTGGATAGGAGCCATTTGCATTGGAGCTGCTTGTTGTTGCTGTTGATCACCGCCAGTTAGTGATGATATTGTCTCAGCCGTTTTAATAGGCTTCTCTTTCGCAGCCTTCCCAAGCTTGCTTAATACTGATGGTGCTACTGCCGCTTCTGTTGCACCTAAAGTTGTTGTCGCTAACGGAGCCGATACACCTAAAGCTTGAGGTGCGACTGATAATCCGCTTGCTGCATTAATAGCTGCTTGTTTTGCCGCTCCTGCACTTGCCGTTGCACCCAGACCCGCCTGAGCAGACCCTAAAGCTGAGGTTGCCGCAGAACCAGTACCCATTGCGGTTGATCCTGCACCTGCTGCTGTAGCACCTAAACCGCCAGTAAGAGCACCTAATGTGCCACCAAGTAATGCGCCACGAAGACGATCTTCAGGATTAGTGATCGCGCCTATTGTTGCCCCTATAAGAAGCGGAGCTAGAAATGGTAGAGCCATGATTTATCCTATTAGTAACACCAAGCAACTGGTGTGGTTTCTCTTATATCAACGTGTACGAAGCTTTTAGCTACGCCTATTCCTGTGAATCCAAGTTTAACAGCGTTAGCCACAACTGCCATTCTCTGAGCGCCATCTGCAACCTTAATATCTGCTGCAATGCCTTGTGCATGAGTTCCAGGCTTTGACTTCTTAGCCTCAATGCTGTGACTTGGATCTCGATAGCCTGATGTAATTGTAAAAGAGAAGCCGCAAGCCTCTCTCAACTCATCAAGTTTATTAACTAACTCAACGCTAATCTCGTTATTGCCAGTCTCCTGACAATCAAACTCTTCTATCTTAAAATACTTAAACACTCTTAGCCTTTAGTATTGTTGGGTTCATGGCTTGACCTGCTGCAATCTGCTGCTGGCCTTTAGTCGCTAGACTGCCAAGTAATCCACTTTGAGCACCACCTATCTGTGGCTGTGCAAAGCTAGGTTGTGCAGTCTGCTGGAACTGAGGTAATTGCGCCATCTGAGCCATCTGAGGCTCAAAGCCAGCTAACATAGGCTGTTGAGCCATAGATCGTTGTAGAGCTTCAAGCACTAACGGGTTGACTGTTTGAGCTTCTCTAGGTGCAAAAAACTTACGACCTTCAATCAAGGCTTTCTGACCTGTAATCGCAGATTGTATTGATTCAAGCTTATCTTTATCTATTCCTGAATAAATAGGCCCAGTTCTTCGCGCAGGCCCCATTCCACGCCCACCGCTAACAGGCTCAGGGAATAAATAATTAGAATTTATATTTAAAGTTTCTGCAAACTCTCTATTCTCAGGTGCTCGCAGAAAAGCTAAATCTGCATCAGATAGATTTTTGTTTTTATTTCTTAGGAATGCTGGCCCAAATCCCATAATCTACCCCTTGAGTAATCCGTAACCCATTAAACCAGCACCAGCCGCTTGAGCGAGAGAGTTGCCACTAGCAGGAGTAGATGTGGTTGTGCCAATCTGACCAAGGTTAATACCAGCAATTCGACTACCCAAACGATCAAGCGCAGTCTCTGGAGCTTGCTGCTCAAACTGGAATCGCTCTCGTGCAGCGTTAATAAGTGCTTGGTTGTATGCTTCTTGCTGTGCACCTACTCGTGAGGCTGTCGTAGCGGGCGCTAGTAAGCCTTGCTGTGCTGTCCCTAGTGCTGTCATACCTGCCAATTGATTGCGTAGGAGGGCCTGTGTAGCAGCTCCTGCGGTAGCTTCAGCGGCAGCTTGTTCCTGTACTCGCTGACGATCTCCGCCAAATGCACCTTGCTGAATAGCTCGACTACCAATAGATGGTAAGATCTGGCTTTGTAAGTTAGCAATCATTGGGCTGATCACAGCCTGACTCTGCTCTGATGTAGGATCTAACGCAGCCTGAACTGCTCTAGCACCCGCCATACCCAAACCAGCTTGAGGAGCAACAGCATCTAAGGCTAATTGCTGACCAGCTAATGTTGGTTGAGCTTGAGCTGCAACAGTTTCGCTAGGAAAGAACTGCTGTGGCCCTGCTTCAAATGCAGCCTGTGATAAGCCGAATAATTTAGTTAAAGCCTTTTCCTGAGCTGGAAATGGTCTAGTTGTTGTTGTTGTCTCTGCTGGAGCACTGCCGCCGCCACCACACATAATCTACCTCTTTAATTTAAAAGTTCCACCCATGTGGATAAAATTTTGGCTTTCTAAAACCTTTTGTGTTTTGTCTAAATTTATCTTTGTTGCTATTCCTATACAGACCTCAGAGACATTCTTTTTATCTCCAAACTCTATAAACCTATTAAGTAGGTCTATCCCTACCCTAGTGCCTCTTAATTCTTTGCACACAAACCAACTATAATCACTGAGTATGGTTTCAGGCCCAAAAAAGTACTCATTAACTCCGCCAGCAATAAACCCAACTAGCTTTCCATCTTTTTCTGCAAAGTAAAAGCATTTGTCATCACTGTTTAATATATCAAAGAATAATAACGCAGCTTTTTTATCATCAAACTTAGAATCCTTAAACGATCCTTCTTGGTGTACATCTTTACTTAACCTTAAAGCTTCAAATAAATCCTCATCAACGGCCTCTCTTATTACTACCTCACCCATCTCTCACCTCTCTATTATTAACCTATTCTGTGCCAAGAGCCATCTGTTCCATACCTAAACAAACCTTCGCTAGAGCTGCCAAAGGTATTGTCTGTATTTGTTCCATCACTATAGGCTACATCTCCCATATTAGGACTTACTGGAGCCGCAGACAAAGGTATAAAGTAATGAACAGTTTTTAAGTCCTCTATTAACTGCCTTAGAACTCTTAGCTCTTCCTCAATTACTGGACGATTATATTCTTCAGTCAGCACTATCGCTCACCCTCAAATCTACCCTGTACAACTAGATCGGTTAATGTCCAATCATCCGAAGAGCCTGAACTCTCAACCTTAATATGAATGTATCGACCAGCAGCTCTAACTGGGAAGCTTTTGAATGAGTCATCAATTAGGAATGAGTCTTTATCTAAGTATGTAGCTTCTGCATCTATAGTGCTAGAGAAACCAATAGACATTCTTGGAGATCCGCTACCTTCTTTACCTACGCGAATAGCTGTGATCTCTTTGATTCTATCTGCGTTGTTAAGATCGTGAGCCTTGGTAATAGCTGACACTGGCTGATTTACGGCTGTGTCAGGATCTTGTAAGTTAGGAGTATCTCCTTCAGTGTACAACCATCCATTGGAGTCAGCAGATAACGCATCATGGAATATACCTCTATCAAGGTATGCAGATATTCTTGATGTTCTAATGCCCCACTGACCAGTCTTATAGTTGTAGTATATCTCTTCGTTTATGCTGTCTGTGCCGCCTTTAGGTATACCCCAAACACATTCGTTCTCTTTAGAGTTCTCAAAAGCGTAAACCTGTGCAAGCTCGTTATCAGACACGTTATCTCTGAAGTATTGATTCATACCGCTTTCGCGACCAATCATTTTTACAGATGCTCCGTCAGTCATAAAGAAGCCATCTCTACTCAATCCGTAGTTAGTTCTACCAACAGACACAACAGAGTTTGGTGATACAGCGCCTACACTTCCTTCTAAAGCAACTTGATAGCCAAAGATATTAGGAAGACCAACATAGCTAACAAGAAACATCTGTGTCTCTGTGTATACGGCAAGGTTAGTACCTAGCTGAGTAACGCAACGAATGGGTGTCTCTGCTTCACGAATTAAAAGACTACCAGCAGTGTTTGTTGCTGCTGCTGTCCATGTGTCTAAGTCGTCTGCACTACACCACGCAAAGCTTGTACTGTAATCTACATCTCCTTTGCTGTAGTTAAACGCAAGCATATGTGGCCCTTGACGGTGGAAGCACTCAAGAGAGTCGAAGTCGATTTCAGGTACAGTTAGCTTTATTTGAGATGCAGTCCCGCTATGGGCGTTAGTTAAGGTTACAACCTCATTATTAACATACCCAGAGCCAAAGTTAGTTATCTTAAAGTCTACTAGCTTTCCGCTATCTACACCTGTAACCGTAACTGTTAATCCACTTCCAGAGCCAGTCGTACTAGCCTGAGTTAGCGCATCGTCCACCACATTAGCAGTACCATCAACGTGCACTGTAGCGCCACTAACTTCATCGTTATGGTATATATTAAAGTTTACATTATTCTTTTTAATTACAGGTTTAGTTGAGCCTTTTGCGCCAACAACAAACGAGCCAAAAGTCTCGAAGTCCCACTGGTCAGATTCATTAACTGCTTCATCCCAGCTTGTACCAGAACTATCCCAGTTTGTTTCAGGCAATGTTGCTAGACTTGATCCGCTTGTGCCGTATGTTTCTGTTGTTGATGTGCCAGTCCGTATTACAAGTTGGTTTGTTGGAAAGGTTCCTGAGCCTGTTGGGTAGCTTACTGTCCATGTAGCGTTTGGGTTTGGGCTTGAAAATCCAGTTAAGCCTGAAAGAGTTACAGACTCTCCAGGTATCAATCCATGGTCGCTATCTGTTGTTATTGCAATCGTTCCGCTTGTTATAGCCGCAGCAGTTATTGTTAGAGCTTCACTTGAGTCCCAAGTCGTTCCAGCAGAGCTTCTTATAAGAGTGTAGCCAGATCCAACGGTATTGAAAGAGCTTGAGCCAGCTGGAGATGCTGTTGAATCAGATTGAACATACGAGTATATGTTATTTAAGTCTGCAACATAAGCAACCTTAGTGCCGTACTCACGAGTGGCTGCAAGCCCTCGCATTGGCGTGTTAGATGACTGAGGAGACTCTTTGTAATCATGTATAGGCGAACGTCCAGCCTTTCTACGCATACCAAATTCGGTATACTGCACACCGTCAACAGTCTCCCAAAATGGGATCTTACGGTCAAATCTTTCTGGATATACGCCAGTCTTTAGAAGCTCTGAGGCATCTATTTTAAAACCACCGCTTTTATCAGTTTCAAATGGCATTGACTAATCCTAAGCTGTTCGTTTCCAGATATAAGTAACTATGTATGGCTGTAAGTTGTTGTGTGGTTGATCGGCAGTTACTGTATTTCCTGTTGCTGTTTCAACAATATCACTGGTGAGTCCGATTGTTGGATTGGTTGAATCGCCTCTAATTTCATAATTAACGCTACTTGCGGTTCCTAAACCTCGATTCGAGAAGGTTGTTTTTGTAGGAGCTGATGCCGCATTAATGTTAGCGTTAAACACATGGTGCATGTGACTAGCCATCTCGTCATCAGTAAGTTTATGGTTACTTTCACCACCAACTTCTTGCGCTGTATCAAAGGCAGCATTCTTAACGAGTAAACTAGAACCTGTTAAAGCACCATCGCTAACATTTGTCGCTGTGTAGACAATGTTTGTAGATGTTGTGCTATCAACTGTAAACGTGCCATTAGCGTCAGTATCGCTTGTAAAGCCGCTAACAACGATTGAATCGCCAGCAGATAGTGAATGACTTGCAACAACAAGTGTGACTACGTTAGATGAAGAGCTTGCAGAGGCTATTGTAGTGCCAGTATCAAGACCTACAATAGTACGACCTGCTGCATACGCTGCCCAAGTACCGAATGTAATACCGCTAAAGAAGTAATCAGCATCACCTGGATTAGTCGCTACAGTAGTCGTTAGCAGACTTCCTACTGGGTGCAAACCGCCAAGGATAGTTTCTAGTAGATTCTTTTCCTTAGAGATGGGTAGGTTTAATACCTTCCATTCAGTTGAACCTGAGTCATATACAAATTCGTAGTAACCGCCAGCAACAAGATCGCCAGCAGCTAGAGATGAGCCATCAGCTTTCTTTATATTTTTATCGCCAGTGCTGTTTACATTTAAAGTAGGTGATGTATTTGTATTGGACACTGCAACTTCTAATAAAACTCTTATGCCATCAACAAGAGTAAATGTCGGGACATCCGCAAAAGTTGCCGTAAGAGTTACAGAGTTAGCTGTTGTAGTTTTATCAGTGCTTGCTCGTAACAGTCGGTTAATCTCATCAGCCGCATGACCAAAGTTATCTCTAACGCTAGAGGTTGTAGCTGTACCCGCAGTTGGGTTCGTTCTTACTATTGATGAAGTCATTAGACTAACGGGCCTCCATTGGCTGCTATACTTTCGTCTTTAATTCGTGCTCTGCCAACGCCTTGCTTGGCTCGTCTTGCTTGTACGTTTGCAACACCTTCGTCAACCATACCTTTGAAGTATGCTACTCGGCCATCATCTTTAAGATAGACGTAAGCTTCGTGAAGTGCTGCGTTTAAATAAATATCTTGCAATAATACAGGGCCGCTATCGCCACCGTTTAAATCCTTGTCTGCGCTATATAGAACGCTAAACGCATCTGTATTATCTGATGCTGGTGTTGGCGCAAAGTAAATCTTATCGCCAGACACTGAATATCGTGTTACTGATCCACCCTCTGCTGCATAGTCAAGAAGCTCTGACATTGATACGGCTTCTACTCTACGGCCTTTCGAGTCTGATACGCTAATAACGTATTTAGTACCTACTGGTAGAGTTGTAGCCTGAGCTACAGGAGTGATCTCTGCGAGAATCTCTTGCTCTACGATAGATAGTCTACGGTTTATTTTTAATTGCGCTAACGTCAAAAAGTCAGGTATCTGAGCTGACAAGTCTGATCTATTTAACCAATCGGCTATTGCTGCCTGTAGGTCTGCGTTTGTTGATAAAGCCATTACAGTCTCGCTGTTGTGGTTTTCATATAAGGGTAGTGTGTTTCGATGATCTTAAAAACATATTTCCAGTCTACATGAGGGGCTAGTATGTCAATCCCATGCTCATTTTTTAATCTCATCACATCAGTCATAGATAAATCTAAAATCTGATGATAGTCTTTTTTTGGATCGTATTTAATCCAGTCGCTTGTAGCATCTCTTTTGTTCTTGTTATCCTCTAAAAGTTTAGTTATATCTTCACTAAAGGTTTTTGTTATACCGCCTTTATCAGTGAAGAAAGTGTCCTCCATAACACCTTCATTAAACTCTCTCTCTATTAACTTTGTCATTACTTTCTCTTTTTAGCTGTCTTTGCTGCTTTCTTAAACGCCTTAGCTGTAGGTGCGCCTTTAGCTCCAGGCTTTCTCATTTTCTCACCGCTACCTGCTGCAATGCGTTTTTTCTTGGCGTGAATGTTTGCGTATAAACCTTTTTTAGCTGGCATTACTTCTTACCTTTCTTTGCTCGCTTCATTGGCTTTGCGCCAGTCTTTCTTTTAACAGGTGGACGACCAACTTTCTTTCCGTATGTACCTTTACCTGATGGCATAACATTCTCCGATAATTAAATACAGGAAAAGGGAGCCGAAGCTCCCCATCCATTTTGCTGCTATTAAGCTACAGCGTAGTGAGCTGCGTTAGCATTACCAGAACGAGCTTCTAAAGTGTAGTAACACTCTAAAAGTTTTTGTTCGGCAGATGCTTGAGTAGCAATGTCAGTAGTATGAATTTTCTTACCACCGCCAAACGCCAAGCCCCATGAAGACATATCTAATACATAAAGGGTATTATTTTTCATGTGCTTGTTAGGAACAACAGCCATTGGGCCAAACTGAGACTGGTAAACAGAAACTCGGTTTACGATCTCGCCAGTAGAAGAGTCTGTGTCTACGTTAGTAGCCATACCAAGACCTGGGCCGTTAGAAGCGGTTGCTCGTAAAGAAGCAATAGTTGAAGCAGAACCCATTAACTTAACATTGTTAAAGTCGCCAGACTCATTCCATACCGAATCAATAAGACCGCTTAAAGCAGCAGTAGTTAAAGTTTCAGCAGTACCAGGGACAAGCTGAGTACCAGCACCGTCAGTACCAGTGTTTTTAGCGCCGCCACCTGAGCTACCTACAACTTGGTTAGCCGCAGCAGAGATCCAGTAAGGAACACCAGCAGAACGACCAGCAGTGCTGCTAGTAGGAGAAACTTTAGTATTGCGAGTTGTGCCTGTTGTGTAAACAGCCAAGGTTTGCTTTTCAACGTCCATCTGAAGCTCTTTACCTAGCTTCATTAACTGATAAGCCATTTCTTTGCCAGGAACACCAGCACGATCAAACATTTCAGCTTTCTTAGTAACTGCAACAGTTTTCTGTGCGATCTGAACGTAGTTTCCTAAGCGAGTACGAGTTGAGCCAGCAGTTCCGCTAATTGCTTGAGCTTCAACATTTTCGTTGTTGCCAGCAGAAGCAGCAAAGCTGTCAGTCAACCATTCGTGGTTATCAGCAGTAGCAGATGCGGCTGCGATACCAGAGGTGAATGGAGTTTGGTAAGGTGATACGTTAAAGATTACATTGCCTAAGTCTTCGCGGACGTTATTAGCGTCTTCTAATACTTTTGCAGATGTTGAAGTAATTGTAGCCATGATATTTTACCTATTTAAAAGAATCGAGAATTAAATCTACGGCAGCTTGTTTACTAAATGAGCCATCAGCCTGTCTGGCTTGTTTTAGCTTTTTAGTCTGTGCCGCAGCCTGTTTTTGTGCTCGACTCGCTGACGTACCTTTTCTTATGACAGTCTTAGAAGCTTTTTTCTTTGGAGACTTTTTAGTAGCCTCTACTTGCTTCTTAGAACCATGCGCCATAGCAGCATCATGTAATACCTTTAACACAACTGCATCTGTGATTGTTCCAAGTAGTTCTGGATTACCACCGATACTAGAAAAGTATTCACCCATAATTTCAACTTTCTGGGCTGCAACTTTCTGATCTGAGAAGCTAGGCTCCATCTGAACTAGCAGTTCCGCTTGCTTCGCAGCTTCGGCCTGTAAGTTTTCAGATTGTTGTGCTTGGTACTGCTCTGATACTTTGGCAGCTACACCGTTGATCTCTTGCTCTTTCTGTTCAAAAAGAACTCGATTCTCCAGTGCTTGTTCATAAGCGTAAGGATCTGATTGTTTTAAAGCTAATAACTCTTCAGTCGTATGGGTTGGTCGCTGACCGTATACCATCGCTTGTGCAATCTCTAACAGCTTTGCTGTTTCTTCTAAAGATTGATTTCGCTCCGTCTCAAAAGTTTTACGCTCGTCAGATAACGCCTGAGTCTTGCGTGTATAATCACCTTGCATCAAAATACCGCTTTTAATCTTTTCAATGTCATCAAGACCATTTTCGTTAAGATATTCGCGAGCATTAACTAAATATTCATATTCACCGTCTTCAAGCTCGATGTCTCCAGATAACTCTATTTCATCATCTGTCTGTTCATCACTTTCTTCGGCTTCAACTTCTTCTAGCTGATCCAAGTTTTCTTCCACTTCTTCTTCAGAATATTCTTCCTCAGATTCCGCTTCAGCTACAGGTTCATTTTCAATTTCTCCTAGTTCTCTAGGATTGATCATGCCCATTATTGCCTCTAGTCCAGCATCCTGTGTAATGGGTTCGCTAATAGAGAGTTCCGAAGAGTTGTTCTCATTGTCTGACATTGTTATTTCCTCAAGGATCTGTTTCCAGTTGTCCTTATTGTTAAGTTATGATTTTTGGTTTTCGGCTTTCATTTAGCTCAAGATACTGTTGTAAAGTTGGTGTGCTGAATATCTCATCAACAAAACCATCAACGTCTTGCATCGTAAGCTTAGTAAAAGCTACACCACGCATCCAGTTCATTAAATCGCTGGACACAATGTAATATTCTTTATCTTCCTCGTCCTTTTTTGGCGAGGGTTTCTCTTTGGTTTGCATACCACTCCAAGTTCTCTTTTAAAGCCTTAACTACTTTAACCTCTCTCCAGATCCCTTCACCCTGCTCAGGTGTTGGTACGCTAGAAAAAGCCCTGTACAAATTATCTTCCATTTCTTGGAAAATAAACTGTATTGCTTCATCTCCTATAAGCCTATGGGCTGCGTTTGCCACTTTAAGCCTTGTATCTATGTTAGCCTCTTCACTTGCTAGGCTAGTTACCAATCTTGACTGCTCTCTCACTGCGTGCCTCCAAGTTAAGTTCAGCTACTTTAAACTCGTTCTCGTCTTCATGCTTCTTAACGTCAAGCATAAACTCTTGTTCTTTAAGTGCAAGTTCTTCACGATCAATAGCAAGCTTCTCTTGCTCGATCTGGATCTGAGCCATTGTTGCTTGCATCTGAGCTTCCAACGCTTGCTGCTCTGGGCTTGGCCCTTCTGCCTGACCTGTAAACTCAACGCCTGGATCAGTGAAGTAGCGACCGTATGCCGCTTTATCATACAATCTGACCATATCTTCTTGCAACTGAACGATCTGGTAAGGCATTACAGTAACGCCTAAACCGCCAGCAGCAACCATTTGCTGTTGTGCAGCCATAGTCTGCTGCATATGGAATAATTGCTCAGTCTTTGACCCATTACCCAAACCAACCAATACAGTAACGTCTTTGCGAGCATTCCAACTGCGAGGATCTACTTCAACAAACTTGTTATCTAATCGGAAGATAGCCTTGTCATCTGCATGAGCAATCTCTAACTCGTAGATACCCATAAAGACTTTACGCAAGAACTCGCCAAACTCACGAGCAATCAAGCGAATACGAGCCTGACGCTTGCTAATTACCTGACTAACTGCACCCGCAGCAGTGTTGCCATTAAGGATGCTTGGATCTAGTGAGTTGTCTGTAGAGCCTACGTTAGCCTCTAGCATCTGATCAGCTACACCCATCATGTTATATGTGTGAGCGCCGAACGATGGCTGGCTTGGGAATGAAATAGCGTTAGGATGCTTAACAAGGTACGGAGCACCAGGCTTACTGCTCATTACTGAGTCTAGGTCTACTTGGCCCTCAACGACCACAGGACGACCGTTATTTAAGTTGTACTGATTGTCTAACTGGTTACGCCAAAGTGTGCTCTTAACCTTCTGGATAGGTGCAGCAGCATCCGCAGGGCAAAGACCTGTAAGCTTGTGAGGCATACGGATAGGAGTCCAGATTTCAAAGGGAATCTCATCTACTTCTTCGATGTTTAATACTACGTTGCCGATCTTGCAAACTTTAAGAAGCTCATCGTAGCCATCTTCGTCACGATCAACCTTAATATAAACTTCGTGCAAGTCATACATCTTGCCGATGTAGTTCTCATCACCATCGTAGTCGTCAGTGTCAAAGTTACGAGCAATACGCTCAGGTGAGTCATACTCGTTGTAACCTGATGATGTAGTAGCTTTGTCAATTTTGCTTTCTTCAAAGCCCATCTCTAGCAAATCGCTTTTAGACTTTTGGCTGCGCTGACGCACAAAACGAGCTTCTTGCACTGTTGCCGCATTACGATCAATGCCAAACTCTTCTGGCGGTACTACTTCAACGCGAGTGCAGCTTTCAGTAACCGTACGAAGCATTTTGCCTTGGTATGTATTAAGACCAGTAAGCTCGTCAAGCACTTCTTCAAATTCTGTAATTTCAATCTCAGGATCTGAGTCAAGGACTTCAAATGCTGGCTGAGAAATGTCTTCAAACGAGTGAGTCGTTGTTTTGTCTTCCATAGATCGCCAACGCTTAATAACACCCTGACGCTGAAGAAGGCCGTCAATAAGGCTATCCATAATATTGCTAAAGCCATCGTTTTGACGATAGAAAACATATCGCACCCAATCTGTTGCTTGCTGCGCTGCTTCAACATCTTCTGGCCCTTCTGGCTCAAACCTAACTGTTTCATCATCAGCTACAAATAACTCAGCTATATCTGATTTAATATTCTCAACGCTTTGGTAGACTTCTCGCGTAACAATGCTTGAGTAGCCATCCCGCTCATTTCCGTATTGCTCACCAAGATAATAATCAAGAAGATCTGCACGAGTCTGTGCAGCATCGCTATCCATATGGTCAGATACGTTATCTTCATAGGATGATATAGTGCTTAGTAGTTCTTTGTTTGTGATCATTTATGTGACCCAGTTGTAATTACTTTGCTCCTTGGTTTCCCAAGGTCTTTGTTTTCTGTTCTTGTCTTTCATTGCTTCAGCAAACCTTTGGCTTTGGTATGCGTATCTTGTAGCTGACATTAAATCGTCTGCCTTATCTACTATCTTACCGTTCTCGCCAAAGTGATACATTCCGTATTCTTGCTGCCAAAAGTGGCAACTCTGAAACACTTTAAATAAACCTTTTTCCATCGCCTTCGACATTGCAGTAATACCTGCCGAAATCTTTATATCCCCTTTTGTCTGAGATATATCTGGCGGATTAGTAAAGTGCTCAGGTAAGAAGTTTACTCCTTCCTGACGATACTGCTCTGCCATCGAATCGCCACCATCAAACGATCTATTACCATCGTGAGGCCAAGCTATAGGTGGCTGACAAGATCTCTGCCTAATCGCTATAGCGTGCTGTGTTGCTGTTTGACGAGATTCTCTGTACTCGTCTGTAATATAAAAGCAGCCATTGTCTGGATTTATTGCACCCCAAACAATAGCTGTAGGGTGATCAAACCCAAAATCTATACCCGATATTCTCAACCAGTGAGAAGGTATCTCAAAGTCTTCTACAACCAATCTTTCTAATGAGTATGGGAACACCATACCTCTACCGAATACTGGTTGTCCTTTTGTTCTCATTTCTCGTTCGTTAGGAAGGTACTGAGCTAGTATCTGCTCTTTTGCATCCTCATCTAAGTGAGGCGCTTCATCCCAACCTGCCTGGATAAGAAACTGACCCTTCTTTCTTTCTTTTAAAAACTGCTGGATAACTGGAGTCATTCCGCTCTCTGGGGTAAACGTCATCATAACGAAACCCTTTTTATCCAGCGTTCGTGTCAAACACTGTGTATATATGTTCTGTGCTGGCTGCTCATCTAGCCAAACCCAGTCAAGAGAAGAACCCATGAACTTCTCTTCACCCATCTCGTATGACTTAAACGAGACTACAGATTCACCGATGTGATTACCTTTCTCATCGTGAAACTTAACTATAATACTTTCAACTGCATTTGGTATCTGTGGCTTACGCACTACATCTACAATACAGTCTCTTGGTATAGCTCCAGATCCACGCAAGTCAATGTTTACAGGATCGCCTAATAGCTCACGCTGTAGTATGTCTCTTGTGGTAACTGTACTAGCACCAGCAGCCCATGCAGTAATAGGCTTCTTAAATCTATGACCTGTCCACCATTCAGGGTATCTACCTGTTAGGTGACAAGCGGTAATCCTAGCTCCAGTGTAAGTCTTGCCTACCCTGTTGCCCGCCATTGCCAAACACTGATTGGCCTCTAAAGTAGCATTAGCTAAAAGCTCTTGCCACCCATAAGGCTCCCAAGCATTTATTTGGTTAAATAAACGCCTTTGCTCTCTTTCCTGAACTAAGAGTAATAACTTCTCTTTTTCAGCCTTCTTTAAGTTTTTGGACATTTTGGGATGATTCAATCAGCTCTGATAGTTGTTCATCGAGTTCTGCATCAGAAAGGTCTGATACGGTTTGTTTAACATTTAGTTCTTTAGGCTTATCATGGCCTGTTCTGTGCAGAATATCTTGAGCCGCTTTTAAGCGGATCTCTGGTCGATTATCTGGATCAACCATAATATCTTCTATAATCTTAGTCGCAAGAGAAGCAACCTGATTTTCTTCAACTAGGTCATCTCTTTTTTCTTTGATTATTTCTTTTAGGTCTTTGTACAAGCGGTAAGCGTTACCGTTATCAGGCGCATAACCTGCTAGACGGAACGCATCCATCACAGTCATCTTTGTAGGATCTCGGCCTTCGTGATAACCACGAGCCATTAGATCAACAAACTTTTCCTGCTGCTTGGTTAGCTTTCTTTTCTTTTGTCGTTTAATCATTAAGATATTACGTCATGCGATATAATTGGTCTAATTACAGGGCCAAAGCTTGTAGCAAAAGGATTTCTTTGAGTTGAAAACAGCACGCCAAAGTCTGTAACTTCTTCAGTAGGCGCTGTATAGGCAATCTTTTTACTACCATCTGACAAATTGGTAGCCTGACTAGCAGCCGCTACACCTACAGCCGTACCACCAGCAGTGCTCTGGAATATCTGTGTACCAGTTGTATATGTCCAGCCACCACTAAAATCGTCAGCAGCGTTACAAAGGACGAACAAGTTGTTTTCATAGTTAGGTGAAAATGTTATTGATTGTCCTTCTTGTGAAGACCTATCTTGCGTACTGAAAAAACTTTCAAGAAATCCAGTTGTGCATACAATTCCTAATCTGGTATTTACACTAGCAGCGGTAGCGAAAGTTGCTGTAACATCGTCAGTTAAAGCTCCTGCACTTGAAACATCAAACACCGAAGCCATCATCATTCTAGGTGCTGCTGATGAAACATCTACTAAATGCGTTCTAACTGCTGCTGAATCACCATAAGTAATGTTTGTAAATGATTCAAAATCCTCAGTTGTATCACCTGTAACCCATATAACCACTGTGTTTGCATTAGCAGGTATAGCTACATTAGAGTAGGTTCTCGTAGTGCTGCTAGCATCACTGTCAGCAGCGTAGCCTGTCGATTGAGCAGTAATAATCGTTGGTTGTGTCATAACTACCCCTTAATCAAAGTATACTGTTTTCGCAGGGCTGACTACTGAACGACTAACCTTAAACGTGCTTGAGCCAGCACCAGTAGCTGTTACTGTGCCAGTTTGGTTTTTAGGGCCGACCAAAGTTCCAACAGTAGTGAAGTTTCCGTCAGTGTTTTTTATTAAAAGCTCTAGGTTTTCATTACCACCCAACGCTGGTTCGCAGTAAAAAAGGCGAGATGATCCAGCAGTTAGAGTAAACTCGGCTCCTGTGACTGCCGTTGTACCTGATGCAATGTATTGTGTTGACATTATATTTTCCTTAAAATTTTAAGTATTTCGGCTTGGTTAGCCTTTATTTCTTCTCTTGATTGAGCTGCGTTCTCAGCGTCCTGCTTTAATAACGCAACATCAATGCTTAGAGCATGGATTGTATCGTTCATTTCTTGGCTTACAATTTTAGCCTGATCAATGGATGATTTGTTTGACTCTACTTGTCCGCTTACGCTAGACCAAGCCATTAAAGCTACTGCGAATGTTACACTAACAGTTAATACGTTTGCCATTGAGATCTCTGGGTTAAATTGTAAGTCCATTTTAGTTCCTCTCTACTCCCTTTGATTTCTCAAAGCTACGCATACCGCCAAGGCCTAACATTCCTAAAAGAACTGGCAGCATTGTTTCTAAATCAATCAGTGGGATAGATATATCCGATTGTCCCAACGCTAGAGCAAAGTTAGCCATTGGGATTAGTAAGAAGTTAGCCGCCATACCCAGGCAGCAAGTCCAGCCTACAGCAGGTCGCCATCCGCTTACGAAGAGGCTTTTATGACCAGCCTCAGCTTTGTTAATTTCAAGTTGCGCTTTAATTTGCTCGTGCGCGTTCTTTTCCGCCATCGTAGAGATGTCGTGAGACAACTGCCTACGCAAGTCAGCGTCAGGGATAGCCTTCTCAAGAAGGGATGATATGGGGCCAATTAAAGCTTGTAGCATTACCACTTAACCTTGTCGGCCCAGTAAGCCGCAGACATCTTGCCTTTATTAATGTTCTTACGATGACGCGCTTTAAAAGACTTACGCTTTGCCTTCATTTTGGCTGACTCACCCTCTTTAGGTTTCCCCGCTGTACTAGCGCCCTGCTGGCCAAAACGGATAAGTTTTGTAAGAGTACCTTCCTTCGCAAGGACAACGTGACTTTTCTTCGGGTGGCTAGGAGTTCTCTTAGGCTTATTGACACCAGAGAGTCCATGCTTATCAAGGAGCTTTTGTAATGTTGCCATAAATCCTTATCTGCGAGCGTATGCGAGCAGCTCGCCGTTATTTTAAGATGCCCCCCAATAACGAAACGCTAAAGGGAGGCGGTCGGCCTGAGAGAGGGAGGAGCCGACAACGCCAGTATAGGGGCTAGAATGGGTGCTGTAAAATAAATGTGAAAAAAAGTTAATAAAGTAACGATTTTCACTACAACATGACGAATCGGTAATGTATACTTTAGTCCGATCATTTGATCTCGGTCTTGAAGGATATGTCCTGCGAAAGCATCCCTCACCGCTCAAGACTTAAAGCGCAAAAAGAAACCTCATGGCGCACCTGAGTTCTAAAGACTGAACAGGAGGTGGAGCACACGCTAGTGCAAGGCAGTCGAATCTACTTAAAGCGTTAATGGTAGATTGCTCGAAGTCCTAAATGCGACTAAGGGTAAAAGGAACCAAGTTTAGATTCTTTTTTTAAAAGGTCTTTACTGGGGTTCTTTTGCTCTTCAGAACCTAATACTACCT
>TARA_R110002012_G_scaffold9220_1_pt1 | contig 16679 bp, 13 predicted proteins | sample TARA_R110002012 | Tara Oceans TARA_R110002012 (sample SAMEA4396515) | marine metagenome | biome: Westerlies Biome; feature: [DCM] deep chlorophyll maximum layer (ENVO:01000326); material: water (ENVO:00002006), including particulate matter (ENVO:01000060) such as... | depth 40 m
CGTGCTAGTATGGCTCTTGCTGAAGAGTATGGCGAACCTTTATGGTGCGTTGGCACTGGTATGCGTAATACTCATCTTCGTGCTATTGCTCCCACTGTTAGTAATTCAAAACTTGCAGGAAACGTTTCGCCCGGAATAGAACCATGGGCGGCAAATGTTTTTACAGAGCAATCAGCTAAAGGAACTTTTATTAGAAAAAACCCTACATTAGTTAGGGTGTTAGAAAAATTAAATTTAAATACCAAAGAAGTATGGGACAAAATATTAGCCGATGGTGGTTCGGTGCAAGATATAGAAGGTTTAAGCGAAGATACAAAAGAAGTGTTCAAAACGTTTAAAGAGCTTAACCAATTAGAATTAGTAAGACAAGCTGGAATACGTCAGCAATATGTAGACCAATCTGTAAGTTTAAACCTTGCTTTTCCTGCTCAAGCAGATCCTAAGTGGATTAACAAAGTGCATTTAGATGCGTGGAAAAAAGGAATAAAAACTTTATACTACATGAGAACTGAATCCGTGTTACGTGGAGATATAGCTAGTAAAGCTATGGAAGAGTGCGTAGCTTGTGATGGATAAAAAAAAGGGGACCTCGAAAGAGATCCCCTTGGTTACAGGAACTTTTGGGTATGGTACGCCCAGTTTATTTTGTTCCTATTTTTTACTTTTGTTTTTATTACAGAAATTTCTAGCAGCTTCTTTGCTGCCAAATCCCCATTTTTTTAAAGCCAATTTTAATTTAGTTGGTTCTCCATTAGCTTTCTTCATAGCTCCAGATATTCCCGCAAATCTACAAGCAAACGAAACCCTGCGTTTACCAGTACCTGTTGTTTGTCTTGATCCTAATGTTTTACCAGTTTCTTTTTTATACTTAGCCCTCATTTTTCTATTAGACTTTTCGTAAGCTGCATCTTTCATATTACTTTATATTTTGTTTTACCATGTTCTTTGTATGCTTTTAAACATTTGTTTCTATTGTTTTCTTCTGAAACATAAGATACATGAACCCAGTTAGGTTGCATGTCTGTACCAAATTCCCAAATCATCTGATCAAAGTTTAAATTTTCTTTAATCCAATTATACATTTCAGCATTACTTTTCTTACCATAAACATCATCAATATCAATAGCTTGACCTTTGCAATGTTGGCTAGTAGCTGATCCTCCGATTGCTTCGTTTAAAACTTCAGAACGAAAAAACGAATTAACTTTTATAGGTCCACCCGCCCACTCTCTTAGTGGTTCAAATATTTTTTCTGCTGTTAGCTTCATGTTATCTACCTGGGTAGGGTTAGGAGTATTGTCTATGCCTCTACGCTTTGCTGTATTAGAGTGTATTGATTCTGCGTAGGTAATATGCGCGCTAATTTTTTCCATGTTATTTTTCCTTACTACATCCAAAATTCTTAGCATAGTTAGCCATCTTAACTACATTGCCAGAATATTCAGATTTATTTCTCATTACAGCATCAGCTGCATCGCAAGTACTTTTACCAGGCATGTTTCTTTTAACCCATGCTGTAAACTTTCCTTTGTTCTTAGGATCAATAGAGATATCATCTCCCTTCTTTTGTAAGAACATGTTTCTATGTTGTATATACATAATTATTTATTTTTTCTTTTTTTAGGTACACAGTTAGGAACTCTTCTATTTCCTTTCTTTTTCATACCTATCATTTCGTAACCCTTCCAACAAGGACCACCACCGGTTTTCTTTTTTTTCCTCATTAGTATTTAATCTTGACTATATATCGCGTAAACGTTTATAGTGTTTTTACCTTTAGGTATTGAAGCTATTAATTTTCTTGTTTCTTTTACCAGATCCTCTTTAACTGGATAATACTTAGGATTTTTACTATTTAATTTTCTTTTTTTCACTAACTTTTTTTCTTAGGTGGTTTTGCCCATCTAGGTGGGTTACCTATATTTCCTCTTGAGATGTTTCTCATTTGGCTAGCTCTATCAACAGTTGCATTACTTATTACATTTTTAGGTGATGAATTACCAAATCTACTTGCAAAAGCATTATTAACAGATTGTGTATCATGTACTGTATTTCCTGTTACTAATGGTTTAAAGTTGCTGCTCTTTTTGAGCCATCCAGCTTTTTGAGCATATTGTTTAGCTGTATTTAAAAAAGGTTTTACAATCTTAGCTAAACCTTTTATTGCTCCTCCTCCTATTAAATCTAAACCACCTATGGTTCCACCCATCGTTTGTGGTTCAAAATCTACAATTTCTCCTTCTTGTTTTAAAGGGTGTTTGTTACAAAATTTTTGTCCAAATTTAGTCATGTTTTAAAATTTACTTGCGTTGTTTATTTCGTTTATTGATTCTTGTATTTCATTTAAATCAGCTGGCAACAAGAGATCTAGTCCAGCTTTGAATACTACTTCTTTAACACCATCCTTAAAAACAATTAAAGTTGGAGCCATTCGTACTCTATATTTCTTTTTAGCAACAGGAGCTTTAGCTATATCTATTCTATAGTAAACTACATCTTCTAACTTATCCCAATCAGCAAAGCAATTTGCTTCGTTAAACTTAGCCCAAAATTCTACAATTACAGGTTTAGTTTTATCATCACCAAAAGCCTCATTAGTATTAATTGCTTTTTCAAACTCGCTATCTGTTATCCAATATTCTTCTGGAATATCTTGTTGGCTAAAAGATAATAACGGTATTAAAATTAAAATTAAATATTTCATTATCTATTTTTTTGTATATCATATAATCTCTCATCAATCTTACCAAGATCTTCTAGTATTTTATCTACATCTTCCTGAGTATCCATAATTGTTTGACGTATTAACTCGTCTTTTAAATCATACTCGGTTCTTGATATGTTTGGTTCAGGTTTTTCCATAGCTAAAGCTATATCAGCCTTTAATGTAAACCACATTGTTGACAATGATATTACAAAACCTACTATTATTCCTATTGTCTTAAGATCTAGAGTCACTTTAGTGTCCTCTCCTATTTGGGGTGCTTCCATTTCCTCTGCTTATATTGTTATTACTACTTGGTTTACTTATAGTGTTTGAATTGTAACTAGGTCTAGAATTATAACTTGGGTTAGAATAATTACTACTAGGTTTAGAATAATTGTTATTAGGTTTATAATTATTACTAGGTTTATAATTATAATTTGGTTTGTAAGAATTATTTAAAGGTTTAACTCTTGGTATAATTACTGTAGGTTTAACTCTAGGTTTAGCTCTGTTGTTTGCTATTGCAGTTTCTAAAGATCTAGATACTCTTCTGCTAGAATTATAAACTACGTTATAACCTGAGTTATTATAAGGTCCTTGTGTCCAGTTGGTAGCTGGTCTCCAAGGTCTCATGTACCAATCCCAATAATTCCAAGGACGATAGAAAAAAGAATAATGACTAAAATGCCAAGGATCATATATAAAATTATAATCTAACCACAATGGTCTAGTATGCCAGTAGTAAGAATAAGGTTTGTTATAATAAAACCTAGGTGTTATAGTTGTAAATTCTAATCTAATAATATCAGCATCATAATTTTTAAATATAGAAGTTGCGTCTTGCCCTTCTTTTAAGTATATGATATCTGACTGTGTAGCAAATTTATAATTACTACAACTAGCAAAGACCGCAATGGCCGCCGCATAAAGGACAATTTTCCATAATTTCATTATTTAAGTGTTACGTTCAAACCAACTGAACTGTTATATATTTTAGTATCCCAGAATTTAGTATATTCACCTTCAAAGAATACCCCTATGTTTTTACTAAGCTTCCAACCAAACTGTATTCCTGCTTGGTAATCTTCCCATTGTTTTTTACTTGCGCCTTCTATTAATCCTCCAAGTCCCCAATTACTTCTATTAAAATAACTAAAAGCTTCATCACCTTTTACGTAGTTGTGATATGGTAATAAATAAGAACCATAAGAGTGTAGCCAAAAATTATTTTTATAATGATAATAGTCGAAACCTATTACAGGAGATACAACTCCAAAAGCATCTATTGTATCCCATATCTCGTTGTTATAACGATTCATAAGATCAGTAAACACCGTTTGTCTAAACTGTAAATCTGTATAAGCAACAGTCTCACCTTCAGAATTTATCCAATACCAATCAGATACTGTTTCACCTGAATAACTATCTTCATATGTATAATAAATATCATCATATCCATAGTAAAACCCTAGAGTATACCACGGGTTAATAGCTTGACCTTGAGTATTAGTTTCGTTTAACCATATTTCTACAGGATTATATCCGTAAGGACGATCATGTGTACGATACATAGCTCCAGCAGATAAACTAAACTTTTTACCAATAGGTAGCTTAGCTCTTATTTCAGCCGACTTATAATTAAAATTAACCTTTCCTTGTTTTCTACTTTCTACTTTAACAATATGGTATTTACCACTATGTTTTAGAAAATACCTATGATTTTGAAACAAGTCATCTCTTGATCTTTCTTTTTCAGTATGAAATACATATTCAAATCCTTGAACAGATGAATTAGGGGCTGTCATAGCTACGTTAGATTCAGTTCCATCGTAGTATTGTTTGCCTTTCATTTCATAATCAAACCTAGCTATCTTGCGAACACCAAATCCATAACGATAATCATAGTCATAATACTCTGTACCATCAACTACCACAGGTACATCATACAAACTTCCATTAGGATTTGTTCTTACAAAATAATTTGGCGCGTTTTCTTTAGAGTTTTGAATATCTCCAGCTATATAAAACGTGCTGTACTTTAAAAAGTCTTCGTAAATACTTTTAAATAAACCTTTTTTATCCTGAGAGTTTGAATTAAAAGTTACGAGTATACAAAGTAATGCTAATAATTTTTTCATATTTATTTAGGTCCTTGCATGTTAGTAGGTTTAGGCATAGTGACTTTACCTTTATTACAATCACACATGTAGCTACATAATTTACACCACATGTTTCTCCAATAATCTTTAGTTAATTTCCACATATTTTTTTTTAATTTAGTTTTACTCCTTTTATTTTAACACCGCCGCTTATAACAGCTGGGTTAAATTTCTTTTTTCTTTTTCTTCCTGGCGTTTTAGGTGGGCGTATTTTTTTATCTGCACCTAACTCGTAAGCTTGCCAACCACCTAGCAAGAATAATCTTTCCCACATATCTAATTCGCTAGACATAGCATCATCTATGTTTTTTGCTTTAACAATTAATCTATCAATAGGTAAATTAAACGCTGCTGACACAAGTTGAGCAGCTGCTAAGAATCCTGGGTTTTGTATATCCCATCCCATAGAACTCATTTCGTCCATGTTCCACGACATTGTTCTACCAAAGCTTCTAACTCTTGAAACCTTACTACTAAGTGGAGGTGATAATTTTAAAAACTCATAAGCAATTTCTTCATACTTAGGACTATCTTTTTCACTTTCTTTAAATCCTCTTAGTATAGCGTTTTTAATAACAGATGTTACCGCACCCATAAATCCAAGACCTCTTAATAAAGAATCTAACATATTATTAGCGGTGTTAGTTATTTTTCTTTCTTCTTCTTCGTCATCTAAATCTCCCATACCTATAGCAAACAAAGCTTGTTGAGTTGCTGTAAATATTATGTTTTGCACCAATGAATAATGAATAACTTTAGATACACTAGACTTCCAATTACCTCTTCTGTTTTTTATATCATCTATTGCCTTACCAATCAACCTAGCGTACTGCATAGGTGTATTAGCAAAAGCTAGAATTAATCTACCTAATGACCCAGACTGTTGCATTGATATTCTATCTGGTCTACTAGACTGTTGTGACTCTTCTGCTATTTCTCTAAAATCTATAAAGGCTTGTTGTTCAGCTTCTTTTTGTTCCATACCTTGTTTAAGATATGTATTAACTCTATTTCTATAAAATGAAGCACCACCAGAAGCAATGGCTAAACTATCTGCAAATTGAGTAGGTAAGAAACCTACTTGTAATAACTTAGCTATAATACCTCTCATGCCATCTTTCTTAGCCATGTCAGCTATATCACTTTCATTTACATTGAATCTTAAACCTCCTCTTCTTTCTTGTAAGAACGGAGAGTTCATTATCATCATGAAATCTTTGTAAAATTGTTTTTGATTTGCAAACGCTTTACTTGCGGCTAGTATATTATTATCTTCTAGATTAATAAAGTTAACAGCTGATATAGTTTGAAGCATAGCTGATCTAGTGTTAAAGAACATAATTACTCCAATACCGTTCGTCATCCAATCTGTAAATCTTCCAGTCAAATTATCACCAGAAAAATTTCTATTAATACCAGATTTCATTCTACCTAATATATTTTCTAACGCTACTCTGTAAGGTTTACCAAACGCGGCTTCAAGTTTATTTAAATTAGGCTCAGAGAATATAACATCCACATTACGTTGCCAGTCTTGTAAATAAAAAGCCCTAGTGTTTGTCATTAATGAATCAAGTAAATCAGTCGTAATAGTACCAGCTAACCAACCTGCTTTTGGTTGTGCTAAACCTTGACCTTTCATTACATTAATAATTTCGTTACCAAATATTTTAAGATATTCATTTTCGTTTACATAGTCTTTTATTTCTTTAAGATCTGTTTTACTTATACCTGGAATTTTTAAACCCAACTTATCCCACATGTATATTCTTACTGCATTTTGTTTTGTAAAAACAGAACCTGGAATAACTTTTTCAAGATCTTTAGGTACAATATTTAAAGCTTTCTTTAAAGCTTTGTAATCGTTTTGTAAAGTAATTCTAGATAAAGAAATATTTTGCATTGCGATAGCAAATGGATCTAACAAGTTTTGTTTTATCCACATCATATCAGCATCACCTTGTTTCCCTTTACCTAATACACTATATAATAACCCTACAAAATCATCTGCTGAAGCAGGTATAAAAAAGTTTTTACTTCTTTTTGTAGCGCCTACTAATTCTGCTTTAGTTTTAGAAAACTCTTTAAATGATTCGATACCAGTCTTACGCTCAATCATATCATTAAACTCCTGGTTCATTGAAACACTGTTCCTACGTCTAGCAACTTGAACTTTAGAATTTACATCTAAAACATTTAAAGCATCTCCTACAGCTTTAACATTTTTAACAGCATCATCTACAAAGTAAAAATCATTATAACCTTCAGCTGCTCTAGCTACAATCCAATTAGCTTTAGATTGTGGACTACCATCCTCTAATCCTATTATATTTTCTAAAGGTAATTCCATTCCAATACCTTTTAAAAATTCATATATAGCTGGCGCTGCAGCCGCTGGTCTAGCTGTTAGTACAAAAATATTTTTGTTACCAAATTTATCTATTGCTTTTCTAAGTCTACGAGCTAGTGGTCCTTTTTTACCATCAACCACTTTATTGAATTCTGAGAAATCAAATGTAGCACCTTGTTCTTCTAGCTTTTGAGAATCCTTTGCAAATTTAGTAGCGTCGATTTTAAATGTTTTACCATTTAATGTTACTTTTATTTTACTCTTAGTTATAGCTAAAGTGTCATCAAAGTCATATACACTTATTCCTTTCTTTGGGTTGTTAGGATTTTGAGCATATGTAAAAGCTTTTTGTAAGTTATCTAATCTGTTTAAAACTTCATTGTTACTTACTGATTGTCTTTTTGGTTTAACTTGTTTAGGTGTGATACTAAGATTACGTGGAACAGCTTTTGCTTTTGCTTTTTGTAAAGCTACAGTAGTTGGTTGACCTTGCGCGTCAATTTTATAAATATCTGCAAACGTTCTACCATCTAATCCTTTTATAGAACTAGGATCTATACCACCATCTTGAGCAAATACTAAATCATTGAAATATCTTTCCCAGAATTTACCTGTTATTACATTCCATGTATCAGGCATACGTTGTTGTAAGCTATAACCACTTGCTGTTCTCGCATTACGTAACTTATCATCCATTGCTTTATCTAAAACAATCATCTTATAGTTATCTATAACTAACTTATAAGCAGTGTTAAAGTCTATACCCTCGTTTAAGATAGCATCCATTAAATAAATGTACGCAGCCGTTGCAGGCATTGCGTGTTCAAACTCTATAGTTTTCCAACCACCTTTTGGCATCTTTCCTTTATCAGTAGGTTTTCTTTTAGTTATTGATTCAGAATAACCTATAAGTTGAGCTCCTAATCTATGCCATGATGTTGCATCATTAGCGGTTAGCTTTAAGTACGAAGCAATAGCAGGGGCATATTTACTTTTAGTATCAGGATCTTTCATTAACTCACTGAAAATCTTCCACATGTTCTTATGAATCTTAGCAACATTTTCATTCCATTTCTCTATATCTCCATTCTCAAGACCTTTTGCGATTTTCTCTCTATACTTTTCCTTATCACCAAACATTTGTTTATAGCTCTTAGTTAGAGTCCAATCAACATCTTCCATTTCTTTACCAAACTTAGTATTTGGATCATTACCAAGAGCAAAGATTTTATCTTTAAAATCTTGATATGCTTTGGCTCCAACTGGATCTTTAAACGTACCTATTATAGGATCACCTGCTTTCAATTTTTCACCATTAACTTTATCACCTACCTTATATTTAGACCTTGATAATCCATAACTAGCATTAGAATATGTAAACACAGAGGTTTTAACTTTACCGTTTTTATCGTAAGTAAACCAGAAGTTTTTTCCTAATCCATTCAACGTTAGTAGATCTTCTTTTATTTTAAGTATAAAATTATCTCTACCTTTTTGAGTATAAAGATCAAAAGATTTATTGGAGCCAGGTATTTCTTTACCCTCTTCATCAAGTTGTTTATCAAGCCAACTCTCTAATAATCCGTCAATACGTTTAGATTCATCAATATTAAATTGACCTCTCATAAACGCAGCATCTTCAGCTACAACTGAAAACCTAAGTAATGGGGCTTTAGCTGGCGCTGTTTGTTGTCTAACAGTAGATTTTCTAGTATCTGCTTTACGTTCTGTGGTTTTACCTTCTTCAACTGCTTGGTCTTGTTGTTGATCTACTAGTTGGCCAAAAGAAGTTAAAGCCATGTTTCTCGCTAGTAATTCTAATACTCCTTTTATATATTGAGATTCAGGACCTCGTGGAACATAACCTTTATCTACTCTATTATTAGTAATACCTGAGTTAGATAAAAATCTTTTTCTATCACCTGGTTTTATTTTATACTGAAGTTGGTTATTTGTTTTCTTTTGTTTACCAGTTTGTGGGTCTACAACTTTATCATATTCTTCGTTTAAAAAATTTCTTGAACGTATACCAGCTGATTGACCACCTTCTACTTTAGGTTTTATTTTACTACCTTGAACACCTTTTGTTTGAACTAACGCTGCATTTCCTTGAGGTCTAGTTCTTATTAATTTTTCTACGTTCTTTAAAATAAATCTTTGTATATCCCCAATATCATCACCTTTTCTTAAGTTGTCTGAAGGCATTGTAATACGTGAAACAGGTATGCCAAAGAATTTAGCCAATGTTTCATATGGAGCGATTTGCTGTAATTCTTTAAATGTTAAGTTAGCATCACTTAAATCAATGTTATTCTCTTTTATTTTTCTATCTACTTCTTCCTTAGCTTCTTGCTTTACTTCAGGAGGTAACATGTCGTATATATCTATAGTTGCTTCTACTTCGTCTTGAACTACGGTATCTATATTACTTTCTATATCTTGAGATTCATCTACAAGTTGTTGAGCAAATTCACTATCAGTACTTTCAGAATCTAAACCTTGTTTGTTTTCTTCTAATATATTTTTTATATCAAATTTTAATTGACTACCGGCATACGTGCTCCAATTATCGTTTATACGAGGGTCAAATTTATTTAACAAATCTCTGTCAGCAACTCTACCTCTAGCGGCTTTGTAACCAGCATCATATGATATATTACCTAATCCTGCTCGACTATCAAAGCCCATAGTTTTTAAACCTACTTTGGCAGCAGCATCTATTAATATATCTTCTATAGCATTTTTCTCAGCGCCTTTAGCATTCTTTAATTTTCGCACAAGCTGTTCGTTAGTAAACTTACTTCTTAAATCTTTTCCTAACTGAGTATCTCTAGCATTAGTCTCTGCTACTACAGATTGTCTACCAAGAACTTCTTCTGCTATTTTTTTCTTTTCTTCTTCTGGTGTTACTCCCTTATTTATTTCACCCATCATGACCTGCTTACGAACATACTCTTTCATAAAATCAACCATTGCTTCTGGTGTAGCAAAAGGATCTGTTAGCTCTACTAAGGCTTTACCTAGGTTACCACTTGTTTTTAAGAATATACTATTCATAAAACTTTTTAACCCATGCATGTTTGTTATATCTTCAGCTTTTATATAACCACCTAGGATTGCTTCTCCTAACACTGTTAAAATTTCACTAACATCTACGTCCTGATCATCTTGTTTAGTATCTGAATCTATATTGTATTTCTTTAACACGTTCATCATGCTGTTATAAATACCTACATCTAAATTCCCTTCATCTTTCATTGTGGTTAACCAGTTGGTTACACCTAAAGCAGCGTTTTTAGCTTCTTTAAATATACCACTAAATACTTTACGTCTATCTATTTCATCATGCATTACTTCGTGCAAAGGAGCTATAGCTGCTCTAAATTGTTCAAAGTTACTAGCTGTCTGCAACGCAACAACTTCTCCATTTTGCGTTATTGATAATGCTCCTACTAAAGCCGCGTTTATAGCAGGTGCGTTTAAATAGATGTTACCTTTAGGATCATTATAAGCATAACCCATGTTTCTAATTTGCTCCGCAGTTTCACCATCTATATCATTCTCTTCAAGATAAGCTTCAACTTCTTCTATATTATTAAACTCTACTATAGTTTTTTCTGTTAAAAGACCAGCAATATCTTTAGCAGTGTTATGTAACATACGGTTTGCGTTACTAACCTCTGGAACAACAAATTCAAAATTTGTATTATTTTTTTCATTCTCTTTTTGAAGTTCTTTTCTTCTTTTCCTTAAAGCAGCCTTATCTTTAGTGTTAGTCATTAACTCTTCTAGTTGAGAATTGTTTCTAATAACTCTTTTTTTAGCAGCTTCATATTCTTCAGCAAACCCTTTTTCTCCAACCCTACCGCCACGAGCTAATTCATATAGTTGTTTTTCATTAAGGTTCTGTCTAGCTCTCAACTCTAAATATCTTTCTCTAGTCTCAGGTCTCATTCTACTAAATCTCGCTAATTTATCAGCGTTGTCTAATCTAACAAGTTTGTCTAATTTATCTTTTTCTGATTCTAATTCTTTTCTTCTAGCTGGAGTAAGATTTAAATCATTTAATTGCTCTTGTATTTTAGCACGTCTTGTTGCGTACTCAACACTTCTTTTGTAATCAGAATACGTGCTTGATTCATAATTCCACAAAGCTCTAACTTGACTAGCTGTACTAGGACTTTGCATAATCAAACTAGCAAACGTTGTGTTAGCTATTAAATCAGGGTTAATTTCTTTTAATATAGGATCGTTACTATTCATAACCAATCTTTTAATAGTACCATGTCCCGCGGCTGTAAGTATTTCTTCTATATTTTCTACAGTCACACCGTATCCTAAATTATAAGTACCAGCACCAAGATCTTTTGCTCTATTTTTCCAATAACTAGATTTATTCCAACCTTTTACAAAAGTATCTTCTAACCCTTTTCTTCCGGCTATCTTTTTAGTAGCACGTAAGTTATTAACGTATCGTAATGTACCTAATTTTTCTGCATACATTTCAGTGGTTCCAAATAGCAGACCTTGAAAAGTTCTTTGCCAATTAGTACTTTCAGATAAATTAGTATAGTAATCTATTTGAGATAAAATTTCTTGTTGTTCATTTGGGTCATTAGTAAGTTCCAATGCCTCTTGTAATTTAACTAGTTGAGATTCAGCTTGTTTATAATTAGCTTCTAATCTTCCCATCTCTCCACCTCCAGTTGCAGTAAAGAAGCTCGCCATTGTAACAGCGTTAGCTTTTTGTAAAGCATTTTTTCTTATAGTTAAATCAAACAGTTTACTTTCTAAACTTTGTTCAGTTTCAAATATTAATTCTTTACCAGGGTTTTTTGGATAATAACCTTTACCAGCACTTACTTGACCTTTTGCTGATTGCTTTATTTTTTGTTTTAAACCTTGTTTAACCAATGCTGTGCTAGCTCTAGCAACAGCACTTGGTCCTAAAACTTGTGCTATAGTTAATCCGTTTTCTGCTAACGCTCCAGTCATCCAATTTCCAAAAGTCAAAGATGATCTATCATCAAACACATCCATGACCTTGCTAGGCGTAGCAAACTCTTCTTGATAATCTTCTGTAACATCACTAAAATAATTTACTGCTCTACCTTCTAAACCTGTTACATCTCCTCCTAGACCAATCATAGGTACTTCACCTGCAGCTACAGCTTGATAACTGTAATATAAGCCACCTGGTATTGTTGAACCTCCACTAGCTACAGTGTTTATTATTTTAGCGCCTAACACCATAGCTGGCGCAATTAGTTCTGTTTCAAAAGTTGCTAAAAATTTATCTACATTATTATAGTTAAATTGAGAAGCCCATGCGGCTAGCTCAACATTTTCAAGCGTCTCAGCTTGATTCATTATATTAGCACCAATATTTTTTACATAATTTACCTCATCCATTAAAATTATTGATTCAGCTTTTAATGGACCTGTTTCATAATCATCTACCATATCACGATATGATGAAATTAATCCGTAATACCAATCAGCTGACTGTTGGTCACTTATAGTATCTACATCTATAGCTTCAATTTGATTACGTAAGTCCGCTATCTCTTGTACTTTACCAGTATTTCTTTCAGAAAATTCTTTTATCCTATCAGCTAAGTCAACGCTAACTTCTTCTTCTACTTTGTACAATGCGCTAAAGTAGTCTTTTTTCTCTTGAGCAGAAACAGCATCACTAGGATCTGTTAATTTAAATACATCGTCTTTAAACAAAGAAGCATTTTTATATGGAGTTGTTTCATCAAACATTTGCGGTATCTTATACTCTTTTCCAAACTCCATATTATTAACCAGTTGGCTAGTCGTATAAGGATTAACTCCTGCGGCTATAAGTGTTTGCCTATATTTATCTTTAATATCGCTATTTATCTCAACAACTCTTTCTTGTCTATAATTCCACTCTGGGTTGGGATTTTCTGGAAGCAACATCATTTGCTCTGTACTTAAGACATTTGAGTATTTATCATTAAGATTAATTTGTTCACTTTTTCTTTTTTCTCTTACAAAGTTCTTCATTAAACTAGCAACATTACCGTTGGTTTGCGCTAATTCTTTTATCTCATTGTAGTCTATATTTTCTACTTTGAAATCTGCTTGTTCAAGAATATTATATAGTTCACTAGGCATATCCTCCTGAAGCATTGCTTTAAACTTATTTATTTCGTCGTCAGTTCTAGCCGTTCTATCGTTTAACATTCTTTCACCAGTGTTACCAAAGCTTATAGCTTTACCAACCTCATCAAAAACGTTTTCTCCTTCGTTTATTCTAAAATCAAGTTCAAATTCTCCTTGGTTTTTTTCATAAGTGTTATTAATAAAACCATTAAACATATAATCAAGTGTCTCAGCTTGATAATTGTCATTATTAATGGAGTTCATTAATTCTGTGAGATCCTTCTTATAAGCTACTTTGTTTTTTCCAGTTTCAGTTTGTTTAACATTTAAAACTACATCTTCAACCTTTTCATCTTCAAAATCCTTATAACGTGCTGCTTCAGTTTGTATTCCTTTGGGAAGATACTTTTTCATTCTCTTCGCGTACTCCTCAAAACCCATACCAAGTTTGGTATCATTACCTTCAGCCTCCCATTCATCTTCATAGTACGTGTAAGTTTGAGGTTCACCTTTTATAACTACTCCATTTTTATTTACAGTATTTTTACCACTTCTTGTTATCTCAATAAATCTTCTTTTGTCAAACTCATCTTCGAATGATGGTGGTTGCGTAAGAGATGGGTTACCTGTAAAGCTCGAACTAGCTACATCAGCTTTTTTTGTATTAAGTTCAGCAATCTCCTTTTTAGATTTAGCAAGCGGAAAGTCTTCCAAAAAATCTTTTTTTCTATCTGATGATACTTCGTATGTAACACCGTCTATAATATACTCTTCGACTTCGAACATAATTTAATTGTCTTTATTTAATTTCTTGTTGAATTATAAGTAGTATTAGTATCTGTACCGCTTTTATCTACATTCTTGTAATAGTAATCTACATCTCCCCATTTATCAAGATCATTACCTCCAAGATTTTTATTTGTGAAATAGTTAAGCATGTTTAATGATTGACCTATATCTTTTCCAGAAATATAATCAGTGTTTTCTATAACTTCTTTTAATACTGAATACATGTCTCCTTTTACTTTTGTAGGTGTTAATTCTCCTTTTCTTATAACAATTACATTTCTTGATTGACCATCATTTGGAGTTAAGGATTTTATAGTGGTTCTTATTGCGTCTGCTTGAATCTTTTTAAGATTGTTTTTGTTATCTTGTAATGAAATGTTTGCATCATAATACTCATTGTAATCACTGTTTTCATTTGTAAAGTCTGCTTCAGTTAAATTATCAATTACATTATTTTGCTGAGCAACTAAATCACTTGTAGAATTATTATCTAATGTACTGTAAAAATTATCACCAGTTGTATATCTATTTAAAATTCCAATAGCTTTCTGAGGATCTAATGTGTAACTTTTCATTGATAGTCTTTTACCAAAGTTATCAGAGCCAGTAGCACCTCCTTCACCGCTTTCAATATTTTCATCAACTTCAACAGGGTCTAATGCCATCATATCAAAAAATTCTTTTGCCGCGCCTTTAACGTCACCAAACAATCCCTGCATGAAAACCGAACCGTCACCTGAACCATCACTACCGGTGTTTCCTTTACCACTAACGCTTTGAACATCTATTATTTGATCAGGCGGAATGTTTCTTGCAATAGCTTTGTCAATCAACCAACTTTCCATCTTGTTTCTCATTTCAGTATTATTAGGGTCCCATTGCTGAAAGCTGCCTAATTCCTGTTCACCATGAACTTTATCTGACCAAACAACTCCCATTTCAGGATCGTTTAATAGATCAGCATACATACCACTTTTAACCATTAATTCACCTAATCTTTTAGGGTTGTAAACTTGTTTAGTTTTAATATTACCTTGACTATCTGTATATTCATACGTGTCCATAGCTCCTTTTAATAAACCTTTTTGAGATTCAAATAGTTCATCAACACCTAAGTCTGAAAAAGTAGGTATAGTTTTAATCATAGCAAAACTAGGATCAGAAAATAAATTACTTAACTCATCAATATTCATTGTGTAATTCCAACCTTGTTTACCGTCTTTAGTGTTTATATTGCCGTTACCGCTAAGATACATCATACCATCTTTTTCTAATAACTTAACATCTCCACTTCCATTAGCTATAGCATCTAACATTGCAGACATACCATTATCATTTACTCTAGATATTGTACCATTTTGCTTTGCTTGATTATAATATTTTATTTGTTCAACAACTTTAGGTGCTAATGTTTTATACTTAGTAATGTAATTTTGAGTTTCTGATATTATCCTCGCTCCTTCTTGTTGACTAAGATGACCTTCTGAAACAAGGTTTTTAGTTTCAAATATTTTGTCAGCACCTGCGTTAAAAAAGCTATTGATATTAGAATCAAAAGTATCTACACCTGTCGCAGGAATAGTATTTATTTTATCATAAACACTTTCAAATTTTTGGTTTTCTTGGTCTAAGATAGCTTGTTGGAAGTAATCTCTTTTTAACTTGTCTGTAGAAGTTTTATTAAGAGCATCGGTTATTCCTTTACCAATAGCCATTTGCTCTGCTCTTCCTCCATATGAAACCGGATTTGTTATTTGTTCTGCCATTTTATTTGTTATTATTAATTATCAAAAAAATCTTGTCCAGCATCCGTAGCTGCAAACATTCCTACATTACCAAAAGCTCCGGATATAGAACCAAATAAATCTGATCTACTTTGTTCTTGCTGTAATTGAGAACTACGCATTTGTCCATACAAACGATCTATTTGAGCGTTGTCTCTAGCTTCTTGAGTTTCAAATTCATAAGCTAATCCTTGTGCGTCAGCCGCTTGTATTCTTTGTGCTTCAGATATTTCTATTCCTTGCATTCTTCTTTCTTCATCAATAACAGCTTGTTGACGTTGTTGTTCTCCTTGAGCTTTAAGCTTTTCGTTCATTGCTTCTTGAGTTTCAATACTAGCAGAAACCCCTTGTTTAGACTTTAGAGCAGCTTGAGCTAAAGCAGTTGCTCCACCAGCACTTGCGCCAGTAGCTCTTAAAGTATCTAAAGTATTAGCTAAAGCTATATCAGCTTCTTCAGCTTGCATCTCAGCAGCTTGAGTAGCGACTGCTAAATCAGCATATGGATTAGTGATTCTATCAGATAAGTTAGTAGCCATGTCGCTAAGATTTTCTACACCAGCGTATGGATTTATTACTTCTTGTCTATTGTTTTCAAGGTTAGATAAAGCGTTTTGTAAATCTCTCGCTCTTCTACCTGCTCTTCCTGCTGACACACCAGCTCCTACTGCTGATGTTAAAGCTGATGCTCCCATACCTGCTAACGCGATCGTTGTTGCTGCTGCCATAATTTATAATGTTAATTTTTTTGATACTTC
>TARA_R110002012_G_scaffold65013_2_pt1 | contig 16604 bp, 7 predicted proteins | sample TARA_R110002012 | Tara Oceans TARA_R110002012 (sample SAMEA4396515) | marine metagenome | biome: Westerlies Biome; feature: [DCM] deep chlorophyll maximum layer (ENVO:01000326); material: water (ENVO:00002006), including particulate matter (ENVO:01000060) such as... | depth 40 m
CTATAGAATCAGCAGTCTCACCAGATGCGTCATCAAGACCATGATTTAATGTGATACGTAAATATTCATGAGGAGTACCATTTCCAATATTGTTATTTTCATTAGAAGCTATACCCCATCTTAAATTGGAATATGCGTTTATTAGTCCTTCGGCTGGCGTGCCACTGAATAATCTAGGAGAATTCCATAACAATGGATTCTGTGGTCTATTTAAATAATAAGGTTGTAACTCTAAATCAAAAAACCGCACTTGCATTGGATCGTTAACATCGATACGCATAGATAAGTAACGTATATCTTCATCGCCATTAAATTGTGCAAAGCCGGTTAATTGTATTATTTCAGATGTAGCCGGTATATTTGCACGTGAAAAATAATTAGTATTTTGATTTGGTATAGAAGCAGGGCCAGATACTTGACTTCCGGATGCTACTGCTGTTAATCCATTTACTATACCACCTGTTTCATTTAATCCATGTATACTAAGATCGACAGTACCAGCTACTGGTACTCCTCCTGTTGTATTTTTTACTTTAACAGAAAATTCCCATATGGTATCGGGAGCAGTTTCACATATTATTGCAGAAGTACCTGTATGAGGAGATGTAGTTGTTTCTCCAGGCCCGGAATTAATAATTTCTATGGCAATTCCATTTGCTGTAAAGTCGGCAAAAATAAAATTAGATCCACCACCTATTTGAGCAGTATTGGCAAATGGTATTCGTAAATTGGCACCCGCGGCTATTGGAGGAGCCCATTGTCCGGAAGACCTATTATTAAAATCAAATACTGTAAATCCCCCTAGAACCCCGGCTGCTTGTCCACCAAGCCCGGTATCATTACTTGCTATATGCGCACGTACCAAAGAATACTCTTGATTCCAGTATCGTCTATTTATTTTAATATTACTAGGCATATTATTCTTTTAACTGACGTTTTACCTGTTCAAGTTCATCACGTAGTTGTTTAATTGATTCAATTAGATGTGGTACCAATTGTTCATATTTAACCGTTTTATATTTAACACCATCCGGTGCATGTAATGGTAATTCCATTTCTTTAACAATTTCTGGTATATGTTGTTCTACTTGTTGTGCAATAACACCTAGTTGAGGAGTATCTTCATGGTATTTCCAATTATATCGAACTCCTTCCAAGTTACATATGGTATCTAAGCTACCAGTTAACAATTGTATATCTGTTTTTAAACGTTTATCTGATGGTGTAGTTGAAAATGCTACAATATCACGTCTAATATGCAAATCACCATCAGATGCTACATGTAATGATACATTGCCGGCTGTCTCTACTTCAAATGTATCATCTCCTGGAAACCCAAATTTAGTATTTGGATCGCCTAGGTGTGTTATATGGTTAGGTATAGTAAAGGCATCCATTGCAGTTAATTGAGCTGAGCTTGATACAATGTCTGATGGAATGTTGGTTAAGTCTGTATAACTGGATGCTCCCGCTTCACCACCGCCGTAACTACCAGTAAAATAAAATTGCCCGGAGCTAGTATCATACATTACAGTTTGACTAGCAACTGAATTATTACCTACACTCACTGATGCAAATAGATTACCATGCAAATGTAAACTTCCTGACATATTAACATTTGCGTCGGTATTATGTCCAATATTTACTGAACCTCCATCGGTTTGCAAATGTAATTTGTTGGCTATTACTGATCCGTTGGAGAAAGTTCTAGCTGATATTTCATTATTATCAATAGCTATGTTCGCAGCAGTAGTGTCACCTAAGATTAAAAATCCCTTTCCTTGATTCATTGCAACATCACTACCACCGGTAATATGTATTGGACCACTTGATGTTATTTCAGTTGTTTCAATTCTTTGGTTGCTTACAATTGGCACATCAAACTCAGCTATAGATCCAGAAAAAGTTGCTATGTTAACAGATGTTCCATTCTCAAATTTTTGCGTAAATACGTGCTTTGAACTTTGAAGACGTATTGAAGGGTTTACAGTAGAATGATCATCTTGTATTATTATATAATTTTGATTTGAACCTAGGTTCAATTGATAATCAGATGATGCGTTTTGAAACTCTAGACGTGGTCCAAACACTCCTAATGGATGATCACCTCGGCCAATATAAGCATTACCGCCGGCAAATTTTAAAATTGGAGCAAAACCAAAGAAATCGTCTACAACTGATTGTGAATATGAAAAATCTATAATTATCTCATCTGATGGTCGTATTGTTAGTGTAGATGCGGTAATATCTCCGGTTACATTTAATGAACCAGATATTCCAACATCAACTGAAGAAGTTAGTTCTGCAAGAAAAATATTATCTCCATCAAGTTGGGATACTTCATGCCATTGACCTTGTGCAATATTTATTGCATATGATGCTGTCACTGCATATTCTGTATGTGATGATGAAACAGCATATGACGCAGATGTTGCATTTTTTGCAGTAACTGCATGAGATGATGAAATAGCATATGATGCAGACATTACATTTTCTGCATATGATGATGATGTTGCATTATCTGCAAACGATGCCGTTCCTAGTAATAATTCTGATTGTATATATCCTCGCCCAAAGTATTCTACTTCTCTTAATGCTATTCCGGAGCTGCCTTGAAATCCATCTCGCAATCTCATTGTAATATACTTGTACGGTGTTATGTTATCAAATGTTCTAGTACGAGATAAATCTGCTCCATTAACTTCAGGTTCTCTATATAATAAATCACCTATTCCGCTTCCCGTATCATCTGTTCCGTATATTTCTACACTTTTATGATTATATGCTGATGCAAAAAACAAAACATTAAACTTGTTAACTATTGGAGAATATCCTAACTTGTTATGTAAATTATATGTAAATTCTGGTGAGTTGTCTGATTCATCTGAAGACCAAACTGTAAACTCTCCATCATTACCGCCACCGTCAAAGTCAATTCCATTAAATAATCTAAAAGCATTTGTAGGAGTTTGAGTAGCAACTAAAAATGGGCCGATATCGGCAGCATCAGTTAAATCATTAATTGGTAATATATTATTATACATTATCAAAGATCCGGTGATGACAGCATTACCAATGAATGGAAATGCTGGTTTAACATTTTCTGCAAATGTTGCATAAGAGGCAGATGTTGCAAATGCTGCTGTTATAGCATTTTCTGACCATGACCCAGTTCCGTATACATCTCCTGATAAACTACCAGTTATCTTACCATTAGTAATGTACACTATTGATTCAGTTATTGTTAAACCAAGGTTGCCATTGTTATCATTAAAAACATGTTCTGGTGACCTGTACGAAATTCTACGACTTGCATTACCTGAATCAAGTTCATTACCAATTGTAATATTATTAGTGTTAGTACTGGCTATATTACCAAGTATTAATTGCCCACCTCCGGCTGGGTTTTGCAGTTCTATACCTTGCACAGGCGTACCACCGTTTCGAATATCAGTACGACCTATACGCGCATTTCCGCCTGCAAATTCTAAATGAGGAAAGAAATTGAATTCGCCGCCATCAGCTATGGATTGTGAATGCGCAAAATCTATACCTATAACATCTGATGGAAATGATGGTCGTATTTTTAATGCTTGTGTAATAACATCTCCATGCACTTGCAATGATCCGGTGATTCCAACTGATTTAGATGAAGTTAATTCTGTATTAGTTTCAAACCATTGATGATCGCCAGATGTTAGAACATCCTCGCCGTTAAATGTGAATGTACTGCCGGTAATACTCATTGAACCGGTTCTGCTATGAATTGATACCGCAGGATTTGATCCGGAACCAAAATCGGTTGAACCATCAGTAATAGCAATATCATCAATTGTAACACCAAATCCAGTCAATCCAAATATTGTACCGCCTATGCCTAGGTCGCCATCTAACGTCATGTTTTCATCTATATGAAGATTAGAGGCTGATATAATAGCACCTTGTATAGTAGCGGATGCAGAAATATTACCTATCACTTCTAATTCTGATTGCGGTTCTCTTGTTCCTACGCCTATTCGTCGATGAGTAAATGCATCGGCTTCTGTTACATCATATACAGTGCAAGATGCTAAATACCAGTTAACTGCTGTGCCATATGCAATACCTGTGGTTGGTACAATAGACAAATGACCTGCACTACCTACAACTCGGTCCGGATCGGTTAGATATTTATTTTCATATGATCCTACATGATTAACTCGAGCATACCATTCCCATTTACCGGTACCTGTATGATCAGTTAAGAAATACGTGCTTTTGTCTTCTCCTTGCGGATTTTCATTTGGTACTAATTTATATCCTACTGGTATTAATGCTTTAAACACTTGCACATAAGTATGATTTAATTCATTTGCATATGGAGAATCTGGGTTGTAATACTGTACTATTCCACCTAAATTAGGTGATACTGTATTAGCATTTCCAGTACCATCATATCGTACTTTAATCACATATCCGGATGAGTTTGGAACTCCTAAAGAATCTATATCACTTGAACCAGTTCCATTACCTAAACCAAATAATGGATCTGCTTCTGTGGCAGACCATTGTATTCGATTAACTGTTACTACATCACCGCCGGCATTATTATATACTCCAACACCATTTACATCATCTGTAAAATCTGTGTCTAATCTTAAACATTTTCCTGAATTACGAATTGCCGCCACAATAGGATTAAATGGACCTCGTGTAATATTGGCATTTTGAAGATCTAACACTTTACGGTTACGTATTGCTAAATTGCCCAAAATATCTAATTTTTCTTTTGGTAATGAAGTTCCTATACCTACTTTTGTACTAGCGTCAACGGCTAACTGAAGTGTTCCATCAAATGAATCATCACCTGATACTCGTAACAACACATTACCTTTAACTCCGTTATTATTTGCTGCATCTGTTATTTCAAATTCATTGCCGCCGGCGGCTGGTTGCAAGAAAACGGCATTTGATTTTTTAGCAATTACTAAACGACCTCCATGAAAATTTGCTAACTTATCATAAGTACTATGAGCTGAGCCTGGTTCAATAGTTAATTCTTGACCATATATTGTAGCACTTGCACTTATATCACCTTCTACTGTTAATAGTTTGTCAGGAGTATCAGTTCCTATACCAACGTTACCGTCTTGCAAGAACGTCATCGCATCAACGGGAGCACCTTCGTTTTCGGACTGTATCTTAAGTTTATTGTCATTGCCGGATCCGACTCCTTCATATAAAAATCTCCATCCGTAACCGGTCCCATCGCCTCTATTACCTATGTATATTGCTGCATTGGCACTAGCTAATCCATCTCCTCCGATAAACAAGTAATCTTGGCTCTGCGGTGCAGCATTAGCTCCTGTACTAATTATTTGTTTGCCATCGGCAATATGAAGTTTAGCATCAGGACTAGTAGTACCTATTCCTACCGAACCAGTAAAATAGAAATCACTGCTATCATGTTTATATCCTGCGACAAACCGATCTATACCTGAAGTTTTACGATATAATCCTATGTAATCAATTCCTGGAGAGTTTATTATCCGAGTTGGTATATCATCGCCTTGATAAATAATACCTCCTCCATTATTTGTAGATTCACCTATAAATAATTTTCCGGATCCATTATCACTAGAGCCACGAATTTCTAAAGTAGTTTCTTTAGATGTATCTGCATTTCGTACTATTAAAGTTGAACTGGAAGGGTTCCATGATAATAAACTATGTACATACAATTGCTCGTAATCGTTAGTACTATCATCGATCATTGTAATTTGATAATCTTTATCGCTATCATTTGTATTTAACTCATTTATACTGATAAATGATGCAGATATGGCTGTAGTAGCTGTGGCAGCGTTATCAACAGTAGCATTTATTACCGAGGCTAATGAAGCAGATACATCTGAAAAATTTGGTATAGATAATATTCCTTCAATATTAATATTTCCGGATGCTGATATATCTCCTTCTACTGTCAATGCTTTAGTTGGACTAGCTGTTCCTATACCAATTCTTCGAGTCAGGCTATCTGCATGAAAATAAGAAGTTTGTACTGCATCATTATCTGAACTAGAAATAAATTGAATGTCACTATTTCCGGTAATCACAAATCCGGTTCTGTTATTTGGTCGTATATAAAATGATTCATCTGAATCTAGATAAGTATTAAAATCTTGTTTATAAAGATGGCTAGCACCCATTGTGTTTGAGCCAGCTCTAAGAGAATCTAAAAGAATACCTACTTTTGCATCTTGAGTATGAGATTCAATATGAACAGTTTGGTTGCTAGTACCTGATACATGAAGTTGTGCAGTAGGTGTATCAGTTCCAATACCAACATTACCATCATCTTTAAAGAACATATATCCAGAATAGTCATCATTTCCAATTTTTAATCCAGTACTAGATATTGCCTGTAAAAATGAACCATAATATCCTTGGGTTGAATTCACTCTCACATTGCCATCTACATGCAACTTTTCTGTCGGTGTAGTTGTTCCTATACCGACGTCACCATCTTTGGTAATACGCATTTTCTCGGTAGTACCAATACCAGTTTTGAACGTTTCAAAAGCTAAATCTCTTCCGGTAATTAATGTATCACCATCTTGTACATCATTATAGTGTATTTTTATATTAGCATCGCCATTATTAAAAGATAAGAAGCCGCCGTCACCGTTCTGTATGTTAATGTTTCCAGACTTTACTTCGAATTTTTGATTCGGACTATCTGTTCCAATTCCAACTTTACCATCAGCTTTAATAGTTAATCTAGTATTAGCCCCATTAGTTCTAAATACCAAGTCTTTTGAGCTAATAGTTCCAATATATAAATGATCTCCTTTCTGAGCAATTTCATTAGTATCAATGCCAATGCCCTGACCACTAGTGCCGGCTAATATTCTTGCATTACTTAAATTACTCCATCCTATTGTTGATGTACCTCGCACATTAAGATGTCCATCATTTAATATTAATTCACTACCAGTTATTGAAACTGATCCTGTAAATGAATGATTTGTCTCGGAAGGTATAGATCCAGATCCAAAATTAACAGAACCGGATGTTACTGCAACATCATCAATGGTAATACCAAAACCAGTTAAACTAAATATCGAACCACCAATACCTAAGTCTCCTCCAATATTTGTATCTCCGGTCACATTTAATGAACCAGATATACCGACATCTACTGAAGATGAAATAAATGTAGTACTATCGTGCCATATAGAATCGCCGGCATTCAATGCATATGATGCAGTAACAGATGATACCGCATGAGATGCAGTACCTTGTAAACTGCCAGTAAATGATGTGGCTTTTATATTGCCATTCACTTCTAATGTTGCGGTAGGAGTCGATGTTCCTATACCAACTTTACCCATAGAATCAACACGTATTCTTTCATTTCCTGCAGTTGATAATCTTAAATTATCATTAGCATTGAAAATACCAACACCATTTACGTCACCATAAACATAATTATTAGAATTATGTAAGTATAAATGGCCAGTTATACCATTTTCTACTTGCATTGATCCGCTGAATACATGAAGTTTGTTACCAGGACTAGTTGTTCCTATACCAACTTTACCTGAACTAGAAATAGACATTTTAACATTGTTAGATTCATCTGTAAAATCTAATCTAGCCTTACCTATTCCAGATCCAACATTATTTCGTAAACGTATACTATCTGTGTTATCAACGTTTTCAAGTATCAATGGCGTACCACTTAATATTTGTACCGATTGAGCATTAAATTGATGTGCACCTCCGGCAAGGTATTGTAAATTTTGAGCTGTTGTCAATTTTATTCGGTTGCTAGTATAATTACTACCATTATAAAATAGAATGCCTTCATCAAATGTTTCAATGTTGACACTAGAACTCACTAACGTTACATCATTATTAAATGTGGATGTACCATCAATTTGCAAATTACCACTTGCGCTTACGTTACCAGCTACTGTTAACAATTCACTAGGTAAATTAGTTCCAATACCAACACTTCCAGAGGCATTAATACGCATACGTTCTATAATTGAGTTGAATTGGTTAACTCGAGTTGAAAAGACTAATTCTCCGGAAGCTACACCGTGTAATCTTTGCGCATGTATACGCGCATTTTCATAATAACTGTTAGTACTAATAACAAATGACATGCCTGCTGTTTTTGTAGCCGATGTATCATTATTATGAATTTTTAATCCTAAAAAGTCTGTTGTTAAATTGTCCGGAGTTCTAAGATGTAAATGTTCACTTAATATTTGTGAAGCTGTTACATGTAAGAGCTCTGCAGAACTTCCACTATATATTAACTTTTTCCAAGTAGTCATTTAGCCCGTTATTTGTTTCTGCAGTTTTGCAGTTAAATCATAAATTAACTGTAAATCTTTTCCTTGAAATGCAGAGTTTGCTATCAATTTTAATAAAAACTCTAGCTCTGCTTTTGTTAATAAATTATCAGGCAAGTCTGCCTTAACAACTTTTGACTTTTTTGACTTATCTATTAGTCCCATTATAACTCCTTTTATGCGTCTATATATATCCATATATCTTTACTCCCTGTATCAATCCATACTTGACCTGATGATGCTTTAGTGCCACCTTGTCCATATGATAATGCATTTTCATTAGTTTCTGGCGACCCAGAAGATATTCTAGCAGATACCATCCATTCTGAAGGTACTATTACAGATGAAGTACTATGTAAATTGTCTTGTAATCCCCATCTGCCAATTGTATTGTCCCATCCAAAACCACGACCGGCTTGTTCGCTATCTTGTATAATAATACCACCATCTGTTGCAGTTGAACCAGATGCTAATGTTAAAAATGCATCTTCAACTAATACGTTACTAGTATGAATTAATGTGGTATTACCTGCTACTTGGAAATTACCTCCTATGAACAAATCACCGCTTGCAGTTATATTTCCGTTAACTCGTAATGCACTGGCAGTTAATTCATTAGTACTAATTGATTGACTAATAATAATATTATCTGCTAATCGTAAATGTATATTTTGATTCACATGCGAACCAGATACTGTTATCTGATTAGTACTTCCGGATAATGTTACATTACTAAGTTGTTGATGACCAGAACCTGTTAATGCTATACCAACTTTTGATGGCCCATCATTATCTATATGTGGTAGGAAAGTGAATGATCCAGTTTCAACACCTAATGCATTTGTAGTAGGTAAATCTTGGAATGAAGCGGTATGATTATCTGAATCACCTCCGGTTACTGTTAACACTTGGCCGGCTGAACCAATTGGAATTGCATATGGTGCTTTAGTTCCAGATGCAAATGATATTATATCACCGGTGGATCTTGATGATGTTGTTAATTGATCTATTCGAAGTGTATTACTTGGAATAAATAATCCTCCGTCGCCAGTTGCTATTTCTGAACCAGATAAATTTACGTTTAATTGTACAGATGACGTAGGATTATATACACTTCCTTGACCTATTGACTGCGTTAAAGTGTTGCCCCATGTTAAATTATGTACATTATCTAAATTATCTGCATCTAAATTTGTAAGACCAGAACCATTACCGGTAAATACACCATCTACTAATGTTATACCACTACCAGTAACAGAAATTGATCCAGTAAATTTATGTGTTGTCGTCGCAGGATTTGAACCTGATCCAAAATTAACAGAACCGGATGTTATAGCGACATCATCAATAGTAACACCAAATCCAGTTAATCCAAATATAGAACCACCAACACCAATATCGCCAGAAAATGCAGCATTTGATGCACTTATATCTCCATCAAGGAATATATTTCCGGAAGCAGATATATCACCTGTTACTGTCAATTCCTCTGTTGGTGCAGTGTTACCAATACCAACTTTGCCTGCTTTAACTATTAAGTCAGTTCCATTATTAGTATTTAATTTAATTTCATCGTTACCAAACACTATTTTTGTATCTGGATCGCCATCATGAACAATTTCGGTTGCTAATTTAATTCTAGAAGCAGTTATATCACCAGTTACATTAATATTAGCAAATTGCACATCAGATGTAGTTGCAATGTCTTGCACAGTACCAACAGTGTATACAGAATCAACTGGACCAGATATTGTAGTTTGGTTTGACACATTTGTTACAGATGATGTCGCAGCTGTTATTTTAACATAACCAACTGTTTCTGATTGAGGATCATTTAGTGATTGAGATGTTTGTATTTGAACATTTGAACCAGAAACAAATACTAATTCATTAAGTCCTGATTTGGCAATGAATGTATTGGTTCCATATGAGGAATCATCTTCTGGGCCGGCGACGGACATGGATTGGAAAGCTGCTCCAATAGTTTTTGGATCACGTCTTTCAAAGTCACCACTTGAACTAATTGTTAATATAAAATTATCTTGAGAACCAATGCTTAATGAAGCGGTAGGTATACGCATACCTTCACTTGCAGTTACATGACTTAATTCCGCATTACTTCCGGAAACTATTACTTTTTTCCAATTTGCCATTTTATTTACCTTTTAAATAATTTAATCTTAATCTCCAGAATCATCATAATCACCAGGATTAATCACACCAGTAGATACAGATCGCCCAAATGATATTCCGTTCCAGGATGTAGCAGCTGGCAATAATGATGCAGACAATTCATGTGCGTTAGCAAATGGTGATTGAAAATAATTTTCTCCTAATGTTGTTAATCCTCTCATTCCATTACCTGCAACATGAATTGTCCCAGATACTTCAAATCCACCTTTAATTAAATCAATTGCATCTGAATATGGACCGCCGGCAGAAATAGTTTCTCCAGAATATAATAACGGTTCAGTTGTATAATATCCACCAGAGGCTGGCTGTGTTAATGTTGAATCTAAAAATATATGAGAGCCTGATTCTATACCTGTTATTGAATCTGTATCTGGAGTTATTTGGTTTGGTGTAATTGAACCGGACAGACCATGCGGGCCAATATAACCACCAGATCCAGATGCCCAAAATAATGTAACACGTCGTATTGGACGATATAATGCATCACCTGCAGCCCTAACTCCACCAACTAATGAAGGAAAATCTTGGCTATGCCAAAAACCTCCACTGGCAATAACAGTGTCATAAGGAAAAGTTATTATCTCGCGATCTGATGCAAATAATTCATCAGTTGGATCATTAAATGATGCAGAAAACAATGTTTCATTACCATCTCCAAATACATTTGCTTTTAATACAGTGCGATAATAACCAGCAGTTGATATATTTACAACAGAACCAGTTTTAGATGCAGATGGTGTATGATATTTGTAATTACGAAATTGTCCAGAATCAAATCTAGATTGTGAATGAAATTGCAATCCAAACCCCGCACCTGCAGGTCCCATTGTATGCGATCCGCTATGTGATCCAGAACCCCATGTTCTAATTATAAACGATGATGTATATTCATTTTGATGTAACATGTTTCCGGAAGGTCCATCTACAAAAGTAGATGCTGAATTTGCAAATGACCAAGTAGCTCCAGTCGCTGTCGGTGAATCATTATTTATTATACGATCTAAATATCCAAATGAATTTGCGACGCCGGAATAAGCAAAATTATCAGAACCAGATATTTTTATATTATATGATCCAGATGTAAACGGAGTATCTTCAGCTAACAGTATAATATTATCGGGCAAATCTACTAAACTAGCTGATATTTGCGTTCGTACAGCGTTAAATAATGATACTGGTAAATCTACTCCTCTACGATTAGCTGCTCCAGATATCTCTGTTGCCAACTGTCGTTCTAATTTTAATTTATAATCAGGTTTTGCCATTCGTATATAATTAAGATTTTCATCTAATTTTACAATGACAGGATCATTTGTATAACGCGATGCTGTCACATCTGCTATTTTAAATCCTTTTGATTGATCACCACGTTGAAGTTTAAATGGTATACGTTGTTTGGTATCAATAAGTCGACGGCGGCCTGCCAAGTCTGCAGAGCCAGTTAACTGCTCCCAACTTTTAATATCAAATTTTCCTAAAAACTTTGCCATATAACTTGCCTTTATTATTTTATATAAATATTAAGAACCTAGATAAAACTCCCCTGATGAACTGTAGAACATTCCTCCCTCAACTGCGGTTGGAGTTTCATTAAATGCACCTAATACTGTAACTCCTTCCAGATTAATAACAAATTTATTATCATCTGAATCAGTACTACGTACTAAAAATAAATGATCCAATGTACCGGGAGCAATAGATGCTGTCGGTGCAATTACAGTACTAGGGCCAATTACTGATAAACTTCCTGATATATCTGCCGATCCACTAAATGGAAATAAGCTAACATCGGATGTTGTTAATACTGCATATGTGGCTGCAATTTCTTCAGTTCCTGGATCTGTACAAACGTATATAATATTATCTGATCGTTGATAAATTATTAGTCCTTCATATCGATTCCATACAGGAATATCTAAACGAGCCTGTTCATCAGCGACAACCATTCGATTATCGATTGGTCCATCACTATCAACTATAAATCCTACGGTTATTGCTACTGCCATGCTATCTTTTTAAAATTTTAATTTAAATTTATAATTTGTTGGATTTGTTAGAGTTCCTTTTTTTGTCCTTGTTCTATATAATTTATAATCACTTCCAATATTAGTTTGCTGAAATGCTGTAATTTCATTCTGATTACCAAATAATGTATTTTGTATTTCAGTTAAATTTCCAAGTTCATATGCATATACTATAAATATGAATTGCCCTGTGGGATTAAATTCTAATATTTCATTTTCTATTTCAGATATATCATTAACACCGGCTTTAAGTGTTCCATTCCAATTAGATAATGTTTGCAATTCTGCGGTATCTGGTATTGACCCGTTTTCATCTACTTTATATCTTAAACTTTTTACTCGAGTAAATATACGTTCTGCAGATCCAGTTTTATATTGTTGAGGATTATTATCAGTTCCGGAATTCCAATACTCTTCAATTTCGCCAGTTGTTACATTTCCAGATGCTCCTACGGCAAGTACTGTATTAAATGTGCTATTATGAGGAGTTGCTGCGGTCCATCCATTAGCTGCTCCTTCTGATAAATTCATTGTTATTTCGCCAACTGCGCCTAATTCAATCTCCATATCTCCTTCATTATGTGATACACTATTACCGGTAAGATTAAAATTAGTAAATGTAATAATTGGATCACTTGGATTTGATTTAGCTAACTGTAAATCTAAAACTTCGGAAGATTCTAAAGTAGCACCTGTAACCGGGTCTGTGGTAAATGCTCGGGCGGTAAATGTATGACTACCAGATTGGTATGTTGTAAAATTAGAATCAATAGTAATAGTAGAGTTTGCAGTAAATGTGGTAACGCCTACTCCGCTAGCGGATAATTCTCCTTTAATAAAAGAATTACCCCTTAAGTCAACTACTATACCAAGTGTGTAATTATCTATTTCACTATTAAATCGATCTGAATCAAATCCGGTTGAAGTAAATGATGCAAAAAATGGATTCGTTGGTGTTCCAAATGTTAATTCTAAAACACCGTCAGTGCTTTTTACAGATACAGTATCACTATAATCATTAATGACTAATTTTGTTAAATCAATTGGACTGGCTATAGATGATGTTGCGTATTGAGTAGTTGTTCCGGTAGTTGTAGTAGAAGCATTAGAATAACTTCCAGTATAATAAAATCGTTTTGCTGTTGAATCATATACGACCACACCATATTCAGTATTTGTATTAAATTCAATATCATTAAATGCTCCGGAAATTGCTGCAGGCGTGAATGGAGATTCAGTTAAGAATGATCCGGTTTGGGCATTAAATGCACCAGATATTGCTGCAGATGTGAATGGTGATTCAGTTAAAAATGATGCCGTTTGAGCATTAAATGCACCAGAAATTGCCGCGGATGTAAATGGTGATTCAGTTAAAAATGATGCTGTCTGATTATTAAATGCTCCGGAAATATTAGCTGCTATTTGTGCAGAACTTGATATTAATCCTATTCCAGACCATGATCCGGAAATATTAGCTGCTATTTGGTTTGAGCTTGAAATTAATGTATTGCTTAATTCTGTTTCTGTTGCCGATAATCGTAATTGCAATGAATGACTTGCATTTGTAAATGCACCAGATATTGCAGTTGCTATTTGTGCAGAACTTGATATTAATGTATTACTTAATTCTATTTCTGCAGCTGATAATCGTAACTGTAATGAATGGCTTGTATTAGCATGAGCTCCTGATATTGCGGTTGAAATTTGTGCTGATGAGCTTAACGCTCCGTTAAATATTCCAGAAAAATCTCTTGCTTGTATAGACTCAGTTACAATTAAAGATCCAGATACGTTTAAAGATCCGGTAAATCCATGAGTACTTAAACTTGATGATCCAAATTGTGTTGAACCAGATGATATTGATATATCATCAATTGTTATAGCAAATCCTGTTAGTCCAAATATTGATCCGGCTACAGTTAAATCTGTTCCAACTTTTAAAGATCTAGATAATGCTATCGATGATGCAGATATTTCATTTACATGTAATTTATCCCATGTTCTTGTCGGAGATCCTAAATCTTTAGATAAATCAGTTGATGGAATAGCATCTGCCCCAAATTGAACTAAATTACCACCATTCATTTGTAGGAATAATGAACCGGCATCTGTACTTATATCGGCATGGACTCCTTCATTAGAAATACTACCTAATGTTATTGTTTCTTGTCCTACATCTAATTGTATTGAACCACTTGCACTTATATTACCACTTGCACTTATATTTCCAGATGCTGTTATATGATTAAATGTTCTATCAGCTGTCGTATCTTCTAATGTTGTTACGCGGGTTGAAAAAGATGATGAAGATGCATTAAATGATCCGGAAATATTTGCAGCAATTTGGGCTGAACCAGATACTAAAGTTTTTGAAGTACTACCAGCTTCTACTAACGATACACGAGATTGCAATGATTCACTGGTGGCAGTAAATGCCCCGGATATTTCAGTGGCTATTTGCGTAGAACCAGATATTAAAGTTTTTGAAGTAACGCCGGCTTCTACGTTTGATAATCTAGTTTGCACTGAACTAGATACTGAAATAAATGCACCGGAAATGGCAGTAGCAATTTGTACTGAGCCAGATATTAAATTATTAGGTAATATAACAGTTGCATCTTCTAAGCTTACAATACGTGATTGAAATGATTCGCTAGCGGCAATAAATGCTCCAGAGACTTCAGATGCAATTTGAGCAGATCCGGATATCAATGTTTTTGATGTGCTACCTGCTTCAACAGATGTAAGCCGGCTTTGTAGCGATGCGCTAGCTAAAATTTGTGCATCTATAAGGCTTAAATTTGTTGCAATTCTGGAAGTGTTACTTACCACAGATGATGATAAGCTTCCAGTGAATAATTCAATTGCAGATAATCGAGAAATTGATGTATTTATATTGGTTTGATTGCTACCTACATCACTTTGAATAGTAGTTACATTGTTTTGAATAGTAGTTATATCAGATGATAAAGGGGCAAAAGCGCCGGATATATCGGTTTTAATTTGTGCCGATGAACTTATGAGGCCTTCAAAGGTTCCAGTAAATGATCCAGTAAATGAAGTAGCTTTTACATTACCAAGTACTTGTAATGTACTATCTGGAGCAGCGGTACCAATACCAACCTTACCGTCAGTATATGCAATATCATTTCCAAATTGATCCCAGGCCGAATCTCCTTGAAATCCACGTGCAGATTTAAACGCCGCATCGGTTGCTGCAGCTACGATTGAAATATTATCTAAAACTTCAATAACATTTGTAGTATTAGCTACAATGGTTACTGTATCAGTATTAATTTCATTTATAGTTATATCTATTGGCGTATCTGATGGTAATTCAATTGTATGAATTTTTGTAATGGTATCAACGGTGTCTTCTGTAATGTCTGAATTGTCTTCTGATACTTGTACTTGACCAGGAACACTCAAATCTTTAACATGTACAGTAAATACATTAACATCGTTAATATCAATTGAATTTTCATCTTCTGTTACGTTTATATTAACTGCCATGGTATTTAATCTCTAGTCACTTCTTTTGAAAGTTTAATTCGTCCTTGTAATAATCTGGTTACCGTTTCTCCAGTTTGTATTTCTAAGTCATATACTGCTTGATCAAATGTATATAAAGATGATGATGAATGATGTATATGGAGTTCAATTGTACCAGATGCCGCTGATCCTGTTGTTGGTAATATTGATAATCCTCCTAATGCATCGTTATCAAATTCAGCTAATTTTTCTGATCCTATATCACCGCGGATCTGCATGCGAGCATCATATCCATTTAAATCAACGACAGCTCCTGCTGAATCTTTGTATGTGAATTGTTTTTTTAGAGTAGCACCTTGCTCTAAAGTGAAGTTGTATTGACCTGCTGCCATAATGTTTCCTTTATTTTATATAAATATTGAAACGGTATGATACAATGTGAGTTTAGTTGTGGATTATCCTAATGTTAAAGTTATTCCATGCACTTTAACGTTTGTAGCTTTAGGTGCTATTGTTATTGATATAGTTTCTCTAAAAGCACAGGTCCAAT
>TARA_R110002012_G_scaffold48073_3_pt1 | contig 16595 bp, 19 predicted proteins | sample TARA_R110002012 | Tara Oceans TARA_R110002012 (sample SAMEA4396515) | marine metagenome | biome: Westerlies Biome; feature: [DCM] deep chlorophyll maximum layer (ENVO:01000326); material: water (ENVO:00002006), including particulate matter (ENVO:01000060) such as... | depth 40 m
GAGGGCCTTCATCTGAAGATCAAGCTGATCTTTGTATGTCTTATTTTCTTTCTCTCGAAGAGTAGCGACTGCCTTGACGTACTCATTCCACTGCTTCATCGCCTTGAGTTCGAGGTCGGCACGATCCTGGGCAGTGAGGAAGGGAGGCCGGGGCTCAATATCAGTGTCGCCCGCTGCACGCGCAGCATCTTTCTCGCTTTGAGCAAGGAACTCGTCAGCAGAATCTCTAAGCCATAGGCTTTGAATATTGGAGGTTGATCTAGCCATGTTTAATCCTACAGAAAATCAGCTTGGAGTTCGATGAGCTTAGGGTCTTGGGCAGCCATGCGCTTTCCTCTCCAAGCAAAATAACGGAAGAGAGGCACTAAGGGCAGTTTTGCCCAGGGATGGTGGCGTAGCCATGCTGCGATCGCGGGGCCGTGCTTGATGTAAAAAGAGCGGAACCACTTCGGTGCGCCAAACAAGATGTACGTTCGGCAATCTCTCCAACGACCGGGCACAACTTCTCGGGCAACCCAGCACATCAGGAGGGGAAGGGCTATTCTCGCAATATTTGCTACGTTTGCAAGGTTAGATTTACCACCCTTTTCTTGTGCCGCAGAAAAGTCGCCTAACCCACCGGTCAGCATCTTCATTCCTTTTCCCATAACAGCGGCTCTTCGATCAGCGTCAGCGTTAAGGAGCTTCTCCGCATTCTGCTTTTCTTGCATAGCGACGGCAGTAGCTTCTTTCTCTACATCCAAAGCCCCCCTCGCCGTAGCTTCGGCGCCTGCTTCTGCAATTTGCTTAGCAAGTTGAATTTCTTTGCCGCCAAGCTTACCCTCCATTCCCTCGATTAAGCCTTCCGTCTGGGCCGAGAGGCCCTTATCGATGTCCGAGGCCAGAGTTACTTTCTGCTGCTTCTTGACACCCTCGGAAGGGCCAAAAGCGGCAAGACCGCCTTTCAGCTTTGAGGCGCTGTCTTGGAGAGATCTTTTATAGCTACTGAAGCCGGGAGCGGAGAGAAAGTCGCTCATGGGAGCCTCCTATCGAAAATAGATGAAATCGAAACTTTTCACTCTTACATTAGTGAGATTACTGGTTTGAGCAAGCCCTAACCCAGCAGAATGCCACCCTTTTTGGACAGCAGCCCCTGACCAGAAGTAATGCCCTGCCCAGTGTCGGGCAAAGGGCCATTCGCCTTGATTCCGAGTTAGACACTGAGGGCCCAAGCGATGGTTGACCCGACTCCCATTGATAAAGAGCCTCAGTCTAGCACCGGCTGCGCTTTCGGTATTCGCCGCAGTAACCGTAGAATCGCAGTATCCGGCGAAGATAGACCAAGTAAATATGACGAGAGAGGGCGTAAAAGGGAGGTAGAACGACTGCGCTGCGCCTGGAATAAACTGGTAGCGACCATCCAGGTCTCCTGTTGTCAGGTTGTAGCCCAGGAAGTTTTCGTCGAAATAATGGTGGTTTGTCGTAGAACCAACGGCTCGCCCATCTGTCATCGCCCCGCGTTGGATATGGGAGTAATCTAAGCTCCACCCCGATTCTCGATTCGCATCATCGAGTCGGCCGTTTAGAACGCTCAAGGAGGTAGGAGGGGTTACTTCGGAGCGGAATGTGTTCTCTTCTACCTGGACTGCATTAGTGATGTTCCCATCAGCAAAGGTGTGCGGGAGAGTAATATCGGGCATTAGACTTTCGATGACCTCAATACGAGAGCGGACAAGAAGCATTCTCGGAGAAGCAGTGTTTGCGTGTCTCCGCCATGGCCTGCATCGACGGCAACTTTCGTTTCTACTCGGATCTTACGGACAGTAGCAGAATCTGAGGCTGCGATCAGAGTTTGAATTGGAATGACGAATCGTTGGGAAGTCCCTGCATGATCCGGATAAGCGGGGGCAGGAGCGGCTCCTCCCGCTCCCTCAAATGTAGACTGGAAATACCGCTCTGTTCGAGTAATAGCTGCGTATGCCCCTCCTGCTGATGGAGCAGCGGAAATTCGGAAGAAAGCTTTCGCGCCTCTACGAGAGTATGGAGCGACATTCGAAGTATTTCGGAGCCTTCGAGCAAACACTTCACAGAATACGAGAATCCCCCCTACGCCGTTATTAGCGCCCAGGGCGATGTCGGCGCCAAAATCAATTTCAAGGTCATTCCCCGCCCGAGTAATGACGGTGTACGCTGCGGAAGTATAGGAGTGCGTAAGAGTAACGCTCCCTACTCGGATACTAGGGCTCGCAGTGACGAGGGTCGGAAGGTGATTCTCATTGAGCGCATTGGGCGCAAGAGCGTCCGTAGGGAGGTCGTTTAAGCCCCCTCGGACTGTGGCGAATCGGGTATTTAATGACGCCGCGTTGAGCGGGTCTAACTCTTCGAGAGGATCAAATGTAATCTCGGCCATCTTACCTCCTTAGCTCTAAGCAAATTAACTCTCGACAGCGGACATAAGCAGCAGCAGACGAGGGTGCTCCCGGCGCAACACCGGTCGTTTTTATCACCAAGTCTATTTTATGTTCTCCGCTAGCGAGTGGGAGAATAAAAGAAGTAGAAAGGGGGTAGGCGGGCCAAAGCATTCCCGAAACTCCATCATTGTCGCATTCTGCCGTACCAGCGACTGAATCGAGGAGAATTGCCCCATCTATTCGGATTGCCATGCGGATAGCGGGTACGGCTGCTACGGTTTCTTGGCCGCAATCGATCTGACAAGAAGCGTGAACCCAAAGGAGGGTTTGAGGGCAAGTAATGCTTAATGTCAAGTCTTCAACTATTGTCCAATCAGACCAAGTTGGGAGTGTCTGGTCTTGGGCGTTTACGGCTCCTCCGTCGAGAAAATCTGTATAGGCGGAGGTGACTCCGGCCGAGTGATATACGAATACACCGCCCTCAGCGACATCGTCTGCGGCGAAAGGAGTTCCTCCGTTTGCCGTAGCTTGGCCCGTAGAGGCCCAGTTGTGCTCGTTTAGGCGGCCGAAAGTTTCTTCTGCAAAGGGCTTCAAGGAATCATTGATGCCTTGAATCTCGGTAACGCCGTCAGCTAAGACGGGGGTTCTGGGGAATTTCCAACTCATTTAGGGGCGCTCCTAAAGGTGTCTGGGCGGGGGACCTCGTCAAAGGCCAGCCCAAGAAACTCCCAAGGAACAGTGTTCGTAATGCGGAGGCGGAAAGTCTCAGACGAAGGAGAGAAGATATCTACTCGCGTCCAATAAGGACGCCGATTCTTCCAAGTTAGGGGGTCGCCGCTCGCGTCTGACGCTCCGTACGCAGCCTGGTCCCAGAAAGGGGGAATATCATCTGCGGGGTAGGTCTTAGCGGTGACAGTCTCTACGATACCTTCTCTCCAATCCCGCTCCACTTCTACAGTGACGGTCCCGGACCCAGACTCTCTCAACCACAAATACACTGTCGTAGGGGATCCTCGGCCCTCAGACCGGAAAGTGCGTAGCCAGGAAGTCTGAATCATTGAAGCTCGATCTTCTGGATCGAAAGATTGGATTTGGTGATCGAGGAGATACACGCCTGGAATCGCGTTGGCGACGGATTTCTTCTTAGTTTCTCCAACGGCTATCATGTAGCGGCGATGGTCCTGAGTTACACAAACAGCGGAAGCATTGACATCATTACGGCGGGTCCAGCCTGAACCGTCATACTCCCAACACACATTATTCTGCCGAGACCCATTCATGGGAACCCAGCACCGGTACTTCTGCTCATGGACATCGAAGGCCGCGACAGACTGTATTGTTCGAGCAGAGTTAAACGAACCAACTTCTCGATGAATTGCGTTAGAGATTAATTCAATATTTCCCCCAGAATATGAATAAAACCCCTCTCGACCGAGCCAAATTGCTTTCCCGTCTGGCATCATAGAAACGGAGGAAGGGGCAATACACCCGATTCTGGGATGGATAGTCTTTGTCTGGAATCCCTCTCCTGAGTAGCTGATTACGACTAAGAATGTGGACTCGGAAGTAAAGACTAGGAGCCCATCAGGAACCTGGAACATTCCGGTAATCGCTGCTCCGCGAGGATCAGGGTAGATTTCTTCGTCTATTCGGAATGTGCCCCATTTACCTGGAATCGAGGGATGAATTTTCCCTGGGTCGTCTGCAAAGTTTGCCGCCCATCCACGGCCAAATGCGAGAGCATAGAGCTTAAACGGCCTAACGGCGACGACTTCTTCTGGCCTCCGAATAAGGGCATCATCGGGAATATTGTCCGGCAACGTCGTAGTAATGTTGTCTGGGATAGGCGTGTATCCAAGTCGGACAGTCGGGTCTGGGGAAGTCAGATTCAAAGGCCCGCTTCCGATCATTCCAGCAGGAATCCGGAACATTTCCGCTGTTCCTGAATTAAGGACGTCTTTTGTTCTACAGAAAATTCTGCCAACAGTCCCTTCTGGCCCAGGCTCGATTCCTTCCCAGAAGAACATATACTTCTGATCTCGCAATACGGGATCACCGCCGCCTGGACTAAACTTACATATTTCAGAAAGCGGGATCTCAAGTGTTTCTGATTTTCCCGACAAAGGAGAAAGGTTACCCCAGATATCTGTCCACTGATAAGCCCCAAACCAATGCCCTTCTTTGATGCGGCCTTTATCGGCTCGGTCGACGACGGTAATGTCCATGGAGCCTAGGCGAGCATATCCTGCCTGAGAGCCTCCTTCATTAGTCGCTCCAAATTGAACAAAGGGAAACTCGCCCAAGCTAGAGGGGCCATGTCCCACACATGCTCCGGGGGCAGAGGAATAGCCCAAGGGAAGGATGGTGCGGCCATCATAAAAATAAGGGCGAGAATTATCGCCGGACGGAATGATGACAATGCCCGTAGGGGTCGTCTCGAATTGAGCGGGAAATCTCGGCTTGTCGTCTGCGCCAAAATCATCACTTAAGTCAGCGCCCGTTCCGGTAGGATTAATTAAGGATCGCCACACATTTGCGTGTCCCCCAGGACCTGCTGCCCAGCCATCAAACACCTTTAGAGAACTTCCGTCTTGGATTAAGAGGATTTCACGACTCCCCTCTTCTCCAATAACGGCATGGTGAACGCCTTTAAGGGGCCCTGTATAAAGGGGCATTCCAGTAGAATACTGGGGTACATACGGAGCGGGGCCCCAGGTAGACCTGAGAGTCCCCTCGTCCGTTAAGTACATATTCTCAATCTTAGAGGCGATTTCCTCTGGAGAGATTAAATCTCCAGATTCAATCCGAAGGGGAAGAGTGCTGCTCCTAAGTCTGTGCTGAGTGTTGGCCATAACCCTTCCTTCCTCAGCTTATTTCGCTTGTGCGATCTTCTTCGTCTCTTTCTTAGGACGCCCGACGCGTTTGGGGGCTTCTTGCTTGTCCTGGCCAGGAGCCCAGACGAGCCTCCACCCTGCCATTTCTTCGCCCATTTCCTCGAAACGCTCAAAAGTCAAACCGAACCGGCGGAACAGTCCTTGGACTTTCCCATTGGGGAGTTCGATCCGAGAGAGGCATACCATTTGCTCAACTCCGAACCCTAAGCGCTCGGTTTCGTAGATTGCTCCGGTAAAGATTTTCGGGACTTCGATCTTTGTATCTTCCATAGTCTTCTCTTAGTTGTTGGGTAGATTATACCAACGGCGCCATGGCCGTCGAGTATTGATGACTTTTCCGGCGCGAGCGGGCTTTTTCAGTAGAAGCTCCGCAGGGTACCGGAGATCACCATAACGCTTTGTGAGAGTGAAGAGAAGATCTTGATACTGGGTACGCGCTCTATCGGAGAGGTCTACGTTTCCTTGGGCCTCGTAAAGAAAGCACAATGAACGGTAAACGATAAGGCTCAGGGCATCCGGATGGATTTTCGGAGCATCGCTATCGTCTTTAAGTTTTGGTGGGCGACGAACACAACGGACGTCAACTTCATACCGCTGGTTTGGGCGCGGGTACATTCGAAGAGCCTGGTAGCCATTCACTTCGCGGAGTCGGCGGTGGTAATCCGGGACAATCTGACCGTTATCTATAAACGTAGTCTGGAAGCCATCGATGTCTGCGATCAGGTAAAATGCGTCGGGAGTTTCCTGTTCAACGGCACCTGCTAGGGTATTGGTCAGAGCGCCGTAGTTTGTGGGATCTACAGTAATTCGACGGCGATAGATTCGTTTTCTCCACCCTGAGTGACGATATCGAGTGTCTGCCGTACGCCCAAACCCCTGCATGTAGTCGATATCAGGGGTAATAATGCTAATAGCAGCGCCATTGTAGACGACGGGATCTTCTACTCGATTGCTGGTCGTGACGGAGACGACGGGGCTTGGAGAAGATTCCCAGAGAGGCTCTAGTCGAGAGGGCGCCGTTTGAGCGGCTGAATACGGTTGAGAAGGGCCGTAATCTCGAAAATCTCCATCTCGGTATCCCCAGATGTAAGTAAAGCAATACTCGAACTGTCCGGCAGGTTCTGGGCCAAGCCACGTGTTGGCTGATCCAAGAGCAGTAGTCGGAGTTTTTGTGGGAGACTCGATCTGCTGGTGGGGGCGGCGATAGGCGCTACGAGGAACACCTTGAGCGACTTGGCTCGGAGTATTTGCCAAGGACAAATGCTCGGCTTCTAATTGCCCGAGGATGTCTAGGGGCCAAGTCTGGTTATTCTGGAAAAGGCGGAGAGACGTGACTTCAATAATGTCGTCAGGGAGGTAGTAGTCCGTCGAATAGATCCGCCACGACATCAGGGTGTCGGCTAAATTATTCCATGGCCTATAGAGGGAAATGTACTGGACATTAGTGTCGGTCCAAATGTCCCTGATCTTACGGCGGTGCTGGACACCCCCAGGATCAGTGACGACGATTTCTCTTCCTCTCCATCGACCTGTTACGTCCCAAGGAACGATCCCGGCTGTAGTCGTAGGGAGGTTTCTCCGAAGAACCCAGGGGTCCGTCGCAATGACGGAAACGGTATCAGCGGCAGAGGCGGGGTTTGCTTCACGCACCGCAGCGGTATTGTCCGTCACATCAGCGAGTGTCGCAAAACCGAGTTGGCTCTCAAAAAACAGAAAAGGGGCTTCCTGCGCGATTTGCGCATAAGCCCGATTAATAAAGCGATTTGTTCTGGTTACTGCGTCAGAGGATTGGCTCGGAGCCCAGTCAGCCTGAGAAAAGATCTCATCTCTAATCTCTTTTAAATCCATGACGCACTCCTATTAGGGTAGGCACCCCCCATGCCCGAGGGGTGCCACCTAAGTTTACTACAGATTCAGCCGAATCAACCCTTACAGTCGATCATCGCCGTTCCCTGCCCATTGGGGGCGGGGCCAGCCGCCGCAGATGCGGTGACGCACCATGCGATAACCTGAGCCTCTGTATCAGTGATTGCACTCGCGTTTGCGACTGCATCAGCGAATGTACCGGCGACAACAGTTCCGGCTGTGGTCAAACCACGATCCACACCGACAACAGCGCCGTTACCTGCTTGAACGGTTCCGAGTCCTCGTTTGAGGATGAAACCATAACTCGCGGCAGCGATTGCATGTTGTGCTACGCCCACAACACGAGTGGGGTGGATAGCGGTCGCAGCGGTAGTGGGAGACACCGTGTAGGTGCTTGCTCCCGCATCACGCATTGCTGCAAGTCCGGTAGCGAGGGCGGCAGTGGCTTGGACGTAAATCCAAGTTTGCTCGCCCGCGTTTGCTGTGGGAACGGTCAACTCAAACCCCAGAGGAGCCTGCTGAGTCACGGTAACTGTAGTGCTGGAAATACCAGCGGCAGTTGTAATAGCCATTTTAAGTCTCCTTAGACTTCAGGGGTTTATGGGGTTGCGCCGCCGGTGACTACACCGTTTGCACGAAGTTGATCGCAGTACATTCCCATGTTGAGGACGTACTCGTAACGCCACATGTCTTGCTCGGGGATACGGATAGGACCGCGAACGGCGAAGTCGCCCTTGGTCTCCATTCCGGAATCGTGTCCGAGGGTGTACATGTGCCAAGTATCAGTCTTCAGCATGTAGATACAACCATTGTTAGAGCCACCAGCGGTAAAGTTACCGGCGTTGATTCCGTCAGTGATTGACTGCTCAAGGTAGAAGTCAGCTTCCAGGAATGGGATTCCCTGGCGGAGAGCCTTGGGAGCCTTATCCCCTTCAACTCGCATGACGCGGACTTGATCGTCGAGATCGTCAATGTAGTTGAGGTAGGAAGTTTCGTCGCCCAAGAGCAAATCCACAGGTCCGCTGGCTTTGGATCCCTGACGGGAAGCAGCGTAGTAGACTTGACGCATGGTCTGACGGCCATCGGTCGCGAAGGACGAGACCTGTCCGTACTGGTTGTACCAACCTGAAACACCGCCTGCGCCACCTTGCTTAGTCAAGTTGAACACGAGATCGTTCTGTGCGGCAGGAGCGGCGTACTCGAAAACACCGGCACGGTTCGTTCCTTGTGGGTTGTAGTTCTGGTCACCATTCAGGGTGAGGAAACCACCAACACCAGCGGTAGAGTTACCGGCAGCGAGTTGATCAGCGATACGCTCATGGAAGTCGGACAGTGCCAACTCTGGATAGCGCTTGATGATACGAGCCAAGTCGTTCTCACCATTTGCTTCAGCCAAGTCTTTACCGGGAACGTCAAACGCGTAAATCATACGGGGAGCAAAAGTGTCTCCTCGCTGCGCGTTTTGGCGGCGGCCACCGGCGATAATTTCTGAGCCGGTCAATACTTGGGTTACGGTTCCGGGGCCGTCAGAAACGACCACGAATTCGCGGAAAGGGCCTTTAAGGGTAGCTCGGTCAACATTCCCTTTGAGGACAACCCGCTCCATGAGTGGGTGCCACAAAGAAAACAACTCCGAATACCCAGGGGCCAGGTCTTGCAACGCAGTTGCTAGTACGTCAGGACTAATTGCCATTTGTCTGGATCCTCATGGGGTGGAAGGTGGGGAAAATCCCCGGTTAACTCCTGCCTCCACCGTGGACCCGAAGGGCACGACGAGCAGCGAGATTTCTTAAATCGTCTAAAGAGGAAGCATCCCCCATTCCAGGCTTCGCTTTCCGAGGACTCGAAGCTGTTGTAGCGCCATTTGTGATTTTAGCGCCTACTCTGGGGGCTTTAGCCTTTGCCTCAGCACGGGCTTTTACTTTCTGAGCCCGAACTTGTTGGGGTGAGGGTTTGGCTTTTGCTTCTTCAAGCTGTGCGTGTGCCATCGCTAGCTTCAAAGCGTAGGTATCTGAGACGCCGTCTTTCTTGGCGTCGACTGCGACTTTCATCGCATCCTCAGACAAAGAGAGAAGCTCGGCAGCGGCATGGCCGTCCCAAGATCCTCCGTATTCATTTTCGTCGTCTAAGAGTTTGACGAGCATCCCAAGTTTTTCTGGGTCTTGGGAAAGTTCTTCGTGGTCTTTCCAGAATCTGTCGACGTACTCCCCGGCAGAAGTTTCGACAAACTTCTCGTGAGTCTCGCGGAGGGTATTAAACTCTGTATCGCGATTGTCGTATTTTCCTTGAAGCTCTTCAAGCTGCTTAGATAGATCGCCAATACGCGGATCGTCTTCTTCATTAAGCATCGCGGCGTACATAGAACGCAGGGAGTCAATCTCTTCTTCACGCGACTTAAAGCTGGTCTGGAAATTATCGTGAATAGCTTGATAGGCAGACTGGTGTTCTTCGGGAATTGAATCGGAACTTCCGTCCCAAGAATCCCAAGCAAAACTAGGCGAACTGCTCTCCGAGATTGGGGCTCCTGAAGAAACAGGAGCCGCGTCAACCGGAGCGGGCGCTGCTACGGGCGCCGGTGCGGGTGCGGGTGCGGGGCTTGCGACTTCTTCGCTCACTCCTTGCCTCCCAACATTGGACCGAGTTTTTCTACAACAGAAGTACGAAGACCAACCAGATCAGTAGGTCCTTTGTCTTCTTCCATTTCTCCTTCCATTCCTTCGCCGCCCTTCTTGACAAGCTCATATCCATACTCGTCAAACCATTCCATGAGGACTGCGGGATCGGCGCCATGCTCTTCTAGAGCAGCAGCAAGGGCTTCCGTGGGAGAAGCGAAGTCGAGCATCTCGTCTTCCATTTCCATTCCCATTTCACCGGAAGGCTCTTTTTCCATTTCAATGTCTTCAGACATTTCCATGTCGTTACCGTATTCCTCATCCATCATTTCTTCTTTGGCCATGCTAAGAAATCCTCTGTGTTTGGTTTCTACCTGAAGCGGCGTGACCCGTCAAGGCAAGCATATAGCATTCTAAGGGTTTTGCCCAGGTATCAGTTTTATACTTGAATCTTCTTATCGCCCCGAGCAATTGCTTGTCGGCGCGAGTTTTCTTTTCGAACAGTGTTTTGGCGATCCTCGTGGTCCCGAAACCCCTGCTTGCGGGCCGTCTGGTCAGCGCCATTTCGGACTGAATCGTAGTGATTCGTCCACGTAGGATCGTTCTTAGACACAATCATCCGATCTTTTCGGCGATTAAAATAAGCTCGCTTTTCCTGTGGGGAGGAGAAGTTTTGCCCGATCTGGTCGATGTCCATTGTTCGAGAGGGCATCGGTCCAATAATAGCGGGGGCTTTTCGAATTAATGTAGTCGCGCTCTTTTTACAGGTGGGGCAAAAGAGACCGCCCTGTTTGAGATACTCGCTCGCCTTCATCAAATCCTCAAACTCTCCACAAGAATCGCACCTTCCATTATAAGTAGGCATTACTGATCCTTCGGAATGTTCGGATTAAGGTCGAAGGGCGCTCCGCCGAATCCGGTCAAAGGGCTTTGCCCATTACCCGCCCCGCCCATTGGGAGAGGAGGCATTACAGGCTCGGTGCCTGGGGGAAGTGCTCCGCTCGCAATCGTGTCGTTCGTCGCGCCAATCGCTCCGGCTTGGGCTTGTTGGACCTGTTGATCTGCTGCTTCTGCTTCTGCTTCGAGTTGGGATGTGTCTTTAAGGACATCTTCCATCTGCAAGAGTTCGCATAGTTTCCGGACAAGACGAGACTGGTCGACTTGCGGATTCTGCATCAGAAGCTCAAAGTATTGGCTTAGATTTCGGAGTTGGACAAGTCGGTTGTTCTCAGTCGGAGAATATGGCACCGCGAGGTAGTCATATTCCAGGGGCTCTTCTCCCCGGCCTGCCAACACTTCCCGAGCCAGCATTGAGGCCCGAGTAATCTCAACCATCTCAGAGTTTGCCAGCATCCGAACGGGGAGGATCTCATCTTCTGCGAGGAACTCCTCGTAAAGGCCGATGATCCCCTGAGCCTGCCAGGAAAGTAGATCATAGATCTGCTGTTGCCTGCGGCCATTCCGTGTACGCGTTGCAGTGTCTGCGAGGGCTACTTCTGTAGCGACATCAGACACGCCAACAACTCCACGAGAATACTGTGGGATACCCAGAATAAACTCGATGACTTGCATACAGCGATCGCGTGAGGCCATAAACTCAGGCGATAAACTCGGAGTCATGGTGTGGCCAATGATGTCTGCCATGGAAGCACCTGACTTTCCGGCGACTTCTACAATAGAGCCCGGAGAGGTCGCTTCTCGCAATTGAGATCGAATTCTCTCCGGGTTGTCCACAAGCCCAGTATTTAACATTGTGATGGGAATCGCTGTCTGAGCGAACCATAGCATCAATGTATCCAGTTCATTCAATCGCTCCAAAACTGGGGCAATCAGTGTCACATCACTGAGCCCTCCGATGTTCTCCAGATTATCGTTGAAGATCAATCGGTAAAAGGGATTGCGGACAAATCGGTAGGGGAGGTCACCACTAAAAAGAGGCTCTTCTTCCTCTTCTAGGTAATGGTGGTATTGGCCTCCCTCAGAAAAATCATACACTTCGTAGACCGTGACCCATTCAAAGACTTCTTTCGAAGACTCATTCATTAGAGTCTGGTCACGCTGGCGATCTCGGAGCCACTCGGGGTATCCACCAAACTGGGCTTTCTCAGCCACTTTTGGGTTATAGACTTTGTCTTCGTCAGGATCTTTCTCGGATTTTTTAACCCGAGATTCAAAGTCTTGGCGCGTTAGGACGGTGACTTCGATGATGTATCGAATGTCTTCCCACCGGTCGACAGACATGTCGTACCAGATGTAGCGGGGGTCGATTACCAGGAAGTCTGGAGATTGGCGCTTGAAGTTCCAAACCGTCTTTACAAAAGAACGGGGATAGACACTAGCCATAGTCGCGGCTCGCCACAAAATGCGGTGACTGCGGACACGGTTGAGGGTGTCGTTGATGAGCGCTTCGCGGTAGCGGGCAGGCTCATGGAGATGCTTCCGCCGAGCGTTGACGGTAACCTCGGGATTATTCGGGCAAATGTTAGCGACCATCGTATCGACGAAAGCGTATGGATAGTTTGTCTGAAAAGACAAGTCCACCATGTCATCGACGGCCTCTGCTCCCTGGGGAGCCGCTGCTTCTGCCTGCCCCCCGGCATTGCTGGTGTACCAAGACCGAACTTGGTCCCAGCTTCTCTGGTCAATGTGAGACTTGGCTTTATGCGTCTCGATTAACCCTTGAATCTGACGTTTATTCAGCGACATTTTCTTGCTCCACTTGTGTGCCCGGACGGGCTGCTTCATCAAGCAACTCGTCGATTTCTTCTTGCTCCATCTCGCGTTGGGATGAGACTGGAGCCGTTCCTACTGACGGCGCTCCTTCCGAAGAAACCGTCGCAGACTCCATAGTCGCATTGCGGCTTCCTTTCAAAATATTTTGGATAAGTTGATCCCGAAGAGACCTAAGAGCCGTTGCCATTTGTTTCTCCGAATATTTCTTTAAGCGAGAGGCCGCCTTGCGGCGGAGAGCCCAGGGTGAGTGTCTCATAGACCTCGTCTACTTTTTTAGCCAGAGAGGGCCAGTCAGCTTGGACAGCGCCATATTGAGCAATCAAAGTCATTGGGATCGTAAGCTTTAAGCCACGGCCTAAGTCAATAACGGCAACATCTTGCGTCGGATGGCGATAGATCTCTGGTCCGCTCATTTCCTTGGAGTTCCTTGGATATTAAGATCAGGGAGTCGAGTAGGACCCTCTTCATCTTCTTCTGGGCCAAGAGGAGAAGGAGCGATGCTTGGAGCAGGAGTAAGCCCTTCTTCTTGCATTTTCTTTAGGACATCTTCTGGGATGTCTGACCCGGAAGTACGGAGAGTCTCTGCACGCGGAAATTGTCGAGCAGCCGCAGCATCTCGGAGCCTCTTGATATCTGACGTGGAATCACGCCTGTTGCGGAGAACACCAGGCATTTCGGGCAGAGATCTAGATTTTGGGGCTTCGTCAGGCATCATTTTCTCCTTCGTACAGATCGGTACGAGAATCGTTGTCTTTTCGAGGGTTTATCGTCAGAAATCTTCTGGCGGTATTTTTCCTGATCATCGTAGCTCATTCCAGTAAACATTACGACGTTTGAATCAGGAAGAGGAGAACCCGGCTTATCTCTCCGGGGCAAGTATCGGGCTGCGACAATCGCCATGAGCAGCGCAGAAACCTTGTCCCAGTGGTGTCTATCACGTCTCCGGCCGCTCGAAGCGCCCCGTAAAATCTCGGCACTAGCACTTTCCTCTACTCTCTTGTCGTTTTTATAGGTTTGTAGCTGCTGGACTGTATCATGGTCGTTGAAAATTATGGTATCGAGCAGAGAATCGACGAGCCAGCCTGTAGCCTCATCTAGCGATTTAGAGGTAGATGTAAAGCCGGGACGTAAGCGGCCTTCATGGTAAACATTCGGGTATCCCCGCTCTTGGAGTAGAGAGAGGACGGCTTGCCCGACACCGTTGGACTCAACGGCCATAAGAGCCTTGTTGTAGCGCATTCCAACGCGAATTAGCTCACTGGTAAACTTGAGCGGGTCTACATGGTCCGCAAAACACGCCACCTGAGTCCATTCTCCACGCCAGCACTTCAAAACTTGGAAAGCAGCGTGGTCACGCGCGGCATATCCGGCAGGATCAACGCCGATTGCGTAAATCGCGCCCTCTTGGGGAGGCTCATACTCCTGGTAGGGCCCAGTCCAGTGCCGAAGCTCGCGAGTTAGGTGCTTTTTGAGTGCATGTTCTGGAATTGCGGAGTTTGTAGACGCGATCCAGCACGAAAGATCGTCAAATGGGTACATGACCCCGAACATGTCGGGATTCCGGCGGATTTCCGGGTCTGTATCCATGATAAAGCGGCGAAAAACGAGATTTTCTGGCTCAAGACCGAGCTTTCCATAGCGATTTAGGAGTGAAATCTCCTCGTTTGTAGGCTGGAAGGCTGAAGTGACCGGCCTGCGGTTGAGGGCCCCATCCCAAAATGGAAAGAAATGGGCTTCATGGCGTCCGGAACCCTGCTTCGCCATCGTGTAGTGCTCATGCCACGCGCAATTCCGCTCCCAAGGCGTTGCCTCAAAGACGACAAGCGCCTCTTGCCTGTTAATAAGCGACGGGTTGATGAGGAACATAGAACCGTCGAAGTCTGACCAAAGATGGCACTCGGAAGCATGGAAAGAGTCAGGAGACTGCCCAACACCAACTGCACCCGCTTCTGCCGACAGGACACGCATTTTGCCGCCCTGTAGGGGATCAAAGGTAAGCTGACGACTCTCACGAGTCGCGAGGGTCTTGGATCTAAGCTGCTTGGGCCACCTCTGGTGGAGATGATGGACCCTCTTGTGGAGGTAGTCAGCACGATCTCGGTTATCTGCGATACAGACATGGTCCCATCCTGGAATGTACGCTGCTTTGCAATACGCGGCGTACTCAGTCGTCAAGCTCTTGCCTGCCTGCCGATAGCCCAGAAGGGTGAAGAACTTGGTCTCTCCTGTGGGCAAGCGAGGAGGAGCGGACATGTAGTTTAGGACTTCTTCCTGGAGACGTCCAGTAATGGCCTTGGGACTGTACTTGACGAATCGACCAGTTTTCTGGTCATGCACTTCTCCGAATGCAGGTAAGGCGTGCGCCGGAGAGCGGAGCGTATTGAGTAGCTGCGCTGCGTTCGCTTGGCTCACTTACTCTCCCTGGGCTTTTTTGCGGGGTGACTTGATCGCTTCTTTGACCTCAACAACTTCTGGCTGCACAGCTTCCGTGCCTCCTGCGAGTTGGATCAATTGTTCGACATAGTTTACTTGGACGTTATTCTGCTGCGGCTCGTTGGCCACGATGCAGGTGTACATGAGTTCGGCCCACTTACGGAGTTCAGCACTTTGAGAAGTCTTGAGCTTTCCCTCGGCCACTGCAATACACACCGTCGTCGCGAAATCCACAATTGACTGAGTCTTGTGGAGGTGTCCTGCTGCCTGTTTAAGGAACGATGCGGGAAGCCCAGAAGGCGCTGACGCCAACTGTTCGAGTATGTCAAGGGAGAGCATTGACGGGTTGTCTGCCGCTGGCTTGGGCAGGACTGGTGATAATGTAGGTTGAACCTGGGTTTTCGTCGCATCGCCTTTTCCGGTTCCCTCTGGCCCTTTAGGAGTCTCTTCATCCCCCTCAAACATATCGAGCCAATCGTCCATCTCGTCCATCGTTATCTCCAGGGTAAACCGGGATTCCGGTCCTCTTCTATGTATAAGCCAGTTACGTCAGAATCTCTAAGGATGTTTTCTTCTCGCGAAGGCGGAACCCACAATTTCGGATGATTCAGCAATCGCGCAGCCTCCTCTCGCATCCCCTCTAATCGAGGCAACCACTTCCCATCTTCTTCCCATTCTATGCGCTCGTCAAGAGTATGCCACAGCGGACGGAATTCTGGGAGCCATCGTTTCGCCGCCCTCCCCCTTTTGCCTGAAGAAATATGGGAATTGACGTATACGGACTTCCTCATCGACTCAAACGCTCGTATGACCACTTTAGGTCTGCGGGTCGGCCCGAATGACAAGAGCGCCCGCGCATCTGTAGGCGACTTAACTGCTGGAATCATGTCGGTCCCGAGCGCCCAAATCGCAAACATCGGCGTCTTCATTAACCGTTCGATTTCCCTCCCCGCACTTTCTTCCCACTCCGGGTATACCTGTGCGAGCGCTTCACTACTAATCCCGGCAAGCCACCACAGCAGAGCACTCCGACCCCATTGAGCGGACGCCCCCTTGTCCCCCTGCGGTAGTGCCCAGATAAAGAGGAAACACGCCAATTCATACGGACTCGGAGGATCTTCCAGCTTAAACGCCCGGAATAGGCGAGTCGGATACTCCGCCTGGGCCACCGCAAAAGTCTGGCTGAGGCATTCCTCCCCCATTTGCCCAGTAGAAAGAAGCCTCAACCGCAACGCCCGCTGCTTCTTCTTGTACTGTTTGCGCCATCCCCGCCTCGTATGCCAGGTGTACGGGTGCGCAGATCCGAGCCCGACCAGAATCTGAGGCCACGTCACATCCGTGACCGAAAAGTGCTGCAAATACGGCCGCTTAGGGATGCCCGGATGGTAGAGCAGATGGAGAATGGCACTACGCGTCTTCATATACGCCTACTAACATGGCAGTACACCCAAAAATGGTCGCGCATGAGAGAGGTGGGTATAGAAGAAAGCGGGAAAGGAAAAAGGGGGATGGCCTTCGGCCGTGAGCTACAGCTCTCGGACTGCAGCTTGTGAGGTGACAGCCTCAACGAGAGGAGCAGGGGCAGCGCTCGCAGGTGTGGCGCGTGGAGCGGTTCCTCTCACAGGGAAGACCCCCCACCCCTACTGAACAGGCGTTCAGGTGAACAA
>TARA_R110002012_G_scaffold58769_3_pt1 | contig 16593 bp, 19 predicted proteins | sample TARA_R110002012 | Tara Oceans TARA_R110002012 (sample SAMEA4396515) | marine metagenome | biome: Westerlies Biome; feature: [DCM] deep chlorophyll maximum layer (ENVO:01000326); material: water (ENVO:00002006), including particulate matter (ENVO:01000060) such as... | depth 40 m
GATAAGCATCATAACTGGCACTTGTTCCAATTGGCTGATCTCCACCTGTAGCCTTTACTTCGTAGTACCACTTACCTGTCATGGGTAAAGCTGGTGCAGTAACATAGGTCGAAAAATTAGACGCTCCAGTAAACGACAAATTACCATTTGTTAATGTGTCGGTAGCTGCCAGGGGAGATAACGTCCAATAGTTTCCAACATTAGTAGCAGCATCATCTGCTGGACGATCAAGAACAGAGTTAGCAGTACCCATATTAACAGGAGTAAAAGAATTATCAGTACCACCACTACTAACATCATTACCTAAATCTGAAGAGTCAGCAAAATCTAACCAGAAACCATTAGTTCCTTTATTTGCTGTAATAATATCTGTTGGGTCTTTTGGCACCCATAGACCATTTGAATTTTCCGTTGCAAAATCTGACGGTAAAGCAGCATACCCATCTAGCCGAACAAAGTCAGATAGATAAATATCTGCATACCAGTAACCACCTGCTATAGATGCAATACCTATAGTTTCTGCTGTACCTGACGTAGCCCACTGTGGAACATCAGAAGTTGCTGGATAAGTTTCGGTTCCAAAAGAACTTACTCTAACACCATTTCGATATATTTGTCCTCTTTCAGATGATAGATTATTTGTAAAATCCCATATCACACACCAATGATACCAAGCTGTAGGATCACGAAATACTACAGATGTTTGTAAATCAAGTTTATTTCCACCACTAACCTGTGTAGCTACCCGTAATTTACCTTCACCACCACCATTAAAATCTATATACGAATGGTTTGAATCATCGGCCCATGCAGCTATAGCAGCACAACCTGCTCCAGAAGTAAATTCATTGATCTTAGCCCAAAAAGAAAATGTTTGTACCTTTGGGGTTCCTGTTGACGATGGGGTTCTATGAAGATACTCATCAGTACCATTCAGTTGAATAGCCCCTGCTGGAACATAAACTGCTTCACCTGCTGTCCCACTAGTTAAACTAAAAGGTTTTTGTATAAACATAAATAATTTGCCTTATTAAGAATCTTTAAAATCTGTCTTCATTTCCGCATCAATATTAGTTACGCATAAGTCTCCTGAAACTGTACGAACATTATAAGATATAATATCCACAGCATTGGCAGCAACGGTAGCAGTAGGAGCCGTTCCTCCACTAAAGTTCCAACAACTTACATAAGAAAGAGTATGGTTTCCTGATCCATCTTGATAAACATAAATTAAACCACTCTGTCCTTCTCTTCCTTTTTTAGGAAAATCTAAAACTCCATTACCAGTAAGAGTTACAAAGAAATTATTACTTTCATCTAATGAAAGAAAGATACTGGCAGCATAAGCAACACTATAAGGAACAGCATACGCACGACCTGACGAAACTTTAATGGAGCTATTAGATTCGATAAGGCTTGTGTGTGTTTTTGCACCTGTAATACTTTGATCTGCGGCAAGTTGATCATAACGCAAATCAGCTAAAGATGTATCAGGAATATTAGTAGCACATACTCCAATAGTACGTTGGGCTGCATTTCCTGTTACAGGATTAACGGACGTACCATTACAATAAAGTTGAGTAACATATCCTTGGTCTACCGCTGTACCACTATCACCTCCTCCTGTCACTTTAAACGTGCAGGAAAAAGAACCAGAACTACTATTAATAATAGTATACTCTCTACTTGCTGCTGGAACTTCCAAAGCTTTAGCAGAAGTAAGAGTTCCCTTTAGCTCTATTATTTTATTTCGTCCACGGCTAACTGCACCATCTTCCACACTTAAAATAATAGGACCATTTATATCTACAGATACAGAAGTATAACCAGCGATTGCTTGATCAGCTACCGAAAATACTTCTGAGTTAAGAACACTACCCCAAGTATTAGCATTCGACCCAGTAGCCTGTTTGTTCATTTTTATTCGACTTGTATAACCCATTAGTTTGCTCCATCAATTAATGTGTCAGGCCCACCAGCGGGGGAATTAGGTTTAGACATATCATCCCTCCGATTCCGTCTAGCTTCATTGACTATTGTTATAATCTCTCTTTGATATTGTTGATCCCAAATTTGGACCGCTGATGCATTTTTATTAAAGTAACACGCCTCTATCATACTAGCATAAAACAAGGCATTCTCACAAAAAGTTGTATAATAATTTGTTTCGTTTCCAACACTTAAAGTAGAAGGTTGGACTATAATTTCTATCTCTGTATTAAATGCTGAGACAGGTGCAGGAGCCATAAGAATTTGATCCTGCATAAAATGAGAATAATACTTAGGCATTCCTACTGAATTTCTTACAGGCCAATAGTCCTCAAGATATTCTTTAGTACGTACTAGTAGACTAATACGGGTGTTAGGTCCAACAACCTTTCCGTTATCCATTGTAGTAATAGCAGAAGTAAGATAGTTAACATTTTTTACAATCAAGTTAGTAGAAGGAATAGCTAAGAAAGCTTCTCCTTTAGTAAAGTTACTAGTAAAGTATTGAGTTAAGCCATGTGTATCCATTTCACGAGTAAGACGTAGTTCAGCCCTACGAATAAAATCAGGAACAGCACTTTCAAATTCACTACTGTTATCTTCCATAGTGTCCATAATCTGTTGCACTAGACTACTATATGTTATTGCCGCCATTTTAAGCTGCCCTTCCTAATTCTCGTGTCCATGTTTCTGTAGTAGACCCACCAGTTTCTTTTGTCCAAGCCCATAAAGGATATTGTTCTGGATTTACATGCCAAGTAGATTGTACTCCTACTAAGGTAGTTCCATTATCTCCTGTAGCTACTAGTGTTCCTGTCTCAAATTCAGCAACTAGAGAAGTAAGAGTTACATTTGAATCAGCACTAGTAGTTATATTTCCTAGAGCAAAAGTTGATTCCAACCCTGTTAATGTAAAGTTACCTTTACCTGAAACAGTTAAAGTTCCTAACTGATATGTAGCTCCTTGACCTGTAGGTACAACTTCTGCTTCTCCTCTGAAAAGCATAATACCATGATCAAAGTTAGCTTGTAGTTGATTACCTAGATGAGTTAAAGTTACTTCAGCGGCTGCACTAGCTACAGGAGTTCCTAGAGAAAATGTAGACTGTACTCCTGTTAATGTAAAGTTAGCTTTACCTGAGAAGGTGAATGTACCTAAACTATAGGTTGCTTCTTGCCCTGTTAGAGTAAGATTAGCTTTACCTGTAACAACGGGAGTTCCTAAAGCAAAAGTAGATTCTACACCTGTTGGTGTAAAATTAACTGATGCACTCCCATGTCCGTAGGTAAGTTCACCATATTCATTATAACCGTAACCAATCCATCCCATAAGATAAAACCTTTATGGATATAATTAAGCTAGTCGAACAATAGAAGTAGTTGCTCCTGCTGCTGGCATAGTAATTACAAAGTCACCTGCCGTAGCTGTCTTGGTTCCACCAAAATCAATTACTGCTATAGTACGGTTAGCGGTAGAAGTTGAGGTGTTATATATCAAACAACCGGCAGCAGCAAAGGTAGCTGATGCCCAAGTCTGATTGGCAAATTGCATGTATGCAACACTACCAGCAGTAGACACACTAAGAACAGTACAAATATTTCCACCTGTGGTATAGTTCGTAGTTGTACCTCCAGAAATCTCACCTGTTGTTTTATAAATAGAAGTACCATTACTTAATGAAGTACCACTAGAGAATAGAGCAATTTTAAAACCTGCATATCCAGGAGCGATACTAGGAACACTTCCTTTCATTGCAAGTTCTTTCCACCTAATTGCAATTCCTGACGAAATAGCCATTTTTATTTTTCCTTCTTAATCTAACTTGATGTGAACATAGCAACACTAGTTTGGATAGCTGTAGTCATACTAGGTGTCCATGTTGCGTTACCTACTGTTGCTAGGGGTCGATCTGGCCTAGCGTCTTTTAATACAATAAATCCCGAAATACGTGGAGATTTATTTTGAGGATGGCTTTTAATAGTAAATTGTCCATCCCCTTCTCCCGGTCCTACTACAAACCCGGTATCTTCTACAATCCTATCTCTATATCTAAATCTAAACCCACTTTTATCTGATATAAAATAAGATTTAATTTCTCCTCCTGTCCCACTACCCGCCATACAATTATACTCTAAAGGCAGGTCTTAATATAAACCCGGCTCTTTCTCTATCTGCTAACATAGCATTCTTAAAAATTTCATCGTAAGCTGCTTTAAGTAGAGCAATACGAGCGTCAGGAACACCAGGACGTTTAAGAGACATCTTATAAGCTAACCCTGAAACAAGGGCTGGAAGCATAAACGTAGGTACATCAGCGTTAATAGTAGCACTGTTATTATCCTCAGTATACCCAAAATACCAATACCTTATGTTGTAGGATCGCCCTGCTTCAGGGATAGGCCAGTAGTACATTACTGGTCCTGTACGTTCATGTTTAATTGCATATTGAATTGGTTTACCTGTCGTATATTTAGTAGGAAGTTTTTCATATTCTTCCATTGTTATACGATTCATTTCAATATCAGTCTCATCATCTCGTGATGTAGCAATTAAAACATCAATAGCTTTTGTATTTAAGACTTCATAATTCTTTCTAAAAGTAAGAGCTAAGTTATCATTCAAAGTTTGATTAGAAGATAATACTAAATTATTCTGGTCCGTCACAGTTGAAACTGTAGGACTAGTTCCTATAACTCCATTAATATCATTAGTAAAAGTAAGTGTAACATTATCAGCAAGAGTTTGAATAGTGCTTAAAGTAACCGTTCCAGACCCACTAGTTATATTTGAATTACTAACAGTAGGACCAATTCCCGTAGTTCCATTTATTCCTGTGCCAGAAACTACCATATTATTAACAATAGTTCCACTTACACCGTCTACTGTTATTTCCGTTCCAGTTTGATTTGTATTAACTACTGCTGTTGCTGTGGTTTCTCCTGCGGTAATAAACATATCTTTATAGATTAACCCGGAATTACTATCTACAACTACATTAGCAGAATCAGTAACATTACCGTTTACATTAGCTGTAGATACAGGGGAAGGAACAAAACTATCAAGATCAGTTTTCCATAAAGAATAACCTTGTGTTTGCCATTCCCTTAGAAGTAAATCTATAGTACGTCTAGCTTGACGAGGTTCATCACCAAGAATAGCTTCACCACCAATTTGTAGTAAAGCTTCCTCGACAATCTCATCTAAGTTGAGGTTGAAATTTGTGGTTCCTGATAAAGCCATGACACTTTAAAACGCTGTCATAAATAACTTAATATGTGCATCTGCACAAACATATACACCGTTATCAAATTTAATACCAGTATTCCCACTATAAGTCTGGGTAAATGAACTAGCTCCACCTGTCACTGAACTTAACTCTTTAAATTCCATAATTTGAGTTCCTACAGAACCATCAGATGCAAGGTTATACATAGTAAATCCTTGATCGTCAGCGGCACCTTTATTCATTACAGTAAAACCAGCAATACGTGTAGAGTTAGTAGTAACAGTTCCAGTAGCAGTTACTGTGTATGGTGTGAGATTAATAGCTCCACTCATAATATAAATTCCTCTTTAGGTTAGTATACCATATAGTTAGGGGTATATAAAAAAGGTGACGGCAAAGATTTAAAAGCCTTATAAACCTCTGCCGCCACAACATAGTTAGTAAAATGGTTTAGTGTCTATTATTAGACTTCAGCACCAAACCACTGCCTCCAATCGGACCAACCAAAGCTATAACGCTCACGGGCTTTATAACGCAAGTTACCGGTATCAAAATCAGGCTCCATCTTGGTAGCAAGAGGCATACGAGTAAACATCTTCGTACCATTGGGAACATCCGTTTTGATAAACCAGTTCGTTGCACTGCTAAAGCGGCGGTTAACGAAAAAGCCTTGAGGTAGTAGACCCATATTTGGAATCGGGTTAAGATCGTTAGGAGCATAATGTCCTGTCGGATACGAAACCGTACCATGAGGTAGGCCAGCCGAATTAAGAAGCATATCAGCTTCCATTGCCAAGTCCGGGGGAATATGGACAGACATAGCAGATGCAGCTACCATGATGCCCCGATCATCCTTGATCTTGGAAATATTGGTAATAGCTGTTTCCAACGTAGTCATGGAAATAGCCGCCGTACCAATTTTGTTACTTTGATTGCCATCACCTACGGTTGGGTGTGCAGTAGAAATAAGAGCTACTCCATCCCCTCCAAGGTACGTAGCAGAAAAAGCGTTATTGAAAGTATTAGCGGCTTTGATCTGCTTGGTGGAACCCATAGCACGAGCAAGACCTTTCGCACGAACCTTCGCAAAGGTATCATACAAGTTATCTTCCATAGCTTCTTCAGTAACAGCAAAGGCTAGAGCTACAGTCTCATGCGTATAACGTGAGGCATAACTCTCCTGTGCGGAGTCATATTGAACGGCAGCACCTTCCGCTTTAGTTGGTGCATCACCGAACATGGTGAAGAGAACTTCTTCTTCGAATGCTTTATCGGAATTTTCTATTTCATACAGCGGAGCCAACTCATCGTCAACCATACCATACTCAAGACCGAAAATAGCATTTAGACCCGGAAGGAGTTCTTTCGCAATATCAGCGCGATTAATAGCCATCTTTCATTTCTCCTAATTAAACCGGGCCAACCACGCAAGCCACAACAGCTTGAGCGTGATCTACATGCCGTACTAGACGACATTCCACCTTAGTATAAGCATCTCCCCAAGCGTTGTCTGGAGTTTTCCAGAGAGCGACGGGGCGTACCATTGCAGTACCAGTGGTGACAGAACCAACTTTGATACCAAAGCCAGACTGACCAGTAGTATTACTACCAGCACCAAGGGTAACTTCGAAGTTATTCAAAAGATCACCCACGGTAAGTGAAGCATCTGCTTGAGCAATATAAGTCGTATTGGGATCATCATTGACAAGGGCATACGTATAGCCATCATCAGACGAAACACTGGACTGAATATAGCGCGACCAGATTGGTTGCTTCGATGTTTTGTCTACGTACCGAATACCTTCAAGAACACCAATGGCAAAATCGGTAGTAGTCGTAATAGGAGTAACATAACCTCCAGTTCCAATCTTCATCACATCGCCAGAGTACATTGCGAGGTTCGTACCTTGAGCGACTTGATAACGGCTGTTACCAGTAGAGTTAGCCCCACTACCACGTTTACGAGATGAATGAAAGCCATTCAAAGCTGATGTAGAAGTCATTTTATTTCTCCATTTCTACATATAGTGGTCTAATTAAAATGGTAACAAATGATAAGAAGTTAACTATCTGCAAATTTTGTAGGCCGACCACCTACCGTTGTTTGTGAACTACTATTGTTAGTTATAGGCATTCTACGATCTTGCATAGACATTAACCGTCGATCAATCGCTTCATTCATTTCACGGTTCCGTTGTACACTAGCTCCTTGCCTTGCCTCAAAAATATGAGTTGGGACTTTTCCTAGAGCAACATCACCACGAACAATACAATTATCAAAACGATCACCTGCTTTACTATAACCATAACCTTTAGTCATTTCAGGAACTTCATCGGCAGTTACGAACTCCCATCCCTCGTTAATTTTTTGACCTACAGCTTTGTAATCTTCTTCACCTTTAAGGTAAATACGAAGCCATCCTAAAGTAAATCCTTGTTCTTTAAACGTATCCTCCAGAGCTTGGGGAATAGTTAGCCAAGAATCTGTTTCAAGATATTCTCGTTGTGTATTCTCACGAGATTCTAAATCACGGCTACTGGTCTTTGGTGTTCCTTTTACTGTCGTTTCTGATTTAACTTCTGCATTCGCTTCCATTTTGTGTGGTTCCTTTTTATACGAGTATCTTTGTTTTATGTATTACCGATTGCCGTATAGCCATCACCAACTTTATCGACTTTGGCTTTTTCGGCGGCGTAAGTGTCAAGAGGTATACCCCATTTTTTGGCAAGGCTAACATCTTTAGTAGAAAGTTTTACCTTACGTTTGTTTGAGGGTGAGGATTTTCTCGATGATCCTGCAACCTGTTGAGGCGGTTTTTGCGTGTTATCCGCTGCACGAAACTTATTCGGAAGTTCTTTCCTTAGTCTGCTATCTACTTCATCGTAGAAATCAGAACTAGAAGGATCGTATCCCTCCGTTTTTAACTGTTGATCTATTGCCAAAGCTACAGCAGTAGTAACTTCATCCTTACCAAACCAATCATTATTGTTTGCCCATTCAACTGCACGAGGATCGTATTGTTGTTGAGCTTGTTGTGGTTGAGGAGTATAACCCTGTGCTTCTTGGTGATCTACTGTTTTGTTTGTTTCAACTTGTGTTTGAATCTGTTCAAGTTGTTTCTTTCTAGCTGAAACAAACTTCAAATCCGTTTTAGCATCTTGCAGAATATTCTGTGCTTCCAGAAGTTTTTCTTTTTCACCTTCATCATAAGCACTTAGATATGCATTTTCTGCTAGTTTAATTCGTTCTTGTAACGCTGCCTCTTTAGACCCTAGAGAGTCAACTTCCATTGTTTGATTGGAAGATTGAGAGTTTAGAAGTTCTGATCTCAGTTGAGCTAATTCAGCATTTTGTTGAGCTATAACTTCTTCACGCTCTTTGCGTTGTGAAACAAGTTGACGGATTCGCTTTTCAGCACCCTTTGTTTTTATTCCGTCTAGTTCTTCTATCTCCTGTTGAGGTTCTTCTACAACTTCTTCCTCAACTTCGGCTTCCACAGTTTCATGAGTAATAGGAACTTCATCTGGTTCCTCTATCTCAAAGTCTTGTTGTGGTTCTTCTTTCTTCTCTACATTAGATTTATTACGATAGGCTTCAACATCCATTTCGGCCCATTCGGTATTCGTTTCTTCGCTCATTTTTATTCTGTCCTTTTACGTAGGCTGGTCTACGATTACGCAGCTTCAGTTGTTAAATTAAACATTGTATCTAAGTAGGCTGGATCATCAACTTTCATAATAATTTGATCATCAAACAATAATATCAGACGTACACCCTTATATACAAATTTATGTCCTATGTGCCGACCATATGCTACAAAGTCTTTTGCTTGACACCATTGACCATTAGGAAACTTATTAGGGTCTTTATAGGCTGTTTCGCCTACAGCTAGTACACGACCTACTGTAGTCAAATACTTTACATCATCCTTAAACTGATCAGGAAGAATAATCCCTCCTTTAGTTTCAGTCCTAATAGCTACTGGTCTTACCAAGACATGGTATCCTGGTAAACTTGGTAGGGGATTAGGATCAGCTACATCATTGTCACTAATCCATTCATCGTTCTTTATAGCACCGCTAAGTCTTGCATGTTGCATTGGTAGTGTTACTCCTCATCTGGATCACTAAATTGGTTGGATATATCTTGAAGAACGGTTAATGACTTTTCCATTCCCTTAATAATTCCTACCATATATTTGTACTCATCATAAGAGATACAACTACCTGATGCAAGGTTTAATTTTACTTCGTCTAGTTCCTTTTCAATTTGATTGGTAAAATAATATGTGTCAATAAATTTACTGTCAGGAAGTACTTTCATTTAACCCTTCTTCTTTAACGGACTATTCTTAGGTTTACGTGCTTTTTTACCAGGATGGATATGCCACTTAGAGCTACGTCCACGACCTGCACCAGCCCATTCCCCTACACCTTTTTTACCACTATCTTTTAAAGCCATTTACCTAATCTCCGCACCATGTCCACGTAGGGCAATACCACCACTGGATAGATTAATACGTCCACGCTTCTTCGCTTTGCTGCCGTGTTTACCGTAAGAATCATCACGGCTGGCTGCAAGTTGTTTTGCAGTACGCTTCTTCTTTACTCGCATAGCGATGGATTCATCTTTACGGTCAGTATAGCCTTGTTTTTTCTTACCGACTTTACCACCTTTTTTCATCATCTTCTTTCGATCAGCTTCCGAATACGTACCTGACCGCTTCATCTCCGCAGGGGAAAGCCCCACTCTACTCATACCCGGCATGTTTTTTCTCCTTTTTGCATTACCTAAGTTTGGTGTTAGTTCTTTTGATATGTTTGATCTTGATATCATAGTTAGTTATAAAAACCTTTAATATTATTCCACTTTGCTTTACCTGGTACATTAAAGCTTTTATTAATAAAATCTACATTTTCTTTTGTAGGTGATAAAAATCCTAAACTAAATATTAATTTAGCTACTCTGTTATCTTGTCCTACTGAAGTTTTTGTAACTCCATCTTTTTTAACAGTTCTACGAGATTCAGCAATAACGTCTTTTAAAGTTTCGTTACTAGGAGCTTTTTCATACTTTGTTAATGCATTTACTAGTTTTCCATAAGTTGTACCAGTATTAAATTTAGCATCTATAATTAAAGCTTGAGACTTAGGAGATAATTTATTATATTTAGCTCCTACTTCTCTACCTAAATCTGCTGATACATCATCTGCAACTTCAGAAGCCACCACTAAAGCTTGAGATTGAGTAAGATTTTGTAAATCGTAACCTAATTTATCAGATACTTTTTTATTTCTTTTGTATGCAGCCGTTCTTTTAGGATCAATAACAACGCCATAAGGAGCAGTCTTAATCTTCTTTTGATCTTTATGATACTTTGTTCCTTCTAATATTCCTAAAATAGAAGCTAGAGAACTTGCTCCTCGTGGTTCTTGAGGCATTCCAGGAGAAGGTAGTGAAGGAACTCCTTTAGAGGGAACAGGAGGAGCAGGAGGAGCCGCTGGAGCAGGAGTAGCTGCACTTTCTATACTAGGAGGAGCATCGGTAATTTGGCTTATAAGTTCTGTTGATATATCTTCTTCCACTTTAGGTGTTCCTTTGAGTGAAGCTAAGAACGCATCATGTTCTTTTTTCCAAGCCTGTGCTGCTTCGGGAGTACTTCTTGCTCGTAATTCTGCACCAAAACGATCTGTTATATCTTCCCCAAGATTAATCCCAGATGTAAGACGCCCAGTTCTTTTTGGACCTATTGATTCTAATTCCTCAACTTGTACTTCTCCTATAGTAGGGGCTACATAGCCTTCCATCGGATCAAGAGTACGTACACCAGAGACATAATCTTCAGTATCTATATAATCTTCAGTAGTTGCGCGTGTAGTTCTTCCTAAGTCTGTAGGTCTTTGGGGAGGAGTAAGTCCTAATGGAGATGGCATATTTGAATCAGAAGTTGATGGTTCAGGAGCTTCGAAGTATGATCCAAGTTGATTTAGTACATCCATTATACTAACACCTAATTGGTTAGCATAATCTCCAATCATACCAAAGACTGTACCACCTTGATTAAAAGTTTCAGGACGTAAAGTAACTTCTTCTTTTAGTTTTTCTACAGTAGCACCTGTTTCTTTCATTAAGAGCTTCATCATCTCAATAAGAAACTTATCATCTCTATCAGCGGTTTTACTAGAGGCTACAATTTCTCTATCTCTAGCCACTCCTTTAATCTTAGCAAGTTTTTCTGCCGCATCTACTTCAATTTTATCTTTCTCAAGATCAAGTTTTTCTTCTTGTAATGCAATGTCAGCAGCTTTTTGTGCTGCATCAATTTTAACTTTTTCTTTTTCAAGTTCTAATTGCTGACGTTGTAGTTCCAGAGTCATCCGTTCTAAATCTTGTACATTACCCTGTTCAGCCATGCGTTGGTTATTCTGAAGGATTTCTTGTGCAGCCCCTTGAGTAATTTTACTAATAGCTTCTGGACTTCCTACACCAGCTTGTTCCACCCCTTGAGTGAGCATACCAGACATCTGTTCTTCATACTGCATAATCATATGTTCACGAATATTTGCTTGAAGTACAGGGACTAAAGCTTGCATTAAAGGATTCTGTCCAAGGGTAGGATCAGCAATAAAAGATTGTTTAACTGTTATGTGAGCTTGGTGATCCTGTCCAGGAAAAGCTTTAATAGGTAATCCTTGTGCAGCCGCATTAAGATCAGAGATAGGATCACGAGGTTCTGCATGTTTCTCAGGAATAAGGAACTGATCTGGATTCTCAATACCTGTAGCATCCAACATCACTCTATTAATCTCTCGCAGGTTATACATACCCTGTGGAGCTTGTTGAGCCATCTGCATAACTGTTTGAGCCATAGCTAAACGGTGAGAAGCAGATGGTACATTAGGATCAGATACAGGAATAACGTCAATTCGACCATCAAAATCACTTTTAAATATTTGTCCTTCGATATGAGCAATATCATAAGGATACTCATTAGGCAGGAAATCATAGTTAATACGAGAAAGAATACGTAGTTCCTGACGCTGGCTATAATGTAATCGTTTATGAATAGCACTAAAGAACTTCGTAGATGCCTCTAGAAGGGCCAAGGTTGTCCCTACAGGGCCATAGTTGGTTGAATCCGATATAACCTGCTCAGTGGCATCAGCAAATTTCTGTCCAGCCGCTGTAACAAACTGAAGCATTTGCATTAAAGTTTGGGAAGGTTCCTTGTAGGGCAGGGGAATGATAGATTTAGTTAGATCAATTCCAGTAGCTTCTACTTCTTTAAATTCACCCGGAGCAATTGCATCGTTACTTCCTACAATACGTACACCACGAGCTTTGAATCCCCCAGGGAGAGTCGCAAATTGACCTGCATCTACAAGGTTCCTTACAGCAGCGGTAGCTGTTGCTGTTAGATTACCAAGGAAATGGATAAATCCTAGACCATAGAAACCAAATCCCGGTACAAAACGATAGTGAGTAAACCAGTGAAGCTTCTCTTTACGCGGATCACTTTCACTCCAGTTTCTCCGAATACAAAGAATTTTACGACTATGCTCATCTACCGATACAATATACGGTAGAGCTACAGTCATAGCATTATCTTCATCATCTACTTCTTCTTCAATCTCCAGATAACAATGCTGTTCCAGAATAGTATACTGTGGTTCGTCATCGTAGTTAGGGGAGATACCAAGGATCATATCCATCTTGGATTTAATTGGAGTAGGTTCTACAGGAGTAGCGTCAGGAAGTCCTTCATCATCGTAATGACTAATTGTGTACATCCCTGCTTCGATGTCACGTTTAAGGTCATTCGGGGAACGATAGACTACATGAGTATATCTTTCTGCATTCTGTAGATCAGAAGCAAAGTTAGAAATATAAAACTGGTCAATAGGAACAAACTCACTCATAGGACGTTCCAAGGCCATGTCCCAATAAGTTTTCTTAAAGGCTGAACCAAAGACAGGTAGATTAAACAGCATCCGTTCCAGTTCACTGAAGTATTCAGGCATCTGATCAGTTAACTGGTAGTTCATGAAGTTCATTACACGGGTAGCTTGACGATCCTTTTCAATAGTAGGATTACCAAGTATCTGTGTTTTTACTGGACCTTTAGAAGGAAATAATTCTTGAGTAGCTTTAGATTGGAACTTAACAGCCGATTCAATTAACAAAGGATGAACAGCCGTACATGCCCCTTCAAATGGTTCACTGGTTTCACGTAGCTTCAAGCCAAGAAGATCAAAGCCTTTTTCAAACGTAGCTTCCCATTCTCCACGACTTTCCTTATCCGCTTCAAAACCTTCTATAACTTTAGAAGCAATATCATCAAGTTCACTAGCTTCAAGTTTATCTACAAGGTTTTCATTATGGTCATAGGTCATTTCTTCGACCATTTCCATTATCATATCTACAGGAGATTCTTCTTCTTCTGGTAAGATGATTTCAATTTCAGATTCTTCCACCATCATACCAGCGGGATTACCAGGGGTAAGATAAGGATTCCGTTCTACGTTACTACTCTCAGCCATAAGTTTTTACTCTATTCAAAGTCTATACTAAGTAGGTCAGGTGGTTTAGAAACAGGCTCACAATCACATGTCTCAGGATCGCATTCGCAACCTAGCCTACCGCATTTCGGACATTTACCCAAGTCTTCTTTTGTTTTATAATCATCCATTATATCGTCCTCTAAAGGAGCGGTGTATACGCTCATTTACCTTTCCTCATTTTCTTAAATGTTTTAGCAAGATTGGCTTGACGGCGTGTAGTAGGATTAGAACTTTTTGCAGCTTTATTAAGCTGAGAAGACGTAATAGTCTTACCCTTCTTTACACCAAGTTTTTTACGCAAAGCACCGGGACGTTTAACAGCCCCTTGAATCCAGTTCTTACCACCAGATTTCTTTTTCTTAGAAGTGGAACCACCTTTTTTGTATTCCACCTTTTGACCTGTCTTAGCTGCATGAGCCGCTGCTTTCTTACGACCTGCTGCATCATAAGTAAAATGTTTGTCTCCTACTTTTGGCATATCATTAACTCCTTGTTACCGCGCCACCGCCTTTAAGGGCAATACCCATTCCACGACCTACAATCCCACCTCCACGTTTAGTAGAAGCTTTCTTTTTATTTCTGGCTTTAATTCGTTTTACTTTTTCACCAGTAGACCTTCCCCACAACTCCGAATATTCTGGTTCCATTTCTGTAGACTTTGGATAAGAACCAGGAAATATTCCGCGCAAGACATCATCTACTGCACGACCCGTGGGGCTTGTTTTATTCTTAGCCCTATTCTTTCTAGCTTTTGCATGACGGTCAAGACTCTTCTTAGCGTCTATATCTACTTTTTCAGGGAGATACTCTTGACGTTTACCTTTAATAGCTTCGCGTTGTCGGGCTTTAGCCGCATCCAACTTCTTTTTCATTTTAGCTCTTTTACGTTGAGCTTCAATAGTACCTCGTGTCGTAGCCATTCTTAAATCCTCCAATAGCCAACCCGTTTGGGTTTATGATAATTATCTTCAATCTCATTTATTTGGAAGGCATCAAGTGGGTGATCAATCTTCCATGAATCTTTCATATATAATATAGCCATTACCATTGCATCTACTTGGTCATCATAGGTTGCATGGGGAAAGGCAGCAGCTTCATTAATTAAATCCTGTGCAAAAGGTTTGTTAGGAACCCAGACTCTTCCCGCTTCAAGTATTGGTGTTGAGGCATTAGCTCTAGTAACCTTATCTCTATCAGGGTTATATTCAAGAATAGGCAAGCCAGCCCTTCTCATATCTTGAATGAGAGACTGACCTGACGCTTTCTTTTCAATTATTATAACATCTGGCTCATAACTATCATACATCTCTTGTGCAGTACTACGCAACTCTGGATACTCTAATCTTTCCCTCATATTACTAAGAAGGATAAGATTAGACACCATAGCTTCTGTACCATAGCTATCTGTCATAACTCTATTAAATATTCCCCAAGTTTGAATAACAGAATAATCAGCAGTAGTTTTAGCAGAAAAAGCTGTATCACAGGTTTGGATAATAAAATCACAATCAGGAGGATCATCACTATATTCCCAAATCTTAAACCAATCCTTTTTAAGGATACCACCATCATCGGGTGTTGGGTCTTGCATATATAGAGATTGCCAGTACTTACTACCGTTTTGTGATCTTATTTCTATTTCATCTTTTTTTAACAAATCATTTGGCTTCCACTCAGGAAAATATGAGGAGCCTACAGGAAGGTCAAGTATATCGGAAGATGCGTCATCCAACCAAGCGGGTATCTTGATAACTTCCCATTCATCAATCTCTATTTGATCTTCTTCATCATCAAAGATAGTTTCTTTTTTTCTTTCCTTTTCTGTTTCCAGAAGCCAGCCACAGATGTCATCTTCATGGTATCTCGTGTTTATAATCACGACACTACCATTTGGCATTAAACGTGTACGTAGACCAGCAGGATACCATTCCTTGATATATCTACGGCCAGCTTCTGAAAACGCATCTTCTTCTGACATAACATCATCAAGAAGTGCAACGTGACAACCCCGACCAGCAATCTGTGAACGAACACCAGCGGCTATATATACACCATTCTGATTCGTCTGCCACTTACCAGCGGCTCGTACATCAGAACGTAGGGTTGTCTCGGGAAAGATTTCTTTATAAAGGTCTGTATTTACAATATCCCTGACAGACCTACCAAAGTCAGAGGCAAGTTGATCAGAGTGAGACACAGATAGAATCTCATGATTAGCGTGGTTTCCCATATACCAAGCAGGAAACATCTTAGAACATATAACAGACTTAGAACTACGAGGGGGAAGAAATACCATTAGACGTTTAAGTTCACCCTTCTCCACCTTTTGTAGCCTATCAGCTAGGACTTCAATATGTTTTCCCATCTTAAAGTCTGCAATAAGATAAGGAACCATAAGTTTAATAAAGGTGAGGAAGTTAGTACGGGCTTTAATAATAGCCTGTTCAAAAAGCTTCTCGCGTAATTCTATATGTTTGTCTTTCATTAATCTATCTTAGGGGTATGACGGGGATGTTTCTTACCGCCGCCAAGATAGTTAGGAACATCATTTTTTCCCACCTTCCACGACTTTAAGCCCCAAAGTATCTGCAAGGCTTTCAATGTCCTTTTCAATTTTGTCTTCACTGTCTGAATCAGAAAAATGAGACAATTTAACTTTCTGTTCAGACTTGTCAACAAACATTCCCAAATGCCTTGCAATGGTTTCCATACTACGGTTTGCATTTGTGAAATCATTTTCTGACATAGCGTTTTCATACACGCTAGAAACTTTTTCCAAAACTTTATCAGCATTCCAAGCCATCCTTCTTAATGC
>TARA_R110002012_G_scaffold312189_1_pt1 | contig 16585 bp, 10 predicted proteins | sample TARA_R110002012 | Tara Oceans TARA_R110002012 (sample SAMEA4396515) | marine metagenome | biome: Westerlies Biome; feature: [DCM] deep chlorophyll maximum layer (ENVO:01000326); material: water (ENVO:00002006), including particulate matter (ENVO:01000060) such as... | depth 40 m
CTTTTTGGAGGGGTAGCGCTTTAAGGTATGGAAATGCTCCTTGGCCATCTCGCTTATTTTATCCAAGATGTCTTTTTCCTCAGATTCCGGTCTTTTTGCTTGGGAAGTACTCTCTTTAACAAAAGAGGTCTCTTTGAATGATTCTCGATTTTCAAAATGCTTTCGGCATTCTTTATTTAATATGTTTTGTTCATGTTTATTGATTTTCTTTCCCATAGCTACCTTTTTATAATTCTTGATAAGACCTATTGTCATATTTCGAGACCATCCATCTATTCGTATCTATAATTAATACATTAGTGTAGAAATTCGATACTAATGTATTTAAAATTAAACCAAATTCAAAACAAAAGTGTAATAATTTTATACAAGCGTATATACTTTCTAAATTTATATAATCAAAAATGCATTTTAGATGACTAATTTGGGATTATACTTAGCTAAAAAATCTATTAATAAGGCTGAAGTTGCCAGAAAAACTGGGTTGAGTAAATCTCGCTTAAGTCAATTAAGTTCTAACGAATCTACTAAACTTCGTGCGGATGAACTTTATCTAATAGCTTTGGCAATCGATGTCGATCCTAGTGAATTATTGAACGAGGTTTGCAAGGGGCTGAAGTTGCCTGAGTAGTTAGGGGTTCAAATATTATGCATAGCTGTTTGTTACACGTGAACAATTTAAATCCGATCTTATGCGGAAAATCCTTGTCCTGATTTGAAAAATCTTCTTATATTCGGAATTCTCTTACGAGAACCTTCCCCCGAAAAAATGTAAAAACAAGCGACCTGTATAGGTCGTTATTTGTGTGTTATTGCCATGGAATACACTAATAAGATTAGCTTGCTATGTAAACTGTGAAGTTGATATTCGTAGAGGTAATAGCGGTTTTCCGTAATGGGCTGAAAATTTTTGGATGTAATTTTAAACAGAATAAAATAGTATTTTTTTTTTGAAATCTACCACAGAGATCTATACGCATTTTCTTATGAAGAATGCAGTTTTTTATCTGGACTGCTCTGATAGGTAATCATAAAAAGAATGTGGATATTTGTTATGATAAGTACAAATAACATATAAATACTTTCTGTAAGAGACTTAAAATTTAATAATTAGATTACATAAATGGCCAAAAAAACTGAAGAAAAATCAGAAAATTTAGAAAAAAAATTGTGGAAAACCGCAGATAAGCTTCGAAAAAATATCGATGCAGCCGAGTACAAACACGTGGTACTTGGCTTAATTTTTTTAAAATACATTTCAGATGCTTTTGATGAGTTGCACCAAAAGTTAGTGGCAGGAAAAGGTGAATACGCTGGTGCCGACCCTGAGGACAAAGATGAATATGGAGCAGAAAACGTGTTTTTTGTTCCCGAAAAAGCCCGTTGGTCCTACATTCAGTCTCAGGCCAAGTTGCCTAATATCGGGAAGCTAATTGACGATGCCATGGATCTAATTGAAGCAGACAATGCAACACTCAAGGGAATTTTACCTAAAACCTACGGCAGGTCTAACCTTGATCCGCAAACTTTGGGTGGATTAATTGATACCATTGGAACAATTGCATTGGGAGACGAAAAAGCCAAAAGTCAAGATGTTTTGGGGCGTGTGTACGAGTACTTCTTAGGTCAGTTTGCTTTGGCTGAAGGACAAAAAGGAGGACAATTCTATACGCCTGAAAGTATTGTAAAGCTATTGGTAGAAATGCTAGAGCCCTACAAAGGGCGAGTGTACGATCCTTGTTGTGGTTCAGGTGGTATGTTTGTACAGTCTGAGAAGTTTATTGAAAGCCACCAAGGACGTTTGGATGATATTTCGGTGTACGGACAAGAAAGTAACCAAACTACGTATCGTTTGTGTAGAATGAACTTAGCTATTCGTGGTATTGATGGCTCTAACATCAAATGGAATACAGAAGGTTCATTTTTGAACAATGCCCATAAAGACCTAAAAGCAGATTACATCATAGCCAACCCTCCGTTTAACGTGAGCGATTGGAGTGGTGAATTGTTGCGTGATGATGCCCGTTGGCAATATGGTATTCCTCCTACGGGTAATGCCAACTTTGGTTGGGTGCAACACTTCTTGTACCACTTAAACCCAAATGGTGGACATGCAGGTTTTGTTTTAGCTAATGGTTCACTTAGTTCCAATGCAGGTGGTGAAGGTGATATTCGCCAAAAGTTGGTAGAGAACGACTCAGTGGAATGTATTGTAATGCTTCCTAAAGCCCTTTTCTTTAATACGGGTATTCCCGCTTGTTTGTGGTTTTTACGCAGAGGTAAAAAGCAACGCAATGGCGAAGTGCTCTTTATTGATGCTTCAGAATTGGGCTATATGATAGACCGAAAAAACAGAACATTTGCTCCTAAAGACATTGCCAAAGTTGCCGACACCTACCACAATTGGCTGTCTTCGACAAATTCAGATACCAAGCTGCCTGTGTCGAGTGATTCCGAGAGCAACGAGGAATTGTATCGAGACATAAAAGGCTTTTGTAAATCGGCTGCTATTGAAGACATCCAAAAGCACAAGTTTGTATTAACTCCAGGGCGATATGTGGGTATTCCAGAAGAAGAAGACGATGGTATTCCTTTCCAAGAAAAGGTAGATACGCTTACCGAAAAACTGAGAGCGCAAATGCAAACGGCTCAGCAGCTCGACCAAGAAATAAAAGAACAGTTAGGTAAAATAGGAATAACCCTATAGGAAGATGAAAGGATATATAAGCATAACTGGTTTAGCTATCTCCAAAGAAACACAGACTAAAATAGATGCCTGCAATTCGTGCGCATCTGAAGGGATTGCGTTATGAGTGAGTGGGAAACTAAGAAACTTGGAGAAATCACAGATTGGTTTTCAGGTGGTACACCTTCGAAACAAAACGAAACTTATTGGGGAGGTGATATTCCTTGGATCAGTGCAAAGACTTTAAAAGGTACTAGAGTTTCTGAATCAGAAACTTTAATAACAGAAGAAGGATTGAAGAGCGGTTCAAGATTAGCACTAAAAGACGATTTATTATTGCTCGTGAGAGGTAGTGGTCTTTTTAATTCAATTCCAATATCCATTGTTGATAAACCTGTCGCCTTCAATCAGGATATAAAAGCTATAAGGCTTAAAAAGGAATATAAGCATATCTCTCCATGGTTCCTATTGTATTGGTTACATGGAAATAAAAGGATATTAAACGGTATAATGGAGGAAACAGGTATTGGTGCAGGTAAATTTGACCTTTCTCTTTTAAAAGCTTTAACAATCGACATTCCTCCTCAAAAAGAACTTGAAGAAATTACCAAAACAGTCAAAATCATTGATGATAAATTAACTCTACTTCAAAAACAAAACCAAACCTTAGAAGAACTGGCGCAAACGCTTTTTAAGCGATGGTTTGTAGAGTTTGAGTTTCCAAATGAAAACGGACAGCCCTATAAAAGTTCTGTCGGAAAAATGGTTGAAAGTGAACTAGGTGAAATTCCTGAGGGGTGGAGCGTCAGAACAATAGGAGACCTTTCAATTGAAATATCAGATTTTGTTGCAAATGGAAGTTTTGCAAGCCTGAAAGAAAATGTCACTTTATACCCGGACAAAGAAGAATACGCATTATTTATAAGAAACACTGACTTGAAATCAGGATTCAAGGATAAAGTATATGTAGATGAGCATTCCTATAATTTTTTAAAGAAGACCAAATTGTTTGGTGGTGAAGTTATCATATCTAATGTTGGGGACGTGGGAAGTGTTTTTCAATGCCCTTATTTTGATTTCCCTATGACATTGGGTAATAATGTAATCATGTTAAAATCAGATTTTAACAATTTTCTATATCTGTTTTTTAGTGGAAGAATTGGTCAATACCTAATAAAAGGAATTACAGGTGGTAGTGCTCAGCCAAAGTTTAACAAAACTGAATTCAAAACACTGGAAATTCCTTTTCCTACTGAAAATGTACTTTCTGATTTTGAAATACAGGCTGAAAGTATATTCAAAAAGGTTACAAACAATAAGCAAGAAGTTCAATCCCTCACTCAATTGCGTGATGCCTTATTGCCAAAATTGATGAGTGGGGAGTTGAAAATTAACTCAAATTAGTTCATGATATGGAGTACGAAGAAATTAAAAAAGTTATTGAAAGTTGTCATTTAAATTTTTTAATTGGTTCAGGAGCATCCGTGCCATTTTTGGGTACCTTAAGCAATATTGAAACACTCCTTACTGAATTATCACAGAAGGAAAATGATGATAATAGGGAGATTGTAGATGCTTCAATAAAAAGGCATTATTATGATGTAGCTGTTAAAGGCAATTCCGAAATTGAAACTGGAGTTGGAAGTAAGTTAGAATCAGTAAAAGTGTCATACTCAGATTTTATTAAAGCAATTAATGTTATCCTCACAAAAAGGAAAACTAATCTAGTAACTAAGCAAGCAAATCTGTTCACAACAAACATGGACTTATTTCTTGATTACACTTTAGAAAAACAAAAACTCGCATTCAATGATGGTTTTTCAGGAAGGATGAACCCTGTTTATGGTACAGAAAACTTTCATAATTCGATTCGCAAAACTAGTACTCATTATGAATTTCAATCAGAGGTGCCTCTGTTTAATGTTTTTAAATTACACGGTAGTGTAAACTGGAAATTGAATAATGATAAAATAACCTATGATTATGGACATACTATTCTGAATGAAATTAACTCATTATCATCAAATGGAAGTGATTTTTTACCCGTCGAATATGAGTCTAAAGAAGAAGACACTGAAGGAAATAAAATATGGAAATACTATACTATAGATGAACTTTATAAAAATCAGGGTTTACTGGGAATAGAAAAAGGACAAACTCATTTACAATTTATTGAAGCGTATAATAAGCTTCAAATGGTTAATCCCACTAAACAAAAATTTGAAATAACCACTAACGATGTTGTGTTTTATGAATTACTGAGGATGTATTCTAACCATTTGGAAAGAGAAAACTCAGTGTTGTTTGTGTTTGGATTTTCATTTGCTGATGAACACATAAGAGAAATTACAAAAAGAGTAGCAGCTTCAAATCCAACGCTGTTAATTGTAATTTTTGCATACGATTTAAAATCTAAAATAAGTATTGAAAAAGAAATTGCCTTTTCAGCTAACGTGAAGGTTATTTATGATGAAAAAGATAAATTGAAGTATTCTCTTGAAACAATTAATGAATACTATTTTAAAAAATTAGCAGATGAATTAGAGTGTAGTAAAATTGTTGAATCTTTTAAGACAGAAACGACTGAACCTAAAACGACTGAGGATGAACAATCTTGATTCCATTTTAAAAATAGGTAATGTTACAGCTGTAAAAGGACGTAAAGTTGATGTAGTAGTTGATAAAAGTAAAAATTCTTCGCATCTACTTTTTAACGGTGATGTTATTAAAAATGTTTCTGTTGGTGGATATGTTAAAATAACCAAAGGTTTTGAAGAATTAGTAGGAAAAATAGAAGGTGAATACATTTCCTTTGATAAAGCTTTAGAAAGAAAGGAATATGCCCATGGTCGAGACAAAATAAGTAGGGTTTTAAATATTAGTTTAGTTGGCTATTTCGAGAATTCGAAGTTTAAGCAAGGTGTGAAGGAGCTTCCCTTAATTGAGAATGAGTGTTATTTACTTACACGCGACGAGTTTAATGGGGTTCATAATTTTATAAAGGATATAAATGGCGAACCAGATATTCCCATTAGAGTTGGTACTTTAGCTAGTGAAAAGGGAAAGGAGATATTTGTTGGGGTTAATAGCCTTTTTGCAAGTCATATTGGTGTTTTTGGTAATACAGGGAGTGGGAAATCATACACACTGGCTGGACTTTACTACAAATTATTTAAAGCTTACCATAATAATTCTGGTTTTAAAACTAATGCCAAATTTTTGATTATTGATTTCAATGGAGAATACCTTAACGGTGCTGAAAGTGATAATATAATAACAGATTTTGAAAACAAAAACTTATATAAATTAACCACTAGGGAAGAATCAACTAAAAAATATCCAATTACCGAAAATGAAATTAGTGATGTTGATTTTTGGGCTATCTTTTTAACTGCGACAGAAAAAACTCAGAAGCCTTTTTTAAAACGCGCTTTAAGTAACGACTTTTATTTTAGCCGATTAAATGACGAGAATGATTTCAAATATGCAATGTCTGTAATATTAGAATCGTTAGTGACAAAAAAAGTTGACAAGGGTGATATTATGCAATTTCTTAGTGATGTTGTAAACTCAACAAAGGCAGATAATATTGACATCGGTGACTTAGTAAATGATTATCGGCAGAATCTAAAATGGCATAGCAATCAACAGAAGTATTATTACGAAGATGAAGAGGGAACTTTGTATGAGGAAAACGATGATTTCAAGGATTATGTTTTTACAAATAAACTCGATGATTCATCTATACTGGTTAATGATATTAGTTATCTTGAAAAATTCAGATTACGTATTGTATTTCAATTCTATAATGAAATAGCAAAGTTCAATCTTAATACAGAGCATATTTCGCCTTTATTAAAAAGATTAAAGAATATTGAAAACTTGGATAAAGTAATTACGATTTCATCTGACAATAGTGACAAATTTATAGATATAGTTTCTCTTGCAGATGTAAATACTACAATGAAAAAGGTTCTCCCCTTGTTAATTTGTAAACAAATCTATGATAAGAAAAAGCAAGATCGAAATGATACAAAGTATTTAAATATTATTATTGATGAAGCCCATAATATATTATCGTATAGTTCTCAAAGGGAAAGTGAAACCTGGAAGGATTATCGTTTAGAAACCTTTGAGGAGATTATTAAAGAGGGACGAAAATTTGGAGTGTTCTTAACTGTTGCAAGCCAAAGACCTTCAGATATTTCAAGTACGATAATATCTCAGCTGCATAATTATTTTTTACACCGTTTGATAAACAATAAAGATATCGAAGCTGTTGAAAGGACAGTTTCTTATTTAGACCAAGTGTCTTTTGAAGCTTTATCTATATTACCTACCGGCACATGTATTTTAGCTGGTTTAAGTGCACAAGTGCCAATTATTATTGAAATAGATAAAATTGAAGATGGATACGAACCTCATAATAAAACAATTAAACCAACTGATTATTGGGGAAATTAGATTTAACAAGAATTTAAAGTTGAGTTATAATGACCAAACTAACCGAAAACGACATAGAATTATGGGCCATTGAGGAATTGCAAAGCCTGGGTTGGAATTACATTAATGGTCCAGAAATAGCTCCTGATGGAGAGCAACCAGAGCGTAATATTTTTGGTGATGTCATATTGCGTTCACGACTACACGATGCCATCGCTAGGAATAACCCTAACATTCCTTATGAAGCTCAGCAAGAAGCCTTAAAGGCAGTAGAGCGTATCGCTTCCCCTGAAATGATGGTGAATAATCAGGCATTTCACCAACTCCTTACCGAAGGAGTTCCGGTAGAATACCGCAAAGATGGTGTACAACGAGGTGATCGAGTTCAGTTACTGGATTTTAATAACCCTAACCAGAACGATTTTTTAGTGGTGAACCAATTCACCATTATTGAGAATAATAACAACAAGCGCCCGGATCTCATTCTTTTCGTAAATGGTCTTCCTTTAGTGTTGTTTGAACTGAAAAATGCCGTAGATGAAAACGCAACCTTACTTTCGGCTTACAAGCAAATTCTAACCTATAAGGATACTATTCCGAGTCTGTTTACTTTCAATACCTTTTGTGTATTGTCAGACGGTGCAGATGCTAAAGCAGGTTCGTTATCCGCAGGTTTTTCACGCTATTTAGCATGGAAAACAAGTGATGGCATCAAAGAAGCTTCTACCCTAAGCAGTCAGTTAGAAGTACTTATTAAGGGTTTAATGAGTCCAAGTACATTATTGGATTATATCCGTCATTTCATTGTATTTGAAGAGAGTAAAAAGGTAGATAAAAACGGAATTGCTACCATTCAAACCATCAAAAAAGTAGCTGCCTATCATCAATACTATGCGGTAAACAAGGCTATTGAATCGGTTACTAAAGCTTCGGCATCCAATGGCGATCGTAAAGGTGGCGTAGTGTGGCATACCCAAGGAAGTGGAAAATCGCTTTCTATGGTATTTTTTACAGGTAAGCTCGTTTTGCAACTGGACAATCCTACAGTTTTGGTTATTACTGACCGTAACGATTTGGACGATCAGTTATTCGACACTTTTGCCTCCTCCAAACAATTGTTAAGACAAGTCCCAGTACAAGCAGACAACAGGGAACATTTAAAAGACTTACTAAAAGTAGCTTCAGGAGGAATTGTGTTTGCTACTATACAAAAGTTTCAACCCGAAGATGGTGGCAATGTATATGAAGAACTATCAGCTAGAACTAATATTGTAGTGGTAGCCGATGAAGCCCACCGTACGCAATATGGCTTTAAACCTAAAACCATAGATGTAAAAGACGATGATGGCAATGTGGTTGGTCAACGTTTGGTATATGGTTTTGCTAAATACATGCGAGATGCCCTTCCCAATGCAACTTATTTGGGTTTTACAGGAACTCCAGTGGAATCAACAGACAACAACACTCCTGCTGTTTTTGGTAATTATGTGGATATCTATGACATCGCCCAAGCAGTTGAAGATGGCGCTACCGTTCCAATTTATTATGAAAGCCGGTTGGTAAAAATTAACCTTTCAGAAGAAGGTAAACAATTGATTGAAGATTTGGATGAGGAATTGCAGGGAGATGAATTAACCGAGACACAAAAAGCCAAAGCCAAGTGGACTAAGGTCGAAGCTATCATTGGAAGTCCGCAGCGCTTAAGAAAAGTAGCGGAGGACATCATTTTCCATTATGAGGAACGAAGCAATAGCGGTTTGGAAGGGAAGGCAATGATTGTTTCCATGAGTCGTCAGATTGCAGTGGACTTATATAAAGAAATTATAAATATTCGCCCACATTGGCACAATGATGACTTGGCTAAAGGAGCCATTAAAGTAGTTATGACAGCTGCATCATCAGATGGTCCGGATATGATGAAACACCATACTTCCAAAGATCAACGAAGAGCTTTGGCAGATAGAATGAAGGACAATTCAGATACGCTGAAGTTAGTCATAGTTCGTGATATGTGGCTGACAGGGTTTGATGCTCCCAGTATGCATACCCTGTATATTGACAAACCGATGAAAGGTCATAACCTGATGCAGGCAATTGCAAGGGTAAATAGGGTTTATAAAGACAAACCAGGCGGGTTGGTAGTTGATTATTTTGGCATTGCATCCGATTTGAAGAAAGCACTATCCTTTTATTCCGACAGTGGAGGGAAAGGAGATCCGGCAGAAGCACAGGAAAAAGCTGTTCAATTAATGTTGGAAAAGCTAGAGGTGGTTTCTCAATTGTTTGATGAAAAACCCTTCTTGGACAATTTAAGCTATCAAATGGCAGCCGAAGATAAAGCGTTATACGGAAAGCCTTTTGCCTACGAAGATTATTTTGATGCTTCGGTTAAGCAAAAGCTAGAAATAATACTCTCAGCAGTAGAACATGTACTGAGTTTAGAAGATGGTAAAAATCGTTTTGTTCGAGAAGTTACGGCATTATCCAAAGCATTTGCTATTGCACTGCCGCATGAAGAAGCCATGGATGCCAAAGATGAAATTGCATTTTTTCAAGCAGTTAAAGCTCGCATTCAAAAGTTTGATACAGGAGCTCAAACAGGTGGCAAGTCCGATTACGAAATAGAAACAGCCATTAAGCAAGTGGTAGATCAGGCTATTGTGTCAGAGCAAGTGGTAGATATATTTGATGCAGCAGGAATTAAAAAACCTGAACTCTCGGTATTGGACGATGACTTCCTGGAGGAAATGCGGGATATGAAGCACAAAAACCTTGCATTGGAAGTATTGAAAAAATTGCTGAACGATGAGATAAAAATTCGATCGAAGCATAACGTAGTACAGAGCAGATCGTTAATGGAAATGTTGGAGTCGTCCATTAAGCGTTATCAAAACAATTTGATTACAGCAGCAGAAATCATTCAAGAAATGATTGATTTAGCTAGAGAAATTAAGGTAGCAGATAAGCGTGGGGAAAAGATGGGTTTATCTAAAGACGAATTGGCTTTTTATGATGCGGTGGCCAATAACCAAAGTGCCAAGGATTTATTAGGAGATGAAACTTTGCTCAAATTGGCAAGAATTTTAGTAGAGCGTGTTAAGGAAAATGCAAGCATTGACTGGACCGTGAAAGAGTCAATTAAAAAGAAGTTAAAAGTTATTGTGAAAAGAACTTTGAGACAATATGGATACCCGCCCGATTTACAAAAGTTAGCCACTGAGACAGTATTGCAACAGGCAGAAGCTTTGGCTGAGTTTTGGAATGATTAAGATATGTATAGATGAATCAAGAAGAGATAAATAGAGGTATTCAATTATTATGTGATACATCTGCAAAGGTAAAGAGCTTTTATGAGGATGATCAAAATGTGGTGAATGCCTTAAATACAGCCAACCAAAATGACCTGCAAAAATGTATGGACTATTACGAAGGCAAATCGGGAGTGGTGGTAGATATAAGAAAAGACATTATCAAGAAGCTGCTTAACGAAGAACATTTTACAGTAGAATCACTTCACAAACTAATTAATGACTACAAACAAGGGAAAGAAAATCAGTTCCGTTCTTACAAAGAAACTTTTTCAATTGTCTTTCCTGCTATTACATTCTATGGTCACAATCCACAGCGAAATTTTGTAAAAGCTTTTACTCAAAAACTGATTGATGACCTAGGTATTGAAAGCGAGGTAAAAGAAGTTTCCTTCGATTTTCAAGGAGTAAGACAACAAGGGAGCGAGCGATATTGGGTTGCAATTTACAATAAGCAACAAGAAAACCAGTCCAATGGTATACAGTTCTTTTTTGAGTTTTTTAAAGGGAAAATTGCCTATGGAGTGTACAAACATAAAAACCAAAATTATCTTAAACCAAGAGTTAACCTAACTCCACAAGAATTTAATTATGGTAAGATGCTGTCTTACTTTGAAGAAAGTAAACAGACCTTGCTTGATGATGTACCGAAATACGATAATCTAAAATCTTTTGAGTTAGGAGGTCATAAGTTATATAAAATTTCTCATGGACATTTTAAAGCTAAAAAATCGAGCCATGTTATTGAAACTTTTAAATCCAATAATTGGATAGTACTACATGAAAATACAGGCAAAGGACAAGCGGATGCGTTCAAAAATGATTTAAAGCAAGGCGACTATGTGTATATAACTGTCGGTTCAAAAGAACTTATTGGTATAGCAAAGCTGGTAAACAATGATTGGGATTTTGTACCTAATGATATTGTTGATGGTGATGGTTGGATTTACCGTGAAGTAGAAATAATACAGCCTGCGGTTAGGAAAAAGCCCAAAGACCTTACCAATAAGAAAACTTTTTATCCAAGTGCAAATTCCACATTTAGCGAAATTAAGCCTGAACATTTAACTGAGGCGAACGAACTTCTTTTTAAACCTTATTTCAATGCTGAATTTGTTACAGCGCCAACTAACGACAATAATTATCAAAAAATGTCTAATGAACTCAATCAGATTCTTTTCGGTCCTCCAGGAACCGGAAAAACTTACAATACCATCAATCTAGCCTTAGAGCTATGCAGTGAAGACTTAACAGGATTAAGTCGTTCGGACATCAAAGCTCGTTTTGAACAAAAGGTAGATGAAGGTAGAATTATTTTTACCACTTTCCATCAAAGCATGACTTATGAAGACTTCGTAGAAGGTATTAAGCCTATTGAGCCCGAAAAAGAAGGTGATCCGGTGATCTACCGTGTGGAAGAAGGAATTTTTAGAAAGCTATGTATTGAAGCCTCTTTTTCATTAGCCAAGGAGGAAGAATCGGTAGCAACTGAAAATGTACTCGATTTCTCATTAGCCTTTGACAACTTTGTTCAGGAGATTGAAGAAAAATTAGCCTCAGAAGAAACGATTGAGTTAGCTACCAAAAATGGTGGTAAAGTGATTGTTGATGGTGTTTCTCAGCAAGGTAATATCGCTGTCAAACACGTTGGGGGTTCAAGAAATTATACAGTATCTAAATCACGTTTAACCAAGCTTCAATCAGGAATAGAAGATTTGGATGATGTAAACAACATTAATGATGAATTCAGAGCAATAATTGGAGGCAGTAACTCATCTGCATACTGGGCGGTCTTAAAGGCAATAAGAGATTCTAATAATCAGCCGAGTTCGAGACACACTCCAAGAAAGTACTCTTGGGATGATAAAGTACAAGTGGTGAAATCTTTGAAAAAAGAAGACTACAAAGGAAAAACTGGAGAACCTTATGTACTTATCATTGATGAAATAAACAGAGGGAATGTATCACAGATATTCGGTGAGTTAATCACTTTAATAGAGGCAGACAAACGATTGGGGAATCCGGAAGCAATTCAAGTACAATTACCGTACAGTAAAGATTGGTTTGGAGTTCCTCCAAATGTTCATATTATCGGAACAATGAATACCGCAGACCGAAGTGTAGAAGCGTTGGACACGGCACTAAGAAGAAGGTTCAGTTTTACCGAAATGCCGCCAAAACCGAAACTAATTAGCAAAGAAGGTAAAGCTGAAAATGGAATTGTAAACGGCATAGATCTTTCAGCTCTTCTTGAGACCATTAATAAACGAATTGAGAAGTTGTTAGATAAAGACCACATGATTGGCCATAGTTATTTCTTATCAGTTGAAGGTTTCAAGGGATTGAAATCAGCTTTTCAAAACAAGATAGTACCCTTGCTACAGGAATACTTCTTTGGTGATTATGGCAAAATAGGGTTGGTTATCGGCTCAAAATTCTTTGATATCGAAGACAATCATGTAGATGAAGATTTCTTTGCTCCGTTTGAAGATTATGATAGTAGCCCATTGGTAGAGAGAAAAGTTTATCACCTCAAAAACATCCACGATATGAGTGAGGAGCTATTTGTTGAAGCTTTGAATGACTTACAACGCAAAAACTAATAATTGAGCAAGGAGAATAAACCTATCACCGTATTTGAACATGAGATCCTTCGTACAGACCAGGGTGAGTACCGACTTACTAATAGTCAGTTGGAAGCACTACAATTGTTCTATGGAGAAAATGGAGTTCCCTACTACTCTTTAATTCATCATGGAGTTCGTTTCAATGAATATGTTGGAGTGATTCAAGTAGGCAAAACGGTTATTGAAGTGCTGCCTAAAGCTGATAAGGCTAACCCGCATGATAAAGGTGTTAAAAAAACATGGAGAAACGTCTTAATTGGCATGCTGCATGCGGTTGGTATATTTGATATTCACGCCCCAAGTAATAGTAATTTAAGATTACGTTCAAACTCTATTCTTGATCTTTACTTCGAGCTTTTTAGCAAAGAAGTGGAATATTTGTTGCATAGAGGGTTAGTGAAAAAATACCGAAAAACAGAAGGAAATAGAACAGCTTTAAAAGGGAGTATTCAGTTTGCCAAGCACATTAATCAAAACTTGGTGCATCAAGAACGATTTTATGTTAGGCATACCACCTACGATAAAGAGCATGATATACATGCAATACTTTACAATGCCCTGAAATTATTGAGTTATATTAATACCAATGTGCGGTTGAATAGTAGTTTGGGAGCTTTATTGTTGGACTTTCCTGAACAACACGACATTAAAATAACCGAAGCCTTATTTGATAAAATTGCATTTGACCGCAAAACGGAACCATACAGAAATGCACTAGAAATAGCCAAACTCATTCTTCTCAATTATCACCCCGATGTAAACCGAGGAACCAATAATGTATTGGCATTGATGTTTGATATGAACGTGCTTTGGGAACAATTTGTGTATGTGAGCTTGCGAAAACATAAAGGAAGTTACTCAAGTATTGCAGCTCAAAACACGAAGAACTTTTGGAAACTACAATCAGGCTATCGCAGTAAAATGAAACCCGATATTGTTCTGAACAAAGGATCGGAAGATTGCGCAGTACTCGACACCAAATGGAAAAACTTAAACGGATATAATCCTTCACCGGGGGACTTGAGGCAAATGTTTGTGTACATGAAATACTATGGAGCTAAGAAAGTAGCTTTAGTATATCCGGGAGCAGAAAATAGAAACCAATCAGGACAATATTATGACCATAGCTCTCAGGATTCCCAGCATTTGAGCAATGAGGAATGTGGCGTTATCACAATTGGGGTTGAAAAAGACGTGAAAATTTGGCAAGAGAGAATAGGCCAATATATTAATAATTGGAAAGTAAATAAATCAACCTATCTATAATACATAGCCGAATAATATAATTCCTAAAAAAAATGGTAAAATGAGCATGAAAAAACATTATATATACCTTTCCGATTTGCTTGACAAATACAAAAAGAACGTGGAACCCGTTCTAAAAGAATCAAAAAAAGACTTATTCAATAAATATGTTATAAATAATCCGGATTTAATTGGTCTGCTTGCTAGAAGAGAGGGAGGAGAGGGTGCTGGGTATACCCTTGAAGATTTAAATGGAACATTCTTTGAAGAACAGGCAGAAAAGCTTATGGAATATTTAAAAGAGAAAATGGAGTTGGATGATCATATCAAAAACTTGAATGATTTTCGAAAGAGACATAATGCTATTCGTATCAAGTATAATAGAAAGCTGAAACCAAATAAAGGAATGAGTAATGAAATGGAGAGTATCCGCTATACCTGCAATTTGTATTTTCAAAAACACAAACTTCATCCCTATTTAACCTATGGAGGGAGTACACCTCAGGAGCAATCTGAATATAATGATTTTGACAGCATAAGTGATTTTGATGAGATTCTAGAAGGGGTTATTGTTAAATTGTTAGAACAGAAGGCTTAATAATATATAGAAAAGTTTTGAGGGAAAAGGTCTATAACATAGAAAAAGAGAATGATTGGGCAAAGAATATCAAAGGCGACCAAGTTTTTATAGGAGAAGCGGAGAGTGGTCGAAAAGGGTATTATTGCATTGGATGCTCTAAGGAAATGGATGCTGTAATCCAGAAAAAGAATCCAAATCGTAAATCTTTCTTTAGGCACGTACCGGTTGATATAAAGAAAGGAGAGAAACCCTGTACGTTCAGTAACCGAGAATATAGAGAAACACTGGCAACTGATATCCTCCAAAGAATAAAAAGAATAAAAGTGCCTCCTGTTTACAAGTATTCGACCATTGCCAATGATCAGCCCCCTAATCTACTTCGAGCTTCTGAGTATATTACAGCACACAAAGTGAGTTCACAAGTGTGGTTCTATGAGGATGAAGATGGCAATATTAAATTTGGCAAGAACCCTACCATAGAACGGCGGTACTTGTTATTAAGACCAGATGTAGTATTTTTTGATATAGACGGAAGTCCTATGTTATTTGTAGAACTGGTCGTTACCCATAAGATTGATGACGAAAAAAGAACCAAACTGAGAAGAATGGGTATTAACACTGTCAGCGTTATTGTTCCTAGGGCGTCAGAACAGGATATAGAAGATAATTTTAAAACAACCCAAAGAATTAAATGGGAATATAATGAAATCGAAGCAAATACCCAATATGTACCAGTTTCCCAAGGAACTACAGAGGGAATATTGGAATCTGATGAAGAGCAAAGAAGAATTTTTGAGGAAGGTTACACCTGCCGAAAAAGCCGCCTTAGCAATACTATACGATCGCTTGAAAGATGCCTGGGAGGGCAATCATACGGAGGAATTGAACGACAATTTGAACAAGAATTATCAAGAATTAAGAAGGTTACAAAAGGAGCTTTCAAAGAATTGGGACGATTGGAAGAATCAGCTAGAGAAGACGTTGATAACAAATTTAATCAAAGAAGAAAAAACATTGCAATTGCAAAAGAACAGTTTGGACAAGCAGAGAGACAATTTAAGGAAGAACAAGCTGATCTGGAAGAAAGATATATTGCAAAAGACCGCGGAATTAGAGAAAGTCAAGAAGAACTACTCAGAGATATTGAAAAAGGGGGAAGCCATGAAGTTGAAGGAGCAAGAATTGAAGCTAATTTTGAAAGAGAAAGAAAATACATTGAACACAGAATTGAAGAAATTAGAACAAGAATTAGAGAAGTCCGAGAAAATAGAGACTTCCTTACAGAGCGATTTGAAGGAATTAAAGAGCAAGAATCAGAAGACTTTGACAAAGAAAAGGCTCGTCTTGAACGAGAAACAGAAATATTGCAAGCAGAACCCGATATTTTTGCAAGACATATTGAAGAAGAAAAGAGACGAATTGAAATTGAATTTAAAAATATTCGAGAACAATCTGCTAAAAGAATTAACCATGAGGATTCAAGTGGTACAGACGAATTGTCCAAAAGAATTGCTGCAATATCAGAAATACGGGGAATTCTCTGCAATTTTGGAGAAAGACAAGATACTTACGAGAGATACAGAGAAGCTCTTGAACTTGTTAGAAGAGGAGCTTGGCAAACACAATAAAACTGTAGATTGGTTCATGGCAAATGTATCCCTCCGAGCAACTGCGTCTTTTATGACGTGATGTGGCT
>TARA_R110002012_G_scaffold2305_7_pt1 | contig 16578 bp, 32 predicted proteins | sample TARA_R110002012 | Tara Oceans TARA_R110002012 (sample SAMEA4396515) | marine metagenome | biome: Westerlies Biome; feature: [DCM] deep chlorophyll maximum layer (ENVO:01000326); material: water (ENVO:00002006), including particulate matter (ENVO:01000060) such as... | depth 40 m
TGAACCTTTTACATTAAAGGGTGGTGGGATGTTTCATTTAAGTTTTGGAGCTTTGCTCACAGGTTCTGTGTTTGGGAAAACAGATAAAGAAAAATAATGACAAGTAATTTAAAAATACAAGTATAATACTATATTATGGTAAAAAATAAAAACCTTATTAAGTGGATAGAGCAAGCTGCATTAAAAGTTTTTAATATAGCTCAATCTAATGCCCCCACAAAAAGCGGGGAATTAAAAAAATCAGCAAGATATAAGATAATTAACAAAGGGAATGATGTAGGTTTTCAAATAGAATATACAGCTCCTCATGCTTATGCATTACACGAAGGAAAATCTCAAGGTGAAATGATAACTGATATAGACCCATCAAAGTTTCCTTGGAAGGCTGATACTAAAGCGCATAAAAGAAAGTTACCCACTAAAACAGTTTGGGTAAGAAGACATATAAAAACTTATAAAAAAATGTATAAACCCACGAAAATAAATGATAGTTGGAAAGCGATTGACTATAAAGCCTCGTCTGATATAAAAGCACAGAGGTGGATTCAAAAAGCATGGGATACTTTTTTAAAGAGACAGGATAAATTAACAAGAAGTGTCTTACCTAAAAAGATAACTATTGGGTAAGAATAAATAATTAGAGGAGGATAACATGGTCGATGTTAGCAAAGTAACACCTGAACAAGAGTATATAGTAGCACGCCATTCTAGAATGGTGGGTAAAGTACTAGATTTAGTTGAAGCATCAATGCCAGAAGGCAATCAAATAGAGAAATTTAAGAAATTAATACAAGTTCCACTATACGATTTTAGGAACGAAATGTTGTATTTAAACTCAAAAGGTGTCCCAGATACCCAAGATTCTAATTAAATATAATATAATCTGTAGGATTTTCAGCTTTCTATAGTATAATATATAGACGTTAGTATATAACGTTATATTTTGTTCTATTTTGAAGGTCGGAAGGCTCAGACCAACCTCCAAATATGGGATACACAAATTAGTCCTATAAGGAGGGATTGGTATGGCAGATGTAACAGAACGCATCGAAAAACAAATGGAAGGAACTAACCTTGCATTGGCTGCTGTAGCAGAAGTCTTACAAAAGATGGATGCCCGATTATCTAAGGAAGAGATGGATGCTTATGCACAAGCACAAGCTGATTCTCAAGAAGCTGCAAAAGCTGACCTTGTAAAGTCAATTGCAACTCAAGTACTTTCTGTTATAAAACAAGAGACTGATAATGGTCTCGATGTTGATGGTAGAGAAAGAAAGGCAAAAGCCTCTGGCGGAACACCTCAGAACTCTGATGATTCCGAAAGTGCTGCAAACCCTACCACTAAAATAGAAGACCAGCAGAACACAATTCAAGCTAGTCTTAGAAAAGAAGAAGAAGACGAAGACGAAGATTCAGAAAAGGGTGGAATGGCCTACAAACAGGATGATGATGAAGCAGATGATGAAGCTGCTGACATGCCTGAAACAGAAGAGAAGGGACATGACATGGACGATGATGAAGATGATGAAATTAAGTCCATGAGGAAGCAAATTGCTAAGTTGCAAAAAGAAATTGATGCAACACAAGGTAATATGCAAAAAGCGGTTACTGCTGAAGCAGAAGGCCGATTACGCAAAATGGGCTTCCGTGAGGAAAATGGTTTAAGAGCGCCTCAAATTACTAACGGTCTTGGTGTAGACAATACTCCATTAGTTAAATCTCAAATGGATGGAGATGTAGCTGGTCAATTAGCTGACTTGTCTTACAAGCAACTTCGTGACTTACAACACCAAATCGAATCAGGTAACACCGATGGTGTTCCTAGAGAGCTTTTAGGCTAAACTTTAAATAAACTTTAATTCCAAATCAGGAGGAAAAAATCTTATGGCTAATCCAAGCTTAAGTGAATATCTGGCTCAGTCCCAAAGAGGATTGTATCAGTCTGTATTTGGCCCTGAGTACTTGCAAAAGCAAACATACTTTACGGTTGACACAGCAACAGGTATTTTCAACACAACCTATGGAAGAAAAGTCTGGCAATCATTAAACAACCAGACTAGATTCTTCAACGCTATACCTAGAACGGTATGGGGAAATACAGCAGGTTGGAGGGTCAGAACAGATAGAGGTTCTGGTCGTTCCCGCCCTGTAACAGAAACTGGCTCATTGCCAACAGTCGATGTTTCCGATATTCAAACAGTATCTAGCTTGCCTAGAATTGTTTCAACTACTTTCGGTGCTTCCGTGAAGTCAGTCTTCACAGCACAGCTCGAAGGCGGTGTTGGAGACGTATTGGCTCTTGAAAATGAAAATGCCCAGTTAGACCACATAAAGGAAATAAATGAAGAATTATTAGCAGGTAGTGCATACTTAACATCTGCTGGTGCAACAACTTCCTTTACAGTTCCTGCAGCAATTGCAAAGCACTTCAAAGTCGGTGACGCAGTTGGACAATATGACGTTTCAGCAACCGCACATGACAGACAGTCTGGTTCAGTAGTATCAGCAGTAAACACCTCAACTGGTGTTGTAACTGTAGCTACTGGTACAACTTTCGCAGATGGCGACATAGCCTACATCTTTAGTAGGGCTGGAATGACTTCAATTGATGACATCGTATCAGTAGATGGTGCAGCAATTGGTGGTCAGACAACTAGGACTAGAGCTTATGACTTAACAATTAACGACAGAAGTTCTGGTTCATGGAACGCAGCTGCTTCAGTTCAGATGAACTCTGGTACTGGAAGAGCTTTATCCTTAACATTGTTAGACACAGCTATACAAAAGATTCGAGAAAATGGTGGAGAACCTAAGTTAATACTTTTGGGACATGACCAATACTTTAATCTTGAGAGACTACTTAACAGTAATCAAAGATACATGGGTCAGGAAGAGTATCAAGTTGGTGTAGGTTCTGAAAGAACTTATCCGGGTACACGAACTGGTCTAGTACTTGCAACTTACCAAGGCATTCCAATTCTACCAGATGCAGATGTGCCAAAGTCAGTAGCAACTAATGACGCTGTTCTAGGTTCTAACATCTATGTCTTAGACACAGATTACCTAGAAATTGCGGTAGCACAACCTACTCAGTATGTTGAGAACCGTGATTACTTCGCAGCAAATGCTTTAGTTGTTAGAGGATTACTCTACACTATGGCTGAAATGCGATGCAAGAACATATTTGTTCAAGCAAAAATTGGTGACCTTAACGCATAGTTAAAAGGTTTCTTTCGGGGGGAAGGGTAATTCTTTCCCCCCTTTGTTAATAAATTGTGTATAATGTATAAAGGTGGGAATTTGATTCAAATGGCTGAAAAGAAAGCTACCGAAATAAATTTAGCAGTCTATATGGAGCGACTCGATTCCTACATTGAAACACAATCAGCTTTAAACAACACATTATGCGCTAGTTTAGAAAAAGTAAATGATGAATTAGATGATATGCGAATGTGGAGAAATCAGATATATGGAGCTAAAGCAATTGCAATAGCTATCGGTCTTCTAATACTTCACACATCTGCTGTAATGGGAAGTTTTGTCGCTCTCATAAACTATATGAATAAATAGGAGTTAACATCAAATGGCAAATGAAAGACATACTGATGTAAGGGGATGGGAGATAGACTCTTCGACAAGACAATCCGTACACCCATACACAAAATACACACCCTTTAGAAGCGCAACCTCTACAACTGCAGCCAACTTGGCAACAGTTGGACAGGGAGAAATAGCAACTAACTGGGTAACAAATCCACGAATTGAAGCAACTGATATAGGTATTTTTACTGCATCAGGTTCGGCTATTTCTAGGAGTACTGCACAACAATCAGTGGGGGCAGCCTCATTATTGGTAAACCCTGCAAACTCTGCCAATCACGAAGGTTTTTATTGGGAATCCCCAAAAATTCCGTTTAGTGTAAATCCTCAATATCTATCTGTACAGGTTGAACATCGAGGGGCTTCTGCTTCAGGAGCAGTTAAAATAGAAATAAAAGATACAACAAACACCATTCAACATGCTGTATCTGATAGTTCTGACTTAGCTACAAGTTGGACACGAATAACTACTACTTATGCTATTCCGGGTTCAACAGCATCAGCTGCATATAGATTATATGTAACTACAAATGGACAACATAACATTAATTACTATGTAGATAAAATAATGTTTGAAGTACGTGAAGACACCTCGGCTGTATCTACATATGTGGATGGAGCAAGTGGAATTGGATATGAATGGACAGGTACTGCAAACGCTTCCTCTTCAATTAAAAAACCCGGTATGTCTGTTATTAGAGGCATAACAATTAAAAATGAATCAAGTTCGGGAGCAGAAATTGTTTACCTAGCTTTTGATACAACTGCTAGTGCAACTACAGGAATCGCTGTATTGGCTGGCGCAACATTTGAAACTAATTACCCCATAGACTTTCGTGACAATGTAAGTGTTATTTCAGCAAGTGGAACACCTACAGTTAGTGGAGTCATTTGGGGCATAGCAGGATATTAAAGAATGGTAACACAAACTATAGAAACATCAATTGGTTCTATACCAAATCCATCAAATTGGTTTGATACAACTAAACAGGATGACACTCCAGTTATTTTTCTAGAGAAGGCTACCGATGGTAGAACTACTGTAGACGATATTAAATCAGCTCTTGATGAATATAAGAGATTGTATAAAGCTGGAATAGCCTCACCCGCTGAGATGCTTACATTATCTAGGGCATTTCCTAATAATGAAATATACACAAAAGCTTTAAAGAAAATGGGTGTGGGAGATGATGATTCGTTAGTAGTTGGTGGCCCCGCATCTATCGAATTAGTAGATAGGGAAGGACACTTAATTACTACAGATGCTTTGGGTAAAGCATTTAAAAAATATATGGCTAATTTTAGAACACGTAATGCAATGGTATTACATTCTGATGTTCAAGTGGGATGGGCATTACCTGCTTATATCTCAAAGGGAGGTCAAATCTTCAAGAGTGGAGTTGACGATAAAGGTTTATTCTTTATCACTGAGCTACGGAATGACACTAAAATAGCAAAGAAGGTCATGGAACAAATCCATGAGGGAAAACTTAAAAGTTATTCGATTGCGGGAAGCGCAACTAAAACTCAAACTATTCAAAAGGGACTTCAAGATGTAATGCAAGTAGATGAATTAGAACTTGCAGAAGTTACTGTATGTGAAAAAGGTGTGAATCAAGGAGCTGCCTTTGATATTCTAAAGGCAGAGAACGCTGCAACTTCTTCTTGTATTGATGGAAGTTGTTTAATTCAAAAAGAAGAAGGTGGGTGTGATTGTGGTTGCAGTTCATCTCAAGGAGTGGAACTAATGTATAAATCAGATGGAGACATAGATTTTACGAAATCATTTTTAAAGATGATGGGAAGTGAAATACCTCTTAGAAAAATTATTCAAGAGGAAGGGAAAGTTTATGGTGAATCATTTCCAACCTTAATGAATACTCAAGGAAGGCAAGAAGAACATCATAGATTGCTTGACCGATACGGATTCCCATCGGAATTGGAAGCAGAGTATGCTAGGTATACTCCTGTAATAGAGGAAGACCCATCACCCTTTGCCCATAAATATGAACCTTGGCTTGTTAACGAAGCTGGTCAAAATTTAGGGGAAAGATATTATGAGGACGCTTTAACCACACCACAACTTTTTGGTTCTACTAAAAGAGGGGTAGTGGAAGGCGGAAACTCTACTGAAACTCCTATTAGTCAATTAAATAATACGGACGCATTTAATAACATTCTTTCTAAAGTTGAGAATCAAAACCCAACTGAACACAAACTTTCAAAATCAAAAGAGTTTTTTAATTGGGTAGAGAAATCTGACCCAATGGTACGAGTTCCACATTTAGTAAAACAAGATTGTCCATGTGAGAACTGTTTTCAAATGAACTCAAACTTTAGAGGCACAATAGAAAAAGCAACAAATAATAATCCATTTGCTATAGCAACAGCACAAGCTCAGGATGAAGGTCATGATGACTTTTCCGAAGGAAGTGATGGAGCTGATAGACGGGATAAAATTGCAGAAGCGATAAAAAATTAAATCTTAGATAAGGGGGCAGTTAAGGATGTTTAATCCTTTTAGTTATGTTTACAATAAATTCGTTGCCCCAACAAAAAAATGGGAAAGAACTCAAAGGGAACTAGCAGAATACTATCGCATTGAACATGTAAACGAGTATCGTTCCCGAAGGAAAGGGAAAACGTTATGATTGGAAAACTAAGACCACAGATATTTTTAGCTATACTAGTGCTAGGTATTCTAGCGGGGTTTGGTGCTATGAATGATTTTCCAGAAATTGCTACCGGAACTATCGGGGGCATAATTGCTCTTGGAATGAAAGTATTGGAGAATGAGTAAAATGTATTGCTGTACTATAAAAGATGAAGAAGAATGTTCTTGTGAAGAAGATATATGTGATTGCGACTGTGCCTGTACTGGCGAACACGAATTAATACCCCAATCAAATATGTGTGCTTGTGGTGGCAATTGTTCATGTGGAACGCAAGATGATTCAGAGGAGGATATTTAATGAACATAATTAAAATTTTTACAATGGGAATGACCTTTTATAATCTAAATAAAGGCATGGCTAATGATGGAAAGAAGATAATGGAAGAAGGTATAGATGTACTGGAAGCCATTAGTGCAGCCATTAAAGATGGTAAAGTAACACAAAAAGAAAAAAATGCAATTATTTCTGAGATTCAACAATTTTCAAAAGCCAGTATAAAAGCATTGGATTCAATAAAAATGCCAGAGTAAATACAATGAGTAACATAGACATCACAAAAATAAAACTTGATATAGCTGTCGTAGGATTTTTGTTCGTACAGCTAGTTGGTATCGTTTGGTGGTTATCTGGACTGGACTCTAAAGTTGATAATGTGGTTGCTGTTACTGAAGAATTAAAAGGCGAAACAAGCATGGCTGTATTAGAGGTACGTATATCTCAATTGGAAGCCACAGACAAACTTCTTGATGAAAAGATAAGAGAGATTCAAGAAGAACTAGATAGTAAACAAGGTACGTCATTCTCTTTGTTTGGAAACAAGTAATGAATATGTTTGGAAATCTCAAATTACCAATAGGAATAATAGGAGTAGTTATTGCTCAGGCGTTTGGGATAATCTGGTATGTAGCACAACTAGACTCAACTGTTTCTAATCTTGACCAATCGGTTAATACTATGCAAGAACAAGCTACTTCAATAGATGTTGCAGTACTCCAAACTGACTTAGAAAACATCAAAGAAAAAATAACTATGGTGGATGAAATGCATAGTGCTAAGTTTGACCCAACAGATTTAGAGGAAGCCATCGAAGAACTGGAAGATAGGATTGCTAAACTAGAAACTAAAGATGCTTTGATAGAAAATGAAATGCGAACTATCATGTCTGACCATGAAAATATTGGGAAAGCGTTGGAAGGCTTGGGTGCTGGCACTCATTCTGAAAGTAGGCAATATGGTAATTATGGTTACTAAACATTATGAAAAGTTACATTGGTAATATCCCAAACACACATATAAGGGATTTTCAACGTAAACGTTTATACCAAGCTGAAGAACAATGTTCCTTTTGGAATAACATTTCCATATTATCTTCACCCGAAGTAATTAATTTAATACAAAACATATCAAAATCTTTTAATATAAAAACTCCAGTTATTGCTACTACAGGGCATGAACTTGTTTATGCTACTCAGGATTTAATATCAATCCCATACCCAACATCTAAATCATTACCTTATATTTGCCATGAGATGAGTCATGTTATTAATTACAATTCCGATAACGCTGACCATCATGGGGCTAATTTCGCAACTACATATTTACAAGTAGTTAAACAGTTTATTGGTAAAGAAGATTACACAGAATTAAAACATTCGTTTAAAACCTTTAACGTCAAATACTTGACACACTAAAACAAATATGATAGAATTATTATATTAGTTAATAAGAAGTGGAGGTCTTAATGAATGTCACAAATCCGTTAGCGTTTTTATTCTGGATGACAATTATAGGCATAGCACTAGGTGGTTAAATTAAATTAAGGGTTTTTATAGAGTATAGTTAGCGTACAAATTAATTGTTTGTTGTCTTTTAAATTCGAATAATTCCATAACAGTCTTAATCTGGTTACTGTAGCGTTGGTTATTAGTTGACTTGTTCTTGGGTACGCAATACTTTATAAAAACCCTTTTTTTATTTGGGGGTAATAAAATAGTATGTCAAACATAATGCAATATTTAATTCAGATGTCTGATGAGTTTAAAGAAAGCTATCAAAAAATTGATAAGCAAATTAATAACATTCAAGACAAAATAGATTTATTAGTATTTAAAACCGAAGAATTAGAAACACGAATAAATGTTAATCGAAATGATAACGAAAAGTAGTATAATGTAATAGGATAGTTTATGCGAGTAGAAATCTATGGAAGTAGAGGATTATTACAATTAATATTTTATCGAAACTATTATGTAAATTTCGAGGGCATGATGACAACCCTCCCATTTTAGAAGTGTGGGAATCACGAAGAGGTATTCAAAGAACCACATATTTATGTAGAAGATGTCTTATTACAATAGGGGAGAAATCATATGCCTAATTCGGACGATGTAGTGTTTGACGATTTTGATTTGGAACTATTTTTGGACGATATAAAACAACTAACTTTAACAAGAAACGAATTATTATATTTAAGTGACTCAGTAACTTTACTGTTAGAACATACAACAGAACAGGGAAAAATGCATATTCCCGCTAGACAATTAAAAGCAAGTGCAGGTGTTTCTGTCCCAGTCGAATTAATTCAAACAATCGGACTAGGTTTTGTTTCATTATCTGATGCTGACGATTCCTCTGAAACTGCCACAATAGATGTAACTCTAGCTGATTTATATTTATTAAGAGAATGTTGCCAATCATATGTAAAAATAAATGATGAGTTTGTTGGATTTAATTTATTAAAGAAAATCTATAATTTAATATTAGAAGAAGCAATAGTAGAAAGAAAATTTATAAACAAGATAACAACAGGTTTAAATTTAGATTTGAATTCTATATCAAATAGTGATATGATTGACCAAGTAATAGAAAAGTTAAAAGAGGAGAAAAAGCATGACAAACCAAACGCAACAACCTAGTATACCTACCCCCACAACTATTCAAGAGTGTTTAACTATTCAAGCACACTTTATTGGAATCCCCAAAATAACAAAGAAGAATTATATGGAATTCTTTGAGCGTGGAAAAGTTTTGCAACTAATTGGCGTTGGGTGGGTAACTAAGGAAGTAGACCCATCTTTAGAAGACAATCAAGGAAGAATGCCTACACTTTGTGAGGTTGAATCTAATATTGGAAGTATACAAGTAAATGCTCCACGTTTTAGTAAAAAACAATGGCGGGATGCTTTATACCAAATGATACAAATGGCTACAACAGAACTAATAGCTAGAGAAGAAAGAACTACGCAAAATGAAGAATGGAGCGCTAATCATTAAAAGGCTAGAACGAAGGAAGAAGGAAACAATGAACGAAGCAAGATTACTGCTAACAAGTAGCATTGTAATTAGTGTTGGTATTTGGGTTCATGTGTATTTAACGCATTTTGCGGGATAGAAGAAGTGATGAGTTTTTTAACAATTACTATAATAATAAGTATTGGATTAGCGGGTTTAACTTCATTTTTAGTTTGGATTAATTGGAAAATACTGCAAATTTCACAGGATATTTTAAAAGTGAGTAAAGACCTATTAAAAGAAACTGTAATTATTAGAGTTGAAACTGTGAGAATTAGACACATTTCTTTGGAAATAAACGAAGAAACTATTCGTTTACGACAAAATACAGAACTCCCTGATAAATAATTTGACAATTAATTCTGTTTCTGATATTATTTATTTAATTTCAGAGGGGGAAATTCACAAAACATTTCTTGGTTATGGATTATTAAAGTTAAAAATTAATATATTTGAAAAAAGAGGTCGAGAGATTAATATAGTGAAACTAGATAACCCTTAGTAATTAGTGTAGGATTATTAATGCAAGTGCTACTTGAGGCAATAATTTAAGTTTGTAGGGGCAAATTACACAAATTGCTATTTAGTCCCCCTCTAGATTCACTTTTAAAAGCTTTAGGTAACCCAAACATCATATAAGACAATAAAAACTCTTTTACGGGGACACTGAGAAGCTTTTATTTTTTAAAAAGGGTATTTTATGGCAGAAACTACAGAAAAAGAAAGAAATCCCAATTTAATTACTATTTTTATTAAGAAGCCTCTTAAACTTGAATTAGTGAAGTGGTTAGATTCTCAAGTCAGACTAATCAATATAGGCGATGAAGCCATTGGAATTAATTTTGATTACTCAGAATTATTAACTGTCACTAATAAATTAGAAGCTGAGAAATTAACACCCGAAAAAGATTTTATGGTTATTAGCAATGGATAGAGATTTATTTGAAAAACACATAGTAAAGATTAATCCTAAAGCATTGTTTGCAGATGGGTATGATAGGGCAATTAAGGGAATAGGTTTTAGAGATAACATTCCTGTAGTTCTCTATTCAAGTAATAAATGCATTCAGCAACTTATGGAAGATAACAAATGGAACTCTGAAGAAGCTTTGGAATGGTTTGACTTCAATACCCTAGGTGCATATGTTGGAGAGAATACTCCCTTATTTGAATGGGAAGAACAAGACGACTTAATTGAAGAGTTTTATCACTAGCCCATTTGACATTTTATAGTACTTATGATATTATTATTTCCTAAATTAAAAAGGAGATAAAAATGAAACCAGAAGTAAAACAAGTTTCAAGAGAATCCGTAAGGTCACTTATCCCCTATCATTATCTAGTTAAGGAAAGTAGAGGTTTCCGAAGTGGTTATAATTATGGGGCGTTCATTGATAATAAACTTCAAGCAGTTTGCATTTTTCACAGCCCATCAGTTCCTGAAACTGTAAAAGGTTGTTTCGGATTACAACGCAATCAACAACAAGGAATATATGAACTGGGAAGGCTTATTAAAAATCCCGATACTGATGACGGGTTAATTCTTTCTCAATTTGTTGCACTTGCTATAAAACAGTTAAGGAAGGATACCGAAGTAAAAGCAATTCTTTCTTACGCTGATTCAAGATTTCATAGTGGTTTTATTTATCAAGCTTTAAATTTTAATTACTATGGACTAACTGCTAAGAAAACAGATTTTTGGTTTGAGCAACCTGATGGAAGTTATGTTAAACATACCAGAGGGAAAGTCAAAGGGGCGAAGGGGGAATGGCGACCAAGAGCTAGGAAACATAGATATTTATTAACTTATGATAAGTCTTTAGAGATATACTGGGAAGAACAAAGATATCCTAAAGCAGACAATATAGAATATATAGGAGAATAGTATGCAAACATTTTTACCTTATGCAGATTTTACAGAGTCAGCTAAATGTCTAGACTATAAACGTCTAGGTAAACAGAGAGTAGAAGCATGGCAGATATACCAAATAGTTTCAGGAAAGCGTACAAAAGGTGGTTGGATAAACCATCCCGCAGTTAATATGTGGAGAGGTTTTTCTAACTTACTAGCTTATTACTATAATGATATACTAGATGAATGGATTAAGCGTGGGTATAAGAATAATATGGAGTATATTATCTGCCCCCCTAGTGTAACAGAACCATTTTGGTTAGGGGATAAAGATTTTCACGATTCCCATAAATCAAACTTACTACGTAAAAACCCAGACTTCTATGGTCAGTATGGATGGGATGTACCAAATAATTTAGATTATGTATGGGGTCAGGAAGGCTATCCAAAGGGTAACAACGTTGACTTTTGATAAGAAAAAGTATGAGATAAGACCAATTGATTACAAAACTGCTATGGATTTAGTGGTTGAATTCCATTATTTGCATAGAAAAGCACCTTGTAGTCAAGCATTTGGTTTATTTAATACTGTTGATATATGGAGAAAAACTGATAAACCATTAGGAGTTATAACGTATGGAACTCCCGCAAGTAGGTCATTACAAAAAGGTTTATGCGGGGAAGAGGAAGCAAACAACGTAGTGGAACTGACCAGACTTTGGGTAATGGACGGGACTCCAAAAAATGCTGAGAGTTTTTTAATAGCTAATTCAATGAAGTTAGTAGAAAAGGAAATACTTGTATCATATGCAGAAGTTGATGAAGGGCATTTAGGAATTGTTTATCAAGCAACTAATTGGATTTATACAGGATTATCTGATAGGCATGTTAAATGGACTATTGAAGGAACTGACGATAAACATTGTAGACATATATTTGATAGTTATGGTGGAATCAATAAAGCGAAAAAAGTTCTTGGGGATAAAATGAAACGTAGCGAAAGACCAAGAAAACATAGATACGTATTTTTTAACACTTCTGGTAAAAGAAAAAAAGAACTATTAGGTAAGTTACGTTATCCAATTCAAGCATACCCAAAAAATCCCTATTTTATAAGAATTGCTAAAAAAGTTGACAGAATTAAAACAACCTGATATTATAGTATTCAAGATAAATTTAAGTGGGGATAACCCGAAGGAGAAAAGAAATGGCACATAATCTTTATGATGAAAGACTCGTAACAAGAAAACCAGCTTGGCATAAGTTAGGCAAGGTTTTTGGAGAAGATACAAAACTTACTGCAACTCAAGCTATGGAAATGGCTGATATGATGTTCGGTATTGAAAAGTATCCACAAATTGTAAAACTTGCTGATGGTACTGAATTAGATACTGGTAGTTTTGCAGTTGTTAGAGAACCAACTAGTACAGACAACAATCACGAAGTCCTTGCAACAGTTGGTAAAGAGTGGACTCCAATACAAGCTAGAGATTTAGGTAGAATGATTGACCCAATATCTGAAAACTTTCCAGTAGAATCTGCGGGAGCATTAGGTAAAGGCGAAAAAATATTCTTAAGTCTTGATGCTAGTGAATCCAAAATAGCAGGAGAAGACCATCACTTATATTGGTTAGTAACTGATGCTAGAGATGGTACAAGTGGATTAACAATTGCCTTTACACCAGTAAGAGTAGTTTGTCAAAACACTTTAATAACAGGTATGAGAAGTTCTAAAGTATCTATTAACCTAAAGCACAATAAGTCGATTCAAAATGATACTGAATTTTACTTAGATATATTTAGGGATATGGCAAAAACTAAAGAACAGGTTGTAACTGCTATGAATACTTTAACTAACAATACATTAGAAAAGAAAGCAGTTGATTCAATCATTACTTATGCTTATAAAGATGCTTCAAGACCAACAAGATTGAAGTTATCTGATGGGGTAAGAGCTGATGATGTTGATGCTAAGGCTTGGACTAGAATTTTAGCACATAGAAAAGATGAGTTAGAAGAATATGATAAGCGTACGCAACGCAAAGATGCTGTCAAAAATGTAGCTTATGAAAGATTGGATATTTTCAATCAACAATTCGGACATTTTGCCAACACCCCTTGGGCAGTCTATAATTCAGTTGTAGAAGCTGAAGATTACCGAAGAGGACACAACGGGAATAATGATGCTCCCGCTTCATCAACAGCTTTGTTTGGAGATAGAGCAAAAACTAAAGCTAGAGCATTCTCTAAGGCTTTGGAATACGCAAAGTAATCCCAAACATAAACACCTGAGCATGTGAATAAACTGCTCAAATTAAAATAACTGTTATAAAAGAATGGGGAAGCAAATGGGTAAAATCACAAACATTAAACTATTAAAACTTCAGAAAATTTTCGCTACTATTGTACGTGATTTAAAAACTGGAGCTGTGGAATTAGAAGAAGCGACTTTTGATATGGGGGATTTTAGAACAGTCTTTAGAGTTTCTATATTAGATGGAAGTAAACTAAGAAAACCTATTGAACTATTTGACGAGTCGGAGCCAGAAAAGAATATTATCACAAATTTTTCTGATGCAACTTATCCTGATGGAATTGACTCTGAGTCAACCTATATAAAAATAATAGGGAGTAAAGACCATGAGTAACTATCATTCAGAACCATGTAATAATTGCAATGAGTTAACAACTATTATAATTTATACAGACTTAGAACCATCAGGTTATAAAAGTTTAAAGGATAAAAATGGTGTCGTTCTTTGTTTGTATTGTCAAGAAAATTTAGAAGAATAGTGTATAGCTAGGAAGTGAATCAGATTTTGATAAGGGGTTAGATAATGCCAAAAAAAGAAAAAATAGATTGGAATAAATATAAGCAAAAATATGAGTATGTTTGTTCTGAATGTGGGAGTGGTAATGTTATGGAACCCTCTTGGGTATATGCTAATTCAGATACTATTGGGGGTAGAGTCGATAGTGTACCATTTGATTTATGCGATGATTGTGACAAAGAAATGATAATTATTACTAGAGATGAATGGAATGAAAAACGAGAAGCTTGACAATTTATCACAAATAGTATAAAATAATATTGTTAGATAAATAAATTGCCAAATGGCGGGGGGAGTAAATATGAGTAATGGATTAACCGATGCAGTTCAAAGTATTCAGTTTGATTCTGAGGATTTGCTAAAACTAATTACCTTAAATATTGGAGATAGTTTAAACTTATCTGAATCAATAGATTGTAGTCAGTGTGGCGAAAATCATAACACCAAACAAATGTTTGTTGAGGTTTTGGGAAATATTATTGAAGAAGCACGGGGATTAGAAAAATCATTTGAGTTTGTAGAAAATAAAATAATTAATTTGTGGGAGTGAGCAAAATGACAACAAGATTAAATAAAACCAATATTCCAGTAATTGAGAAGTTCATTATTAAAAGCTATAATGTAAAATCTCAGGCACGGGAGAAGTATAAAAACTTTCTAAGTATAATTGATGTTTGGGACGTCCAAAATGAAATTAAAGAAAAGTTTAATATTTCTGATAAGGCTTCCATAAAAGCAACTTGGGGAGTATATCAAAAATATAGTCCAGTATTGAATAATGGTGCTAAAACAAAAAATTGGTATGACTAATAAAACTTGACAATTTAACACAAGTGTTATAAACTATAGTTATAGAATTAATAAATAGCCAAATGGCAAGGAGAAAAAAATGGTAGCAGAAAAGAAAAGTACACAGCATAAATTATCTTTTAGATTTCCCGCAAATGATGAGGGATTTGAGATGGTTAAGCAAATGCGAAAAGCAGTTAATAAGGATTCTTATAAGTTTAGAACTTTATATACTGGTAAACGATACCCATCAGGGGCGGGTACTACGAAAAAAGAAAACGCTGAAACTATAAGAGTTTATCTTGATTCTAAAAGACCTAGTGATAATATATGGAGTGCAACAGTTCAAAGTTATGACAAGGGATATGACAAGGGATATGAACGGGGTAAATTAGAAGTTCAAGAAGAACAATACGATTGGGATACCAGAATGACGCAAAAAGTAAAAGAAGCTGAAGATAAGGTAAGTTCTTTACTGGTAGAAAATGACTTACTACTCAGAAATCTTACTAAGATAGCAAAAGAATCAAATGATGATTTTGATGGATTACTAGAATCTACGAATGAAAAAGAGTTCAATATCCTAAAGTCTAAACTACTTTTGATAAATGCCTATATCGGGGCGATTGAAAATAAAGACAATTACTCACGAAGGATAGAAGCATTAAAACAAGTAGTAAATACAATAAACAGTATTACAGAAATAAGTTAAAGATAGGGGAGATTGGCTTGATGCTAGGAACTATTATTTTTTATGCGGTATAAAGTTTAAATCAAATAGCATCAAGTCAGTTTCTTAAAAATTGGGGGGAGCATGATAGTTAAAGACTTAATAAAAGAATTAGAAAAGTATGATTCAAAAAGCAATGTTAGATTCTACTATTTAAAAGACTATAACCTAACAGCATGTAAATTAGAAACAATACTATTACCAACAGATTACAATAAACCAACAATAGAAATAACCATAGAAGACGAGGTATACAATGGCAAGTAAACAACTAACAATGAATAGTTATGACGAAGTATTAAGTTGTCTAGACATAGTAATAGAAGAAATAGATTACACACTAGGCATAGTAGAAGGAGAAGAAAGAGATAGAATAGAACATGCAATAAACGTAGTTGAAACTATAGTAAATACTTTCCTAACAACTTCAGGCATGAAAGCACATGCATCTCTAAGTGACCTTATTACAAATAAAGAGGAATAGAACAATGCAAAAACTAGATTATAAAAGTCATAAGTATTCAGATTGCAAACTACTAGATACAGATTGTGATGAATGTGACCGATACTATTGGGAAGAAATCCATGCTGACTTTTGTAATGAAAGCTGTACCCAAAGATGGGAAGATGCTCCCTATAAATGTGAAGGTTGTACTTGCTCTCATTGTAGATTAAGTTGACAAGAAATTATAAGAAGTATTATATTAAATACTCATAGTCCTTAAGGGTTAGTCAATTGGTTAGCTTTAGGATAATAGGAGAATATAAAAAGATGGAAGCAAGGAAGCAATACTATCTATTAGAGATAGA
>TARA_R110002012_G_scaffold128772_1_pt1 | contig 16565 bp, 22 predicted proteins | sample TARA_R110002012 | Tara Oceans TARA_R110002012 (sample SAMEA4396515) | marine metagenome | biome: Westerlies Biome; feature: [DCM] deep chlorophyll maximum layer (ENVO:01000326); material: water (ENVO:00002006), including particulate matter (ENVO:01000060) such as... | depth 40 m
ACTCATTGCGGCTCTAGTGATGGCTTCGTGGTAACATGGTACGATCAGTCAGGGAACTCAAATAACGCCACTCAATCTACAGCTGCGAATCAGCCAAAGATTTATGATGCAACCGCTGTCCGACACATAACGGAGAATGGGAAGCCAGCGATGGAATTTAATAGTGATTACTTTGTTGATAGCATTACAATGCAGTCTTCTGCGAGCGATTACACTTTTGTGAGTATTGCGAACCTCGGAACAGGTGGAGATTTGTTCGACGTTGAAAGCGGAAGGCTAATAATGGACACAAGGTCAGGGGCTTATTATAGTGGCAATTACCGTGGAACGCAGTACCGAGGGCAGCAATACCTCAAGGCGCTTCAATTAAGTAGCGCTAACGGAACGCAAAGGATTGACGGAGCGCAAGTAGAAACAGGGCTGACTTACACCCCAATCGCTACGACAGGACTGAGAAGTATTGGCTCTCAGTTTAACGGCGGTCGCGCTGTTCTAGGCAACTTACAGGAAATTTTGCTATATCCGAACGTCACTGTATCCATTACAGCCATAGAGTCTGACATCAACGCTTTTTATTCTATCTACTAAAGTGAGTTATAGAAACGCTGTACCGCTAGTCTACCTTTCTGCGACAGCCCATAACGAACTCTGTAGTTATACTTTGTTTCATCACGGAACAAGTGATCTTCTAATGTCTGCGAGGGGCTAAGCTTATCGAACACTTTGTAGATATACCCAAGACTCATCAGTGGGTATATGATCCTGTCAGATATATTGCCTCTGTTCATCTGGTAGTTCTCTGATGCCCAAGAGATAGTAAAGAACTCTAGGTCGTAAGCGTACAGCATAAAATACACATACCCTCTAGTTAAGCTAGGGTTGTCTTCTAAGAAATCGTTCATCGCCGTTCTTAGATTCTTAAGATGATTTTGCTTTACATATTTCGCAGGGAGCTTAGACACATCCCTGAACATCCTCTTCTTCTTAACTGTCGATTTCCCCATCTCTATAATGTCGTATATTTGATTCAAACGAATTTACAACATGACACCCAACGAGACTCTCTTCTTCGCTGAATTGTACAGCCTTGTAAAAAAGATGGAGGATACTATCGATGAGTTTGACATGAAGGACCGAACCGTTGCCTCTATTGTAATCGGAGTAATAGACTACGACGCTATAGAAGTGGGAGATACGGAAGCTGAGATGAAGACCATGTACAGCTTCAACATCCAGGATAGGCAGGAACTAGAGACTGTGAAGACTATAATGGACAATGCCTATAAAGACGACGATCCCCTCGATGACTTGTTGGGTGACTTGGGCATATCATTAAACTAATGGAAGGACTTATTAGAAAGATTGTGGTCGGTAAAGACCCCAAGAACGGAATGGCTTATTATGTGGGCATGCGAGCTGGATCTGGAGAAGTGTCCGCTATTGTAGAAGACGATAGACATCTCCATAGATTTGGAAAACAAAGATATCTCATATACATTGAGAACGATGAAGGCACCATGCTATGGAAGAGCATAGATGAGATGTCATGTGTTTTAGAATTTGATCTTAATTTTTGATGGCGACACAAAATCTTTATACGGACGGATCTGAGTTCAAGCTGCCTAACGGCAGAAGATACAGAGGTTACTACCATGTCCACCCCAAGAAGGGTGCTATGGTGGGTGCTGTTCACGTAGATAGGTTTCACGCTATTCTTGAACCTGTAAGTTCGAAGTCTAGACAAAGCTTAGCAAATAGACAGGCAGAGATCCCAACACCAGTTGTTGAAAGAAGACTTCCGATCGTAGTGCCTCCTGTTCGCCCTGTAGCTCCAGCCCCCAGAATCCAATCAAGCCCCACTATTACTACTCCTAGCGGTGGTGGGGGTTACTAAATTTTAATTAATGAAAACATTTAATTTGTTTGTCGTCGAATTAGACAGGACGATAAACGACACCATCACTACGTCTGGTGGTTTAGAGTTGTACATAGATAATAGATTTAATGAATTTGAAAACAGAGTTACAGAAGGCCCAGTTGTGGCTGTCCCGTTCAAGTACGAAACTGGTGTTGAGCCTGGCGACACGCTGTACTTTCATCATCTCGTGGTTATCAACGAAGGTCAACCGCTCACTGGTGATGATAATCACTACCTTGTCAGGTACGATCAAAACCATGCTATCAATAATCAAGCTATTGCTTTTAAAAGCAGCAGCACTGGTGCTATCCAACCTCTTGGGGGTTGGAGCCTTCTTGAACCTGTCGAAGAAGAGAAAGTTCAAGAGTCGGAAGTTATCGAAGTTGTTAAACTTACAGAGAAACCAACAACAAGAGGTAGAGTCGCATTTACGTCTTCTGGGATTGAAACGCTAGGATTGGAAGTTGGTGACGTAGTAGGCTTTAAAGAAAATCGAGATTATCGCATTAAGATAGACGGGAAGGAGTACTACAGAACCCGTACTGAAGACCTTATGTATGTTGAGAGATAATTTAATTAATATGACTATGATTGCCTATCAAGAAAGAAAATCAGAGGAGCTTATGTCTGTCCTAGAGCAAGAGGAGCTTATGTCTGTCCTAGAGCAAAACGAGTGTTTAATTGCCGATGGCTTTGATGAAGCGCTGATAGGTATGACACACGGCTCAGAACCAAAAGCTGTTTATGATATCGATCAAATCATTGATATTCTTTGCAGGGATGATGAGATGACTAGAGAAGATGCTATCGAGCACTTCGAGTTCAATATAGGCGGATCATATGTAGGTGAGCGCACCCCCGTGTTTGTTTACTGCTCTTTATTGCATGGTTAATGAGCCGACCCGCTAAGTTTACTACTGTTAGCGCAGCCAGACGACTTATGTCTAGCATGGAGGTTGCGATCAACAATATGATTGAAGAAATCAAGAAGCCCGTGGATCCAGAGGCTGGTGGTTCCGCTAGAAAAGCAGAATTGCAATCCATCAAACAAACAGCCATTGACTGTAAGGAGTTATTGGTGGAGCGTCAGCGTTTAGAACAAATGGTTAAAGAGCTACAAGCAAATGGAGAAATCGAGCAAGACAAAGACTACTCAGGTGGATTCGCAGAAAAATTCTCAAAGTAGACCTAGCGGTTTAATATACTGGGATGACTATAACTTTGATAATCAGTCAGATACGGCTGGATATACAGGAAGCAACTTTAAGATTACATACTTAAAGTCTTAATCATTGCCGCATGCCTTATAAAAACAAAAAAGATCAGGCCAAGGCAGCGGCGAAACACTACCGTAAAAACAAAGAAGAAATAATTCTTAGGACGGTAGCTAGAAACAAAAAGCAGATAAAAAAAAACAAAGCATTTGTAGACAGACTAAAAAGAATGTTCAATTGCGTAGACTGTGGAGAGTCAGACCCTTTGGTTCTTGATTTCGATCATGTAAAAGGAAAGAAGAGAAAAGCTATAGCTGATATGATATCACGCTCCTACAGCATAGAAACCATAAAGAAAGAAATTAGAAAGTGTGAGATAAGATGTGCAAATTGCCATCGTAAAAAAACTCATGAGCGAATGCACTCGTAGCTCAGATGGATAGAGCATCTGCCTTCTAAGCAGACGGTCACAGGTTCGATTCCTGTCGGGTGTACAAATTAAATTAAATGTCTGTACTTGTAGATATAGATGGTTATGAAACTAAAGGGATTAAGATCGACTCTAACGGCACAGAGGGAGATCACTTCGAATCGAGTGGGCTACTTATTGTACTACCAAAAAAACCGAAGCGATCTGAGATACTCTTCCATGAAGAGCCAAAAGAGATGCAAATGTGGAGGCGCTTACCTATGCCCGAAGAACTGCAAAGGATTCGAAGTATGGATGAGTGGTTCGAAAAACCTTCCGAGTTTCGGTCAAAGTTTCGTGTATACATCGAGGAAGAGTTTCAACGCAGGAGGAACGGCGTTTGGTTTTACAACCATGGGGTCCCTACGTATGTTACAGGCAGACACTATATGTTTCTACAATGGTCTAAAATTGATGTCGGATACCCATCATACCTCGCTTTCCAAAGAGAAATCTTTCTCCACATGGCTGCTTGCGAAGCTGATCCCCGTTGTTTCGGTCAGCTATATACTAAGTGTCGTCGTTCTGGCTACACTAATATATGCTCTGCTGTACTTGTTGACGAGGCTAGTCAAGTTAAAGAGAAGCTGTTGGGCATTCAGTCAAAGACTGGTAAAGACGCTCAGGAAAATATTTTCATGAAAAAAGTAGTCTCTATCTTCAGAGGCTATCCTTTTTTCTTTAAGCCTATCCAGGACGGTACTACCAACCCGCGTATGGAGCTGGCATTCCGTGAACCCTCGAAACGTATCACGAAGAACAACAAGACCTCTTACAGGGGCGATGCGCTCAACACGGTTATCAACTGGAAGAACACCACGAACAACGCATACGATGGTGAGAAGCTTCACATGTTGTATCTCGATGAGGCAGGCAAGTGGGAGAAACCTACAGATATACGTGAAGCTTGGCGTATCGAAAGGACTTGCTTGATCGTAGGTAAGAGGATTGTTGGCAAGGCAATCGTTGGCTCTACTGTCAACCCCATGAACAAAGGAGGCAAAGAATACAAGGGCCTATGGAATGATTCAGATCCAAACCAAAGAAACGCGAACGGAAGAACCAGGTCGGGTCTTTACAGGATATTTATCCCTGCGTATGAGGCGATGGAAGGTTTCTTTGATCAGTACGGAAATGCCGTAATTGAAGACCCTTCCCAAAGCGTACACATACATGGTGACGTAATAGGTATAGATGGGGAGGTCATTGATCTGGGCAGTAAGTCTTACCTGAAAAATGAAAGGAAGTCTTTTAAGGATGACCCTTCTGAACTTAATGAGATTACACGACAGTTTCCGTTCACCGAAGACGAAGCCTTTAGGGATAGCATCGAGAGCAGCCTTTTCAACATAGGTAAGATTTATCAGCAGATAGAGCATAACGACGAGCTGTTTCCAAATCCCGTAGTTACAGGAAACTTTACCTGGAAAGAAAAAGACAAAGAAGTTGTCTTCTCCCCTACCCCTAACGGTAGGTTCAAGGTGTGCTGGATGCCAGACCCAAACGAAAGGAATATATCTAAACTAGAGAGGGGGAAAAGAGTTGCGCCTTTTCCTGAATACGGGTGCGGTGGGGTTGACTCTTACGATCTGGATGCGACTGTAGACAATAGGGGGTCGAAGGGTGCGCTACACATGTACAATAAGTTTAATATGAATAGACCTTCAAATATGTTTGTTGTGGAGTATGCTTCACGCCCAGATCTTGCTAGCATATTTTATGAGGACGTATTGATGTGCGCTTTCTACTACGGATACCCCCTGCTTGTAGAGAACAACAAGTATGGTATTGTAAGATACTTTGAGTCAAGAGGTTACGACGGCTACTTAATGGACAGGCCTAAGCATCTGCTAAGTAGCTCTTCACACACAAATGTGAAAACGAAAGGCATACCCTCCAACTCCCAAGACGTTATACAAGCTCATGCTCAGTCAATAGAGAAATATATTCATGAATACGTTGGAGTTAACTATGAAACTGGAGAGGTGGGGAGCATGTATTTCAACACAACGCTAGAGGACTGGATAGGATTTAAGATAGACAAAAGAACTAAATACGATTTGACAATTAGTTCTGGACTTGCATTGTTAGGATGCCAAAAACAAAAACAAAAGAAAGAATCTAATTTCAATGACCGCGTGTTTTTCAGGAGACACAAGGTCAATTAACGATTTGCTATATTTGCAAATAAGCGTACTGTGCTTTAAAGAAACATGAATTATAAAAACGACAACAAAAAAGGCTCGTTTCCCGATCCATTAGCAAGTACTGAAACGAAGAACAGTAAGGCTTACGGGGTTGCATACGCAAAAGCGATGGAGTCTCAGTGGGGTAAAATGACTAGTTCTACTTCTTTATACGGCAAAAGAAATGTCGTTTTTGAAAGAAGCAGGGATTACGCTAACGGTAATCAAGACACCAACATATACAAGAAGCTTCTTAGGTCTCTTAATCCTAATGACGGGGATGGCAGCTTGATGAACCTGGACTATACTCCAGTCCCTATCCTTCCAAAGTTTGTTCGCATCGTTGTAAACAAAATACTTTCTAGGAATCCGTACCCGAACCTAGAGGCTGTAGACCCTCTGTCTTCTTCGGAGAAAGACAAAAAGAAAAGAAGAGTAGAGGTACAGATTCAGGCGAAGGAAAAACTCAAGGCCTTAAAAGAGAAGAGCGGATTGGTTTTAGATATCGACCCCGATGAATTACCAGATTCTTTAGAGGAGTCAGAAATATTCTTGGGGACAAATACAAAAACCGATGCCGAGGTGGCTGCTCAGATTGGGACCAACATGACCCTCTCTTGGAACGGTTTCACAGACAATATCTTTAGGCGATGCGTGAACGATTTGGTTTCGTTAGGCATGGCTGTCGTACAGAGATCTAACGATCCCAACGAAGGAATTAAAACGAATTACGTAGACCCCACTAAGTTCATTCATAGCTATACAGAGGACCCTACGTTTCAGGATTTGATTTATGCGGGCCATATAAAAACTGTTTCCATACAGGAGCTGAAGCGCATGGCTGGTCACGAACTAGAAGAGCACGACTTTGAAAAGATAGCTAAGTCTGTAAGCGGGAAGTACGGGAATGATTCTAACGCACTAAACACAACCTCTTACAATAATCGACTTATGCGTCAAGAGCATGGGTACGATGACTATATGGTCAGCATATTGGATTTCGAGTTCATCTCAGTTGACTGTATACACTTTGAAGAAAAAGAAAACAGGTTTGGGAATGTAAACTTCTTCATGAAGGGCTTTGACTATGAGCCCAAGCAAGGCAGTGTATTCCAAAGAAATCCTCACAAGATGGAGATAGCCACTGTATATGGTGGTAGCTACATTTTGGGTGGTGCCGATATGATGTTCAATTATGGGATGAGTAAGAACATCCCCAAGAATATTCACGATATATCAAAGTGTAGACTTTCTTACTCTGTGGTTGCGACAAATATGCGCAATATGATGCCAAAGTCTTTGGTGGATAGTTGCACGGGTTTTGCCGATATGTTGCAGTTGACCCACTTGAAGTTGCAACAAGCTATTGCAAAGGCTAAGCCTGACGGATTAATCATTGATATTGAGGGGCTGGAGAACGTACAGCTTGGCAAGGGCGGCGAGCTACAGCCTTTGGATCTACACGATATCTACGAGCAGACAGGCGTATTCTACTACAGAAGTAAAAACCCAGAGGGCGGTTTCCAGAACCCTCCAGTCAGGGAGATAGGCAATAGCATTCGAAACATCAACGAGTTGATTGGTCTTTACAATCACTACTTAAGGATGATCCGCGACACTACGGGTATTAACGAAATGATGGATGCTTCGACACCTAAAGGAGATACGCTTGTGGGTGTTCAACAGCAAGCCATTGCCGCTGGTAACAACGCTATATACGATATCACTAATGCCTCTATGGTCTTGTTCAAGTATGTCTGCGAAGATATAGTGAAGTGTATACAGATACTCCCCTCTGAGTCTGTGTTGTACAGGGTTTACGAGAACGCCATAGGAAAAGAAAACATGTCTGTGCTTTCTTCATTTAGCAACCTTCCTATGTACAACTTCGGGGTGCAGGTGGTTAAGGAAATGGAGGATAAAGACAAGGCTTACCTGGAACAGAACATACAGATTTCTTTGCAGCAAAAGGAAATAGATATTGAGGATGCGATTGCGATACGCAACATAAAGGACGTGAATCAAGCCGAGCGCTTGCTCGTGATCCGAAGAAAAAAGAGAATCGCTTCTCAACAACAAATCGCTGCACAAAACTCACAGCTCCAAGCGCAACAAGCACAGATGGCCGCTCAAGCCGCTTCTCAGGGTAGAATGCAAGAGATGCAGATGGAAGCAGAGATAGACGCTCAAAAGATGCAGCTTAAAACTCAGCTAGAGTCCCAGCTTGAGCAGGTACGCCATCAGTTTAGAAAAGAGATTGAGTTAATCAAGGCTCAGGCCACCCTTGGATTCAAGACTGACGATCAAGAGTTTAAGGAAAAGATTGAAGTGCTGAAGGAGAACAGGAAGGACGAAAGGATAGACAAGCAGGCGGAAAAGCAAAGCAAGCTTATATCTCAGCGCCAAGGGAAAAGAGGTGAAATAGCAGATGGTTCCGACATAACAGCAAATATTACAAACACATTATTAGGTTGATATGGCAAGTAGTGTAAACTTAGATGTAGCAGAGCAATTAGATATCACTTGCAGAAGAGGTGATACGTTCTCTCTTACCCTTACCTTAAAAGATTCTAGTGGTACTGCTTTACAGCTATCTACTCTGGGCTATAAATTTTTGATGGACATAAAGACATCCTCTCAAAGAACCAGATCTGGATTTTCCGAAAGGGAGGTCGTAGCTTCTAGCACTTTGTCAGCTTCTCAGGCAAACTCAAAACTACTCAGCGAAGAGCAGGTAGGGAAGCTTAGCAGTGGTTTTGAATTTACAGACATTACTGATAGCGGAACCGTAAAAGTTAGCGCTTCTGCTGATACCATGTCAAGTTTACCTGTAGGGATATTTACCTACGACATACAGCAAGATCTGGATGGTGTGGTTACCACTATTCTTAGAGGTTCATTTACTGTAAACGAAGACATCTCCAGGTAATATGGCTATAACAGTTACAGCAGCATCGGGGAGCACTTCGGTAACGGTTACGGCTCCAACTTCTAGCTCTGTCACAGTAACAGAGAAAGGAGTTAAGGGTGATACGGGGGCTACAGGGGCTACAGGCGCAACTGGGGCTACAGGAGCCACAGGCGCTACGGGACCAGCAGGCGCTGACGGAGGTTCTAATATTGTTTCTGATACATCGCCCCAGCTAGGTGGCGACCTTGATGTAAACGGAAATGATATTGTTAGCACATCTAACGCAGATATTGATTTAGATCCTAATGGTACAGGTAAGGTTGTATTCAAGGGTAATTCCGACAAGGGTGCTGGTCAGTTTGTTTTAAACTGTGAGCAAAACAGTCATGGCATTGTAGTCAAAGGACCGCCTCACTCCGCAGGGGCTTCTTACACTTTGACGCTACCAAATACAGACGGGAGCTCAAACGAAGTTTTGAAGACTGACGGCAGCGGCAACTTAGACTGGGTTGCTCAAACCTCAGACACGAACACTCAGAACGCTTACGCCATATCTTGTGTAGATGGAGATAACTCTGACGAAGAAAAGATAAGGCTAACTCAAAGTGGAGCAGCTGGATCAGCTACTGATGACGTTGTTTTAGAGGCGGGCACAGGACTAAGTATTGCTAGAGATGGGGACAAGATTACGTTCACCAATACAGTCACTAACACTGACACTCAGCTAACCACTGAGCAGGTTCAGGATATAGCTGGTCCTTTAGTCGCTACTGGCGGAACAAAAACGGGCATCACCGTAACCTATGATGATGCCAATAACAACATGGATTTTGTTGTTGCTTCTGACTTGAACACGTCAGGCAACGCTGGTACGGCCACAGCACTTGCTGCAGCAAGAGCGATCAATGGCGTAGATTTTGATGGAACTGCCGCGATTACCGTTCCCGCTGCTGGGTCTACCCTGAGCGATACTGTCCCAGTTTCAAAGGGTGGAACTAACGCGACTTCGTTTACAGACAAAGCTGTAATTATTACTCAGGATAGCGGAACAGACACGCTAGCAGCTGCCGCCATGACTACAGACGGATCATTGCTGATAGGTGGTAGTAGTGGTCCAGCCGTAGCGACGCTAACCGCTGGTAGCAACGTCACTATTACAAACGCCGATGGCGCAATCACTATTGCTGCCGCAGGCGGGGGTGGCGGGGGTGGTGGCGGAGACATCGAGGGCGTTACCGCAGGCACTGGCCTTTCTGGAGGCGGTACTACGGGCAGCGTAACATTAAACGTAGAGGCTGCTCAAACAGGCATTACCTCTGTTGTAAACTCTAGCTTAGAGATTGGTAGAGATGCCGATAACAGAATTAAGTTTGGAACTGACAACCAAATCATATTTGAGGTCAGTGGTAGCGATGGTGTAACCATGAAGGCTTCTGGTGAGATAGAAGCTACTAAGTTTGATGGAGCTCTTGAGGGTAATGCTGATACAGCGACAGCTTTGGCTTCTGCTGTAAACATCGGCGGGGTTAGCTTTGACGGCTCAGGCAGCATAGACTTGCCAGGTGTAAATAGTGCGGGAAACCAGAATACTTCAGGTACCGCTGCGGTAGCTACTGCGGTAACAGTAGCTGACGAAAGTAGCGATACTTCTTGCAACGTACTGTTTACAACAGCAGCAACAGGAGATCTAGCGCCCAAGTCAGGAACAAACCTAACCTTCAACTCTAGCTCAGGTGTATTGACTGCTACAGGTTTTGCTGGTGCTTTGACTGGCAATGTTACTGGTAATGTTTCTGGCACTGCGGCTACTGTTACGGGTGCGGCTCAAACCAACATCACCAGCCTTGGTACTTTGACCACGTTAAGCGTTGACAACATTACCGTTAACGGAAACGCCATAACCTCCACGGACACCAATGGCGATATTACCCTTACCCCTAATGGCTCAGGCAATGTAGCCCTTGGAAACTTTACGTTCAATGCCGATCAGTCTGTGGGTAGCGGTCAAGACAACTATGTTTTGACCTACGATCACAGCAGCACTAGTATAGGCTTGGAAGCAGCCTCTGGTGGCGGAGGCGGTAGCGACACATCTCTATCTGATACAAATCAGACCCTCACGGGCGACAGACTTATCACCACCAGCGGTAACAATCTAGACGTAGTAATGACGTCTGGAGATGAGTTCACCATCCACGACGGTACGCACGACCTTTTCCAAGTGGACACGACTACTTCAGGGACCATCTTTAGCGTAAACGACGTTTCTGGTCTGCCAAAGGTTACTGTAAACACCACAAGCGGGGTTGATATTCCTGATCTAAATTTTTATAAGGGGTGTATCTCTGGTAAGGGAGGTCAGACCAGTGAGTCTACATACGGTACGCAGTGGAGGTCCTCTATGTCTGGTCAGGCTTTAGGCCGATATCAAACAAGCTCAAACATTAGTATTTTAACTTATTCTAGCGGGACACCTTCAGTTGGAGCTACACTTTCCGCAAACAATTATGCTATAGCTACAGCGTACCTGCTTCCTGGAATTAACTTTTCTAAAATTAATCTAAGGGGGAATATTAGGGCTTACGATTCTAACGCCGATGGAGAGACTCAACACATGGAGGTCTGGACCTTTGACCAGACAAATATTTCTGGGAACGGGACAACAACTTGTACATTCAGAGGTAAAGTATCGTACACCTTTGATTCTTCAAGCGCCACGATCAAGCCAATCTTAATTAACTCCGATATCTCCCATAGCGGAGATAAAGACACGGGAATATTAATTGTCAGTCATGCCCCTACTAATCCAGGAGCTAGTTACACTACTGCATTTATGATCGAAGTAACAGTAACGTAATCATGTCATCAAACACTCAATACAAAGGGATTCTAGAAAAGATTCCGTCGTTAGAAACAGATCAGAGCAATTTGCCTGAAGTAGTAAACGCACTGGTGGATAGGATAAACTATATTTACTCGTTAGTTGAACCTGACCCAGACCCGTCTAACTGGGAGTCTTAAATTAAATACAATGAACTTCGATAATAGAAAATACGTAGTGTTCGACCTCACAGAGGTAAATACAATCGACTTCTCTGAAGTCCTGGAGACATCAGCAGATACGCTGAGAAAGAACTTAGCGGGCACGCAGAGCTTCGTGAAGTATGAAGGGGATCAACCTACTTCAGTAGCTGCTCTTACTACAAAGTCTAGCGAATACAATCACGCAGACATTCTTACGCTGCTCGCTGGTACTGACTGGACTGACCCTAACGCAGAGCTTATCTAAATGGGTGGGTTTGCGAATAACGCACCTATCGTAACCGATGGGTTAGTATTCTATGTAGACGCAGGGAACAGCAGTTCGTACCCTGGTAGCGGGACTACTTGGGGTGATTTGATTGGATCTGATGATGCAACGCTGACTAACGGTCCCACGTATAGCTCAAGTAACGGAGGCTACATAGATTATGACGGCGCCAATGACTATGTGGTTACTTCTGGTGGTGACTTACCAGCCCTAAACTCCTTGTCAGCATTAAGTGTTTGTGGGTTTTTTAAGATGGATGATTTCAGCGCCAATCGCCAAATTTATTCTTGGGGAGACAATTCTGGTATTAGATTTAGGGTTGATTCTGGAGGCACAGCAGTAAGGCTCTTAGAAAGAGGGGGTACAAACAACAACGCTTATAGCATAACGCTGAGTGCAGATACATGGTATTTTTTTTGTACGATAGCCGACAGCTCTGGATTGAGTGCTTTTATCGATTCAACAAAGCTCACGGGTGGATCTGCATTTGCCCCAACTCACACGGGCAATACGGTTTACGTAGGAAGTAGAAGTGCTTCGACTAGCGAAATAATAAAAGGGTCAATAGCTTGCCTTTCTATTTACAATAAGGCGCTTACTGATGCTGAAGTCCTCCAGAACTACAACGCCCTTAAAAACAGATTCGTATGAGCTACGGCTACGGGAGAAGCATAGTGACGGATGGGTTGGTGTTCTACGTGGATGCAGCCAACGGTAATAGTTATCCAGGGTCTGGAGGTACTTGGTCTGATTTGATTGGGGGGAATGACGGCTCTTTCAACAACATGGATGCAGCCAACAATCCATCTAATAACTACGACTCAGGGAATGGTGGGAGCTTAGTGTTTGATGGGAGTGATGATTATATAGAAGGATCAGCAAGTGATTCCTTTGGGTTTGGTACTGATATTACCATAGAATGTTGGTTTAAAACCACAGATTCATTTGGGGCTACTAATAGCTCTACTGCGGGTCGTATAATAAATCTTCACTCCGCTTCACCAGGCACAAACATAAACATCCAGATAGGATCTGAGGGGTTGGGGTTCTATAATAGAGGCAACACTACATTCTATAATGATAATACTGCCGCAAATACTGGAGAGTGGATACATGGTGTTGTAGTTGTAAATGGTACTAATTCTAAATTATATAGGAATAATACAGTAACTATTAATATTACTGGTAATAATCTCCCATCATTTTCTTCATATCCCTTAACAATAGGCTCATATGAAGGAAGCAGTAGATTTTTTAGTGGGAATTTAGCATTGGCTAGACTTTACAACCGCGCCCTTACCTCTGACGAGATTACGCAGAACTACAACGCCCTTAAAAACCGTTTCGTATGAGCGTGAAGAATCGAAATAGCATCGTTACAGACAGCTTGGTGTTTTGTGTAGATGCAGCTAATGATGACTCTTATAGCGGGTCATCTGGCGGGACAGCTTGGACAGATCTGGTTGGGAGCTCTAACGGTACGCTAACTAATATGGAAACCAATCCATCCAGCGGCAGCTATGTATATAATTCTGCGAATGGCGGATATATTGATTTTGACGGAACCGATGATTATGCGAACTTTGGAAACGACTCCTCACTTGATTACAGCTTAAGCAATGCTGTTAGCGGGGAGATATGGGTAAAATTCGCCGTCAACAACAGCTATCAGCCAATTATAAGCAGGATGCATAACTCAGACCCATATAATGGCTGGGAGTTTGCGGCGGGTTCTAACTCTGCCTATAGGCAATCTTTTTCGTTTTTCATGAGAAATAGCCAAGGAAGCGGGTGGAACAATGCTGGTCAAGCAAAGGTAAAGAGAACCATTAGTCCAGCTACTTTGCCTACAGGCACCTGGCTTCAAATGGCTTTTACCTACGACGGAAGTGGAGATTTTAATAATACTAAGCTGTACAAAAACGGGGCTTTAGTGTCTTCAGAGCTTAGCACTAATACTACGTTCACGGGAACCGTAAGTAGCACAGCAAACCTCACCATCGCCGCAAGGCAATCATCGAGCCCAGAAGATCTTGACATAGCCGTTGTGAGGCTATACGAAAAAGAACTAAGCGCCTCTGAAATCCTCCAAAACTACAACGCGCTGAAGAGTAGATTTGACTGATTTTGTTTTTATTATCTTTGTTAAATGGCTGAAGATGTAAAGAAGAAACTCAAGCGATTTGGTCTTTCTGGGTTGAATAAACCTAAGCGATCTTCAAGTGGGAAGAAGTCCCATGTCGTAGCAGTGCGAGACGGAGGTAAAATAAAGATCATCCGCTTCGGGGAAAGAGGGGCTAGCACGGCTGGTAAGCCGAAAGCTGGGGAGAGCGCTCGCATGAAAGCTAAGCGCAAGTCATTCAAGGCCAGGCACAGAAAGAACATCGCTAAAGGACCATCCAGTGCTGCATACTGGGCAAACAAAGTAAAATGGTGACAATGGAAAACTTCAGTCATTTCGAATTCTTAATGCTGGCTATCACCCTTATAGGTGGTTGGGTTAAGTTTCACGCTGATTATAACAAGCTTTCTGCCAGGGTAGACGCTCTAGAAAACGACAATACAGAATTTAAGGAGGATGTTAAGCAGTTGCTTAAAGACATCCAGGAAATCAAGTTGCTTCTGGCGAAGAATCAGATGCAATAAAAAACATGCAAAAGTGGAATCTAATAATTGCCTTATTGCTTCCGTCTTTAGCGGTTGCTCAGTATGTAACTAATAGTTGCGCTGTATTTGAAGTGCCCACCCCAGCCATAAGGATGATGGGGTACAACCCAGACCCACCTTTTTGGAAGGAGGTAAACTACGTAGTTCACATACACTATACCGACAGCACCCCCTATGAGCACAGCCTTATAGATGAGTCTGTTGTGTGGGATGCCCATGACCACCTCAACGAAGAGTTCGAGGAGGCAATGTTTACTTTTGATCTGATTGCCATAGAGTACCATAACCTGGACGAGGCCGAGGGCATGAACGAAACCCTTGATATATACAATACCTGTGTCCCGTATAGCTGGTACGGATGGTCAACAACAACAGACTACCTAGAGGATATTATTTGGGATAGAGAGCAATTCATGAATATTCATGTGTTTCCTGAGTTCTGCTCAGGTGTCTTAGGGTTTGCGTGGACTGCTCAGGCAGACAACCTTCTTGATGGAGCCTGGATTAGGTCCGATGTTTTTGGCAGGATGGGAGATTACCTGTACGGGGAATACAACGGTAATAAAACTATGATCCACGAAGTGGGCCACTACCTTAGCCTTCATCACGTATTCCGAAATGTAACCTACTGCGGGGAGGATCTCGGCCCATGCGAGGAGACGGGTGATTATGTTTGTGATACACCCCCTATAAAAACCAGCTGGAGCTGTGAGAACCCTATATGCCCTCCAGGTGCATACAACTTCACGGCAGATAACCACATGGACTATTATGTCGATTCATGTAAGCATCATTTTACTGCGGGGCAGATCGATCGGATGCACAGCATGATTTCGATTACACGCCCAGGAATCGTTAACAACGATGCAGATATATGTGTTGGTGATATTAGCGGAGACCACGTTGTTGGGATGAACGACTTAATGCTAATACTGTACAACTGGGGGGATGTATACTGGCAGGAAGGTGACGTCAATGGCGACGGTTTTTTTACCGTTATAGATTTCCAAATCGTACTAGCACATTGGGGCACGGTTTGCTTTGGGGCTGAGCTTGACCCATTTTATCGGGAGGAACGACTTGATAAATCAATAATCCAAAAAGTATTTCCATACGCGACACGAGAGTAAGCTCTAATTTTTAAAACACACAGACATGCCACAAGGAAAAGGTACATACGGTAGTAAAGTGGGAAGACCCCCTAAAGCAATGAAGGGAATGAAGGTCATGAAAAAAGGGGGGAAGGTATCAAAACTTACAATTTCAAATAAGTCCGTTATGGTAGATCCCCCCAAAGGGTTTCACTGGATGGAAGAGGGTGGCAGATACTATTTGATGAAGGGGGATTACAAGCCTCATCCTGGCGCTGTAGCTAAAGCAAAGTTTAAGATTGCTAATCACCCCAAGTCATGAAGATTAACAAGAAATATTTAGCTGGAAGCAAAGACCCTAAGCGACGTGCTGCTTTGATCAAAAGGATTGCAGCTATATACAAGAAGGGTAAACCATACCCAAAGAACTTAGATCAGCTTATGAAAGAAAGAGATTCATTATGAAAGCGAAAAAAACATACAAGAAGGGGGGCAAGTTCCCTGACCTGACTGGTGACGGAAAGGTGACCAGAGCTGACGTCCTCAAAGGTCGTGGCGTATTCGAAAAAGGCGGTGTTGTTGAGTTTAGATCTAAGGACAGAGAGACTGCAAAAAAAATGCTGAGAGAACACTTTCAGAAAAAAGGAGGCAGATCCTACCTGAAGAACGCCCAGCAGCCATCCATGTCAAAAGACACAAAGACTGGAGAGTTTATTGCTAGACCTCAGTCTTTTGCTGAAGGAGGCAAGATGAAGATGTACAAGAAGGGCGGCATGGCTGGACTCAGCGGACCACAAAA
>TARA_R110002012_G_scaffold7214_4_pt1 | contig 16563 bp, 8 predicted proteins | sample TARA_R110002012 | Tara Oceans TARA_R110002012 (sample SAMEA4396515) | marine metagenome | biome: Westerlies Biome; feature: [DCM] deep chlorophyll maximum layer (ENVO:01000326); material: water (ENVO:00002006), including particulate matter (ENVO:01000060) such as... | depth 40 m
GGTCCTTACTGTTAATTTGCAACATATATCCCCTTGCTGCGCGCTAGATGCAAGGGGCGGCTATGCGATAGGACCTGCGCTGTCCAAAAGGGTTGAGACATCAAGATGCTGTTCCATATGATCGGCAAGCTGGTTCAATGTATCATCAACCGTCTTGCTATAGGAAACCGGTGCCGAGGTCAGTCCGAACTGTGCCAGCCACGCCTTTCGAAAGGTGTCATTCGAGAACAATCCATGTAGATACGTGCCCGTAATCTTGCCATCGCGCGACGAAGCCCCGTCCGCCACGCCGTCGATCCAAGAGAATGGCCGCTGGCAATCCACACCTTCTGTCTGGCCAATGTGGATTTCATAGCCGTCGATCTGTGCACCTGATCCGTGATGGCGCGCCTCTACGCGGGTCAGGGTCTTGTCTGCGGCCATGCGCGTGGCCACATCCAGCAACCCCAGGCCGGCATCTTGGCCGGCGGCACCTTCCAGGCCGTCGGGGTCAGCAATCGTCTGCCCCAGAATTTGATAGCCACCACAGATCCCCAGCACATGGCCACCGCGCCGTACATGGGCGCGCAGGTCAATATCCCACCCTTGCGCCCGCAAAAATGCCAGATCGCCGCGCGTTGATTTTGTCCCCGGCAATATCACCAGATCGGCATCTGCAGGCAAAGGTGTTCCGGGCGGGATCATGGTCAACCGCACAGAGGGTTCCGCAGCCAGCGGATCAAGATCGTCAAAATTAGCGATCCGCGACAGCATGGGACACACAATATGAAATGCACCGCCCGTGTCTGCGCGGGCCAGATCAACAGCATCTTCTGCGGGCAAAAGATGCGCGGCGTTGAACCACGGCAACACACCGAACCCTGCCCAACCGGTGCGTTGAATGATATCGTCGTACCCGTCATTGAACAGGGCAACATCACCGCGAAACTTGTTGATCAGAAAACCTTTGACCATCGCCGCGTCGTCCGGATCCAACACTGCTTGCGTGCCAACGATCTGCGCAATTACCCCGCCACGGTCAATGTCCCCCGCCAAAACCACAGGCACATTTGCCGCCCGCGCAAAGCCCATATTGGCGATGTCACCGTTGCGTAAATTCGTCTCGGCGGGGCTGCCGGCCCCTTCGACGATGATCAGATCGGCGGTGCGCGCAAGGATGCCAAAGCTTTCCAGAACAGGTTTCAACAACGCGCCACGCGCTCCGCCAAAATCACGCGCCTCAAGGTGGCTTTGGGCGCGCCCCTGAATGACAACCTGCGATCCGGTATCGGTTTCGGGCTTGAGCAATACCGGGTTCATATGCACCGAAAGGTCACGTCCGCAGGCCATCGCTTGCAAAGCTTGGGCGCGGCCAATCTCGCCACCGTCCTGTGTGACGGCGGCATTGTTCGACATATTTTGCGGCTTGAAAGGGGCGACTGCTATGCCCCGGCGCAGTGCCGCACGGCACAAACCTGCAACCAGCATGGACTTGCCCACATTGGACCCCGTCCCTTGAATCATAATGGCACGGGGGGGCATGGGCAAACCTCGTTTAAGACTAACACGCTTGGTGTCAGTCAGCGCTGACTACGTCAAGCGCTCGGGGCGCTGCCGGGTAAAATTTCTCTCCTAGGCAGCCGCCCTCTGGCCTTGTCAAAGACCAGCCTGCAAGGCTGTCACGCCTCATGAACCAAGAGAAAAGGCCGGGTGCACCCCCAGACATCCGAAAGGTCAGCAATCAGCTTCAGCATTTTGCCCTTTTCCTGTGCTTTTGCCGCCATTTCGACGGCCAGAAAAGCAGCCCGGAGATCAACGGTGCCCAAGGTCGCCGCAGACCCGGCGCACCTATGCGCCATCTGCGCAACATCTGGCGGGTCCATCGGGGTACCATTGCTTAGTTTCGCGATCACTTCATCAATTTCATGGCAAAAGCGCCCCAGCAGATCGTTCAAGCCATCAACGCCCAAGGTTTCTCTAAGGGTATCAAGATCCGGTGCCACGACAGCTGTCTTCGGGGGTGTAGGATCCGACCTGACAACGCCTGCGCCATCGGTATGAAGCGCAATCACATGCAAAAGGTCATCGCGTGACAAGGGCTTGGTCAAAACATAGTTCATACCATCGTGCAAAAACGCTTCTTGTTCTTCGACCATGGCGTTTGCGGTCAGGGCGACGATGGGGGTTTGGGCACTGGCCCCTTTTCCCAAACGAATAGCACGAGTGGCATTGCGCCCGTCCATCACAGGCATGCTGATATCCATGAATATCAAATCAAAGGCCTGCGCATTAGCCAAATCAACAGCTTCGCGCCCGTTATGCGCTTCGGTTACGGCATGTCCAGCCAAGGTGATCATTTCACGCGCGACGATACGATTGATCTTGTTGTCCTCGACCAACAAAATGGACCGGGACTGCCCCTGCCCAGTGGCCTTGCGTTTTGCTGCCAATGCCCCGGGCGCTGCAATGGGTTCAACTGGAAAGCGGATACTGAAAGTACTGCCGACACCCTTGGTGCTTTCCAGCGTAATCTCCCCCCCGAAGGCCTCAACGAAGCGCCGGGCGATCCCAAGCCCAAGGCCAGTGCCCCCCACATTGCGGTCATAAGAACTGTCCCCCATCGTGAAGTCGTCGAAGATTTGGGATTGCAGGTCGGGATCAATGCCGATGCCGGTGTCTGCCACCTGAAATTCAATCATTGGCGTGCCATCGGCCTGCCCCGACACCGCCACATGCACGGTTATCCGGCCTTGGTGGGTAAACTTGACCGCATTTCCGATCACATTCATCAAGATATGCTGAACACGGTCGCGATCCGCGCGGATCCAATCGACCGATGGCGATGTCCACGCCCATTCTAGCGTTGTGCCAGTTGCTAATGCGGCGCTGCTTTGGTTGTCCACGATGTCTTGCAAAAGCGCACTGATGTTCATGGCCACGGGCCGCAAAGTCAGCTTGCCCGCATCGTATTTCGTAATGTCCAGAACATCGGAAACATGGCTCATCAACAGCTTGCCCGAGGTATCCATATTCTTGATGTAGCGGATTTGTTGCGCGGTCAGCCTAGTATCATTCAATAACGTCAGGTTGCCCAATAACCCATTCAACGGCGTCCGGATTTCGTGGCTCATCGTGGCAAGAAAGTCAGTCTTGGCCTTTTCACCGGCCAACGCACGATCGCGGGCGGTCACCAATTCCTGTTCTGCCTGAACGCGCGCTGAAATATCGCGCAGGAAGGCGACGAAGATCTCTCCCTCATCGGTCTGGGCGCACTGGACAGCCAATTCAATCGGGAAGATTGCACCATTCTTATGCTTTGCTTCAAGCTGGATACGGCCCTTCCCAATCACATGTTTTTCACCCTTCTCGCGCATCCGCTGCATGCCGGCTTCATGCCCTGCGCGATAGGGGTCAGGCACAATCAACGCGCCAAGATCCTGACCAATGGCGACTGCCGTCCGGTACCCGAATATCTGTTCGGCCGCGACGTTGAAATCGAGAATCCTACCCCCGGCATCCGTCACAATCACCGCATCAAGCGAGGTGCTTGTGACGATATTCATCCGCTGGCTTGCCTCAACGGCATCTCTGCGACGGCGATTGCTTTGACGGTTCAAATGGCTCAGGTACAGCGACAACAGCAGCATGGCGAACAACAGAACGGTCACGCCAAAAGCCATCTGACTAAGCGTCACAGCGACATTGTTGCGACGTTGGTCCGACAACAAGGCAAAGTAGCTCAGACCAGAGTTAGACAGCCTGCGGACAGCCGGGCCTGCATCTGATGATTTCAGCTGAAGCTCTGACAGGCGCGCGACCAGTTCTGTATCCGCGGCATCGATGATGTCGACGGTATCATCCAGAAATGCCCCGACCATTTGCAGACTATCCGAAAAATCACTTTGCGCTCGCAACGCCTCGTAAATGGATGCTTCTTGAAGCGTTTTAATGCGGCTGAAGAAAATATCATATTCCCGCCGCAGCGTATTCAGCATGTCAGGTGTGTCTTGGGGGAACATTCTCAAATGAAGTTCGAATTCAAGGAACTCGACCTCGGTTTGCGAAAGAGACCATTGAACATTGTCAGAACTGGCAGAATTCAGCAGCCTGAGATCACGCGCCACATTTCCTGCCAAATACAGGATTGCCATGATCGTAAACAGCCCCAGCAACAACAATAATAGCAGTCGAAGGCGCACAACCAAATTTACAAAGCGCGGCATGGGCATCGTTCCTGTCTTGGGCAGCACCCGATCGACAATCATGTCACACTAGAAAGGTTAATTGATCACTTCAATACGGTCGAGCTGCCAAATACTGCGCGAATAAATCACTTCGCTGCGGTATTCAGGGTTCTCATCATAGGGATAAACCACCCAAAGCGGCCCTTTGTTGCGCACCAGCATCACATCGCCATTCATCTTGTAGGCTATAATCGGGCCGCCTTCGATGGCGTCAGATACCGGAATGTCGACGTAGTAATCGTTGATTGCACGCGCCCGCAGGACATCGCCGCTTACGCCAAGCCGTTTGACCAAAAGGTTCAAGGAAACCCCCAGGAATGTCTGGGGGCCATCGGTCCAGATGGTTGATGTCTCAACCGTCCGATCGCCAATCGCTTCAAGCATACCCAAATCAAACTGGGCTTTCCCATCCACGTTTGTCGCCCCGATAGCGCCCCAAACCGTCAGGATCACGTCCCCTTCTGGCACGCTCAGATCTTCAGCATAAACAGGTAACGCTGTAACCATTAAAACTTGAAGAGCCCTGAGCAAAAACTTCACCATTCGAAGGTTCCCTGTCCTGACTTAAATCTAAATACCGTTGGATAAATATCATTGCCAACGGGCAGAGGGATAGACGTCTATCCTTTCGGATAGGTTTATGCGGGTTAAGTTATCTAACGTAACGGCAACCAGAATGTCGCACAAAACTATCACCCGCACAGTAAACGTTGCAGTGCCACAGACTGAAATCCAGCGCCAAAGCCGAAAGGCAATACCCACGGCGCGCATATTTCGGAGTTCTGACGGGCAACGCGCGCGACTGGCCCTGCGGTCAAACTTCATATCAAAATGCTTTGCCCTGCGGGGCGCGAAACGGAACAAAAGCAATCCTTTGGACTGCTTGCCGATGCTATCAAACGGAAGGAGCGCCTAAAGTACCGAGACCTTCATGACTTTCACCTTATCCTAAAATAGTTGTGTCATTTTTTGCGACGCCCTGTTTTTCAAATGGCTCGATTTTCCGAGATACTGCCAAGGCATTCGCGTCACGTGAACTCACAGCAGCTGCAGAGCATCAGTAGCCTGGGAAACGACGCAGCCTTTTCAACCGACATATCCAAAGCCTCGGCAGGTCCACAAATGCCATAAATCTCCTCCATTTATTCGCAAATATAGGCTTAAAAACCTCTGATCTTTGGAAATCAAGACGGATTATTAAGCAATTTTTCAGATCGTAAACCAGTGCCGATCGCTAACATCACCACCAAAAAGCCTTGTTCCAGATAAAATAAGAACATCTTGGCCTGAGAGAAATTCGACACCACAAAAAAGAAAAAGTGTGACGCATGGCTAATAATACCCTTACCGGAACTGGTGCTGCGAATGGCGCGACGTTAACAAACGCCACGGATGGATCAGGCACGCCGTTAAAGGACCCCACGCGCGTCACCGTCAACAAAACATCCAATGTCACGGTTTCGCAATCCAACAATAACGGCTTTTATGATGTCAATTTTCTGGCTGGAAACGACACTCTGATCGCGACGAACATGCCTTGGGTAAATGCCTCGGGCGACGACGTTGGGTTTGACGAAATCTATATGGGCGACGGCAACGATTTTGTCGAAATGAACCGTAGCGCATTCCGTACCACACTGGATATGGGCAGCGGCGCTGACACGCTGTTTATGAATGATTCCGGCGGCTCGGACGCCAACATGGGCAGCGGCGATGACCTAGCCCGCGTCGATCTGTCGGGCCAAGTGTCAGAGGAAGAGGCCGCACAGAAAGCCGGTCAGGACCCGCTCGCCCTTGAAGGTGGTACGGGCATTGATACCCTTAACTTGATGGGAGACTGGACGCTGACCCTATCCAGCGGAAACGCGACGCTGGACACCGACGGGAATGGGTCTGGCGATCTGGTAACAAATTCATTCAGTTCGGACCAGTTCAACCAGGTTATCGGAATGCCCTCATTGCTTAGCGGCACGGTCCAGTGGGGCGGTGTGCGGACCCTGTCTGGCGGGGACACAATGGTGAACCAAACGCGGTTTTCAAACTTTGAAGATCTGAATGCGGTGTGTTTCGCAGCGGGCACAATGATCGACGTGCCCGGCGGCCAAACGCCGGTAGATCAGTTAAAGATCGGCGATCTTGTCCTGACCCATGACGGGCCAAAGCGCGTGTCATGGGCAGGCAAGAAATCGTTGGATGTCATCGATCTTATGGCCAACCCAAAACTGTTGCCGATCAGGATTGCCGCCGGGTCCTTTGCCGAAGGCTTGCCCCGAAAAGACGTTTTGTTTTCGCCCCAACACCGCCTTTTGCTTAGGTCGCCGATTGCGGAACGCATGTTCGGGAGCAAAGAAGTCCTTGCCGCCGCGAAACATCTGATTGGCTTCAACGGCATAGATGTCGATGGCGATGTACGACAGATTACCTATTGCCACATAATGGTTGATAGACACACTGTTCTGCGAACCGAAGGCATCGAAGCGGAAACGCTGTTCCCAGGACCCGTCGCATTGAACTATCTGTCAAATGATGACCGGGCAGAGATTGAGGAAATCTTCCCCGATTGCTTTGGATCACCAAAAGATCAGAGACAAACAGAGAGCGCGTTTCTTATGCTTAAAGGGCGCGATTGCCGATCCTTGGTTGCCAGACACCGCAAGAACAACAAACCTATATATCAGTCGGATAGACAGGCGGACGATGAAATGATGGTGGGACTATCGAACGCCTACAACCGCAGCCCAACATTTGGGGGGGCCACAGTATGAGACCTGATATTTCGCAAAACGACCTTTCAAAACTGAAAATTTCTATCGGCTCCGATGCTGCGGATGTGCCGCGGGTTTTGCCTCTGGTGCGCCAGATGCACAAAGAAAGCATCTTTTCGGACATGCCATTTGATGCAGAACAGTACGAAAAAATTTGCTCGTTTATCATCGACATTCCAAGCCGCCATGGTGGTGTTTTCGTAGAATATGAAAACGAACCCGTCGCTTTTGCCTACTTTGTCCATCGGCCGTTTATGGGCAGCAGGATGAACTATATCACCTATATGCACACGATTTATCTGCGCGGTGATATCCGCTCCACACCTCTTGGCGGCTATATTTGGGAACGGATCATCATGGCCGTGCGCGGATGGTCAGCGCCCCGCAGCTCAAAGGGTTTGATGTTCAACGTCGTTTCAGGCATCGCAATCGAGGAATCCGATGCAGTGCTGCGGGCCAACGGCGGTACTTTTCTGGGCGGCAATTACTTTATTCGGATTTAGAACGGGTTCAGGTGGATCCGTCTCTGCCCACAGGTTTTGTTTGCAAGAATTAAGCGTTGATATCAACGCGAACCCTACGCCACTTTGCCCTGTTTAGTCGCCCAGCTTAGCACGAAATGAACCAAGTTAGCCTTGCATTTTCTACGGTTAGTCTGGTTAACCTAGATTGCAAGAATATGGAGGGCACCGGCTTGGCCACAATGGATATGCCCGTGATCGTAGGGTTGGGCTGTCGCCTGCCTGGTGCGCGCACAACCGGCGGCATGTGGCGCATCCTGGAAAACGGGCAATGCGTCGTCGGGACTGTTGATCCGACGCTGTTTGACCCCGCCCAATATTACGATCCCCGACAAACGCAGCGCGGCAAAACATATTCAATCGCAGCGGGGCAGATCGATGATCTGTTCCAATTTGATGCTTCGTTTTTTGGCATCAGCCCGCGAGAGGCCGAAGAAATGGACCCCCAGCAGCGGCTCATGCTTCAAACCACATGGGAAGCTGTCGAAGACGCTGGGCTGGATATGACCCAGTTGGCCGGTGATCGCACCGGCGTTTTTGTCGGTGCTTCTGTCGTCGACAACCTGTCACCTTTCTTCTTTGATTCCGCACGCGGCGGATCGAAATTCATGCTGGGCAACACCCTCAACAGCATCGCGAACCGCGTCTCGGCAAACTTTGATTTCGGCGGCCCAAGTTATGTTCTGGATGCGGCCTGTTCCTCGGGGCTTTATGCGCTGCATAACGCCACCCAAGCACTGCTGCGCGACGAGTTGGACACCGCCATCGTGGGCGCGGTTCACGTAGTACGGGCCCCCGGCGGCTATGTCGGCTTTTCACAAGCGCAGATGTTATCGCCCACCGGATTGTGCCGCGCCTTCGATGAAAGCGCCGATGGCTATGTCCGGTCAGAGGCCTGCGTGGTCTTTGTGTTGCAACGCCCCCAAGCCGCCCGCCGGATGTCCGCAAAACCACGGCTTCGGATTTTGGCCAGCGGTGTGAACACCGATGGCGGTGCATCCCCGCTCAGCGTGCCCTCGACCCGCCGTCAGGAAAAACTGATTGATACGGTTCTTTTACGCAGTGATCGCGACCCCGAAGATTTCGCCTTTTTTGAAGCCCACGGCACCGGCACGCCGATCGGGGACCCGGTCGAGGCGGCATCGATCGGCGGTGCCGTGGCCCAACAACGGCGCGAACCTCTGCTTATCGGGTCGGCCAAGACAAATTTTGGCCACCCTGAACCGGCCGCGGGTCTGGTCGGGCTGGCCAAAACGATGTTGGCATTCGAACACCGTAAATTGCCAGCGTCGCTGCATTTCAAATCGGGAAATCCCACAATCGACTTTGAGGGGCTAAACCTTAGGGTCAATACGCAGCTGAACCCGCTTGCGCGCACCGGCCCTCTGGTCGCGGGGATCAACTCATTCGGCTTTGGCGGGACAAATGTCTGCGTCATTGTCGAGAGCATCGATGATCCCGTCTCCGCCGTCGTGGCAAACCCTGCCCCAACAACCCAACCTTGGCTGATGTTGTCCGCCGCATCTGATGTGTCAATGCGCAGACTTGCCAATCAATGGGCGGGGCGGCTGACCGGTTGTGCTGCCCCAGAAATGCAGCAGCTTGCCGCAGCAGCCACCGCACGCGCCGAATTGCCCGTCCGAATTGCCCTTCCGCTTGATCAAAGCACTCAGACGGTACTTGAAAAGTTTGCGAGCGGGGCCGAAACGGTCATGCGTCCCCTGCAAGGGACCGCGCGCCAGAAATCACCACGTACCGTTTTTGCTTTTGCCGGAAACGGCGCGCCATTTATCGATCAGGCCCGCGCGCATTACCGCGACGATCAGGCGTTTCGCGCATCTTTTGACCAGACGGCCAACGCCTTTACCGCGGAAGGTATTGAGGACATTGCCAGCCTTCTGCACAGCAACGATCTTATGGACCGGCTGCGCGATCCTCTTGTTGTGCAACCGCTGCTTTTCGCCAGCCAGCTTGCCCACGCCCAAAGCCTGATTACCGCTGGCGTTACACCTGATGCAGTGATCGGCCATTCAGTCGGCGAAATCGCGGCGCTTCACATCGCCCAGTGCTTTGATCTGGCTGCTGCGGTCAAAATCATCGCCAGCCGGTCCCGCGCCTTGTCGGCACTTAAGGGCACAGGCACAATGGCGGCGCTGGCAGCCTCAGAAACCGAAGTTGAGAAAGCGATCATCGGCGTGGGCGCGCCCGATCTGGCAATTGCAGCGCTCAACAGTCCAAGGTCGGTCACCGTGTCCGGTTCTGCGGGGTCGATCGCGCGCCTTGGGCGGGCCACCATCGCTGGCAAAAAGATCGCGATGATCGAATTGGATGTCGATGTTCCGTTCCATTCGCCGCAGATGGACCCGCTGAAAGAACGGTTCATGGCGGACCTTGCGGATATCCAGTTTTTCCCGCCCCGACTGCCCGTGGCAGCGTCGGCAGCGGGGCGCATGTTGCGCCCTTCCGAATGCAACGCCGACTACCTTTGGCGCAATGTGCGCGATGCTGTTCGCTTTTTCGGTGCGTTCTCGGCCTTGGCCGCGGGCGGCCCGTGCCAAGTGGTCGAGGTCGCATCCAAAGCAACCTTTGCAGGCAATATTCGCGACATGGCGCGATTTGCGGGATTGCCGCTGGAACATTTCGCACCGGACGGGGCAATTGGAGAACAAGGTCCGGCCTACACCGCAGCGCGCGCATGGGTCCAAGGGGTGGCGGTTGATCGCAGCATTCTGGCCGGTGACCGCAGTGCGCCGATGCCCGACCTGCCCCGTTACCCTTGGGACGAAACATATTACCGCGCGGGTCTATCCGCTGACGGTCTGGATGCCTGGGGGGAAACCACGACCCGCCGCCTTGTCGGCAAGAGGGCCGAACGCGCGGCCCCTGTGTGGCTAGCGCAATTTTCACCCGCGTGGCCCAGTTGGGTCGCGGACCATAAAGTAGCCGGGCTGACCGTCCTTCCGGCCGCAGCGCTGATTGAAATGGCGCTGGATGTGGGGGCCGAGATGTGGCCAGACAGCCGTGTGGAGCTACGCGATTTCGACATCTTGGACGCCGCCCTTGTGCCCTCTGAAGGCATACGCATACGGACGGTTTTTGATGCTGATACCGGGGCTTTGACCATGGCCAAGCGGCCAGTGCTGACCGATGTCGACTGGACCGTTTTTGCGCGCGCCACCCTGCGTCAGGGCCATACCAGCGATAATCGCAAGGCCAACATCCCGCCCAAGATTGAAGGCGACGTTGGCGCGGCCTACGATTTTCTGATAAATCGGGCGCTGGAGTACGGCCCAAGCTTTCGCAGGCTTGAGGCGCAGCGCCGCACGGCAAAGCACACTGTTTGGGGCAGGTTGGCCCCCCCGACGTTGGATACGAATTTCCAGCTGGACCCAACCGCGCTTGATGCAGCATTCCACTGCCTTGGTGTTTTGATGCATGAACACCTGACCTTGCTAGACACAAGCCTGCGCAATCAGGTGGCCGGCGGCGGCAGCCTGATCCCTGTCCGCGTCGGGCACATGGTTTTATCGCGCGCGGGCATCCAGCCTGTATTTGCAAAGTTAACACTGACCCAAGCGCGCAAGCGCAGCGTACTGGTCGATCTTGCGCTTTTTGATGCCGACGGCCATTCGGTTTGCACCTTGGAAGGTGTTGAATTTGCGCTTGTGCCGCAAGGTGCGCAGCATCGCATCAAACACGCGCGCACTGCGCGCCGCGCCGTACGGTTGCGGTTGCCGACAACGCCCGTGACCTTGCCACGCGGATGGCGCAAACCCGCTGCGGTGCTGATGCGGCTCGGCCTAGCCGATACCGCAATCCAGACAGTAGAGGCCAAAGCCATCGGAGCCTTGCGCCGCGCGATGGTCACCTCTGATACGGCGACGCAAGACGCGTTGGCCGATGTATTACGCATTGCGCCCCAGCTTGCCGACGATTGCCGCATTTTGCTGGCTTCGCAAAACGGGACGGCATCAGATAGCATCGCGATCCACAGCCCGACGCAGCAACGGCTGTGGGGCTTGGCGGACCGCGTGATCAACGCGCTCAAGCGCGGTTGGCGCAATCATGAGCGGCTTAATATCCTGATCGACGGATTGCCAGATACCGATGTTCTGCGTCGTCTTGCGGCGGATGAAGGGGTTGATCGTGTGTCAATGGCCGCGCAAACTGATCAGCACGCCCAAGTCTTGCAGCAGATGCTGCCTCCTGATCTTTGGCCGCTGATCTTGATCAAAGTCGAACCAGCGCAGTTCGATCTCGCTGTGTCGGTCGGCGCTGGCCAAAAGGATACGCCGACCAAAAAATTCCTTGCGCATGGTGGATTACACATCACGCTGGATGCCCCCGATTTGCTGTTGCCAGACGGGTCGGATCACGAGGCGCGCAAAACTGTTTACTGCAACGAAGGCCCTTTGCCTTTGCGACTGCGGATCAGCCGCGCGCATGACGCGACCCCGCCAGAACCTAAGCCCGTGATAAAGCCAAAGCTGTATCCAATTGGCCCCAGCCCCACCGAGTGGCCGGCCCTGACCACTGATCTTTCAGGTTACCTTATCCCGTCAGAAGCCGAGGCAACCCACCGGGTTCTGGTCCAGGTGCACCGGGCTGGCCAATCTGTCCCGCAGGCTTTGGTGGACATACTGATGTCCCTAAGATCCGAAATCGAAGGTGCAACCACCCCCCTGCTCATTCTGTGCTTTGGCGCGGGCGACACTGCGATATTGGCCGCTGGCCTCTCGGCTGCTGTTGCGACGTTGGCGAATGAATATCCCGACCGGCGGGTCGCGCTGGTTTCCATTGAGGATTTTTCCGCGTCGGCAGCTCCGGACTGGTGGTCTTCGATTATTGCCCTGACCGATCGGGAAAGCCATATCCACGTCAATTCATCGAGCGTATGGGGGGACCGCATTGTGCGCATGCCCATGCTTGCACCAACAGGCGCAGCCGTGCATCTGGACCTAGCGGCACCGGGCCAGTTGGACAGCCTGACATGGCACACTGCACCCCGAAAACGGCCCGGCCCACGAGAGGCAGAAGTCACTGTCGCCGCCACCGGCCTTAACTTTCGCGATGTGATGTGGGCGCGGGGCTTGTTGCCGGAACGCATGTTGCAAAACGGGGCTTCGGCTGCCGGATTGGGAATGGAGTTCGCGGGCGTGATCCGGCGCGTTGGGTCTGACTGTCGCCTCAAGACAGGAAGCCGCGTTCTAGGCTTTGCCGCTTCGGCTTTTGCCAGTTCGGTCACCCTGCCCCAAGATGCGTTGTTTGCAGTCCCCAATGGGCTGTCCTTGCCGCAAGCAGCTGCCGTGCCGGTTGTTTTTACCACAGCTTGGGATGCGCTGATGCGGCTGGCACGGTTGCAGCCCGCAGAAACCGTTTTGATCCACGGTGCAGCGGGCGGCGTCGGGCTGGCGGCGCTTCAGATCGCACAACTGCACGGGGCCCGTGTATTTGCCACCGCTGGCACAAAAGAAAAACGCCTGATGCTGCGCGCTTTGGGGGCCGAAGCGGTCTTTGACAGCCGGAATCTGGGGTTTGCCGATGCCCTGCGCAGGGCGACGGACGGGCGCGGGGTTGATGTTGTGCTGAACAGCCTTTCAGGCGAAGCAATGCAACAGTCGGTCGAATGTCTGGCCCCGTTCGGGCGCTTTGTTGAGCTGGGCAAACGTGATTTTGCCGAAGGGCGGCATATGGGTTTGCGGCCCTTTGCGGCGAACCTATCTTATCATGCCTATGATCTTGACCAACGGTTGGCAGCCGATCCACACGGGGTTGCGGCGACCTTGCGGCTTGTCCTTTCTGCATTCGAAGCAGGCGATCTGACGCCCCTGCCTGTTACCTGCTTTCCAGACCAGATGGCCGAAGAAGCTTTTCGGCACATGCTGGCCTCGCGGCATATGGGCAAGTTGGTCGTCGCACCGCCCACGCCCCGTGCCAAACGCAGCGCGAGACCGGTGCGCGATGACTGGGTCATTCTTGGCGGTACCGGTGGTGTCGGCCTTGCCGTGGCGCAAGAATTGCTGCGCAAGGGGGCTGCGCGGGTGCATCTGGTATCGCGATCGCCTGAACTGCCGCAGGGCCTGCAACTGCCCCCAGCAGACCGCGCACGCATCATTCTGTGTGCTGCCGATGCATCAGACCCGCAGGCTTTGCAGGCCGTATTCGATGAAATGAGGACTCAGGGGCAGCGGCTTGGCGGTGTGATCCACGCCGCGATGATCCTACGCGACAGGGCCGTCAAAGATCTTGACCGCGCCGAAGCAGATCAGGTTATCACTGCCAAGCTGGGCGTAGCGATAACCTTGGATAGATGCCTGCGCAGCATGCCTGAGCAGCCAGACCATGTGGTTTTTTTCTCGTCTATCGCGGCGCAACTGGGCAATCACGGACAGATTTCCTATGCTGCCAGCAATGCCGCAATGGACGTTATCGCACGAAACCGCAGGCAAGACGGCCTGCCTGCGCTGGCCATTGGATGGGGACCGATCAGCGACCGGGGCTATCTGACCCGCAACAGCGCAGTTGCCACGCAACTGTCAAAGCAAGAAGGCTTGCGGCTTTTGACAATGCGCGACGTCATTGCAGAAATGTTCCGCGCCATCGTAGAGCCGCAAGCTGGCGATTATTGCTATGCTGCGATTGACTGGCAGAAAATGGGACAGTTCCTGCCCGCCCTGTCCAGCCGAACGTTTGAGCAGATCGTGCCAGCCCATACTGCACGCCCTCGTAACGAGGGAGCCCTGATCGCGGTCTTGCAAACGCTGGAGTGGTCCGCCGCCTTGCGCCGTCTGGAAAAAGAGCTGGGCAAGATCGTGACGGCGATCACCCGCATCCCGCCCGATCAGTTCGATCCAGAGCGGCCCTTTGGGCATTATGGTCTGGATTCCCTGATGGCGATGGAATTGCGGTTGAACATTGAACAGGATCTAGGGATCACCTTTCCCATCGCATCGTTCTCTCATGCCATGACTGCCCGGCAACTTTGTGTAAAACTGTTGGCACAAGTTCTGGACGCACAAGCATCACAAGACGCCACTGATCCGCCCCTTCACTAACCAAAGCGAAAACAAATTATGCCAGCCTTACTTGATCACGCCGACCCCCGCCTTGGCCTGCGCGCCGCGCGTGCTGCCCCCAATGATCCTATGACACGGGCTGCAATCCGGCTGCTGGGCGATACGTTAGCGGAATCTGGCGATGGGGTGCTATCAGGGCCAGCTGTGGGGCTGCCGGTTCAAATCATCGCGCTGCGGCAGGGGGACCTGACGGGCTATTACCTGAATCCCACCATCGTTTCGCTTGGCCCGCTCGCGCTGTCGCATGCTGAAACCTCGCAACACACTGGACCCATCCGGCGCAATACGCCTCGCGCCAAAAAGCTGACGTTTCGGGGCACCGACCTTTCTGGCGTCGCACAGCAGGCTGATCTTAGCGGGGAACTGGCGCTTCGTGCGCAGCAAGCCTTTGATTTGTTGGACAGCCCTGCGCCACTTGGGTGGCTATCCGCTTTTCACAGGGCTTTGTTGAATGAACGCGACGCCCCGCGCCGTCAGTTGTTCGAGGCCGTAAACGTGGGGCTATATTCAACCCCGCCCTACGACGGATCACGCCCTGAGACTGCTTCAGGTCTCAGGTTTAGCGCGCCGAACATTGTGGCGGTTCATCCAGATGCGCCGGGGTCTGCACTGACACATATTAACGGGCTTGACCCGCTGCGCCCCACAGGACGCAAAAACCGTGCATTACTCAGCTTGATGGCGGCACTATCAACGGGAAAACCAGCGCTGTTTTCGGACCCAAGCCAATTGGATCTAATCGTCGGAACCCTGTTGATCATACCGGGAATGAAGGCATTTTTGACAACCCAGCCCGGTGCTTGGCCGATGAATGCCATCAGCCAACTGGGCCTTGCCCCCTCCCTGCGGAGCACGCCCTTGGATGTGCATACATTCGACGATCCGCTAGAATCCCTCAAAGGGCTGGACAGCGTATTGGTCGACCTGACAGTCCCTAGCACAACGTCTGCCCCCGATGTGCCAGCGCTTCGCAATATCGCACGCGCATTGGCGGGCACATCGGGAGCATTGCTGTGTGTCACACAGGTCTTGGACCCTGAGTTAGAGGACCGGTTGAAGACATGTTTTACCTCGGTCTATCTGATTGAGGTGGACGATAATTCAAAAATCTACTGCGCAATGAAGACGCCCATAGATATTGGCAGCGCGCGTGCACGGCTATTGAGCCGCACCACAAAAACCGGTGCGGTTGATCTGGGAGCGCTGCTAAGCATCCCTTGGCTGTCACTGCGCAAGGACGGTCAAAGGGAGATGTTGTAATGCCCCTTCCCCCGTGCGGCGCAGATACTGCGCGACCAAAAATCCTGCTGTTACATCTGAATGCGACGGGCCAGTTCGAATTTCTAGGCAAGTGGTTGGCCAAGAATGGCTGGGATGTGCGCACGGCCTATCGGGGCGATGACACTGTCACGGAAGCAGACAACATCCGTAGTTACGGCTTTCGGACCCGTGCCACAGATCACCGCGAAAATGATTTCCGTTATCCTCTGGATTATGCGGCTCAAAATGCGCTTGGGGCGACCCGGTTGTTTTTCAACATGCGTGATGGCGAAGACTATGTACCAGATGTCGTGATTGCTCATGTCGGCTGGGGCATCGGTCTTTGCGTAAAGCAGGTTTGGCCCACAACCAAATATATAGCCTATCACGAGTGGTATTATACAGAACAAGACTGGTCCAAAGGTGGCAAAGCGGAGCGTCCGGTGAATGTCTCGACCACTCTCAGCAACCGGATGCGCAATCTGCCGATTGTAGCAGAGTTCGACTGCGCTGATGCCAGTTGGTGCCCTACGGAATTTCAGAAAAGCCGTTTCCCCCCTGCCCTGCAACCTTTCATCGAGGTGCTTCCAGATGGGGTAGATTGTCAGCTTCACCGGGGTAGCTTGGTGTTTGGGGTTGATTTTGAGTGGTTGGGATTGCCGGTTGGTGGGAAGGTTTTAACCTATGCGACGCGGGGGATGGAGCCGCTGCGGGGGTT
>TARA_R110002012_G_scaffold284936_1_pt1 | contig 16561 bp, 16 predicted proteins | sample TARA_R110002012 | Tara Oceans TARA_R110002012 (sample SAMEA4396515) | marine metagenome | biome: Westerlies Biome; feature: [DCM] deep chlorophyll maximum layer (ENVO:01000326); material: water (ENVO:00002006), including particulate matter (ENVO:01000060) such as... | depth 40 m
TGAAATGTTTTATTTGGCCGAGAATTCCCGATGTTCTTTTTTCTGTAGCTCTTCCGGGGATAGGGACTTAAAGTATTCGTAGACTTTCTTAAGGCCCTCGGCCCGGTTCACTTTAGGCTCCCATCCCAATATTTCCTTAGCCCTCGTAATGTCTGGTTCACGCTGCATGGGGTCATCTTGTGGCAAGGGCTTGTATATTATTTTCTGGTCCGTTCCAGTAAGTTTAATAATTTCCTCTGCAAACTCCTTGATCGTTGTTTCATGGGGATTACCAATATTTATGGGATCGGTATAGTCGCTCATCAATAATCGGTAGATACCTTCCACCTGATCGTCTATATAGCAAAAGGATCTTGTTTGGGATCCATCCCCAAAAACGGTAAGATCCTCTCCTCTTAGGGCTTGTCCCATAAAGGCAGGTACCACCCTTCCGTCGTTCAATCTCATCCTGGAACCATAGGTGTTGAAAATACGAACGATACGTGTATCAACGCCGTGGAATCGATGGTAGGCCATGGTAATGGATTCCATAAATCTTTTGGCCTCATCATAAACCCCACGTGGCCCAATTGGGCTAACGTTGCCATAATAGTCCTCACTTTGTGGATGCACTAGGGGATCACCGTACACCTCCGAAGTAGAAGCAACCAATATTCTGGCTTTTTTTTCTTTGGCAAGGCCCAACAAGTTTAAGGTGCCCAAGGAACCAACCTTTAGGGTTTCAATAGGGATCTTTAAGTAATCTATAGGACTTGCGGGCGATGCAAAATGGAGAATATAGTCGAGTTTCCCTGGAATATGTACAAATTTGGAGACATCGTGGTGTTGAAACTCAAATTGTTCCAAAGGAAAAAGATGTTCAATATTCTTAAGGTCTCCGGTAATCAGGTTATCCATGGCAATAACGTAATAACCTTCTTTTATAAAACGATCGCATAAATGTGATCCCAAAAATCCGGCAGCCCCGGTGATAAGTACTTTTTTCATTAAGATCTATTTTTTAGGCCCCTTTGGTATTTTTTTCTTTTTAATTGGGTTGTCAACTTTTTCCTTTATCTGTTCTACCTTACGTTTTAATTTTATTTTCTGTTTTAAAGTGGAGAAATTGTAATTAAATTTAAAAAAGATGTATCCCAGTAATATTACAACGGATACAAGAAAAATAACCATTCCCATATTCTTAGCGGTGCTACCCAAAACAATAAAAAGTATTACAAATAACAAATTAAAACATCCAATAATAAAGCTCGCCTGTTTATGGGATAAACCCCAATAATCTATTAATACATGATGAGTATGATTACGATCAGGTGAAAAAGGCCCTTTCTTGTTTACAAGTCGAATGGTAAATACTCTCGCGGTATCAAAAAGAGGTACTATTAAAATGCTTATTGCTATTAGAGGCGCATTTTCCAATAAGAAGGGAAGATCTGTATATACATGAGGTTTGAGTGCTAAAAATTTTAATGTAAAAATACTAATCATAAACCCAACTATCATCGAACCAGTATCCCCCATGAATATCTTTTTATCAGAAGAAAGATTAAACCCCAAAAAAGCCATTAAACTAGCATTTAATGTGATACTCAATAAAGCATAGAAATATTCTTCGGTCAAATAAAAAATTGTAGTGTAAATTACCATGATAATAATCCCCACTACCGAAGCTAGGCCATCAATCCCATCAATAAGATTATAAGAGTTTATGATAGTGAGCATCATAAATCCACCTATAGCAATATAGAGGAAATACGGTATTTCATTAATGTTTAAGAATCCGTTGAGGGAATATATTGTAAAGCTATCATTGGCTATGATAAAGGAAACGGCTATGGCCTGAGCCAGAAGTTTAGTACCTGGAGCTAGTACCAATAAATCATCTTTTAGACCAATTATAAAGAGAATTGTAAGTCCTGGGATAATATACATCGCCTCATCAAAAAAATCGCGGTCTTTTATAAAAAATAGTGCCAAGATGATGGTGTAATAAAAAGCCATTCCACCAAGGGTTGGTGTTCTGCTTGAGTGAGAACTCCTATGGTTAGGGTCATCCATAAGCCGCTTATACTCAACTACACCAATAATTTTAGGTATGGTTAAATAGGTGAGGAGAAAAGCTCCAATGAATAATGCTATAGCGGTTTCTAAGAAAAACAAAATAAAGATTTAAACAAAAATAATCTTTTATGACCAACTGGTAAGTGCTTATTTAATTTATTGTTATTTAGGATATATTTGGCTTATTTTTTTTTTGAAGAAAATTTTATAATGAAAATAGTGTAATAAAAAATTGCCCATCATCATAACAGATTTAATATAAGACATATTAAGCTCTTTATAATAAACATTGAAGTTATATTTTAATAGTTTAATCTTATTACTACTTAGGGATTTGTTTCCAACTCTATAATAGGCCAATGGTTCTTGAAGTCCATATGCAAAATCTACTTTTTTTAGCAGTCGAAGCCACAAAATCCAATCTTCTCGATTTCTAATGGGCGGCATGTAATTCTTACCTAATGTATAAGTATCATAGACCACCGTTAAACAACCAATATAATCGTTTTTAAGCATTTGTTCAAAATTTACCTTTTCAGGTGATTTAATGAGATGTTTTGGATTATGAATATCTTCTTCAAATTCGAAATATTGAGAATAAATAAAAGAATAATTATTTCGGGATATAAAACATAGCTGTTTTTTTAATTTGTCCGAGTGCCAGACATCATCACTGTCTAGGAAGGCGATATATCTACCAGAAGCTAATTTTATTCCATGATTTCTTGCCTCTGCCGCCCCTAAATTGGTATTAAGTTTATAGTATTTAATCCTCTTATCCGTGTCTGAATATTTCCTTATTTCCAATTCACTTAAATCTATTGATGCGTCGTCCACTAGAATATGTTCCCATTTTGTATATGATTGAGATATTACCGATTGTATACACTGAGAAATGAAGGATTCGGAATTATGAACTGGCGTTATTATTGATACTAATTCTTTCATTAAGCACATTTTTAGTTGTATCGTTAAAAATCATTAGAAAAAAGACTATAAAAAGTATGCCATTTTGCGTGTTTAATAAATGTTCGATTAATCCAAAGACAAAAAAAAACGTAAAAAAACACAGCTCAAGTAAATTATTTTTAACTGAAAAATTTCTTATTGGAATATAAAATATCAAAAGTAAACTCACAAAGCCTAAAACTCCGTTGGACAAAAATTCTCCTAAAAAAATATTATGAGAGTTCATAAGTCCTATCTCGCTATTTTGGGATTCCATAAAGGGTTTAACGGCATAATTACCAATACCAATAAAAGGGTTGGATAGGATGCCATTAAATGCGGTTTTATACAAGACAGCTCTGATGTAGACACTATCATAAAGAGGATTGAATAAATCAGTAAAAGTAAAAAGGTATACGATAATTGCTACAAATAATAGGGTAGAAAGTATTAAATATCTCTTAACCCTATTTATCTTTTTATGGGTGTTCACTAAAATTGAACTTATAATAGTGGTAAAAAGAACTAGAATTCCAAATTTACTGATGAGTATAAAACTAGGAAAAAGAATAAAAAGTGATAGAATTATCTTGTAATAAAATTTTATTGAAAAATGAAACATTATAATTGCGGTGGCCAAACAAAAATACATTCCCAAATAGGTATGGTGTATTGAATTTGGGAGATAATGGTAAGTAACATATTTTAAAAAATAGTTAAATCCGAAGGTTTCGGAACTTTCTATGAAAAAGATGATAACAAATCCCAATACATAAATGATGTAAAGAAATGTACCTAGAACGAAATAATTTAAAAGAGTTCCTTTGATTTTATTTAACTTATTTCGGGCAAGAAAAAAAATTGCGGGAGCAATTAAAAGTATTAAACGTAATTCTCTAAAATACAATCCATCTCCTCTTAATAACGATAGTACCGGGTCTAATGCAAAGATTAATAGACAAGTTAAAGTTAATTTTTCTGAAAATATATTTTTAAAGGTTAGTTCCTTTTTCGGAATATGAAATAATAATCCAAAAATGAATAGAATAAAAGTAAAACTTTTAATGTTTAATGGGATTGGAAGAGGTAAAGCCAATGGAAATAATAAAAAAATCAAATCTTTGGTTTCATATTGCAATAACGATTTCATGGTAGTTTTTAAGAAATTAATAAACTTGAATAAAAACTTTTCACCTTTAAAAATTCTGATTCCCAAATATACTTTTGCAATGCTATTTCTTTTCCTCTTTTCCCCATGATTTTAGTTTGGTCAGGATTGTTCATGAAATACAAAAAGGCTTCGGCTATTTCCTTTTTTGAGGACGGATTAACAGCAATGCCGCATTTACAACTTTCTATTATTTCACGGTATAATGGAAAATCGGAAACTATAATTGGAATTCCCAATAACATGTATTCAAAGATTTTGGTGGGATAAGATTCTATAAAATTAGGAGAGTCCTGTAAAATAGCTAAACCTACATCGCATTTAGACATCTCTTCCCAGCCTTTTTGCGGTTCCATTCTACCTAGAAATGAAGCCCATTTATCTTCTACAGATTTCTTAAATAAATCGTTATCACTTATTTCAGCGGAATATGGACCTATAAATAATCCTCTGATTTGTTTGTTCTGTTTTTTTACACTTGCTATAGCCTCCAGTGTTATCAATGTTCCTCGTTCAATATTAATACCTCCCATATACCCAACAGTGAAAGTTTTGTTTTTAGGATTGGTTGTATTGATTAATGAATCTTTTAGAGGATAATTTAATACAACCGTTTGTTTTTTAATAAAAGGAAAATACCGTCTATAGGATTTTTCAGCAAATATTACCGGGATATACATGAATGCAATTCGTTGATATAATTTGGTGATAAGATTTAAAGAAATTTTAATGTATTTGGGAAGATAAGGTTTGGTTAGTATTTGTAAAGGCAAATTTTCATGCATATCAAATATGACTTTCGCCCCCATTAATTTGGCAATACTTGCAATAGGAATTAATTCTGGGTCATGAAAATGCAATATTGAAGCTTTATTTTTAAACAAGTAAATGGCCACTTTCAGACTACCAATAATGACTCTACCAAATCGACCCCCAATAGGTTTACCCAAATCTTTAATATTTACACCATTGATAACTTCATTGCCATGACCATCAGCAATTAGCAGCGTCACTACATAATTATCATCTTTTTCAAGAGACATACAATATTTATATAGTATACGTACATCATGTCGATAGTGCACCGTGGTAATATGTATAATTTTGTGAATCATTAAATTTGGTAAATTTGAATTTTTTGAAAAGGTTCCAGACAAGATCTTGAGGATTGACCATCTATTTTAGACTATTTTAAATTATTGAATATTTTCTTTTGAAAAGGTTGATTTTTAATAAAAACCAAGAGACCAAACAAAATGAATAGATTTCGATCATAAGCAAAACTAGAAGATTTCATAGAATTGAGCAACGCAAATAGTGCCATAACCTTAAAAATTTTCTCTCGATGTAGCGATAATGGCGCAAAAAATATTACAGTCAAAAAAAATAATCCAGCAAGGCCCAATTCAAACCATGATTCTATAAAAATATTGTGCGGATATCCCATAACATCATCTCCAAAGTAAAATACTCCCCAACTACCAATTCCATAACCAAATAAGCAACCCTCCCATGTCATAATTTTTTCGAATGCAAATTTATACTGAGCAATTCTTTCCATTGCCGAGCTGTCTTCCCCAAATGAAAATATGGATTCAAATCTAGCTAAACCATAGTTTACGAAGTAAATAATTCTATTATAAAACAAGAGGATTAGAAATATTGTCCCAATAAAAGTGGCAATAACTTTTTTAAGCAGGCCTTTACCAATTTTTAAATCATGAATATTCGAAATTATATTAGGATAATAAACTAGGACTAGACTAATTAAAACAAATAGTAATGCCCCTCTTGATCCTAAACCAAGTAGTATGGCTGTACTTATAACTATTACTAAGGTTGATTTCTTGGAGTATCGATTGCTTAGAAATATAAGTATACCTATAAGGTATCCAAGGTTTAAATATTCTCGCCTTAAATTATAAAATCTTAGTTTATCAATTGAGAATAATGGAATATCATTATTCGAGTACAATAAAAATCGAAACAAAATGAACCAAAGAGAAACAGGTAAAACTATATAAATAAGGGTTTTATATAGAATTAGGAGGTTTATTTCTTTAATAAAAATTGGGTAAATGAATCCCAATATGGGAATTAACATAAACAGACTTTTTTCACGAGAATAATTTAAGGAATATGAATAAATATTACTGAATATCGCCCAACCATAGAAAAGTGCCATAAATAAAAGTAATAAGATTTGATTTTGATCTAGTCGAATTTTAGTATTACTTTTTAATACAATAAAAATTATATCTAAACATATTAAGGTGAGAACAACTAAGGTTATATCTATGTTAAAATCATAATATATAAAAAACGGTTTAATAGCCCCAGAAATTATTAATATGGAAAGTAAAATGTTTTGATAATTGGAGTGTGTTATTTTAAATCCCATTTATTTTGCTCAAATACATTGGTTAATATACTTTTAAGTGAGTCTAATCTCCAAGAACTAAATTGATTTCCTTATTTGCCCTTTCTTCCCAAGTTAAAAGATGATTGTGAGAAAATTCTATAGCCTTTATTGACTTTTCTTTTAATAACTGTTTTCCTGTTAATATATTCTCCAGTACAATAGCACTTTCCTTCACATTAACTGGGTTAACATTGTAGTATACGTTCTTGTCAATTACATCTAATGATTGCTCAATATTCTCTGTAAGCATATTTGTGCCCAGGCTTAAAGATTCTAGTAAAACATTGCCCAAGTTAGAAAAGTCATAAAATGAAACACTTAGTATAGAGTTTTTAATAACACTGAGACTTTCTTCTTTCGTTAACCCTGGGATTATAATTATATTTTTTTCAAGGCCAGCGGCTTTGACTTTTTCTTTTAATCTAGTAAAATAATTTTTGTTAATGATTGGACCTGCGATTAACGTATTATAGATATTTCCGTTATTTTTTGCTTCAATTAAGATATCGATTAATAGATGTTGTCTTTTCCACTCATCTATTCGAGCTATGTAACATAAATTAGGTTTAAATCCAAAATTATACTTATGGCTTACTTTGGATATATTCATAATATTATGGTTTGATTTTTCGATGCCGTTGAGCCAAAAATAAAATGGTAATTTTTTACTTCCGATTTTATTATAGACAATATCACCCTTGGTGCCATCATTGGTGACTATTAGGGCTTTGCCAGGTAAGGAAAATGCTAAATATTCCAAGGGATGTTTTAAAAAAACACTTAATTTAGAATCATTGATTTTTCGGGCTAAGAATGTGCCATATATTCTCCGGTAATTAGGTATTCTTAAAATATTTGAAATAATTGCCGCAAGGCCACTTATTGGACCATGGCTGTATATAAAATGGATTTTGTGCTTGAAGGATAAAGATGAAATTTTAATACCAATTTTTAACATAGACAAAAAAGCAGAATATTTATTGGTGTATGAGTAACCATAGACTTTTACTTTATGTTCATATTTTTTTGGAATATTATATTCCGTTTTAATATTATTACCAAAGAATATTATGTAAATGATATTAACTCTTTTATCATCTAATAATCTTAAAAAAGTGTTAGTAAAGGCAGGCATACCTTTAAAGTTGGTATCTCCATTCAGGAAATACGCCTGTATTCCACTCCAAAAAGCAGAAAGAATAATAAGGTTCTTTCTACTTTCCATAAAATCCTAGTTTTTTTAGTTTAAAATGTAAGTTCAGAGCAAATTTATTGAGTTTTGAATAGAGAGGATGATTGAAATAACCTTGATAATGTTTAAAGGATTTAATGGGACAGTCCATCATTATTTCAAAGTCCTGATCTGAGAAATTCATTTTCTTTTTAAAGTACTCTAAATCGTCATTTTTCATTTCTTCCGAATGATAAGGATCTTGAGCTAATTTTAATAAGGCCTCATCCCTATTCATCTCTCCCATGCATATAACATTTGAAAAATGCGCTTTTCTTTTATCTATATTGAATTTAGTGGGCTGAATATAGGCTTGCGTGAATCTGGTGTATATTGATTCATAGTGTTTTCCACCGTAGTACACCCATCCTAGATCATCCTGAATTATTTTCATTCCTTTTTCTTTTGAAAAATCTATATAATCCAATACATTAATGACCGTATGTTTTTTTATAAACTTAGTGTAATAAACATTCCATCTCGTCATTCTTGGAAATGTTTGTAAAGGAATTTTCCCAAACTGTTTATGAATATTCTTAATGAGCAACCAATCCATTTGACCTATAAATTCGGACCAGTCGGGATCCATAATATATTCCATTTTAAAATTAGACCCATTAACAATATATCTAATGCCGTTTTTAAGAGCTACTTTATTTAAAACGGCAAAAATGGCATGGTCAGATGGAATTTCCATCCCAGGTATAGAGGCCTTTAAAAATGATAATTGCAGATCTTTAAATTCATTCCAATTTATAACATGAGTATATAAGTCTATATCCAATTTTTTGAGAGTTTTTTCAATATTGGAAACAGCCAATTCAGAATCCCATCCATTATCTAGATGTACAGCCAATGGCCTAAGGCCTAATTTCTTTACTAAATAGGCAACATAAGTGCTGTCTACACCACCACTTACACCAATTATACAGTCATATTTCTTATTTCTACCTTCAAATTTTATCTTTGAAATTATTGGCTTTAGTTGTTCCTCATTTTTTAAAACTTTATCAATATTTTCAAAATAACTCGTGCAATAATTGCAAATACCATTTTCATCGAAAGATATATTTTTTGCCGTTGTGTCCATTACACAACGTTTGCAGACTTTTATTTTATTGTCTTTTTTAATTACTTTAGTGTCCATTCCTTTTTATTATTTCTATTATTTTCTGCATGTTTTCCCATTCTGGATAATTTATCAGAACAGCTCGATTACTATTTTGATAAACAAACATACTGCCAGCCGCCGATGCAGAAGCACCTCCCATCACTATAGCATATGCTAAATCATTTGGATTTGCTGCCCCTCCACAGGCAATTACGGGGATTTGCACAGCATTGCTAACTTTGCTAATAAGTTTTAAGTCAAAACCCTTAAAAGTTCCGTCTTGATCAACTGAATTTAAGAAAAGTTCTCCAGCTCCAAGATCTTGCATTTGTTTTGCATATTCTGCTATATCTATGTTTAGGCTTTTGTTCGTTAGATGCGAGTAAATTTTCCATTTGCCAAAAATATTCTTTTTAACGTCAATGGAAACTACAGTACTTGAACTGCCAAATCTAGATGCGGTTTGAGCAATTATGGTTGGTTTGTTTAACGCTAACGTATTAAATACGACCTTTTCCACTCCTTGAAACAAAATGTCTTTAACCTCCTCAATGGTAGTTATTCCTCCGCCATAGGCCAATGGCATAAATGCTTCGCTTGCAATTTCGCGAATCATTCCAATATTTGGAGAACGATTTTCTTTGGAGGCACTTATGTCTAATATAACTATTTCATCAACCTCTTTTTCATTAAATATTTTTACTGCATTAATTGGGTCACCTATATAGTTATGCTTTCTGAAATTGACCGATTTTACCAATCCGCCATCTTGAACTAATAGTACGGGAATAATTCTTTTCATTAATAATTGTTCAAGAAATTTTTATAGAGTATCATACCAAACTTATGACTTTTTTCGGGGTGGAATTGTACACCTAAAATATTTTCTTTTTCTACTGCCGAAATAAATGGATAGCCGTATTCTGTTTCCAAAAGCTTGGTTTTTTCTTCTTCACAATTAAAATGATAGCCATGAACAAAATAAAATCTAGAAGTTGGATTTAGATCATTCAATAACATACTTTTTTTCAATGGTCTCACAAAATTCCAACCCATATGGGGAATTTTTAGTTCAAGGTCCTTTTCAGTAAATTTAAATTTGGTAATTGTTCCTTTTATCCATCCAAGACCTGGACTTTCATTGCCCTCCTCACTTTTTTCAAAAAGTAATTGAGCACCTAAACAAACACCTAAAATAGGAACCTTTTCTGTCAAAATTTTACTTTCCAAAATCGAAAAATAAGACATACTCTTTAACTTTTTGATTCCGTACTCAAAAGATCCGACACCTGGCAATATAAATTTGGTGCCTTTACTAATCAGTTGGGGATTTGACGTAATTTCAGCCTTAAACCCAATTTTTTTAATCATATTTTTAATCGAATTTAAATTGCCTATTCCGTAATCGAGTATAATAATCACCTGACTTATGTTATTTTAGTTACTAAATTTTAATCAAACGTTTAATTCATTTGCGCGAAACATTTCAAAATCAATATTTTTTATATAGCCGTTGTATTCAAATTCGTTTCTAAAAGGGATACAATTTTCCTTGTTCAAATTTTTAATAAGTTTAGCTGGGTTACCCCCAATAACAGAATATCCTTCTTTGAAGGATTTGGTAACTACCGCCCCTGCAGCTACAATTGTAAAATCTCCTAACGTGACATTTGGCAAAACTACTACATTCATTCCTAACCAGCAGTATTTACCAATTCTAACTTCGCCTATTACCTTTTTTCTGGAGTCGTATAAGTCGTGATTTGAGCTGATAATACCTACATTTGGAGCAATTTGGGTATAATCTCCGACATAAACCTTTCCTCCGCCTTGTATATAACATCCTGGTGAATAACCGGGTGACGTATCAATACCTGCGTATATGTTCTTGTAATTAGATACAATACTTGTAAAATGGACTGGCCAATACACCTTTCGGTTAAAACCAAAGACTTTTTGAAAAACCCAGAATTTTAATGTTACGGGAGTTTGATTTAATCTAGTTTCGTAAAAAAAACGCATTGATGGTATCGATTTTAGTATAAACCATATAATTTTTTTCATCGTATTCTGGTTTGGTTGTTGGATAAATTTCCTTTCGCCAATTCATAGGAAAAAATAAAATAGACTATATAAATTAAAACAAAATTAATACTATAGGTTAGAAGCACTTGTATTTCATTCATATTTATAAACTTGGGTAAGTTTAATATGATAATAACCGAGCAAAAAACATATATATGTAATAAAAAATCTATCCTTTGTTTCTCAGCAATGTAAAACATATATGTTAATGGACTTGAAATAAATTTGAAATAATAATATAGTGTGAATATCCTAGAATAGTCTCCAGCTATTCTCCACTCTTTGCCAAACAAGAAAGAGAAGAGATCAGGAGCGTAAACAAACAATAAAATAAAAGGAACTAATGACATCAATGCCAAACTTTTGGCTGTTTTTATAAATAGGGATTTGCAATTGCCATTTTCCAAATATTTTTCAGCAGCTTTTTGTCTAAAGACCTCTAAAACCGAGGTAGATAATAGTCCAATTGGCGCGTCCAATACTCTTTTCATTAAGGAGTAAAACCCGGTTACACCGGTTCCAAAATATGTTGTTAGGAAAAAGGCGGGCAATTGAGAAGATGTCATGTTCATAAAATCTGAAGGAATATTATATATTGGGAATTCCTTATATCTTAAGGCAACTTCTCTTATTTTATAAAATGAAATTATTTTTAAATTCAAAAAAGCTCTGTTCAAAGAAAAAATATAAATAAAGGAAAAAGTATAACCTAAAATTTCTCCGAGTATAAGGCCTCTTGCATCATTCAATAAAATAATACAAGTTAGACTCGTGGTTATACTTGTTAGCGTTTTCACGACCTTAGCAATCGACAAAGCCTTGTAGTTTTTTTGGTAGTTTAATAAAGTAGAGAAGACGATATATTGTGAATAAACAACTAATAGAAATGGAATTGTAATTATCCAATTATAATAAGTAATATCAAATGATAAATATTCTACTATTAGTTGTTTGGAAGTTAATGTTAGGATTAGAAGGAACATACCTGCCATTAAGCTAATAAAAAGAGATAGCAGTACTACCCTTTTTATATCACTATTGAATTTTAATAACAGAATGACTCTTTCATATTTGCCAGTTGAAATTGTGCCTGCAATTGTTAAAATACTTATGTAAATTAGAAGTATTCCAAAATCCTTCGGCGAATAATTTCTAGTCAATATGGGAGTTACGGCCAGCCCAATCATTTGGGAAACTGCAGTACCGGTCATAACTAATATTACATTCCTAACAAAATCAGATTTAATTGATTTTAATTTTTCAAGCAATATGTTCAAAGTTAATTATTTAAAAAGTCGGAGATAAAATCTACAATTTTTTCACCACAATTTCCGTTCCCATATAAGTTATCTTTCCAAGCATTTGGAGTTTTTTGTAGTTCTAATTGGATATCTAAAAGGTTTTCGTAAATCAATTTATTGGCATTGGATTCCAATGTTTCTACCCATTCGGTTTCTTTTCTTAAAGTCACACATTTCTTCTTTAACCAATAGGCTTCTTTCTGCATGCCTCCACTATCCGTAATTAGTCCATTTGAATTTTTTAAATAATTTAGATTGTCAAAATATGATTGCGGATCGATAAATAGGATATTATTATAGGAGCTTAAATCTATCTTAAATTTTTTCGAAATGTTTTTTGTTCTTGGGTGCAAACTCATTATTACTTTTTTGTCAAGGTTATTTAAGGAGTCTAATATATTTAATAACCGTTCTTTAATGTCTGTATTGTAGGGTCTATGAAGTGTAACGTAATAATATTTTTGATCTTTTGGCTCATTATTTTCCGTTATAACACCATTTTCCGTTATTAATTTCACTAAATCTTTCATTATATCGCCAACTTCGTAAACCCCATTAGATATACCTTCCCTAGCTAAGTTTTCAATGGCTGTCGGGCTTGGTACGAATAATAGGTCGGACACATTATCTGTCAAAATTCTGTTAATCTCCTCGGGCATTTCTTTATTATAACTTCTTAGCCCTGACTCTATGTGAAATACAGGAATGTGGAGTTTAGAAGCAACAAGAGCACCTGCCAAAGTTGAATTGGTATCACCATAGACTACCATACCATCTGGATTCTCCTTTTCAATAATACCTTCAATCTCGATCATCATTTTTCCAGTCTGTGCACCATGGTTTAAACTACCAATATTTAATATATGATCAGGCTTAGTCATATTTAGTTGTTCAAAAAAAATATCACTCATATTTTTGTCATAATGTTGACCAGTATGAATGGTTTTTATTTCGAGTTTGCCGATTGAAGCTCTTTCAAAAGGATAGTGTTTAATAAATTGCGGACGAGCCCCAATAACAACGACTAATTTTGGTAATGTTTGGTTATTTTGTGGCATGCTTAATTGATAAATTAATATTTAATATAAGGATGATATTCCCCTTTTAACCCAATTGGCTCTGTAGTCCTAATGTCATGAACTATAGTAATAGCAGTTCTAGCGGCCTCTAGACCATATCCCTTTCCTTCTAATATATCATTATACACCATAGTGTGTAAATCGGTAAAACCACCACTGAATTCAAGTTCCTCCCCATCAATAGTAATAGATCTAAAGGTAGATTGGCCCTTAGATTTTATTTCTTTAGGTAGGTATTCGGAATTTATAGATAAAAACCAACGTACTCTTGCATTTTCAAATTCTAAATAACCAGCGGCCCTGTCCTTTTCATGAACATGAACGATATTTTCCTGAACGTCTCCAAATATCCATGATAACATATCATAAAAATGTACCCCTATATTGGTGGCAATACCTCCGGATTTGGAAACATCTCCTTTCCATGAGGTTTGGTACCAGTGGCCTCTAGAGGTCAGATACGTTAAATCTACCTCGAACTTGGTATCCTTTTTAGCATTTTTTACTTTTTCTTTTAATGCAATAATGCTAGGATGCACTCTTAGTTGTAATATGTTATAAACTTTTTTTCCTGTTTTTTCCTCTACTTTTTGTAGCTTATCTATGTTCCAAGGGTTTAATACCAAAGGTTTTTCACATATGGCATCAGCACCACTACGCAATGCAAATCGTATATGGGCATCGTGTAGGTAATTTGGTGAACAGATACTTACAAAATCCAAATAAGTGTCTTTCTCATATTTTAATTTTTCAATATGTCTGTCAAAACGCTCAAACTCCACAAAAAAGTCAGCATTGGGAAAATGAGAATCTATAACCCCTACACTATCGCCTTTGTCATATGCGGCTAATAGATTATTATTAGTGTCCTTAATGGCTTTCATATGCCTTGGGGCAATATACCCTGCGGCTCCAATCAGTGCAAAATTTTTCATTTAAAGTATTTTAATTAAGTTGGTAGTTATATAATCTATTTCTTCTTCTGTAAGATATGGATTCATAGGCAGACTCAGAATCTCCACAGAAACTTTTTCTGCTATTGGGAAATCTCCTTTTTTACCTGCTAAATATGCAAAGCATTCTTGTAAATGTAATGGCATTGGATAATGCACCGCTGTAGGAATTCCCTTGGCCTTCAATTTTCGCTGTACTACTTCCCTTTGTTCAACCCTTATAGAAAACTGGGCCCAAACAGAAGTTCTATCTTTTTTTATTACTGGGATAGAGATATGGTCATTTAAGTATTTTGAATATGTCTGAGCAACCTCCTGACGCCTCTTAACGTCTTTGTCATAGTGATCCAATTTTGCATTTAGAACAGCGGCTTGTAAGGTATCTAAACGACCTCCTATACCTACGTATTGATGGTGATATCTTTTGGATTGTCCATGGAGCCTTAAACTCTTTATTTTTTCGGCTAAATAATCATCTTTGGTAAATACAGCTCCCCCATCACCAAAACAACCTAATGGTTTAGCAGGGAAGAAACTGGTACAGGCTATATCGCTTAGGTTGCAACTTTTATTAGTTTTATACGTAGCCCCAAAACTTTGTGCAGCATCCTCAATAACGATTAAATTATGTCTTTTGGCAATGGAATTGATCTCCACCATATCTGCGACTTGTCCATATAAGGAAACCGGAATAATAGCCTTGGTTTTGTTGGTAATGGCAGCTTCAATTTTTGATGGATCTATGTTGTATGTAGTTTCCTCTATATCTACAAATACTGGTTTGGCTTTTAAAAAGGCAATGGTCTCTGCCGTTGCAATAAATGTAAAGGGCGTTGTAATAATTTCATCCCCTGGCTGAATATCTATCGCCATCATTGCCAATAAAAGCGCATCCGTGCCTGACGAACAAGAAATACTATGCTTTGCACCAACAAAATGAGACAACTTGTTTTCTAATTCAGTTACGGCTGGCCCCATGATGAAGCTACTGGTATTGACCACCTCAGACATAGCCTTATCTATAGCCTGTTTATGTTCCTTATAGGCAAGGCCTAAATTTGCAAAATCTATATTCATATTTTTATTCAATTCTTGTAACAATGTTGTTTTCCAATAAGTATTTTTGCTGGCTCTCTTCACATACCGCAATTCCTTTTTCATCAAATTTTAGGCGATGTCCATATTCGCTTACCCAACCTTTTTGTTTGGCAGGGTTACCTACTAATAAGGCATAATCGGGCACTTCCTTGGTCACAACTGCTCCTGCACCAATTAAAGCAAATTTACCTATTGGGTTACCGCAAATGATTGTGGCATTTGCACCAATAGAGGCTCCTTTTTTAACTAAAGTTTGAACATATTGATCTCTACGGATTACTGCGCTTCTAGGGTTGATAATGTTTGTGAATACCATTGACGGCCCTAAAAAAACATCGTCCTCGCAAATCACTCCTGAATAGATGGAAACATTGTTCTGAACTTTTACGTTAGTGCCTAATATGACATTTGGTGATACTACTACATTCTGTCCTATGTTGCACTTGTCCCCAATAACACAGTTCGGCATTATATGCGAAAAATGCCATATTTTCACTCCTTCACCTATATTACACCCATCATCTATAACCGCGGTGGGGTGTACGTAGAAATTATTTTTTTCCAAAGGAATCATTTATGGTTAGTAACACACTAAATTTCGGCCGTTTGACAAAACTACGATAATTATTGTCCTTCACAATAGTTGTAGTATTTTTCAAACCATTTTCTTCCAGGATGTTGAGGGCAAACCCGTACCAAGTCATGGTCTTACCGTCCGTGAAATGGCAGATACCATATTGCTGATTGCTATTGGCTAGGAGGTTCAATAGATATTTGGCAAGGTTGACTGCATTGGTAGGGCAGCCTAACTGCGCGTCCGTTATGCGCAATTCCTCTCCCTTATTGGCCTTTTCCAATATGGTCCTGTAAAAGTTCTTGCCATATTTTTTATGGTAGAGCCAGGAAGTGCGTACTATATAGTATTCGTCCATTAGTTTTTGAATATATTTTTCACCTTCCCATTTTGTTTTTCCGTATTCATTGATTGGGTTGGGCCGGTCATCAACCGTATATGGAGATCCTTTTTCTCCGTCAAAGACATAGTCCGTAGAGATGTGTATTAGTGTTACATGATATTTCTTGCAGAGCAGGGCTAGGTTCTTAACA
>TARA_R110002012_G_scaffold39333_1_pt1 | contig 16557 bp, 19 predicted proteins | sample TARA_R110002012 | Tara Oceans TARA_R110002012 (sample SAMEA4396515) | marine metagenome | biome: Westerlies Biome; feature: [DCM] deep chlorophyll maximum layer (ENVO:01000326); material: water (ENVO:00002006), including particulate matter (ENVO:01000060) such as... | depth 40 m
TAGTTGCCATTTGGCATTCTTTGTTTTTTGGGCTGTACTACTTTCTGACGAATATCAAAGTATCCCACCTTGCATATATAATTACCTAGTCTTTGGCCTTTTGAATTGTTTGACACCGAATCTCCTTTGTTTGTATATAAGTATATATCAGTTCGATCTTACGCTTAAATTTTGAATTCTTTCTAGAAATTGTTCTACAGATATAGACTCACCCTTTTCTGTTTTGATTGTAACGGTTTCTAGCATTTCTGGTGCTTGGTCTACCATTTTCATTAGAGCCTTTAAGCCTTGGGCTGCCCAGAATACTTTGAATGAAGCTTCCCCTAAAAGGTTAGACTCAAACATAGCAGATTCTAGATTATCCCCTGGCATCATTATGTAGTATTTCATATTAATTCTTCCAATTCTTTATACTCAAAAAAGTTATTAATAGCCGACCCTGGGCTGCAAGATATTATCTCAAAGTCTGTACCTTCTATTTTAGCTGTCCCGTAAAGATGAGAATGTTCTGAAGGGTCTATACCCGGTGATTTGATTCCATCCTTCATATATTTCCATGGATCAACACTCGACATGGCATCAGGAGATCCTTGGTTTTTACCTTCTACGAAGCTATCAGGGTGAAAATAATTTGGATTATAGTGTTCTAAATCTTTACCCACTATTATTGATTCTTGCCTACCAGAATAATTAGCATTGATACCACAAAGGACTATTCTTCGATACCCAAGGTAATATGCTAATGTTGTGCAAAAAGCTCCGCAGTTACCCCAGTAGCCTAAAACCTTGTTCTGATATAGCCTTGAATTTGGAATATTGATGGTATTGGACATATAGGGAATTGACACTACATTTTCCAACTCTTTTATTGGATTATTTCCCCCAAATTCTCCAATGAAAAATTTTTCTACTTCACACTTCGGATCTGAGGCTATTGCTTTTATGTCTGGATGAATTGTAGCAATTAGTTTTCTGTCCATACATGCATAATATGTTGGTTGAAATCCCCAATCTTTAAAGCTTATATATTGGCGGTTCATACAAAAGGTATTGGCTTCACTAAGCTTAGATATGTCTATATCATTTAAGCATGGACCTGAACCTACTATAAATATCGTGTTGTTTGGCCCGATTTTCGGGGAGATCTGGGGTTTTGGCACTACCTTTGGTATATATGATTTCATATTGGTTTTTTCTTTAGTAGCTTGTAGGTCCAATAATTTGACATTTCATCTAGCATTTCTTCGAAAGTGTATTTATGATCCCATCCTAATTGATCTTTAAGTTTAGAACAGTCCCCCTTAAGAAATTCTAATTCCTCAGATCTAAAAAACTTCTGATCTGATTTAACATAATCATTCCAATCTAAGCCTAAATTTCTGAATACATATTTACACAAATCTCTTACTGTGTGGGATTCCCCCGTTGCACAAACATAATCATCCGGATTGTCAGATTGCAGCATCAACCACATTGCATAAACATAATCTTTTGCATGGCCCCAATCTCTACTAGCATTTAGATTTCCAAGTTTAAGTTCATTAGACAATCCTAATTTTATTTTTACAGCTTCTTTTACAACCTTGTTAGTAACAAAATTAGTGCCTCTTCTAGGAGATTCATGATTGAATAAAATACCATTCCAAATCTTTAGACCATAAGCATTTCTATAGTTTACACATATATTGTATGCATAGACCTTTGCACAACCATATGGTGATACTGGAGTCATTGGGGTTGTCTCCCTTTGGAACCCATCTTCATCAACATTATTCCCAAACATTTCAGAACTACTTGCTTGGTAAAATCTAGATTCGGGACTTATAAGTCTCATAGCTTCTAGTAGGTTTAATGTACCGGTTGCAATCGAATGTGTTGTATAAATTGGCATATCAAAACTAATTCTTACATGAGATTGTGCTGCTAAATTATATATTTCATCAGGTTTACATAATTGCAATACTCTAACTAGAGATGACATATCTAGCATATCTGCATATTCTAATTTAATTTTCTTGAAGATTTCATCAGGGATTCTAGCAGTTTGATTTTCGGCCACAGAGTTTCTTTTTAAGATTCCCCAGACTTCATAACCTTTTTCTAATAGTAATTCTGCAAGGTATGATCCATCCTGTCCGTTGATTCCCGTTATAAGTGCTATTTTTTTCTTCATGATTATCTCGATTGTAGATATGGATCAACAAAATTTGTTGATGCAACGTCTTTAATTATGTTTGTTATTTTTAATATATCCTGCTCTGTAAGTCCGGGATGGTTTGGAACATAGAATCCATACGTATCAACCTCTGAAACATTCGGCAATTCATTTCTTCCATATTTTTTAACATAGAATGGTTGGGTTCCCATTGACCCACATATCATAGGTCTTACCTCTATGTTTGCTTTTTGCAGCCTATCCACTATTGCATCCCTATGCTGATGTATTACTGGATATGCAAAGCTAGAAATAAATCCCCTGGTGGGTATATGGGGTTTTAAATCTGATAGCTCCCGCTGATATATCTCGAAGTTTTCATTTCTCTTTTTGCATATTTCATCTAGCTTATCCACCTGGCCTAAGCCAATGAATGCTTGCAGATCTGTAGATCTCAAGTTAAATCCTGAATGATAAAATGTGTATAGGGAATCGAAGTCAGATGTTTTCCATTTTGTTCTTAGTTCATTACTATATTCCTCACTAGAATCTCTATCCCAACCATGACTTCTTATAGATTTTAGCACCTCATATAGCTCATCATCATCAGTACAAACAAAACCACCTTCTATTGTAGATATGTGATGCCCAAAGTATGTTGAAAAGCTGGACATTAGACCAAAAGATCCTAATTTTTTGTCGCTATACCTAGAGCCCATACTTTCACATGTATCCTCCAAAAGGATTACATTGTGCTCACTACATAAATCTAAGATCTTTTGCATATCTGGCACTAATCCTAGTACGGAGACTAAAAGTAGTACTTCAGGTTTTGTTTCTTTGAATATTGTTTCCAAATGATTTAGATCTACAGAAAGATCTTCCATGTTTGAATCACACAATATAGGAGTCATACCTAACTGTATCACAGGAGCTAGATCAGTAGCCCATGCTACCGATGGCACAACTATCTTAGCATCCCTTCCTATCCTACCGGCTTCTACTAAAGCCCATAACATTAAAAGGTTTGCTGATGACCCCGAATTACATAATATGGTGTTCTTGACTCCTAGCCATTTTGACCATTTTTTTTCTAGCTCTAAGGTAACTGGACCTTTTGTAAGCCTGGGATATTTACCTAGCCATTCAATTAGGGTGTCAATATCTTTGCTATCTATTGTATCATTAACTAATTTTATCATAAACTTTTTTTATTCCTTTTTGTAAACTGGTAAATTTAAATTCTGGCAGTATCTTTCTGAGCTTTTCAGAGCTAACGTCTTTCCGATATTGGCCATCTAATTCTGGCTTTGAATATTCTATCTTATAATTTTTGTCTAGACTTTTCAATGCAGATTCAGCCATATCATTTATTGAATGATTATAGTTAGGTGCAACATTAAAGCTCTCTATAATATCTTTATCAACAACCTCTTTTATCACTCTTGCTAAATCTCCCGAATACATAAATTGTCTTAGAGGTTTTCCAGTACCTAATAGCTTTAAAGTTCCTTTAGCATTTTTTATCTTGTTTAGTAGTGCAGTCATAAAATGCATTTTAGTTCCATGTTCAAAATTGTCTAGTTCACTATATAGGTTACAGGGTATTAGATAATTATATTTGGTACCATATTGCTTATTATAGGCATCAACTTGAACTGCCAAGCATCGCTTTGCATAACCATAACTAAAATTAGTACTCGCTGGAGGACCTAGAAACAAATCTTTCTCAGTCATAGGATATTTTTCAACTGTATCTGGATATATACACGTGCTTAGAATTCCTATGAATCTTTTAACCCCATGTTTGTAACTAGCTTTTAGTACGTGGGTATTCATTAATATATTATCATCAAAAAACTCAGCTGGTTTTTTTATATTATCCTGGATTCCTCCTACCTTAGCTGCCAGATGTACCACATGGGTTGGGTCGACGTTCCGGATTAGATCCTGTACATCCATCCAATTTAATAGGTCACAGTCTTTACTACCGACGTATGTTGCATCAGGTAAGATCTTTTGTAAGTGCTTGCCTACCATTCCCGAACCTCCTGTAACTAATATTCTATTCATATAAATCCCCATAATAGGTCATTAAATACTCATCCAAAATGATTTTATTCCTATGTTTCTTAACTGAAAGAATGTCTCTAAAATGCTTTATGTCGTTCATAGGCTGATGCATTGGACTTTCATTTAAGCCAAATTGTTTATTTTTTAATTGATCATACCACGTGTCGAAATAGCAAGGTCCTTCATTTGCCCAACCTCCCATATTATAGAAAGTTATTCCAGTCACAAAAAGATGTTTTATATCGTAGTTCAACAAAGCTAATATGCCTATGAATCCAGTGTTGGGTAGTGAACCTAGGTAATCATATAAATAGCCAGGCTTTCCTTTGTTCCAATGCTCATCAGATTTTATGTGATGGTCAGGGATATTGTGTATAGGGACTCCTAAGTCTGCAAACCAGGCTTCTTGCTGGGGAGTTTCTGCAGATCTTACCATTGGTTGAAGAAAGTATTTTCTATTTTTTAGCCATTCAATATCCTGAGATAGATGTTTTCTATCTTGAACATTATAACTATGAACCAATATATCCGACCTACTTCCATAGTCAATTTCTAAACCTGTTTGGCCCATAAAACCTACCGGAGGATCTCCGACTCTCATTACTATATCATGAGAATCAATATGAAGTCCCATGCATTTGCCTTGTATATTTGGTGCTGGACCTACATAAGCAACTGACTTACCTTTTACCAAATCATTAAGATTCTCATCTCTTACATAATCTTCACCTAAAGTATTATTTATTAAATCCATATTCTTCCAAATAAGTTTCCAGCTCTTTTATTTCTATATTCATTAAAAACATACTACCAATTCCTTTTGTCATAACACAATTAATAAACTCAGGGGTGTTATTTTTTTTATCTTTTTTTAAAGCCTGGACAAAGCCTTTTAATTCTAGCGGTTGACATTCTATTTTTATAAGTCCAAAAATAAACTTATTTAATTCTTTATATAGGGATTTGCTAATAAGCCCTAATTTCATAGATATAAAATTTGCTATGTCCATGCCAAAGCATACTGAAATTCCATGCGGGTATTTATAATCGGTGATACTCTCAATAGCGTGACCAAAAGTATGCCCATAATTCAATATTAACCTGGTGTGCTTGTCGAACTCATCCTTTTCTACGAAGCCTTTTTTTATTTCCAAGCACCGCTTTATTATTTGGTGATGGTCAGTTAAGTAATGCTTCTTATAGAATTCGAAATCTGAACGCCCCGACACTAAGTAAAAATGTAGCATTTCTCCCAAACCAGAGACCATTTCTATTTCACTAAGAGTATCTAGGAATGAATCGCAAACTATAATTTTATTTGGAGGGTTAAAATTACCTAGCTGATTTTTATAGGATCTGTAATTTATAGATGTTTTGCCACCTATACAGCTATCACCTTGGGCTAATGCTGTTGTTGGTATAAAGTCCCAATCAACGCCACGAAATAAAATTGAAGATATAAATGATACTATGTCCTGAGTCACACCACCTCCTATTGCAATAAGCTTGCTTTTCCTATTAAAAGAGGTTGAAAGGATCTTATCAATGACCACCGGCAAATAGTCATATGACTTTGTTTTTTCGGTGGCTTCTATTTTTATAGTTGATATCCCATTAAGACCCAATGATGGTATAGAAACATTACTATCTATTATTACAACATCACCAATTCTATAGTCTAACAATTTAATATTGAACTCTCGGTGGAATTCCACGCTATATTTTTTTATGGATGAACTTATTATCATGATATTAGAAATCCTCCATCTATGACTACGTCCTGACCGGTAATATATGTATTATATTTACTACATAGGAAAGCTGCAGTATTTGCAATCTCCAAAGGCTCTGCCATTCTTTTCATTGGAACTTTATCTAACATAAGACTAATTTGGTCTGGGGTAAGTATTTCTGATGTTAGATCTGTGTTCGTGAACCCAGGGGAGATTGAATTGATTAGTACGCCATGTTCTGCATATTCTATTGCCATGGTCTTTGTCAACCCAATCAGGGCTGCTTTTGATGTGGTGTAGCTTGCCCGTTTACTTATTGACTTAGTTCCCCAAACAGATGCTATATTTATGATTCTGCCCCATTTGTTAGCAACCATATTGTTGAGTACATGCTTAGATATTAAATATGGTGTCTTTACATTTACATTCATTACACTATCAAAGTCTGTATCATTAATATCAGCAAACGAATCTATTATATTTACACCAGCGTTATTGATTAATATGTCTATATTATTAAACCCGTTTAGGAACTTCTGAATATCATCATTATCGAAGTCGCAGTCTTTACTATTTATAGGAAATACATTTGCACCTAGCCTAGAAAATAATGTTGACATGGCTTTACCTATACCCCGGGTTCCTCCTGTTATTAACACATTCATATCTGTGAAGTCAATTGGTACTATAGGTATCATTTTTAACTATTACTTATCGGATTTCTAGCTAGTGGTTGAGAAGTACCTTTCCTAATAACTTCTTCTGATATTGAAGGGCATTCTGCACCGCAAGCATGGATTAGATCGTAAAAAAGTATTAGAGTAAGAACCTCGACAGTATGGAAATATTTACAATCCAAAATAACATTATTAATCTGTTTGCCGAGAAGCCCTCGATCCTGACCAGCTATCATAGCAGTTTTATAGCCATTTTTTTTAGCCCAATGACAACATGATACTACATTTTTAGAACCCCCTGAACAAGATAGTCCTATAATCATAGCATCATCTTTCATCTTGCCTGTTTTTTTCTGAAGCTCCAACCATCCTACGAATAGGTTATTCCAACCGTAGTCATTAGCCAGACTAGTAATCAAGCATTGGCTATCTAATGAACTTATTGCCTTTTTAATACCAGCTTTAGCAAATAACCTAGCACAGTCATCGGCTGCGTGGTTACCAACGGCCCATAATCCTCCGTTTGCAACAATATAAATGTCACTACTTGAACCAAAGTCTTTTTCTAATTTTTGCCATTCTTTCGATTCTAGTGCTTTGTCGAATTTATCTTCGATGTTTTCAAAGTCAATATGTCTCATTATTAAATTCCTTTATGTTATTAATTGTTATACAATATATGGTATAAATGTTTAAATAAAAAATATTTTACAAGCTATTTTCTATTATTATTTTAGCATCACTAAATTCTTTCATAGTAGTAGCTAAATTAGGTCGCATTCTAATCGAACGTTCTCCAGTTGGGTTGACCATCATACCATTAGAATGGAGCTTTTTAACCATTATATCCCTTGACTTGCTATCCTTCATATCCAAGCAGAATAAGAATCCAGTAGCCTTTATGTTGTCAAATACGCCAAAGGATTTCAAAGCATTAGCAAAAAAAGAAGATCTTTCTGGCATGGTTTCAAGAAGCTTTAATTCTTTTATTGCTTTAATAATATATTGACATCTTACCATATCTACCAAATCGCCATCGAAAGTAACTGAAAGTCTTTTTGGTACTTCGAAAACTTTTGAGTGAGAGGCATTAACCATTATACCAGATACTTGGGATTTTTTACCAAAAACAGTGATATCAGGCTTGACGCCTATACGTTCGCTATACCATATATTGCCCGAAGAACCAAACCCGGTTTGAATCTCGTCAAATATTAAAGGGATATTATATTTTGTGCAAACATCTCTTAATTCTTTGAGTTGGTCTATTGGCAAATAATGGTCTCCATAAGTGGCTTGAATAGGTTCTATAATAATACCCTTAAGATTAGAAGTTTGAGAATTTTTTATGTGTTTAATAGCTTCGGGTATATTTTTTACAGAAGGCCATACGTCTAACCCTGGTAAGTTCCCAAGTCTGATATCTACACCCGGGAATCTGGATGTTATAATGTTGCCTATAGAATTAATGCCATGGAAGCTATTTTTTATAGATAGCACATATCCATTATGAGAAGGGCCTTTATACCACATTGCTGTTTTAATTGCAGCTTCGACCGCTAGTGCACCTGTACACACAAAGTGATAATTATCTCCTTTTGTGAAAAGCTTAAACTCATTATAAAATTGGTCAAACTCATCACTTAGAATTTCGCAATTTACTAACTTTAGTTTGGCTATTTTAGATATTTTAGTTTCAAAAGCACTATCAAAAACATTATGATTATATCCCAGAGGCAAACTTGAATACATTCCCATAAAATCTAGATAGTATTTTTTAGTATTTTTATCAAATACATAACAACCATGACTTTTATCAAAATCAATTTTAATATTATATATACTAGTTTTATTCATAGATATGATCTATATCTTCCCTAGAAACTGCTAATCTTATTGATTGCTCATCTCCTATAGCTGTTATCTTATGACGTTTTCCTCTTTCAATAAAAACTAAATCGCCTTTTTTTACAGTTAATGTCCTACCATCTACATACCACTCCCACTGACCTTGAATAATATGCCACCACTCATCCCAATCATTATGGTAATGCAATCTATTTCCCTCACCTGACATTTGTGCGATTAGGGTGGCACAAGTAGATTTGGAATTAACTACTGTATGAGACCATGCTACATCTGAAGGATTGTTTTTAATTATATCAGGTATGCTAGCAACTTCTCTATTATAGTCTAACATTGTATTATTAAGCACGCCATCTTCTAAAAGTACTCTGTCCCTGTCAGCATCATATATATCACCAGGCTTATAATATTGCGGGGCTTTATCTTTTGATTGAATAATTGCTTCTGCTAATTTAAAATCATCTTCTTCATCTATATCAACTGTTGCATAACCAGTCAATTCAAAAAATTTAATGTTTCCATCCCCACCATGATACCCAGCTCCATACTTTTTCATATTAGATTTATAATTGGGATACTTCCAAGCCATTAGTGAACATGCATAAGCATATACTGGCTCTAGTAATTGGCTTGGTGGGGTGAGCTCTTTCTGATTAAAGTTTATAGGCTTGTTGTCGTAGATAGATTCTATCTTTATCTTTGAAGTCGATATTAATGTATCACATGACAGTGCTTCGTTGACAAAGGCTTTTATTTGGCTAGGGGTTATAAATGGGGACGTAGCCAATAATTGTATTAGCACATCACCATTGACATTGGACATAAAATCTAAAGCAAACTGGTCATTAGTTGCTTCGTCTGAGGATAGTTCATCAGGTCTTTTATAAAACTTGACCCCATATTGCTCTGCTATTTTTTTAAAGGTTTCAGATTCAGAATTTATATATATTTCATCAAAAACATTTGACTCTTTAGCTGCTTTAATAATATAAGCAACCAAGGGTTTATTGCCTAACAATCTTAAATTTTTATTCTTAACTCTTTTACTCCCCATTCTAACAGGGATCATTGCTATTTTTTTCATTTTACTAATTCTTTTAATATATTTTTATAGATCCAATCTTCAGTTATTTCATACTCAAGAGCAAGCTTATAATTCTGCTCTATTCCGTTTGACATCTTTTTGTACAAATCACTACTTAGACTTTTTAATAATACATCAAAGTCTTCTATAGTTTCAAATTTAATAATTCCAGTATTTGAAAAGAATTGTCCTATATTATCACAACCCCAATAAATAGGGATGGTTCCTAGCAGTAGAGGATCTACTATTTTTTCGGTAAAGTAATTTTCATTCGATACATTTTCTATAGCTATAGTAAACATATAGTCACTAAGGGCTTCTTCTTTATGCCCAATAGGGTTTGGAGAGCCATTTCCAAATAGATCAATAACATCGGAATACTTATTTGCTATCTGATGTCTTAATCTATGGCCTTCAAATTGGTTCTTATTTGAATATATTATCGAAGCAAGCTTGGTTTTTTTCTTGATACCAAAGTTCTCTTGCTTGATCCAACCACCTCCGAAAGGAACGAACTTAGCTTTATTAGGATATTTCCTAAGCAGCTCTATGTCGTTTGTTAATATCAAATCCAACATATCTACATAAGAATTGACATTATGGTATGCAGATGGAGAAACATTAACGTTTTCTAAAAACCAACCTATTTTATATTTGCTACGAACAGAACTAATAGACCTTGGATTAAGATGGACATCGGTAAATATTGTTATGCCATCATATTCTAATCTGTCCCTGACCCAAGTGATATTTTTGGGCTTCTTTTCGTGGATCATAGAATAGACTCCAGATGGAGTTGCTAAATGCCGAAAAGACTCGTCGATTAAATTTATTTCCATCATATTAAATTCCAGGTTTTAGGCCTTAAGTCCATAAGGTTGTGGTTCAATGCAGGGCCGAACCATGTTTTTGGGGCTATTACTTTCTTATGTGGATTATTATTAAGCCAAGCTCCCCACCAGCTGAAACTGCTATTTGCTATTATATTATCCTTACACATTGACATTATATATAGATCAATATAATCCTTTTCTTGAATAAATGTAAAGCTAGGCCCCTTGAAGTTTTCTCTACACCACTGGATGTCATCTGAAAATATCAAAAACTTAGGGTTATATAGTTTTTTCATTGCAGATCGATAGTAGCCAATATCCAATACAGGATGGTTTTCAGATAGACTTAAATAGTCTCCACGTCTGACATGTATTGAACATGTATCCCCATCTAAAAGGTTTCCATATTTACTATTAATATATGCTTCTATTTTTTTTGTAGGTCCAAATAGATCAAGGATGCTAGACCTATGCATAGCAAAGTATTTTTCACTTTGAAAATATCCGTTAATGACAAGATCATCACCCATAGGTATTTTTGAATAGTGAAAATAGGGCTCTTTATAATATAAAGATCCTCGTCTTGTGCAATCCACGGTTAGTTTTGAAAATATATTATCCGAATAAGTTCCTATATGGTTTTGGGCCTGGAAGGCATCCTCAAAACAAAATACAGGCTCAGTATCATTTTCAACAGAGTGTGCATAAGTTGCAGCGACTTGAAACATATAGTTACCTAGGCCGCCTTGTAATATTCCCCTAGTCATCTACTTCCTCATTAAGCTAGTATAACTCATATGTCTGCCTTGAATGTCACTATATCCATCTTCCTGGTATATTAACCATGGATTGAATGCATAAGCTTTTAATTTTTTAGCAGCTTGTAAGTCTGCATACACAACATCGATTTGTTTTGTCATATTTTTTGATTCATTTATTAGTTTTTCTAATGCAGAACCTCGTATAATTATTGCTGATGTCGTGAAGGCATGATTACACTGAACTATGTGCTCATTTATTCTCGTATAAGGCATATTATGATTGGCACCAAGATAGATCATCTCCCAATCGTCTGGTATATGCTCCAATCCATTATAGAATCTTTCTAGAGCATTGTTTTCAAATACAACATCATCTTCTAGTACCAAAATGGATCCATAACCATTCTTTTTTGCATCTTCTAGGATTTTATAGTGACTCATATAACATCCAACTTCTCCAGGATTTAGATTTTGAGTAGGTGTTTGAGTTTTTCCATCTATTGCTTCAAACCTTTCATATACTATACCTAAGTCTCCTAATCTTTTTTTGGTTCTTTGAAGTCTGTCTTCACGGGTGGCTAGGTTGATTAGATAGGTCTTATCAAACAGAGCATTAAACTTATCAGCATTTGCGGGTGGTTGTGGAATTAGCTTTTCTATAAACTTAGGTTTTGAAGCCCTCATAAAGTCAATTAGCTCCTTACCTTTAAATTTTGAAAACCATTCTTCTGATGTGCATCCATTTTTATTATTAGTTTTTACTCTACAGCCTAGCATTTTTGCTTCAACAATAAATCTATTAAATGATTCTAAGAATGTAGGTAAGAATAGAACTTCAGAAAACTCAGCCATTTTGCTCATAAGCTCGGGCCATGGTAAAGGGCCTACTACTTCATAATCAATGCCATTCTCTTTGCAAAAATTAACTGTTGCTGGTGTGTTCTTTATCTTATTTGGAGAACCTAAAACCATTGTTTTATTATTTTTAGGTTTGGATGAATTTTTTTCTAAAATATCAAGTTCTTTATCAGACCATATACTAGTAGACAAATTTACAATATTTGTTAATCCTAAATTTTTAGTTACTACTTCTGCATGGGCCTTTGCCTGGCAGAACACTTTGACTGCTCCATAATAGAATGGCTGATTTACCACCATATGAGGTGGCACTATATAATTCTTATGGAGAGCTACATTTCTACTTAATAAATACTTGTGGTCATGTTCAATTATAGAATATCGACAGTTTTTTACTATATACCTCATTATAGGAATTGGCAAAGTTGCGAAGTTACTTATAAGCAAATCACTATTGAGGTGTTCTTCCGTTACATGTTGACACCTGACTTTTAACACATTATAGCCATTCCTTAGTAAGCCTTGTATTATTTCTTCATCTACTAACTCTGCGCCACCAAAGCAATCTTCAAGGAAATAGTCTGTTATAAATGTTATTTTTTTGTTCATTTAGTTTCCTAGATTATATTCTACGAGCATTATACCGGACATTTTTTTTATGTCCATGGTCCTATAACTAGTATTATACTCTTTATTCATTCCCTGCTTTAGAAATCCTTCGTAAATTGTACGGGGATTTCTATCAATATCCAAAGCCAGGATATTATTTTTAAATCGAGGGTCTGTTAATTCTGTAGTTCCTAACCTTTTTGCTAGTTTTCGAAAGGTTCTTGAATTGAATTCATTTAGGGATAGTGCATGTAGATGGCCTTTATAATTTGGATTCAATACAAGAAGGATATACTCTCCGGGAGACATATCTTGATTGGCGTATCGACATTTAATAATCATTCCAGCATCAATGTCGTATTTTAGAATAGGACTCTTAGATCTTACCCTGGAGTTATGCTCATTAAGAAAGTTCGCCAAGGCTATATCCTTTTATATTTTTAATAGCAGATAAATATGAGTCATAATAGTTAGCATTATCCATGTCTATTTTGGATTCATAATTAACATCTTGGGAATATTGCTTTTCTTCGGATCGGGTTAACTTGACTATAGGTGCGTAACACCACTTATAATTATTTTTATCCCCCGTAGGAAATACAATGCCTTCTGTTGTTTGAATAGATGATGGGTACCAATATGATTCGCCGTCATCGAACCTAAGGTCTTTCATAAGTTTAGGCATTTTAGATTCAAAAGCATCTAGATCAAAATCTGGATTGCTCTTATAGTTTAATGGATATTCATTCGTAAAAAACCCTGAGCTCAAATCCATTTTCGTCTCCATATCCTTATCATTGTATTCAGTTAATACTTGGTTCTTTCCTGTGATGGGACTTTTGGTCCAAATATCTTTAGTTGCTTTTTTATTATTCATATGTTTGAAGTTCCTCTAATTTTGGTAGTTCAATTTCAAAGCTAGGAACGTGAGTTTCTATTTGCTTTGTAAATAATTCAGTCATATTATCTAATGTAAAATTATCTTTTATGTATTGTTTTTGTTTTCTAGACTTAACTAGGTGCTTTTTGTAATTAGATTCAACATCCTTTATAACACCCATAGCATACCCATAGTCAACATAATACCAGTTAGAACCTTCGACGATAACATTTTCCCACTGAGCTGACTTATGAACTGGTTGTAATTGACCTTGGAGTAATAGACCATTCTCTGAAAGAAAGTCTAAATGACCAGACCAATTTGAAGCCATAATAGGTTTTCCTGTTATTCCGAATTCTAATAGAGGTCGCCCAAATCCTTCGCCATGAGTAAAACTTATCATTGACTTAATTTTGGGGTGGTGGTAAAGACCATTCATTTCTTCGGGAGTTAAATCGCCATGTAATAAATACACATTCGGGACCTGTCCTGAAGTTTCAATTGAATCTCTTATTTGGCGTATTCTATCTAGCATTGCCTCTCGATCTGTTAAGCTATAGCTAGTTTTAGATGTTTTAACCACCAAAGCAGGCTGGTTCTTTGCAGATTTATTCTTAAACGTTTCTAGAAAAGTCCTGATAGTTCCTCCAAGATCTTTTCTATCGTGAGTAAAGTCCCCCTTGAGCCAGTGTCCAACTACTAAGTAACAATTTTTTTCAGGTATTGTACTTAGGGATGAATATAGATTTTCACAGTCTTTTATTTTCTTATTGAATAATGACATATCTAGACCTTCAAATAGAACTTCAATATTTGTGGTTAATTTAAGCTTTTGAGTTGGTTGATTGGTTTTGGGATCCTTCCCTTGATATTCAGAATTCTCGAATCCTTTCTTAGAATGTTCAGATGGTACAATAACTAGATCCATTCTATTAGCACCTTCTAACCATTCTGGGGAAACCCTATCTGATTCCATCCCCGCTGTAATACCTATATTATATTCACCGATTGGGTGAAATTCATTCGGGACAGTTATCTGAATCCATACCTGAGGTTTCATAGTTAGATTAGTTATGACCATTTTGGAAAATTCTTTCGGCATTGCATCTCTAGGACAAATTCCCCACCTCTGGTCAAGTATTTGGATTTCAAACTTATCCATTTTAATTAGACTATGTATTAAATCCCGTGTGTGGTCCCCATATCCAGATCTACTAGAAGCAGGACAGCTTATTATTAAAGTTGGTTTCATTATACTAATACTCCTGATGGGGATTTAAGAGGGGGTACCGATGCGTCTATAAGCACGAAGTTTTCACGGGACTCCCAGGTTTCTAAACATGTGTTAATTGAATTTATCATAGCTTCTGCCATTCCTTTAGCTGTAAATTTATTATTAATGGCCCAGGTTCTTCCTGCTAAGCCTTTTTCATTTCTAATTTCACTTCCCATGTCATACCAATATTTTAAGCCTCTGGTTATTTGATCTATTGATATTCTTGAATCATAAATATATGGGGTTGCTGGCGATCCCTGTAGAGTTACTTGGGGCCATAAAGGATATACCCATTCTCCATGTTCCCTAGATATCTTTCCGGTGCTATTACTAGGGATTTCTTCTGTAAAATCTTCAGTGCCTATCGGACGACCATTGACTGTGAATCCCATTTGATCTTGTAAGCCACCTATGACTGATGCAATTGTTGGGATTCCGCTCATCATAGCCTCCATATGAGTCAATCCAAAGCCTTCTGCCGAAGAAGGATTGCACATAACATCAGCTATATTATATAAATAATTTAGTTGATGAGATTCTAGTTTGCCATTGCTAAAGATGATATTTGAGTCTCCCGCTAGCTTTTCAGCTACAGCTTTTAGGTCCGTTCCGGCTTGGTCTACTACATCAGTATGGAGAACTAATGCCGTTTTAGATCTAGATTCTTCAGGAATGGTCTTTACAAAATTATCGAATGCTAAGATTAAATCTGCTGGATGCTTCCGAAGAATATTCCTGGAATTGAAAAGGGCAATGTATTCATACTCCCGGTCTCCAAACATCTTATGCTTAAAGTCTACTAACCCTGGGTCAGTTTCATCTAAAGGCTTAAACATATTTTCATCTATACCATGTTGGACGTATGTTAGGTCCTTACCTTCTATTCTAGGCTTTCTTTGGCACACATGTTTATTAATATTATATGTCTGCTTGGATATTGCCATTAGTAAATCACAAGATTCATATGCATTTTCATTCCAATGTGGAAACGGTAGATCATCCCATATATTATAGTACATAATAGGGATATGTTGTCTTATCTCGTGCTCCATTTCATATAGCCATCCCCAGAATCTAGGATCTGTAAAATGTAATATAGCATCTGGTTTTTCTAATGCTATTACTGATCTTAATATGTCGGGATCTCCATATCCATCTACTGCATAAAGTATAACAGATGCATCTTTAACACCTGATTCTTCAGCAAATAATTGAGATATATCTAGTTTTTTTTGGGCTTCTGGATGTTTGACTGCTCCACCCATTTGTACCCAATCAAAGTCTTTTAGACTATTCATGACAAACGACTTAGACATCGTGCCGATACCGGATGGTATTCTTACATCATCCGATAATAATAATATTTTCTTTTTCATTAAAACCTTTTATTTTCATTAATCATTTTTCTAAATTTAGTATCTTGGATGTATTTTTCCAATACGATATTTACTAAACTTTGGAAGGTTATATTGTCCTCAATGGACATTATCTTAAACCTTTTATGATTATTCTTGTTAACATTGACCGAGGTCAGTTTTGCATTTTTCATAACTTATTCTCCTAACTCATATATAAGTATATATTAGGAAAGATTATTCATGACACAATAACTATTTTTTTATTTAATTTATGGGCTTCCTTTATGGTGTGTAGAGTCCCGGATGATTTTTCACCTTCAGGTATAAAGGCAATAATGTAGTCCGAAGACTTTGCTAACAACTTATTCCTATGAAAAAAATTTTTTGGACTATA
>TARA_R110002012_G_scaffold62915_7_pt1 | contig 16555 bp, 20 predicted proteins | sample TARA_R110002012 | Tara Oceans TARA_R110002012 (sample SAMEA4396515) | marine metagenome | biome: Westerlies Biome; feature: [DCM] deep chlorophyll maximum layer (ENVO:01000326); material: water (ENVO:00002006), including particulate matter (ENVO:01000060) such as... | depth 40 m
AGATTATACGCCCGAAGTTTTACCAGAAAAAAAGAAAGATGAGAAAGTCAAAAAGCCAACTGGTAAAGAGATTGTAAACGAACCTTTAGTCAAAGAGGTTATCGATACCTTTGACGTAGACACGATAACCCAAGGGGCTAACGTCTATAACGACAGTGGAAGCCTATTGAAAGGCTTTGATGAAACAGATTGTCTATTAGTTTTTGGTGAACAGACTCCCATTAAAGATAAGATCGTTTATCTCAGTGAGAATATAGATTCAATTCTTAAAGATAGTCTTACGTCTAAACAATTAATCAATAAATTTTTGCAGTCCAACAGTTCATTGTTTAACGACATGGCAAAATATAAAAACATTAATATAAAAGAATCTAAAATGTGGGCGAAGATTGCTCATCACACCTCAACTTTGAAAGGTTAAAACTATGGCTATAGGAAATCTATTCGACAATCGAAATACAAACCCCCCTGCTTGGAGACAATGGAGCGGTGATATTAATTTCCGCAAAGAGGACATCGACTATCTTGTCAAAACCTTTAACGAAACAGGCGAAGTCAAGATGACAATGAATGGAGAATCCAAACAGGGAAAGAAGGGCATGTACATTAACATCAAGCTAAAAGAATTTTGGACTGGTGATAAGCCAGAGAAGAAAGCCCCACCCAAAGAGGAAGCAGTGAAGGAAAATAACAATGACACCTTCAGCATTGATGACCTTGATTTCTAATTTTAAATCCAAGCGTCTGCGAGATAAGAAATATCTAGCACACGTTAGACAGCTTGGGTGTTTAGTTTGCAGAACACCTTGGTGTGGTGACGCTCATCACATCACTTACGCAGAACCGAATGCTTTAAGCTTAAAGGTTGGAGACAACTGGGTAGTACCTTTGTGCAGGAATTGTCACTTTGATCTGCACATGAAGGGGGATGAAAGAAAGTTTTGGGATATCGTTGATCGTGATCCCATAGAATGGGCGACAAGAGAATGGAAGGAGTGGAAGAATGGAGATACGTGATGCAACTTTTACATTTGAGGCACAGCTACACAGTGTCCTTAATAATATGAAGGCACAGACAGGAGTGATAATAAAATTATTAATCCATCCTGATGATGTTCCTGTGGGGCTGTTGTCCCACACAACAGCAACTCGCTTTGGTGTGGCGATGGTTGAACTGGATGACCATGAAGAACCAGTCGCACCTAAGGAAGCGAACCTTGTAGCCAGTGCAAGTATTCTGTGTAGAGAGGGAGCGTTCCAGAGATATCTAGGAGTAAATGCAGATAATGTTCAGAAAGGAGAGGGGAGAACACGAGAGAGGCTCCGTGAGAAGATAGGTGTTTCTTCTCTATCTGAACTAAAAGAAAACAAAAAAGCACAAAGATTATTTCGTGAACTTAAATCAGACTATGAAAAGGAACCAGAGCTATGAATAACGGAAGCTATATGGACAGACCAGCTAAACTTGAGGGTGAGCATAAGAAGTATTCTTTATTAATTCCGAATGGAGTTATTGAAGGGATGAAGATTATTGCACGGCAGAACAATTGCACCGCCGCAACTCTGTTTAGAAAGGTTGTTGAGGACTATGTAATGAACCATGAACTGTTTAGAGATGATCATAATGGCTGAATTATACACCTTGTATAGGAGAGATGCTGAGGAAACTAGTATCGAATCCGCAGAGAAGCTAGACACAACCAAGCTAGAGACGATTGTGTTAAACGCTATAGCTTCTTTCCATAATGGATGTATCAGTGATGAGGTTCGTGCGTACTGTGAAAATCATCACAACATCGTGGCGTATTCATCTGTGACTGCAAGATATAAATCTTTGAAAGAAAAAGAACTGATTGAATATCTTAAAGATGCAGAAGGAAATCATGTCAAACGTGCTGGCAACAGTGGTCGTAACCAAAAGGTTATGGTTCTTAAAAAGAAACAAATGGAGCTACCATGGAATACATCAGCATTGGACTTGGCTTAATACGATTGCTTATGGAGATCAATTCTCCAGAAGCTACACCTATTATTATAGATGAATGGGTGCATGGAAGGGCAGATTATTCTATCCATGAAAACATTTCAGAAGCTGAAGCGTGTAAGAAAGCAGAAGCACGAGCTAAATTAAATGCAATTCAATCCTTTAATGGGGAGTACATTGCATCTGATAGCTTCATGTCTTGTAAAGAAACAGGGGAGAATGTTGAATGTCCAATGCACACATTCACTTGGTCAATGCTTGACGGACTTATTAGTGGTATTAGAAATAAAACTGTTCGATCTACTACCAATCTTAAGGAACAAAAGGTATGCCGTGTAGTACTTGAGGCTCGTATTACATCAAGGTCTGAACCAAACGATCCAAACTTTGATATCCAAGTAGAGCTTTCAAATCCTGTTCTAAAGAATGGGGAGCGATTAACTATTGCCTTAGAACCAACAGACAATATGCACGTTAATATACTTGTGGAAGATCATAGTCGCACGTTGACTCGTATCTTCCCTAACAGATTTGATCGGGACAACAAGATAGATACTAACGTCTCGATCCCTATGAGTGGAGAATATGAGTTAGCAGCAGAGTTTCCTTCCCAGTTAAAAGGGAATGATGCTCAAGAAGTAGTGCATGTGATAGCTACTAATTCACAGCTTACTCTCTTAGATGCATACTCATTAGAAGACTTCAATCTAAAGCTTGCTGAAATTCCTAACAACAAGAAACGATATGTTAGGAAAGCCTATAGAATTGTTAGGTAAAATAAATTTTAAATAGAGGGGAAACAAATGAATATTATAATTGCCATGGTGGTAGCACAGTTTTTGTTAGCCATATTATCTGGATGCAACACAGCGACTATTGGAAGTCCCGAAGCTTTCCTTGAAAGACAAGAGAAGAAAAGAGAAGCTCAAAAGGAAATGGTAAAGGACACAATAGATAAACTGCCTAGTTGGTTTATCGAAGTTCCGAAAGAGAAGAATGCTATTCATTCTGTAGGAAGCGGAACATCTCCTGACCTACAACTTGCAATCGACAAAAGTATTCTTCATGCCAAAAGAACTTTAGCTGATCGCATAGAAGGAAGACTTAGTTCACAAGTAAAAGAATATATAACAGAGACAGGGAAGGGCACTGCTCCCCCTGCACTCAAAGACACGGAGCGTGTTACCAAAAACATTATGAGGGAAGTTAATGTAGCAGGGTATAGCGTAAAAGAAATGGAGATCAAACCTCATCAGACTTTCTTTCGAGTCTATGTATTGTTGATGTATCCGATGGGAGATTCTAATGAAATCCTTACTTTGCAAAGGCAGAGAAGAGCATTCTCTTCTAAGAAAAATTCTGCCGAAGAAGGATACAAAGAGTTAGATAAAGAACGTGATAAAGGAAATTCATTATGAGTAAAACAAAAACAACGCACATACTTTATCGTATGTGGAATGCTAAAGAGGAACTCATATACATTGGTATTTCTAGATCGGCAATTGTTCGATTAAGTCAGCATCAACAAACAAAAGAATGGGCTACGGAAATCCATAACATAACTTTGGAGTATTTTTATAGTAGAGAATTATGTAAACTTGCAGAAACTAAAGCAATCAAATCAGAAAAACCAAAGTATAACATAGTTCATAATCAGAATTGGGATTATATTCCGCAACGAATAATAGAGATGCCAATGCCTTCTATTGAGTCTCTCAATGAAGAGCGTAAAGAATTGTCATCTGCAATGGCAAAGGCTAGTACTAAAACCCTTTCCCCTTGGTATCTTGATTACCTTTACAGTGAGCAGATTCGTTTAGACAAACTTGAACAGCATCTTATTCGGTTTAAAAAATGATCACAATTAAAACTGGCGACTGCCGTGATGTATTAAAGGAGATACCTGACCAAACCTTTAACTGTGTAGTTACCTCTCCCCCTTACTGGGGACTGCGTGACTACAACACAGGGACATGGGAAGGCGGTGATCCTAATTGCCCTCACAAACGCCTATCTAAAATCAGCAAGGATACATCGACAGGACATCTGGCTATGCATGATCAGGGAGATGTGGTGGGAGATGCTATATATAAAAAGAAATGCCCACTGTGTGGGGCAGTAAGAAAAGATAAACAAGTAGGACTAGAAGAAAGCCCACACGATTATGTAAAAAATATGGTTAACATTTTTAAAGAGATCAAGCGTGTGCTCCGTGACGATGGAACTGTATGGTTAAACTTGGGGGATACTTACTCATCATATAAGGACAGCAAGTCTGTATCACAGACAGTAGCTAAAGGAACCTTGTCCGAAGAAGCACACATTATGGAAACAAACCATAGCCGTAACATGCATCTGTTAAAGAGAGCAGGGTTTAAGAATAAAGAACTTATTGGAATACCTTGGCGTGTTGCGTTTGCTCTGCAAGAAGATGGTTGGTATTTAAGACAGGATATTATTTGGAGTAAACCTAACCCAATGCCTGAGAGTGTGAAGGATAGATGCACCAAGTCACATGAGTATATTTTTTTATTAACAAAACAATCTCATTATTATTTTAATCCGCTTACAGAAACCAACGGCACAGAAATTAAAAACAAAAGAAGTGTTTGGAATATAACGCCTGCTTCATTGAAAGAAGCACACTTTGCTGTGTTCCCTACATCTTTAGTAGAGCCATGTATCTTAGCTGGATGCCCCCAAGATGGGAATGTATTAGACCCATTTGGTGGGGCAGGAACTACTGCATTGGTAGCAGATAGATTGAAAAGAAATGCAACAATAATTGAACTCAATCCTAAGTATGTTAAGATTGCAGAGAAAAGAATAAGCAATGATGCACCATTATTTACTAAACTAAATGTATCATAAGGGGGAGATATGCGTGAAGAGATATATGAATACTTAAATAAGCTTAGTGAAAATGAAGATGTAGATATGTACTCCGCACCACACAGAGTTGCCAAGCAATTCTATATTAATAGAACACTAGCTGGAGCTATAGTTTCTTTATGGGCTGAAACTAAAAGAGAAAAAAACAAATGAAAAATTTCCCTGGGCTAATGATTCAATGTCCTACTTGTCTAGGAGAAGGTCGTATCATAGTAGAAGATGTAATACTAACTGAACAAAACTATGATCGTTTTCCTGAGCCTGTATACTGTGATGTTGAAATAGAATGTGAGGATTGCTACGGATCAGGAGAAGTTATTACTGATCAGGAATACATTCATTAACAGCCTTTACAATTAGTAGAAATAAACCACCATATCCCACCAATTAAAATAATAATAATCCCCATTTGCCACGTAGCTGTAAACACTTTGTCCCAGAAAATTTTATCTTCTCTTTTCTTTTTGGCAATGTAAGCTCTGGCTTTTTCTTGCTGTTCTTTCTTAGCCTTTACTCTTTCGGCTCTGACTTGGAGTATTTGTTCCCAAGTTCCCTCACCAAATTTATTATTTATCTGTATGGATAAGTTGAGAATAGCACGATCAATCTTTTTTTGTTCCAGAACTTCCGATACAATGGCACTGATAGATGTGTCGGAGTCATCCCCACCTGTCTTACTAGCTATAGCCATCTGCATTTTACTTAATGGCTTTTTATTCTTAGCATCTTCTACATGCTGAAGTGCTTTATCCCTATGATGAAATAAATTATCGAGATGACCGCCAATAGATTGAACATCTTCAGCCGTTTCAAGAGCACTCTTACAAATCTCTATACTCTTCTTGGCTATAGCAAAACCAGCGGCTATAGTTACGGGGTCCATTTTCTTCCCCACATCTTATGCCAAAGGAATGAAGATAGGTTGCCTTCCTTGCGATAAATCCAAAACATAAAAGAGGAATGCCAGAACCAATGATTGTATCTACATTTTCCCATTACTTAAGCCTCTCTGCTTATCTTTTAACTTCTCTACATCTTGTCTCAAAGCCTGCACATCTTCTTGCAACCGTTTAATATTAACGCCGTTGCTCATACCTTGCTCAAGTCTAGACTGTATTTTCTCTACTTGTTTACCAAGATGTTCAATTAACATGAACTGTTCCCCATCAGCAGGGGGCTGACCAAGCTCTCCCCGGGGCCATTTGATTCGGAACTCGTTGTTTTTTTCTATGTCTGCTTTTAATTCGTTTATACCTGTGTCTAAATCTTTTTGAACTAACTGCTCAAAAGTTTCTAATCTATTAAGTCTTTCTACCACCCCGAAATAACTCCATACACCCACACCTACAGCTAACACAATAGAAATAAGGTTGCGAACAGGCATAGAGATAGCGGTGCTATCACTCATAGCTATAGGTTTTTCAGCCATCAATCATTTCCAAGATGCTCAACAGGTAACCATTTCTTTCCTATTGTGCCACCGTCATATTCTCTCAGAACAAGTCTGCCCTGCTTGCATTCCCATCGCACCCCTTCACCACCTTGGGATCGCATGATCTTGCGTTTAACTTTCAGACACTCACTCATCCCACCTCTTGGGGTATACTCCTTGAGTTGTCCACTGAGAAACATATGAAGTATCCATCCTGAGAATACTTTTTCTTCAGCTAGAGAAGAGTTAATTTTGCCAAAAGATATGGTACAACAAAAGACCAATAATAATAATCTTGCCATAATCTATATTCCATATTGAATTGTTTCCACCAAAGGTGTCTTCCCACCATTTTAAAATTGTATCCATTATCTACCTACCTTTTTCATTGCGTCTTTATGCGCTTGCGTAAAAGTTTTTCCTGCCTTCATATCCTTACGCATCACTGCCATATGTTTAGGAGTATGGTGCTTGCTATGTTTTTTAAGTGTATCTAATTGACGTGGTGTTAATTTTTTTGCCTTAAGCATTTCTAAACCTTTTTGTTTTATTAGCTATTTTCTTTGGTTGTTTAACATATTGCTTCCCTTCTTTTGTGCCTTTTCTTTTTGCCTTAGTAGTGGAAGCATACTCTTTAGATGACAAAGATTTTATAGCTTTCTCTGGAAGATATCTTTCTCCTGTCTTACTGGAAGGCTTGCCAGATTTAGTTGTCCATTTTTGTTTAGTCCACTTAGACAATTTGTTAGCAGGTTTCTTCTTTCCTTTATAAGTTCCACCAGAATCTTTGTAATATTTGGTAGCCAATTGCATAGCCCTAGCACTATGCTTACCGCCCATCTTAGCCTTTGCTCTCGCCTTAGCACTAGCCCACTTAGCAGGGTCACGTTTTTTTGCTACACTCATTAACGATTTTCCTTACCACTTTTTACAACTCCAATACCTAGCACTCAATTTACTTGGAGGACTAGTGTCACACTTATGTCTAGCTCTAAAAGATTTTCTGCGTTTCGGCTGATCTTTCTTGATGCTCATGTTAGGATCACCAAACCTAATTAATTTTACTTGATTGTTTTGTTTTGCTAACACAGCAAACTTTTTATTTTTCTTTGGAGTTCTTTTTGGTTTGTTATAACCGCTAAACTTTTCACCTCTATACTCTATCATTTGTTTTTCCCATTAGATTTCATAGCAGAGAACCCCATATATGCGCCTACGATACCAGCCATAGCCACGTAGAAGAGGCTAGAAATATTGCCCAATAACTGAACACGGTCGTTAGGAACAAAAGGAAGAAAGACAAACACAGTAAAAATAAGCATGGATACAAGAGCAACCCAAGCCATATGCTTCTGAGCATGGGCTTTTTCTTCAACTGTTTCTTGTTCATGGATGGATCGTACTGCGGAAAGCTCCGCATCACTGACCACACCGTCTCCGTCCACATCATATTGATCATACTCACTTTTGTTCTGGAATTTCTTCTGCTCTTTCACCATCACAACAATCCATTACTGGCCTACGACATGCATTACATTCATAGTGCGATTTAATAAATATCATGTGTCCATGTTGACCGCACCATGGACATACGAACTCTTCAGCTTCCACAAAGAAACAGAGCTTTCTCTGCCGCCCTCCTCCTTACTAAGCCTGACAGTATCTTACCACCAGCCCTTCTCCATTTAGGAAACTCATCTGCTACCATTTCTCTTGGAGCATTCCTATTCAACAAGGAACGAAGTGTGCTGCTTTGCAGCCTGCCGCTCCCTAAGTTATATACGAATGATACAAGACTGCTAAACTCATTACTATTTATTTTAACTTTGATGAGTCTTTCAACTGACCTCTCGCTATTCGAGACCTCTCGTAGAAGTAACTCTTCGGCCTCTGCTTCATCAATTGGGGGGTGAGATAAGGTGACACGACTGCCGTCAAAGGACCAAGTACTACCGTAGCCAATGGTGGGAACCAACGCCGAACAAACGTATGCTTCAGATCGAAAGCCTTCAAATATCTTTATTAACTGTAAACCTCTTTCATTTATTTTCATTTCTTTCCACGAGCAATTGCTCTTCCACCAAACCAAAATGAAATAACTGCTGCAAACAATGCTTTTGTTTCTTCATCCCAAACGGCATTGAGAGCCTCAAGACCACTGATCCCTGAGGCTGTGAGTGCAAGGTAAGCTGAGATTTCGACAAAGCAAAAGAGCAAGAAGAAAGCATAGGTGATAACAGGACGGACACTACCACGCAACCCATCAACCCACTTGACTCCAGTCGGTTGCATAGACTTGTGAAGTGATTCAATTTCCCTGATATCTGCCTCAACATTAACAGCCTCCAATTTCTGTGATGCTAATTCTTTTTGTTGACGTATCTGAACTTCCATCACAGCAAGTTCATGTTTTTTATCTGTCTTGTCTTGGAAGTAGTCCATGACTCGTGGGAGAAAACTCGTACCAAATCCCATCAATGATCCTAGTAAACTTAACATACTTACCTCCTATTATTTTTTTATTGGAATGCTTCTTGCTTCATATCGGGAAGCGATTGCACTGCCATTAATTCTTCAATAGTAATATCATCTATGATGGTACGTTTATCTTCTGGAGATAAATTTGAGTTTTGTATTTCTTTTCTTTGTTTTCTTAAATCATTAAGAATAGATGATATAGCTTTTAATTCATCATCCAAAGCAATTAATTTTTGTCTTTTAATAGCGAACTCATCTGACTCATCTAGAGATAACTCACCTTCTTCAAGAGATTTAGAAGTATTTACCGCTTGGGTAACCGACTCTCTTAATTTATAGAACTCTGTTACAAGACCACGAGCATCTTTCCTAGCAAAAAATCTTTTTATGAAAGGATACTCACTAAGATTTTTAGTTGGTCTTTCTCCTAGATCAGCCGATGCTTGTCTCATAACCTGATCAATTACATCTAACGCTACTGTTCCTAAAGTTCCTCCATATCCTTTAATCATATGATCAATTTTTACAGGAGAATAATTTAATTCTTTTCCTAGCTTCGTAGCTAAAGCAGATGTTCTGCTATTAACTCTATATCCTGGTTCTAATTCTTCAAGATATTGACCTTCTATTTTTCTGCCTGTCCAAAAACTGTGATTAGTTATAGCCTCATATGCAGGCAATACTGCCTGTGGGATAGGGTTAAATTCAAAAGTGTTTATCAGCCCACGAATTAATGATTGCGTTACATCACGACCAACATCTTTGCCAAATGAATAAGCCATAACTCTTTCTGGTATTGTCTTAAATAAAAATCCAACCTCAAATGGTATAGGTATCCTGAGGGGTGGTCCGTCATAACCAGGTATGAACTTGGATGGTATGATCCAATAGTTGTCTTTTATTTCTGGGTTCTGGTTGATATATTCTTCGTCATCATGTACCATCGCCCAGTAAGCTGCGCTGCTCATCGCTACTAACAAAGCTCTTGTAATGAATCTCCTTTTGACAATGTCTGATTCGGGACGAGCCGTAAACCCTTTTGTACCTAAAGAGGCTCTATACAAAACATCAAGACCTTGAATACGTGCGTTCAAAAAAGGAATTACAACTGCAAGATTTTGAATAACTGCGGATGATCCTCGTGCAGAAAAGTTAATTACTTCTTGTGCTTCATATATAGCTTGAGCTTCACTTCCTGATTCTTTAAGAACAGCTTCGTAAACAGCAATCCTAGTAGCCGCATCTGATGCCCGTGATGCGGTACCTGTTACATCCCATATTCCTTTAATAGGATTGCGTATAAACCGACCAACAGAAGAAGGGTACTTGTACTTGACAAGCTCCCTGTCAATAAATTCTGTCATCTTGGTGGGGTCACCACCAAAATCAAAACCTGTCATAAGACCAGCCGCTGCTAATGCATCAGAAGAAGTGTTACCCATTAAAGCTTTAGAAAAACCTCCTATCGTTCCAGCCAATGCATTGGTATCCCTACCACTTGTTGCCCAAGCTGAAATAGAATCTCTTAACATATTAGCTACCATAAAATCAGGAGACCTTGTTACCATCTCCCTTAAAAATCTAGCTGGCATTCCCAGTAAATTAACAAATGGATTTATTTGTTGGTTCTCTAAATAATTACTAAGAGAAGAGTAAAGCGCTTTGTCTCCCACATGCAAAGTTATAGGTTTTCCTTTAACTCTAAATGTTATAGAGCCTGCTGGAGTTTTGTTAGTAGACATTTTAGTTCTAACTGTAGTTTCAGGCTCCAACAAAACTAAGTTTCTCATTGTTCTTTGTATACCTACATTCATCATTCCTGTTTGAACAGCAGACAAAGCATTCTCAGTTATGTTATCAAGGAAACTTCCCATTGGCATTCCTTGTGAATTTATTTCTGTTTTAACACCTGTTTCGTTTGTATATTTTTTTGCATAAGCTTCAGCTATCTTTTTTTCTTTTGATGAAAATGTAGTAGGCAAAACATTTTTAACTTCTTCTCCATTGATTGTTTCAGTAGTGACAATAGTCCACACAGTTCCAGTTCCTTTAAGAGGTGGAGGAGGAGAAGATGCTGTTAATCCTGTCAGCATATTAGTTTCACCCAAAGGAGATTCATAGTTCTTATCAAGCTGACGATAAAACGGAATATAATCTGCGGTTTCTTTCCATATCTCAGCCTTTGCTGAGTCTAAAACTCCTGTCTGAACTAGGAAATCTACAAAGTAACTGTTCCAAACTTGATAGTCTTGAAAGATGTTAGAGAAATCATCGTTGAATCTTACTTGTTTCTTGCCAATTAAATTAGAAACTTCAGCTTCAGACAATTGCATTATGGTAGCAATCTCTGAAGTGGTATTACCCATAGCCAAGTACTGAGCTATCTGTTCTTGAGTAAGAAGTTTTTCCCTGCCTTCCCGAATAAGACGAGCAGCCCTTCGAGCAATAGAATAAAGATGAAAATGATTGTATCTATTGCCTTTTCTCAAAGGTTCAATAATAGGTATAAGTCCTACATCTTGACCAGCGATACGGCTTGCTTCGAGTTCACCATTAATATTAGTTTGCATAGCATCTTGCGGTATATTTTTTACAGATGTATACCCGTCTTGGTAAACAGGAACTCCTTTTGACATGGAGTACGCCGTAATAGCTGTGCCTCTACGAGCCATGCGTAACGCAGCATGAGCAGAATTTTCTGCACTCAAGTAGTTCATAATATCAGCAGTTTTTTTCTGAAGGGCGATTTCAGTTCTTCTAACTGGGTCCCACACATCCACCATATTTCTACGGAACCATTTAGAGAAGTCACCAAAACTATCAAGAGGCCCATCTCTAAGCATTCCAAGATTGCCTAAAACTTTCTGACCTAGTGTTTCATTCTTTTCTTCTGCTATCATACCTGAAGGGACATCAACTCCCATTTCTATAGGTTTTGTTTTCAATGAGTACTCAGAAGAAATAGGACGTGCTTGTTTTGAAGGAAGAGTTAAAGTATTTGGCCCTACTTTTTTACGCATGTTAGTTTCAATAGCTGTTGTTTTTGCTAAAGGAGATACATTATTAAGTCTGTAAGTTCCATTTCTTGTAAGGAGCGATGCCGTATCTACATACTCTCTTTCAAAATTAGCAGGACGTGATCTTACATCAGAGTATGTAGGTCCTTCAGGAAACATAGTTGCCAGTGCAAAATAAGGTCTTCTCTGTCCTTCTAAAATTCCTTCGGGCAAGAACTGAAACCCTGCTTTAATTATCTTTTGAGACTCAGGGTCTTTCCATGAAATCTCGTAAGCTCCGTACTCTCCTCTTTCATTAGCTTCTGTACGAAATTCACCCTTGCGATCAGGAATTGCATACGCATCCATCATTGAACCTAAAGCTTGTTGTATATTTTCATAGGGAGTATACGCTAGGAACTCAGGCAAATGCTCTTGGGCATGTTCATACCCTACTGTTCTCCTGTCTCCTCTAGGCATAATGACAGGTATGGGCTTTCCTTTGTATTGTTTAGGTACGCCATTTGATGTAATGCTTCCCCATAGACGAGACACCTCTCCATCAGGAGACTTTCGTCCAACTAATGCTTGTTGTTGTGGGGATAAGTTTCTAAAGTTTCGAGCTTGTTTGTCTTGAGCATCAGCTTCTGTAGGCTGTTGAGTTTCAATAACTTCATCAACAATACGGCTGTCCGTATCATCGAGCGACATCATCTCCTGATCCAACACAGGATCACCTGTCATAGTATATTGTATAGGAAGTAAAGCGGTCTTTTGTTCTGAAAATTGTCGTTCCGTAATAGGCAGTATATCTGCTCGTATAGTAGGAGATGTTTGCAACCGATTAAAATTAACCCAACTATTCTGACCTCGTGTCTCAGAAGTTAGCGCCCATCTAGCCCATGGACTGCGAGTCATGAGCATGTGATTTTGCCATGCCGCCTCTTCACCTAACGGACCAAACTTATTAGGTGCCATAGTATGTGCATAGTAATCATGGACAGCACGTAACAGATCATTAACAAGAAGAGGATTGTCATTCATGTCAGTGAATGCAGTGCGCTTTAACATAGGATGATTATCATAAACCACACCTGGTGGTCCAAAAGTCTTCGCTTCTGTACCGTAAATATAAAGATGATTGTTCTCACTCACATCTTTACGCATGGCATTGCTGTTAGTATACGGCTCCCCTTCTCCTTCCCACACCTCTACATTTATAGGAAGCGCTTGATACTGACTATTTAACTCCCGAGCCAATTCTTCATAGGCTTTGCGTACTTTTGGATTGCCCAAATCATTAATCGGCAAATCATCAAACGCATCTGCTATATTGGACTGAAGATTACGTTGCTCTGAAGTAAGGGATTCTTGCGAAGGAACGGGAATAAGAGGCCGACCACGCAATCGTTGGGCTATTCGCCAACTGGTTCGGTTCCCTTCTTCTGCGTCTGGGGGACGAAGTGGGCCTCGTATGTCGGAGTAGGGGTTAGTTGCTCCATATCCGTCACCGTATGCCCAGAGTCTTTGAACTCCTGAATTAATTCTCTCAGTGCGTCCTTCAAGGGATTGGGCTGCTCTTCTTGTGGCTTGTTTAAATTGTTGGATGGCATTTTTATCACTTGGGTCTCCTAAATAGTATACATCTAAATAAGTATCAGTTGCGGTCATCCCTGCCAAGCCAGAATAGTTTATAACTTCTTCCACTTCTTGTCTAGTCAGTGGCTTTTTAAGATTAAATCTTACAGAAGCTGTATTAAAAGAACCATCAGGATACACAAACGAAATAGCGGTATCAGGATCAGGCGCAGTACGAACATGAACTTGCTCTTGATTAAAATTATTCGCAAATTGTGCTAACGCAGCAAGAACATCTTTCTTGTTTTTTTGTGTAAAACCTACATCCAGTCCAATAGCAGGTTCTAAACCTCCAAAGTACAGCCCCTGTGCAGAAGTAGGCAGTATACGTGTATTAGGAATGCCGCTCAACAAATACATAAGAGAGTCTGAAGCCACATCTTGAAGCAACTGCGCTGCCTCTTTGTCTCCGCTATTAGCCTCATCCTGTAAATTTTTTAATCCTGGAATACTTCCCGTAGCAGCCGAAAGATTAACTGCTATCTGATTGACAGGAACCTCATCCACTCCCACCACTTCACTACGATCCAGAACATCCTGATCCCATGTGACGTAATTGCGGGTGCGCTCTATATCTATAATCTCAATCTGGCTTGGATCTTCCGCCCAATCCCTCAACACCTCTCTAACATCCCCAAGAGAATCAACAGTGACATTAAAGCTCGATCTCTGTGTTTCCCTGATGTGTGCTTCTAAATCAGATAGTGCGGTATCAATAGACCCTTTTGCACCACGGAGCCACAGTTCTGCTATTTGACTTAAATTATCCCTAGGGTCAATCGGGTCACCATTTACAAGCACTTGTTGTTTGGGTTTGCGGCTCAGAGCGTCATAAAATTTCAGACCAGGAATGCCAACTTTACGGAGAGTTTCGGATGCGGCTTGGTCACTACCTAAATCTTGCGCTAAACCTTCATAAAAAATTTCTCCCGTAATGGCAGGACGTAACGCACCAGTCGCTGATATCATTTTTGATAAGTTACTTTGTCTTGCAGTACTTGGATTATACCCCTCTGCACTACGGATCATTGGTTCAATTTTTTCTAAAATTCCTATCGGCTGCTCACTCAGCGACTTGTCCCAATCAAGATACTTTTCAATGTCGGCATCAGGAATGTCGAGCTTGTAGAAAGTACCTTGAGTTGGCGTTGGATCTTCTTTAGAAAAATCCCAATCATCTTGCAAATACGATTTTGCAACTGTTGGAGATTGGGCACTATAAAATCCCCAACCAAAAGCCTGTGCGCCTTCACCAGTTCCCATAAACTCTAAGCGAGGAACACCAAAAACCTTACCAGGTTCTGCTTTCCATTCATTGGGACCACCATGAAAAACTCGTGCTTGTTTATCTGCTGGAGCTTCAACCTCTACATCTTCTTCTAATAAGGATGGATCGAAGTCCTCCATCATATCTCCACGAGGTCGAACAGATACATCACTGTCAGGGCTAAGTTGAATACGCTCAAACACTTGTGAAGCATTATAGATATCTGCTTCTGCCAACCCACCCTTTACAGACCTGAAGAAATTTAGAATACGTTGCCATATTGACAGGGGTCGCCCCTTAAGAACTGACTGTCCACTTGCATGACCCCTGAACATTTCAGCCGCCGCTTCTTCTATCTGTGCAGTTTCATCAAGATCACTATAAGTTTCTCTTATAACTTCCATTACAGTCTTGTTAGGATCAGACCAATGCTTGGCAGTCGATGCAGCCTTAGCAAGAAAGTTCATATCCTTGTCATTAAGAACACCAAGGTCTACCCATGAATGAACGGTCTCGTGATCTGTAAGACCAGCAAGATATGAAGCCATTTCTTTTGGATTTTTAAGGGTAGACTCTGGAAGAGCATCTAAGCTCAACATAATAGCGCCTTTAGCTGACTCTATCTGTGGAGTAAATAACGCCTCAGATGGAGATGATTCCGTCTCTCCTGAAATTTTTGAACGATTAAGACTGTCAGTTATTATAAGAGCAACATCTTCAGAAAGACCACGAGCCTTTAAACGGCGAGACAAATTCTCTCGTATCTTGTTTATTACTTCAGGGGGATAAGTTTGTTTAGGAGCTACATTGGGAGTTGCTACTCTAATAGATCGTAATGTAGAGCTACTATCTTCAAGATTTAAATCTCCTACTTCGCCTTGTTCATCAACATATAAAGTTTCAGAGACTCCTTCAACAACTCCACTAGGAAGTTGTTTGGTAACATCAATAGTTTCTAGAGAGGAAGCATCTTCTTCTGCCATTCCTTCTTCTACAGGGATTGTTTCCTCCAATCCTTCTGTAACATCGGGCAATTCAGGTGGAGTTACGTCAGTAGCTGGGGGAGGTTCCCTAGTAAATGGACCTGTAGCAGCCCCAATAGGCGCTCCAATAACAGCCCCAGCTAATCCTGCTTCTTTTAAACGGTATATTGCCTCTGGAGTTTTTAAAGAATCAAAGTTGAAATCATTAGCTTGCAAAATTGAAAGAGACTCTTGGAAAACTTCAGTTGTTCCTTCAACACCACCAGCCTGCATTAATTTTTTTAACGTATTAGTAATTAATTTTGGACTACCTTTTCCTGGCAATATCTTAGAAATAACTGCATCAGCAAGAGACTGTCCTACAGCAGCTAAAGCAGCTCCCTCTGTTTCTTCCTCAGTTAAATCTCTTCCTTTAACTTGCTCTGCTTCTTTAATGTTGTCACCAAAAAAAGCATTATAAGTAGCTACTGCACCACCCAGCAAACCTCCTGCAAATATAGTAATGCCTTTTGCAACAGGATGATAAATAGGTAAAGCCGCAGCGGTTTTACCTCCAGTATAAGCTCCTGTAAGCATAGCTCCCATATAAGGACTTGACTGTACTAAGTAGTCGTACCCTGAAGAAACTACATCTCCTACACTTTCTGCTTCTAATAAAGGTTTAATAGGGTCTAAATCTTTAGTAGCATCTTCTTGTTCAGATGAGTAGCTTCTTAATTCTTTTTCAACATCAGGAAGAGCACCGAAGTATTTAAGACCAGACGCTAAACCATAAGCACTCGACCCTGCAAATTTTTGAGCACCTCCCTTCAGCATCTCTCCAGTTCTATTAAGAAACCCTTGATCATCTGTTGTTTCAACAACAGAAGTTAGATGATTAATTAT
>TARA_R110002012_G_scaffold61820_2_pt1 | contig 16546 bp, 17 predicted proteins | sample TARA_R110002012 | Tara Oceans TARA_R110002012 (sample SAMEA4396515) | marine metagenome | biome: Westerlies Biome; feature: [DCM] deep chlorophyll maximum layer (ENVO:01000326); material: water (ENVO:00002006), including particulate matter (ENVO:01000060) such as... | depth 40 m
AAACAAAGAGAATCGTCCTAAATATTATGGCGGTTCTTCAAATTGGGAATTATATGATAAAGAAAAAAAGAAAGTAATCGGTAATTATAAATCGGTTCAACAATTAGCGGACAATAATAAGCAACTCTCCTTTTCAGTTTGGAGAAATGTAGTTAATGGTTCAGTAAAAAAATATGATAAAAAGTATCGGTTGAAAAAATTATCAGTATAGATTATATATGATTAATACTTATTTACAACCACATCAACGGAGAACTCACAATAATTTGTTAATGGGAGGTGCTATAGATGTAATGGAGAATGTTCCAATACCATTATTAGAAATGCCTAAACCTCAAGAAAAACCCATTATGGAAGAGATAGATAAACTCTTAGAGGATATTACAAAATTTCCATCTAAAGACCCATACAAAGATAAAACACGAAAAAATGTTCTCAAAAAGAAAGACCAAAAAATAGAAGCGATGGTCTTAGGTCGTGTTCGTGCTTATGATAAGAAAAACTTGGTGAATAGTTCAGCAAGTAATAGTGGGAAGTATATAGAATTAGAAAAAAAATTGAGAGAGTTAATGAAAGTTCATAACCCAAAATTTAGATATACTTCTATACAACTAAATAAATCAGTTGAAACAGCGTGGCATTTCGATAAGGGTAATGTCGGTATGTCTTATTTAATCGCTTTTGGAAAATTCAAAGGCGGAGGTGTTGTAGTTAAAGTTCGTAATAATAAAGAAATGTTATTAAATAACGACCATAAATGGTTATACTTTGACGGACACAATAGCGAACATAAATCAGCACCTTCTACTGGAACTCGGTATGCGGTGATATTTTTTACGAAAACTTAAATCTATGTTTATTATAATATGTCTATAGTTTATGCTATTCCTACTTACAAAAGGTATAATATTATTGCTGATAAAACATTATCGGTTCTTAACTCTTATGATATTCCTAAGAAAGATATATATATTTTCGTCGCCAATAAGGACGAGTATAAATTATATCAAGAGGTATTAGGTAATGAATATAAATTAATCGTTGGTGTAATTCTATTATCAAAGCAAAGAAATTTCATACAAAAATATTTTCCTATAGGTAAAAAGATTGTTTTTCTTGATGATGATGTAAGTCAAATAACTGAATTAACAACAACTCCAAAAAGTAAATTAAAAAGATTACCGAATCTTAAACGATTTGTTAATGATGCTTTCGCCGAATGTAAAAGTGTCGGTGCTTTTATTTGGGGAGTTTATCCAGTTGATAATCATTATTTTATGAGAAAAGTTATAACTCACGATTTAAGATATTTAATCGGACCATTCTACGGAATTATAAATAGACATTCTAAAGATGTAATGTTATGGATTGAAGAAAAAGAAGATGGATTAAGAACTCTACAATATTTTAAAAAAGACGGAGCAGTTGTTAGATATAATTATGTCGGTGTTAAAACTAAATTTTACGCTCAAGGTGGTATGAGTGTTGGAAGAGATAGAAAAAAAGAAAGTAAAATAGCAACTCATAGATTACATAAAGAATTTCCAACATTAACAAGAATTCAAGAAAATAGAAAAGTTAAAGATTTGTGGGAAATTAAATTAATCAAAAATAAAATATAAGAGTATATTATAAATATGAATCCGTGGTTAAGTCATTTGAAAGCATTTTACGCAAAACATAAAGGCAGTATGTCTTATAAACAAGCGATGAAAGAAGCAAAGAAAACATATACAAAAAAGAAATGAGGCATCACCTACAAGCATAAAAATAATATCACATACAAAAAGAAACAACCTAATCCCAAGTTAAAATGAATGGTTCAACTTTAGATATATCTTTTTCTTCTCTCTCGTCTTTTGGAATAACTTTGTTAAGAACTAAATTAGGAATTAGTATAAGTTCTTTTGCTTTATCATTACGAGCATAATTTCCTAAAAATGTTGTTTCAAATTGGTGATTAGCACATACTTCATAAACATATAGACCATCTTCTAACAACCAAAAGAAATATACTTTCCAACCTTCTTTTATTTTATTTTTTGCTGAATTCCACTTATTACAACCGATAAGTTGAGTTTTGTATTTTTTACTATCATTTCTTCTACTCTTTAATTCTACCAAAACTTTCATTTCAGTATTATAAAAATCAAAGACCGAATACTTGTCTTGATAACTTCTGAGAGGCATATCTAAAAATTCCTCAATCAATTCCTTACCAATTGACTCATTATCGTCGCCGAATTTAATATCTAAAGTTTTTAATTTTCTATTGAGTTTTCTATTCATTTTCTATATATATAACATATATTTTTTTTTCTAAAGATTTAACGCAAAATCAAATCAGTTTGACTAAATTTTTTGGTGCGTCTTTGACTATAAAATGTGAGTAATGTGGGTCTTGTTGTAATTTATTAAGATGTTTTCCACTTACATCTAAGATTTTTAAATGTTCTCGTGTTGTTAATCCTTGTCCTTTTTTTAATTTACCAACGATTTTATCACCCATTTTATTTACGACTTTATTCATTCTTGCGTGTCCGTCAGTATCAATATGACCTTGTGGATTTTGTTTAAGATATTGGTCGTGGTGTTTATGATAAGGTTCATAATTATTAAAAGAACCGCCAACGAAACTACCGCCTCTTGGTTTAACACCGTGAATATGTAAATCATTTAATCGTCTTCTATCGTGTCCTAAAGTATTATTCAAATGTTTATCTAAATGATAAGGTATATATTGTGCGATATGTTCGTCGTTATGTTGTAATTTTAACTGAAAATGTTTCAAATGAGTATCAACTAAATCTTTCATATTACCTCTTGTTCTCTTTCTAAAGTTATGGAGATTTGCTATTTTCTTATGTAAAAGAGCGTGGCGTTTGTCGTGTTCGTCTTTAAATGCTAAATAATTATCAATATTAAATGAACCACCACTTAAAGAATTTTCAACAATTTGCGGAGAATACATATTTTCATATTTTTTGAATTCACTTTTTATATCAGCAATTTTAGTTTTTGCGATATTTCCAAATGCTTTTTGTGAAGAACCAATTGGTAATCCTCCACCCCAACTATCGTTATATGTATCAATATCTCGTTGAGTCATATTTTCTACTGCTGATTGACCTCCAGCAACAAAATCACCTAAATCACCATAATGAGAAGCATTTATCGGTGCTTGATTATTGTCGGGATTTGGTGGCGGTTGTTCGTCAATTTTTTTCTCAATTTTACCAGCACTTTCTAAAGCGGATACTTCCTTTGCTTCTTGATTATTTTCAGCGATAGTTTGTGTATGGTCGTCTTCGTGTTCGCCTTTTGAATAACCACCTTCGCTTGGTGTTTGAAATACACTTGTAGAATGTGCTCGTGCGAAATTACCAGCAGTATTTTTAACCATACGACTATCTTTAAAACTTCCTAATCCCATAATTGAAATTGGGTCGCCTTGTGCGTGATACATTTTTGTATTATCGTCGGCGTGTTTCTTTGCTTTATCAATACCGACTCCGGGGTTGAAAACAACTGCTCTTTGTTTTGTTGCGTGTCCTAATGAATATGCTAATGTTCCACCTAAAGAAGAACCAGTAAATTCTATTTCATAATCTTTTGGTATTTTTGCGACTAAATCATTTGTAAATTTTAATTCTCTTTTGTATCTATCACTTTGTTCTAATGTTCCTTTTGCGATATGTTTATCACTTACTAACCAATCTTCTTGAGTTCTTGAACCTCTATATGCGACAACAATTTTCTTTATTGCTTCATTAACATATACAGCGTGTTCTTCATTAGATACTGCTGAATTATATTGAAATCCATTTAAATCTTTTCGTCTATCAATTGGTTTAGAATAACTATCAATAGTCATTTCTAATAAATGTTTATCTTCTTTATCAATCGCATTTTGTGTTTTGACTTTTCTTCCAGTTATAGCACCGACACCACTAACTAATATATTGATTGGTTCTTTTACTTGATTTAATTTTCGTGTTAAACTTGATGTAAATTTCTTACCTAATTCACGAACATTTATCGCACCACCTAATTCTTCATCGCCATCGTGTTCTAAATCTTTAGGACGCATTACCGCAAAACTACCACCGAATAATCCAGCACCACTTCCTCCAGTTTGAATATCTTGGTCTAAATCTCTTAATTTATTTTTAATATTAGTTTCGTCCTTTGTAAATCTTGTTAAATGTTCCGTTGATAAATCATCTAAATATTGTGATAATTTATCATATTTTTCTTGTGATGTTCCACTTAATTTACCGATATATTGTGCCGTTTTCATACTATATCGAGTTAATGATTTTTTAGTTGGTGCTGGTGCTAATGAAGCGGACGCTGTCGCTAATGCCGTTAATCCAGTTGGACTCGGTGGTGGTGATGTTGAAGGTGCTTTCGGTAATGACCTTGCTCTAACTGGTTTTGGTGGGACGACTGGTTTTGGTGCTGGAGCACGACCTCTAACTGGTTTTCCAACACCTATACCTTGATTACTATAATCAGTTAAATTATTAGACATTACTTCAAGAGCATTTCTATCCGCTAATGATAGAATACCAATCATTTTATATTCATTAATTAAATTTAAATCAAAGTCTAATTTTTTTTGAGTTGTTATTCCTTTTTGATATAATTGTTGTGGAGTTGTATGACCTTTATATCCAGCAATAAGTCTATCAATAACCTTTTGAGTTGATGCTTTCACTTTACCTCCTTTTGTTATGAATTTACCTCTTTCTACTAATATTGCTGGAGTTGTCGGTGCTATTGTTGGGACTATCGTTGATGCTGGTGGTAAAATTCCAGTAGTATTTTTGACTGCTTGTAATTGATATTTTTGAAAAGCATTATTATTCTTAACTGCTGTTTGTGCTTGGGCGTATGATAAACCTTTTTCTTTTGCTGTTTTATCTACGAATTGTTGATATGTTAATCCTCCAACTGCTCTACCAACTCCACCTTTTCTAAATTTAGCAATTTGTAATTCACGCTGTAAATCTTGTTGTTCTTTGATTGTTCTTGTTTCTTCTTTTGCTATTTTCTCCGCTTCTTCTTCAGTTGCCCCAAGTCTTTTTAATTGTGCTACACGATTTTCATAAACTTTAGATATTGCTTTTCTTTGAACTCTTCCTTTTTCTTGTATTGATGCTCTTTCTAATTTTGAAGATAAGACTTTATCCTTTTGTGCTTGTCGTAATTGAATTCTTGATGCTTTTCCATATGCTTTTGACTTAATTTCTTTTTCTAATTTTTTTACTAATTTAGAATATTGATTTGTTTTAGAATTACCAGCAAGATGTTTCGCAAGATTAATTAATCCATTAAATTCTCTATTATTGACTTTTCCATCTTTCATATCTTTCATTACTTTCGCTTTTAATTTTTTATATCTTGTTAGTTTTGTTTTACGAACACCTTTCATAACATTAGGGTCAAATGCTCCACCAATAGGGACACCAGCATCCGATTTTAATTCAGCGATTTTTATTTTTTGTCTTGCTTGTTGTTTCTTTGCTTCTTGAGGTGCTTCACTTGCCGAAAATCCTTTTGCTCTTGCTTCTAAGATTAATTCAGTTTGTCCTTTTTCTTTAGATAAAGCATCCGTCAATTCTTCTTTTGCTTTTCTTTTCTTTAAGGATTCTTGAACTTTAGCGTCCTTTTCTAAAGCAAATGATACATTCTTAGATTTTTGTGCTGTTATTTTCATTTGAATATTATCCTTTTTTCCTTTAGACTTTCCTTTTTTCTTAGGTTTTGACTTATGTTCGGGCGATTCCGCTTTATGTTTTTTCCAAGCGTCTTTTGCTTTCTTTAATGCTTCACCATATTTTATATTATTCTTTTTAGCGTAATCCTTGACAAACTCAATCCACTTCATTTTATAATATATTAGAATATTTTAATTTAAAATAATCCCATATTGTTCCCTTTTCTTGTGTGAATTCTCCCATTTAATGAATTTAATAATTCTATAACTTCTTCTTCCATAGGCGAATTTTCTTTTAAATGACCCTTTTCGTGTATTTCAAGACATTTAGGACATAAATCATACATAGGACAATTTGCGTGAGAACACGAAGATAAATCACCTTTAAGGGTCTTTTCACGGCAAAAAAGACATCTTCCCCATTTCATTTTTTCCATAAATCTTGCTTGAGTATCCATATGTTATATATATAGATTTTTTTCTCAAAATTAAAATATATTTCTATATTATAAAAATGCCGAATTATATGAGTAGAGATGAAATCAACGAAGATGAAAATTCGCAAGGCGGTGCTATGGAAGTTCTAAATATGTATGGAGCAAATCAAATAGTCCCAAAAGAAGAACCTAAAAAAGAAGATAAAAATAATCTATTGGGTGGAATGTTAAGTGATATAATGGAATCAAAGAAACCACATCGTGCTATGGTTCGTGCTGTTCTACAAATGAAACCAAAGGATATTCATATAATAAAAAGAGCGAGTAAATATTTTCTTGATAATCCCGACGAATTAAGTCAAGAAGTAGATGAGGGGGCGTTAGAAGATTTATCAAAAACAAAGAACTCTAATGACCTTGCTGATATGATAGAAAGTGATTTTGAAGAAGTCGGTGGAGAATTAGACGGTGATTCTTTATTAGAAAGTTTAGCAGTATTACTTGATAGTATTCCAAAAATACAAAAGACTTTACAACAATAAAATCTTATATAATAGTAATATGCTAAGTCTTAAACGAGGTAAAGAAATCGCTGTAATAACTGAAGGTAAAATGAAAGGTAAAAAGATATTCTTGTATGGAAAGGACGATTTCACACAAAAACAACCAAGTGAATTCGTTGTTGATACAAAAGAAAGAAAGAAACTTATTCCAAAAGATTACTTTAGAAATAGGAAAATCAAACTAAAAGACGAAAAAGTCATTATAAAACATATAGATAATGACGATAAAATTAGTTCAGTTGAAGAAAGAATACAAGAAGATTATGTTAAAATTCAAAAAGTTATTGAGGATAAAATGAAAAAAGAGTTGGATTTTACTGATAAATCAACCAAAGTTTTCCCACTTCCACAAAAATATAGTGAAAGAGTTTATGTTCCAGCACCCAGCGGAAGCGGTAAATCAACATTTATAGGGGAATATCTCAAACAATTAAGAATACTTTATCCAAAAAGAAGAATAGTAATTTTTAGTAGAGTTGAAAAAGACGAACCTCTTGACCGATTTAAAAATTTGGATAGAATTGATTTAGAATTGTTTGCGAGTAATCCCCCACAAGTTGAAGAATTTGCTAATCAAATATTAATCTTTGACGATATTGATACAATACTCAATAAAGGTATAGTTAAGATTTTAAGAAATTTTCGTGATGATGTTCTTGAAGTTGGTCGTCATTTTAAAATAACTTGTATCTCAACCTCGCACATTATAACTAATTTTTTCGCAACAAGAACATTAATCAACGAAGCACAAGCAGTTGTCGTTTTTCCAAAAGGCGGTAGTTTCGGTCAAATAAAAGGATTTCTTGATAGATATATGGGGTTTGATAAAGAACTAATAGAAATCATTAGAACACTTCCAACTCGTTGGTTATACATTCATAAAGAATATCCACAATATATAATTCACGAAAAAGGTGCTATTTTGTTTTGAATTTAAATTTCTTTAAGTATGATAATAATGAATCTTTTAGAGTGGTTTTATTCCACAATATCCAACGACTTAAAGCACCAGCGGAATAAGGGTCATTCCAATTTTCACGCTTCTTATGCCGAGCGAGATAGAGTTTCTTTCTTTTTAAATCCTTATGTAATGTATAATCACTCATTCCATTCGCACCGAAAGAAGTAGATTTTATCTTTTTACCATTTTCATAAAATTCCATAGTCCATTTTTTTGGCGGTTTCGCTTTTACAAGTTTGACTTCTATCATAATATTATCTTTTATATTTATTCCATATTTTAATATCTATTTTACGAGCGGGTCCGCCCATCAATACACTCGCCAACCTACCTAAACCCCAACTGAACGGAGTTTGATTCGGTCTTGACCCACTCGTATAATATGCTTTCATTCCTTTATCAATTATTTCTTTTTGACCTTTTTCTTTTAATATTTCTTTATTGATTTTATCAGTTTCAGTTATTTTATATCCATATTTATCTTCAAACTTTTTCGCCCACCCACTTCTTTTTGATTTAAATGATGCGAGTTTTGGTCTATCAGTGCCTTCTAATATACTCTTTTCTTGTTTTTTTCTATCCGCTTTTGTTAATGTTTTTGGAACATATCTTTGTGGAACATTTTTCTTCTTTTTACCTTTTCCTATTTCTACCATATATATTATATAGATATATATTATATGATAGTCCATCAAATTTGGTTTGATATGGGAGGTGATTTCCCACAAATGTTTCAAGAGTTAAGTGATATTGTCAAAATTTTTTGTAAGAGAAATGGTTATAAATATAAGGTTTGGAATGAAAAAATGAGTCAAAATTTAATCAATAAATATCCTCAATATAAATCTATGTATAATAATGTGAAATATCCTATTATGCGTGTTGATATTATCCGATTTTTAATTCTTTATCACGAAGGAGGTTTATATCTTGATTTTGATATTGAACCTAAAATCAAAAAATTAAAAGATTATGATTGGGCGGTTTCAGTCTATAATAGAAAAAGTCCTAAATACAATATGGAAGCAATACAATCTAAAAAAGGTAATCAACTTAATTTAGATTATTTGGATTATGTAAAAACTCAAATAAAAGAAAAAGATAAAATCTCAATTTATAATCAATGGAAAATTCGTTATGTCTTAAACACAACTGGTCCGAGAAGTTTAACAAGATTCATCAAGGAAAATAAAATAAAACCGCAAACCTATAAAGTGAATAATTCTACTACTAACCCTAATTCTATGAATTTAGAAGGTGGTGAAGAATTCTTATCTTATCCCAGCGGAAGTTGGATAGGAAAATAAAAAATTAGTTAGTATTTAATATGAACTCCGTTCTTTGTTTTATAGATTTTATGGTGGATTAAGTCGTGAAATTCAGTTCCCATTCTACAAGGTCTTCTTTTTTCAACTGGTAAGTAAGTATTTTGTCCGTGATTATCAATTTTATATTGTCTAAATACGCTCTCCATTTTATACTATTATATTAGATTATTTTCACCATATACACTTGTTTTAGTTTGAATACATCTTCAATATTTCTTTCATTATTAATCTTTCTAAATCTTTGAAAGTAATCCACAAATTCTTCTTTTAATTGTTCTTCAGTATAATTTTTATTTTCTTGTTTGAATTTCTTTTTAGCAGTTTTCCATATTTCTAAATTTCTATGACTAATAGTAAATTCCATAGGAACTCCAGTTTTCGCTTCACTACACATTGCCTCCATTTCTTCAACTGATAATTCATTACCTAATCCTTCAATATATTTATTACTATCTTTTTTACCCATACGATATTTGATTCTATTTATCATACTACAAAACACTACGATTTTTCTTCCATTTACTAATTCTTCAAACATTTTTGTATTATATGCTGGAAGCATTATTTTAGATTGTTCTTCACATTCTTTACAAGCATCACCTTTTTCTATGACTTCTTCTACACAACTCTTACAACAACCAAATTCTCTCATTCTTCTTATTTCGTCTTGAGTAATAGGTAATATATTTTCTTTTTTATTACCACGAATAAAATCTACAGCACTACCAACTAATTTTCCTTTTTCATCTTTTTTATAACCGAGTTCGCCATTTTCTTTATCTTCATCATTCGCAAAATAACTCAACGGCAACCATACATCAGTTTTTCTCACACCTTTAAATTTTCTTTTTGACATAAATTCATATTCATCGTTTAACACCGCATAATTTTTAGGACTAATCGCTATTAATCTATTTGCTGGTGTAATTTCTTTTGTCTTTTTATCAGTATAACATACTTCTTCTTCAAGACAACCAAACTCGCCAGTTTCAATTAAACCATTATTTTGATTTTCAGCACAGCATCGTTCCCACTCAAACAACGGCATACAAGCGGAATCCGTATCCATATATAAACATAAGTATCTTGATAATAATTTTTCATACATTAGTTTTCTTGAATAACTATAAATAAACATACCAAGATACGCTGGTTTTCTTTTTTCTCGTTTTGTATCATTGAATACATCTCTTGCTGGTTTTTTACCATTTATCACAGCAAAACCACAACCGAAATCTTGAATCATTAATTCTTGGATTTTTTCATCTTTTTCCATTTCTCTATAATTTTCAATATTGAAAATCTTACTTTCATTTTCGTGTATTGCTTCTAATAATTTACCACTTAACGAATTTAAACTCATTTTACAACCTTCTCGTTTTGCTGGATTATATTCGCTTGACCCAATCGCTTTTAAGTTGTCTTGTCTTGTTTTCTCCGCTTTTGCTGGTTCAATAAAGTCAGTGAATAAATCCATTTTACTTTCTTTCCAGTAATGACCGCTCTTTATAACAATACAATCATTATCTTCAGTCGCCCATTTCAATACTTCAATATCAACACTCGTCAATACTATATTTTTGATTTCTCCCTTATGAAACCAATCAAGCGGTTTATCTTCACTTCTTTTAGCAATAACATTAGGAGCATAAATCGTTGATAAATTACTTCCAGTTTCAGCATTTACTCTTTCAAATGCCTCCATCATTTTATTATGACCTTTCCATTTTGCTCGTTGATGAACTATATCAACATTGTATATCCCTAATTTATTTGGAACATATTTATCAGTTTTGTAATATTTCCCATAAGGCATAGGACAATCATCAGCATAACTACCCATAATCGTCGGATATAATGACTTAACATCACACATCGCCAAAGGCATTTTTAAATCTAATTTACCAAAGAAAGATTGTGTTCTACCAGCAACAATACTTCTTCTATGAAAGAAATCATCTTCATAATTCAACGCTTTATAAATACTATGTTTAGATTTATAACCTTTCATTTCAGTTTCAATCATATTTTTATCGTCTTTACTCAAAGTTTCTCCTTCTTGTAATCCAATACTATTATATAATTCACGAATCTTATCTTTTTTTCCGTGCCACTTATCACAACATATTTTATAACCCATAGAACTAATTGTTAGATTATCAAACACATCTTCTTGAAACATATCAAGATAAGCATTTCTCATTTTTTGTATCAAACTCGCCAAGCAAATACAATCTATTTTATTATATAAGACTAATTCTTCTTTACTATCAAGCAATTCAGTTAGACCTTTCCAACCATTCAATTCATAATAACATTGAACTTCATAGTGATTAATCAAGTCGGGCATTTTCTTAGGATTTGTATTATAAGATTTACAAGCACTATTTAACGATTGACCCACAAGAAATCTACTTGCGTCCCAAACATTTTTTATACCACGAATTCTTGTATATAATATTGACCCATCAGCAAGAAATAAATCTTCAAGAACTTTAAATTTCATAGCACTTTCGCAAAAACTATAATTATCAAAACGACTATTATTGAAACCCATTGGTCTATAAATAACTCCTTGTGGTGGATTTAACAAGAATCTTATTAATTCGTCAATACAATTTTCACCATTTTTATAATAACAATAAGGTTCATAATTATATTTATTATGAGTCTTATCTTCGTTCCAACCATCATCGTAATTAAATGGTATTTTGAAATCCCAACAAAACCAAGAAACTCCATAAACCTTTAAGAAGTGTTCGTCTTTCTTATCAAAGATAGTTTCATTATCAAATATAACACCAATTTCATTTAATTTTTTTGGGTCTTGTCCCCCTTCTTTTATATTCGCTTCTTGTAATAATTTTAATACTGATTTCTTACCATCTTTATCATATCCTAAAATACGACAATCCGGTCTTGAAATCATTTTTAAACATTTTTTCGGTGCTTTAATAAGAGAATAGTGTTCGTCCTTTAATAATATTTTCAAAGTCGTTTCAAAAATACCCTTACTTTCTCTAATTAAATTTGCTTCTTCTACACCGTCTTTTATATGCGGATTATCTAAATATATGTTGAGATTCACTTGAAAATTCACTTCATAATATTTTAGATGACTCAACTGAATTTTATCACCCATATTTATTCCAACACCTAAATCACACATCATTTTTCTCATTGCTGAAGTTCTATCTTTTATTTCTAATCCTTTTCGTATAGCACCCTCAAGACATTCATTATTACTTGTTTTAGGTTGATTCAAAAACCACCACCTCGCAGTGCCTTTTTCTTTATTACCCCTTGCTCCGCCTACTGGTGTTCCACTCAAAACAATTCTAAAGAAATCCAAGTTTAGTTTTTCTAATGCTACAACTGATTCACCATCAAAATCTCTTGTATCACTACCCATAGAATTTACATCTTTCCAGTTTTCAATCATATATGCTAAATCTTGTATAGCATCAATTGGAAATACCCTAAATTCCGATGGTTGTCCGAATGTAATAATAACTTTTTGATTCGGTCTTGTTTTATCTTCAACACTAAAATCAAGTTCATAAGCATTAAGAATATCCGCTTGAAATTGCTCTATATCAGTTGGCATATCAGTTTGCGTATATTCGTATTGTTGAAAGATACTTGCTCCGTGATGTGATTTCTTCGGTTGATGAAATAATCCAGTTGCTCCCTTTTTTTCTTTTTTCACTGAACCAACTTTGAATAATCTACTCATAGGCAATCTTGTATAACCTCTTGCTTTATAGTCTTCGTTTGTTGTTTGAATACCTTTATAGAATAATTGTTCTTTCGGCACAAACTCACCGCTACTAAGATTGATTGCTTGTGTATCATTGAATATATATCTATTTGGTTCTCTTTCAAGATTTTTCAATACTTTCATTGAGATATATTTCGCACCTTGTGGATTCTTATCAAATACTTCTTCATAACTTTCTAAATTGAAACTATTTCCAGCATAAGGCAACTCTAACCAATCATTCGCAGTAATTTTCCTCGCTGCTAATGCTGGAAATTGTGTGATTGCTACTTTCTTCATTTCTTCATACATATTAGGATTTCTATGTCTAATAAACTTCTTAGTTGTTTTATCATAAATTATATTAACTGGAAGCGACCGAATCTCCGCTTTCAATTTTTTATTCTTTAATATTTGTTGAACTCTTCTATTTAACATACCCCTCGGCGTGAAATCTTCTAAGTAAGAAGTTTCTTCATCTTCTTCAGTGATTTTACCGAGTTGATAGAGTTCAAAATCTTCTACTACTCTTTTCTTCTTTTTATTCAAATATGAAATTTTTATTTTATTATTAACCATTTATATATATACAATATATTTTATTTTTAAATCAAAATCAATTTTATTTAATTTAATATTTTTTATATAATAAAATTTTAAACTACCTTATAATGTAATATAAAACCAAATATCATAACTCTTATAAGAGTTCTAATTAAGATTATAATGTCTTTACATAAAAAAAATATCTATATATATTATAGAAATGCCTAATTATGAAGATAGTGGTGCTAAATCACTGATAAAACCTAAATATGATAAACCGTATGTAATCAAGGATAGACAAAAGAAGATTGCTGAAAAAATGAATTTAATCATAAAACCGAGTGATAATCATTTGAAAAAATTAGATGTATTCCGATTTAAAATAGATAAAGAAACTGGGAAAACTACAAAGTTATTAAAGAAAGTCGCCGAGATTGGCGGTCGTTATCAAGATGGAAAATGGTATGGAGATTACGCTTCATATTTACAAGACCCTAAAGATAGATATGGTAATAAAGTAAATGCTGACGAAAGAAGGCGTCTATATAAAGCAAGACATCGCCACGAAAAGAAATTAGTTTCACCTAAAGATAAGAAGAAAGACCCAAGACTTAAAACTGGATTTACTCCAAGTCATTATGCTGATGCTATTCTTTGGTCTTAAAGAGATATAATCGTTTCCAATAATTTAATAATTTCGGTTAATGTCGCGACTTTTTTCACGAGTTCTTCGTCTTCTTCGTCTTCCTCCGCAATTTCTTCTTGAACTTCTTTTAGTCTTATTTCATAATAATCTTTTTTTTCTAATCTATTTTTTCCATAAATAAGCATATGAGAATGTTCTTCACAATCTTCAGTTTGATAATCGTCAGGTCTTTTATAATCATTATCATATTGCTGACCGTTGTATTCAATCGCTTTATCGCCTTCTTCTTTTATCACATAAAGAGTATCCCATTTTATCCACCAATCTTTCACATAATTTAAGTTGTAAGGACAACAGAAGACACTTGAATTCTTATATTCCGCCACCGCCCATTCAAGTCTATCAATATCTAAGAACCTTTCTTCCATTTTCACGAGAGCATTTTCCATCGCCTTCAAAGTTTTTTGTTTATCATTAATTCCAGTCATTTTTGTTTGTATATATTGTTATAATATTATTTTTAAATCAAAATCAATTTTTTTTATTATTTTTTGTATATAAAAAACACACTACCTTATAATGTAAATAAAATGTTTATCTAAAATATTCTATTTATATAATTCTAAACTACACTACTTAAAGAACCAAATCATATTTAATTATCATACCTCGCTTCTTCTAATACTTGTCTATAATCTTCTTCCGCTTCTTCCAATTCTTCTACAGTCATATTATATTTTTCCGCTTCCGCTTTTCTACTCTCATCATATTCTTTTTCATAATCTTCATTAGTTTTCCCCTCAATCGAAAGATGTGATTGTTGATTCATTTTATGTTCCGCTTCTACATATTCTTCTACAGTCATACCTAATTTTTCCGCTTTCATTTTCAAAAACTCTTCATAATCTTCTCCGTCATATTCTTCTTCTTCTTCTTCTTCTTCTTCTACGATATGAAGATTCTCACATTCTTCACATAATGCTTCGCAACCTTCACACTCACCTTCTCTCATTTGTGGTCTAAACTTCTTTTTTTCGCTCATAACTTTTTGATTATGACTACAACATTCACATCCTTCTCCATTATATATTTTCTTAAACAACATAAGATTACCATCGTCAGGATTAATCCCTCCAATATCGTATCCGCAACTCTTGTAGAATTTTACCAATCTTGGCATCTTAGAGATATATTGTGGATTTTGAATATCAATATCTACCATACTATTTTGACCTCTTTCTCTTACAATACCTTCAAACAATTCTACCGCTTTTCTACCGAAACCTTTTCCTTGATATTTCTTATCAATTAGCAAGAAATTCATCCAGTAATGTTTCTTATCCATACTATTCTTCGCCATAAGAACTCCAACTAATCTTCCAAGAAATCTAATATCGTATGCTGTATTTGGTCTTCCAGCATTTCCTTGCTCGGATTCCCATTTATGAATTCGTCTATACGCAATCGCATAGAAGTCATTTCTCTCCGCCATCTTGATTTGTTCTTGATATTCTTTCGTGAAGATTGGATTAGATTTATGATACTTCCCATAGATATTAATCTTCTCAAGAGTCAAACTATTATTGATTTGTGTTTGTTTCGCTGTCGTCATTTTGTATTTTTATGCTTATATATTTTTAACAAAAAACAAAATCAATTTTTTTTTTTATTTAACAACTTATTTTACACTACCTTATAATGTAATTTTGCCTCTATTAGATAAACTCTATACGATAATAATGAGAGTTCTCAAACACATTATAATGTATGTGAGAAGTTTTTTTTTTAGAAAATATCAATTTATTCATAAAATCTATAATATATCAATCTATTAATCTATCAATTTATTTTTCCTTCTCAAAAATCTTCTTCCCTTCTTCTTCTCGTGTCGTCCATTTACACTTCTTCAAGTGCTCGCTCATCGTCTTTTCCGACCGACAACAATATTTACATCCATCTCTCGGTCGCATTTCTCCAGTCTTTTCATCTTTGACATTTCCATCAGTCCCATCGACTCCATTTGAATTCGGACAATACCGATTCTTCTTCGTCAATTCTTCAGAGTTCGCCTCCTTGTATCTCTTTTGACATCGCTCGTATCCTTCAGTCCCTTCAGCGTGTCGAATCCCGTGTCCTTTCTTGTAGAGTTCCGAATTCTCTTCTTCAAATTTCGCAATCCTCGCAAGATTCATCTTCACGGTCATTCTCAACTTGTCAATTCCTTTCTCTTTCTCAAGCGATTTCTTCTTCTCAGCGATTTCTTCAGCGGTCGCCTTCTTCTTCTCGACCTTATCTTTCGCTTTCATCATTATCTTCGCTTCATCTTCATCAAGACCCATCTCCATCCACTCTTCAAGTGTCTTCTTCTTTGGTTCAGTCTTGACTTTTATCGAGTGCTTCTTCGGCACGGACGCTTTCGCTCCACCTCCCTCAGATTTTTTTGAGGTCGTGTCGGCGATTGGTTTGGAAGTTTCTTGTTGTTTTGGCATCTTAGGAGATTTGTGTGCTTACCATATTTTACAAAAAACAAAATCAATTTTATTTTCTCCCATACAAAAACTACCCCAAAAAGCACCACTATAC
>TARA_R110002012_G_scaffold321346_1_pt1 | contig 16545 bp, 14 predicted proteins | sample TARA_R110002012 | Tara Oceans TARA_R110002012 (sample SAMEA4396515) | marine metagenome | biome: Westerlies Biome; feature: [DCM] deep chlorophyll maximum layer (ENVO:01000326); material: water (ENVO:00002006), including particulate matter (ENVO:01000060) such as... | depth 40 m
GTAGGTAGTGCTGTTTTAAGCGGTGTTGGCCAATATATAAGCGCTAATTCAGATGATGCTGATGCAAGTAACTTAGAAAGAAATATGCAACCTTATCAAAATTCAGTAAATCAATTAGGTGATGCTGCAAATGCTAGAATAAATCCTGATTCTTCCTATAATATGTTAGAAGATAAAAGATTAGAACAATCTGCTTATGATTCTATGGGAGTAGCTAATTTACTATCTAATAGAGGAAGTTCTCAAGGTGGTATGGGTGGATACAGTGGTATTAATTCTCAATGGGCTCAAGCTGATATGAGTAGAAGAAATGCAGAATTGCAAGCTCAAATTGCTCAATCACGAGTAGGAAGACAAACTCAAGGTTATAACATGTTAACTCAAGTAGCTGGTATGCAAGGTGATTTAGGCACATTAAAAATGCAAAGAGATTTATCAAAACCAAGGTTTGATGCAGGTAGTTTACTTTCAAATATTGGAACAGGTTTAACAGATAATTTTATGAATAAATATATGCAAGGTGGCGGAGGTGTTACAAACGCTATACAATCAACATTAAATTCTATAGACACAAGTGGTTTATCTTTTCCTTCATTTGGAGAAACAATTAACGATAATGCATTTAGTGTAAATAATATGGGTAGCTCATATGGTTATCAACCTAATATAAATTTTCAATAAACAGGAGAAATAATGGCATTAAAAGTAGATTTTAACCCTCAATTAGCTAGAAGTTTAGCGTCAGAAGTTAGCGCTTCTGAAAATGCTTATAGTTTAGGTAGAGCTTTAGGTGATAAAGGTTATTTTCCTGGTAAATATGCTGCTAAAGGTCTAGGTGGTGCTTTGGGTTTTGCAATGAGTTCACCTGATAGAATTAGAAAAGGCTACAATAAATTAAGTACTAATATGATTGATGATAAAGGTTTATTTCAAGGTGGTAGACAAAATAGACTTTTTGGAAGGTTTAGAGATGAAATGGGTGATGCTTATCAAAAAGGATTGATGGGTGCTTATAATAATAAATCTGGTTCTTTTGATGTTGTACCTCCTAAAAATACTGAACCTATTCAGACTGGAGATGACTTTTTATACGATATGGAACCTGATATGAATCTTGCAGACCAAATGGGTTACGATTCAATGGAAGGGATGTACACAGGCCCTTCAACAATGTCTGACAATTCAAAGTATAAATGGAATGTTCCAGGAGTTGGAGAAATTACAGGTAATCAGATTGAGGATAGTTTAAATACTTATGCTCCTTATGCTTTTCCTCCTTATGCTTTTGCTCAAATGTTACCTGATAGTTTTAAAGATAAATTTCATTATGGAGATAAAAACAAAAGTAGTTTTAGTAATATATTAGAAGCGTTTAGTAATGCTATTTACGGTAAAGGGGATAAGTAATGGCTTTAGAAAACATAAGAGCTAGGTGGGACCAAGTAAATCAACAAAGAACTGTTAATTTTGACAATGCTTTTTGGGGAGATGTAGGAAGTTTTGTTAAAAGTGACTTAGGTGATTACAATGCAAATACTAAATCTATAGTATTTCCTACTCAATTAATGCCTGATAAAACATCTTTATGGAATAAGTATAATGAATTAGCTAAAAAACGTGGAGTTAACGCTAACTATTCTCAATTTATGCAAAATTATGACCAAGTAAAAATGGTTGAAGACAGAAAATTTTTAGAAGTTTTAAATAAAACTAAATTATTAGGTGGCAAAGATAAAGCTATAAGAACCGCATTAAACGCAAATCCTGAAGCTTTAGCTAGGGTAAATAATATTTTTTCTATGTCTGACCCAGCTACACAAGCTACTATGGTAGATATGTTAAAACCTAAAACAACTCTTATGGGAATTGCAGAAGATAATCCTTTAAAAGCAGGCGCTTTAGGTGTAGGTACTTTACTTGGTACTGGTTATTTAGGCGCAAAAGGTGCTAGCAAAGCTATTGATTTTGCTAAAGAAAGATTTGGTTCTAAGGCTGTAGCTGAAGATGCTGATAAAACTACAAAAGGTAAAGGTAAGGGAAAAAAATCTGCTGCAATAAAAGATAAAGTTATGACAATGCAAAAAGGAATATCTACCAAAGATATGGATTTAAAAGGAATAAAAGGTGTCCCTGAATATATTGATAGAAAAAAATTAAATACTTTTGTAAATAAGCAGTATGATATGGCTAAAGGATTTCATATGCAAGATAATCCTAAAGAACCTTTTATGTCTAAAAAGGACTGGAGAAAAGGTAAAGATACAAAATATTTCTTAAAACAAATGAGTTCTGATGAAATAAAACAAGTTGCAGGTAAAAGGTTTAAAAATGTTCCAGGGGAGCAAACAAGAACTACATACGGTCCAAAAGATAAAAGTGGAAAAATAACTATACCTAAAGATGCTCCTAAATCAAAATCTTTTATGGATAAAGCTAAAGCTATTGGTAAAAAAGGATTAAACCCTATTGCCTTAGCAAAGAGAAACCCTATAACCGCTCTTTTATTAGCTGCTCAAGCTGCTCAAATGTTTGGTTCAAACGAGGAGTAACTAAATGGCTGTAAACCCTTATGGTTTATACGACTATCAGCCACAAGAGCCTCAAGGCGATAAGGCTGCCACCCCCCAAAATTTTGTTCCACAATATAATAAAGAACAAATACAAGGTATTATAAATAACTACAAGCAATCTCCTACCGCATTTAAACAGCAAGATATAGAAAAAATAAAGCAACATGCTATTTATCATAATGTTGGTTTTTATGAAGGTGATTTTCAAATAACTGAAGCTATAAAGCAACTCATGGGTGGCGTAGTTGCAGGTTTTTCTACTCTAGATTTTGTAGACCCACCTGATAATGAATACGAAGCTATAGCTCGTAATGTAGGTCATTTACTTGGATTTGCTCCAGGTCTTGCTGCTAGACCTTTAAAGTTACTAGGACTTAAAAATACTGCTGCTAAACTAGCAGGGAAAGAATCTATTCCTTTAATGATTGGTAGTAAAGCTACTAATCTTACAAGTAAATTTTTATCTAAAAATATACCTTCTGCAAGAGCTGATGCCACTTCTTTAACCTCAAAATTTTTAACAAGTGGTGCTGTTAAAAGTGTAGCAGAAGAAAGTATGAAACTTGCTGTTGCTAGTGCTGCATCTAATTGGAAACAAGGTGTAGATGGCATGATAGAAGCTGCTAAAGGAGGAGCTGAATTTGGTGGTGCATTTCAAATTCTTGCTAACTTAGTTCCTGGAAGTGGTCCTTTTAAATACATACTAAGAGCTACAGCAGGTTCTATGTATCAAGGTATGCATGCTGAAGAGGCAGGAGCAACTACTCCTGAAAAAATCTATGAATATTTACTTGGTGCATATTTTGGAGGTGGCGCTACAGGTTGGGTTCAAAAAGATAAAGGTCAATTTTTTAAAGAGCGTAATGAGCAAATGTATGGTTCAAAGGGTAAAAAAGCGGACAATAAACTGTTAGCTAGTGGTGACCCTACTCTTGTAAAAACCTGGGAAAAATATGACCCTATAGTCCAAAAAGAGATAATAAAAGATATGAATGACCCTAAAAGTGAAAACTGGAAGGGTGAATATGCATTAAAAGATGGTGTTAAAACATATCCTGAACAAACAGCTATGCTAGAACATCTTGTAAAAAGTATGGGTATTGATACTAAACTAGAAACAGTATCTGATAATGGATGGCAAAGATTTAACAGAATGCAACAAGATGCTATTGTTGGAGCAAAACCTACTAACTTAGCTTTAAAAACAGAAAAAGAATTAAATGAACTAAATGTTGAGAAAAAACAGTTAGCTGAAAAAATACAAAAAACAGACATTGATTTATTAAAGCAAAAAGGTGCTGATAGAATACTAACTCAAACAGAATCTTTAAAAATGAAGCAAAGATTAGAAGAGATAGATGTAAGAGAAAAAGAACTACTTGATTTAAAACCTTTTCAATGGTTAGATAAAGAACAAAACATACAAAATGAACGTGCTAATGATGATGGTAATGATATTGGTATGATTTCTAATAGAGATTTAACTAAAAAATCAGAAACTCTTGTAAATAAACATTTAAAAAAGATTTGGGACAAGGATGATTTTGACCCTATTGACAAAAGAAATGAAGTGTTGCGTTTAACAAGTACTATAGATAATATTTTACAACAAGATAAATATTTTAAACCTGAACAAAAAGTTGATACTAAAGAATTAGTTAAAGAAATAAAAGAAACTCTTAAAAAAGAAGAAGATATTGATTTAAAAACAAATTCTAAAGAATGGATAGAAACTGAAAATGATTTAAGACAACATTTAACAAGAAGAAACTTTTCTAAACCTGTTAAATATGTAAACATGACTGTTAATAATAGTGGTGAAATATCTGAGATAGGACTTAGAACTGATGGTTTTACTAATGCAGGAAACAGAAAAGATAGTATTGAACCTAAAAAAGAAGTCCAACGCATATTAGAACAAGAGCTTAAATTAAAACCAGGTGAAGAAGTTCCAGAAGCTAGTATTATTTTAGATAACATGACATTTAGAGGGTCTAAAGGTGAATTTATTGATGGTAGCTTAAGTGATGTAAGAAAAATTATCTCAAATGTAAAAGGAAGAAAAGCAAAAAAAGCAAGAGAATTATACGAAACATTGCTAAGAAATACTCATAAAAAAATGGAAGAAGATGGGTATTATCCTTTTGGAGGTAAAGGTGATAATGATATAATTATATACATTAAAAAACACCCAAATTTATCTAAAATAGGCAGTAAAACTAAAATTGAAAACTATGTTACAGAATTAAAAAAAGAGCTTAAAAACGGCAAATACTACGATTCTGCTATAAAAAGAAATAAATACTTTAATACAAAAGAAGCTAAAGAACAGTACATTAGTAATATAATGTGGGATTTATCTTTAAATGGTTTTAAACCTGAGACAGCTGCTGAATACAAAACTGCATTAGATAAACTTTTTAAAGGTGAAGGTTACATTAAAAATGCTACAGCTTGGAATAAGAGGCAACAAATATGGTTTACTCCTACATTTAGAGCAGATAAAGATTTTGTAAATAATACTTATAAAGAATATATTGACAGATTAAGTAAAGTAGATAAAGATGATATTAACTCTAATTTTAATAAAGCTATAGAAGAAGGTGAGGTTAATTACGCTATAGTAAGAGACTTAGACCCTGCTTTATTTAAATTAATTAATGCTAAATTAGAACGAATAAAAAAATTAGACAAAACTAGTAAAAATACTGAAATGGATGAGCATGTAGATGGTATGATACTTGTTGAAGATAATGTTCTTAAAGCTTTAATAAAAGATAGTGGTATGCCAGAATCTGGACAAAGTAAATCATTTATTGTAAGTCCTGATGCTAATAACGGTGCATTACTTGGAAAATATATGATGCATAGTGTTGGGCCTAAAGCTTCTAGACAAATGCGTAAATCTGGTTTACATATGATAATGCAAGAATCAGCTGTTAAACAAAGAGGTGAACGTAAAATAACTGATTATAAAATTGAAAAAGATGCATTAAAAATAGACGACCCTAATGCAATATATAGATTACCATTAGAGCATATTAAATATTCTTATAGTGTAAAAAATAACGATGCAATGATAGGTTTAAATCCTAATGGAAGTACTCATAAACATGGTATTCCTAAACAGTTATTAATGGCTATGACTCAAAATACCTTTGAATCTTTTCCTAAAGAAATGGTACAAGACTTTTTTAATGAAACAGTTTACAAAAAATACAGAGGTAATAAGGATATAAATGAAGTTTACGATGATTATAAAAATAATCCTAAAAGTAAAAAATTACTTAATTTGTTAGAAAAAAATGTAGACGACTTAGGTATTGATAGATTACTTGATGCTATTAATGAAAATCCTACTAACTTTTCAGACGCTGCTTATATGCGTTTAATGAAAATACAAAGAGAAGATATACAGCATAAAGTTGCTGATGGAGAATTAAGTCATCAAGAAGCTGAAAGACTTACTGAAAATATGGGTGAATTTAACAGTGCTATGGATAGAATTGTTGAAGCTGGTCAAACTTGGAAAGCTAGAGAGCAGTTACTAGGTAGAGAAGGAAATATAAATCCTTTGTTATTCCATAAATGGATAAGACCATATAGATTTCAAGTAATAAGAAATTATGTATTTAACTCTCTTAGTAGACCTAAAGTTTCTAATAGTGGTGTAGCTAGAATGAGAGGTTATGATAAATGGTTTCAACAGGATAAAGATTTTGCTGATTTAGAAACGAACGATGAAATATTTTATTTAGATGACGCATTTAAAAGGATGCCTTTAAAAACAAATATTAAAGGCTTTAAAGACACTACTTTAGGTGAACTTTGGTTTGAGTCCAAAAATTTTGGTAAAAATAAAAGGGCACAAGCAGATGACGTTTTTACTGCTTTGACAGTTAGAGTACCTATGGATTCTGTAAGTGGAGCTCAACGTATGTCTTTTAAAGGTTTTACTGGTAGACCTGGACATGGTGTATTAATGCATGGTAGAGCTATGAAAGCTGAAGGTGGTGCTGACCTTGATGGCGATGAATCGTTTATCTTTTTTGGTGGTAGAGAAGGCGAAAAAGGTGGAGGATTTAGAAAAGAATGGATAGATAAGTTTCATGAAAATAAAGAAGAATTTTATGAACCTGATGGAAGTATCTATAATAATAAAAATAAAGAAGTTACTAAGTCTTTGACTATGCAAGACTCAAAAGAAACTACTGGTATTACTCCTGAAGCAAGAGATAGCAAAATGTGGCAATATGATAGCCAATGGAGGCAAGATATATCTGAAAGAGCTGTAGATGGTCGTAATTTATTAGGTGGTGCTGTAAGTAGTGCACAAGTATTAAAAGCTGCTCATAGTTCTTTACTTAGTCTTAGAGGACAAAAAAATATATTTACTGTATTTAGAGGTAAAAATAAATTTAATGTTGAGTTAGAAGCTAGAACTGATGCCGAAGAGTTAAAAAAAGCTAGGCAACTAGCATCTTCTATGATAGCTTTTACATCTGACCCTTTAGATGTTGCTGGTTTAACAGGTTACAATGATTATGTAAGCAAGCTTAATAATGCTTATTTTAAAGCAAAAATTAATGGTAAAAAGGTAGAAATAAATAAAGATAACCTTAGAATAATAGAAGCTAAAGAGGGTATTGTAGGGCAAATGAGAGATATAAACAGTGCTTTATATAGTAGAGATTATATTAATAATAAATCTTGGGATGCTGTTGATATAAATCAAAAAACATCAGTATTAAAAGAAGATTCTAGTTCTGCTTTAAGAAATTCTCAATCACATAATGGAATGCTAACTAAAATAGGGCGTTTAGCTGCTGATGTAGAGCTTTATGATTCTCCTTTTAGAAACATATCTCCAGAAAGATTAGTTGCAATGTATCAAGATTACAATGAAATTTCTCAAAAAATACCTCTTTATAAAGATTTATTAGACAATGTAAAAGTTACACCTAATAAATTAACATTTAAAATAATGGATATTAAGTTTAAAGACGGTAAAGTTGTACAGGGTAATAGAAGACTTTACGAACAATCTGAATTAGAAAGAGTTGCAGATAATTTACCTAAATTTTATGAATATATAAATCATCCACAAAGTAAATTTAGACCTGGTGGAGGAGAGCGTAGTTCTTACAATGAAAATATAGCTAAACTTAGTAGACAATATAGAATAGACAAGTTAAAAGAACTTGTTAAAACTAGTGAAGATTTTTTAACCCAAGATGTAAGTGATATGGTTTCTGTTAGGCAATTATACAGATATTATGACGGAGTTGAAGTAAACCCTATTTTATTTAAAAAGATACTAAAAACTGTAAATCAATTAAAAGTAAATAGTTATTTACAAAGAAAAAATTTAACTGAAGAAGCTCAACAAGATAGAGTTGAAAAAAGGATACTTAAAAGTTTTGGCGTTGCTGATTTAGAAGCTCCTAAAAAAACCGCTACATTAGACCAAGCAAAAATAGATGTTGAAATAGCAAAAGCAAGACAAAGTATGCCTAACCCAAGGGCTAAAAAGATATTTGATATGATGATGCTTGGGACTTTTAAGCACAGTACTATGGAAACTGGTATAAATAAATTAGGTTTTTCGTCTAAAGCTATAGACAATAAAAGTTTAACAGATTATGTTGGAGATTATACTCAAGTTATGACTAAGGGTTACAGTAAAAAACCTTTAGATACTAAAATAGATGATACAATATTTAAAGATATTAGATTTGAAAAAGATTTACCTGAAGGTACTATACTTGAAGACACTACTACAGGTTATGAGCAATTACATGGTAAGCCTGACATGAAAAAGCTTCCTAAAGAAATTAGACAAGAAGTTACTGAACTTGTAGACCAAATGAAAAGTTATAATGGGAAAATAGGGCAAAATTTAAACTTAATAGTCAGAGATTTATTGGGTAAAGATTTTAATGCTATGAACTATAGTGATATAAAAACTTTAAATAGATACTTTAAAGAGTTAAAATCTGGAACTATTTGGCAAAAACTATTTAAAGAAAAAACTCCTGAACTTAGAAAAAGATATACAATGCAATTTCCTATGACTATTAATAGAGAAACAATGAAATATGATATTGCTACAATGAAAAAAAGAGGTTTATTTGTCACTAAAGCAGGTGAAGTAGCTTCAGGTGATATGCTTAGATTAACTAATATTACAGAAAAATTACACCACGGAATAACTTTATCTATGGATAAGGCACAAGCTAAAGGTGATGAAGAAGTATTTAAGTTAAGAAGAAATTTAGAATTTTTAGATGGTATAGAAGAAGGCGAAGCATTTAGAAGAGTTGCTGTTAGAAAAATAGAAACAGATGGTAATGTATCAAGAGCTCTTGGTAGGACTGATAAAGCTGGTAAGGTATGGGCTAATGATTATATAAAATCATTGAAAAAAGAAATAAAAGATACTAATTATGATATTATTGATAAAAATAGATATAGAATTACAGAAAGATTAGACGATGGCACTGTAAAAAGAATAGAAATGACAGGTGCTGACCTTGTTAAGAAAACTAAAGATGTATATGTAAAACATTTTAAAGATATGCACAAGATTATTAGAGGAAATGAAGAATTATTAGAAAGTTATCATAAAAAAACTAAATTAGGTAAAAAATTATACCATGATTATGCTGATTACAGAAAACTTGATGACCCTATTAATGGCGGAAAAAGAAAATCTCCAATGGAGCCAATTTATGATTACAGTAAATTTGTAAAAGATATATACAATTCTTATGAAAGAGGATTAGATATTACTACAGAACTTGGAGTAGATGGTATGAGAGCTATGGCACGTTCTATGATGATTACATTACATAATAAATATAAACAAAAACATACTTCTTTAGAAGAGTTTAGAAAAAGGATTAGTTTAACTCTTCCTACAGGTGAGATTGCTGATGGTTATTGGCCTCATATGTTCTTTGACAAAACTCTTGCTTCAAATGCTTTAAGAGCTGCTGCTAAAAAAATAGATGCTTCTAATAGAAGTCCTGAAGAAAAAATTGAAGAAAAAAGAAAACTACAATTACGTTCTAAAACTTTAACAGGTGATTGGATTAATGGTACTGAAAATTGGGACGCATATGATGCTGTAAATACTCCTAAAAATCTTAAAGACAAAAAATATAACAAAATAAGTTGGAAAGAATCTCTTTCAATGACTGGCTCTATGCATAAAAGAACTAGCCATATACCTGGTCATTCTATAGATGCTACTGTTGCTGAAACTTATACTCGAAATCTTTATAGAACCTATTATAAACAATTAGCTCAAATACTTTCTAGAAAAACTTTAGTTGATTTTGACCAAAGAGCGTTTAAATTAGGTTGGGGAAAAATAAAAGCTGGTAAATATGGTAGAAGTTTAAAAGATAGATGGCATGATTTTTACAGTTTATATGTACAAGATGCTTTAGGTCACCCTACTGTTGTTCCTGAATATATTTTAAAAGACCCTGCTATGAAAATAAAAGGAACTCCTTATGCTTGGTGGGCTGATAATAATATTACTAATAAATTAAATAGTATTGCTAAAAAAGTTGGTTTAAAGGAGCCTATAAAAGGTGAAGGAAGATATGATATTAATGATGTAAGAAATTGGTCTAATCTTGAAGCTCGTTTTGAGCTAATGGCTCTTCTTGCACACCCTAAATCTGTAGTTACTAATTTATTTGGTGGCTCATTACATACTATACAAAGCGCAGGTGCTAGTGCTCTTAAAAAAGTTTATGATTATGGATTTTTAAAACAAATTAATCCAGACTTTACTTCTCGTCAAAAAATTAAAGACTTTGCTATAAGTCAAGGTGTTTTTCCTGAAATGCTAGCTCATGAATGGGGAATGCAAAAAACTTTACAAGGTACTAAAACTAAAGGTTTTGTAAGAGAAATGGTAGAATCTGTTTCAAAAGAAGGTACAGTTAATTCTCAAAAACTTAGAGAACTTGCTGATAAACATAATGTAACTAAACCAATGATGGAGTTTGCAGCTAAGTTTATGTCTAAACCTGAAATGAAACTTCGTACTGATGCTTTTATGGCTCATTATATTAAAGCTTGGGAGCGTTTTGGTGGAGCTATTACCCAACATGACCATCCATTTTTAATTGAAATGGCTAAGAAAGGTGTTAAAGCTACACAATTCTTGTATGATTCAGTAAATCGACCAGCTTTTGCTAGGACAGGTCTTGGTAAAATAATGACTCGTTTTCAGTTATGGTCTTGGAATGCTTGGCGTTTTAGAAATGATGTAAATCGTGAAGCACGTATTAGAGGTTACGGTATTGGTACTCCTGAGTATGAAAAATTTAAAAGAACAGCCTCTATAGACTTAATGGTTTATGCTCTTGGTAGTGTTTATGCTATGAGTTTATTTGAAAATGCAATTCCTGCTCCTTACAATCATTTAAAGGAAACTTCTGAATGGTTGTTTGGTGACGACAAAGAAAGAGAAAGAGCTTTTTGGGGTTTATACCCTAGGTCTATAGCTCCTTTACAAGCTATAACTCCTCCAGTTGTTTCAAGAGTAGTTGAAGGTTTAAAAGCTATGTCTAATAATGAATACGATAAGTTTCTTGATTATCATTTGTATACATTTATGCCTTTTGGTAGAGTAGCTAGAGATTTTTCTCCATTTGCTAGTGGTAATTTAATTGACAACCCTTACAGGGCAGTTGAAAAGCTTACAGGTTTACCATATGGTGCTGTACAAAGAGACCGTAGTAAATATAAAGAACAGATGGCGTATCATCCAACATTCAATACATCAAGTCAATTAAGACAGTTAATAGAAGATTAATTTCTTTGTAAAGATTTAAGTATGCAATGAAGAATTTCGTCGTCTGATAAACAGTCTATGTGTATTAACATATAAATTTCATCAGCATAAAAAGAATCATCATCGTTTAAAAACCCATAGTTAATTCTAAAACAAGGTTCTAGTTTGTCTATAGATTCTCCGCATTTATCGCATTTATCCATAGTATAATTTACTACTGTTCTTTTGTTTTTGCTACTTCTTTTTCTTTTTTAGGAAATTTTTCTTCTAAATATTTTAAGAACGGGTCTTTATCACCTTTAAAGTTTATATAAGCATCTACTATATTTTCAGTGCTTATTGACAACTGTTCTAAATACCTTAATTTTTGCCCTATATACACTAGTGCTGACTCCATGTCTTTACGAGTAGGTTTAGGTTTTTTATTTTTTGCCATTACTACCTCCTTCTTGCTCAAGAAAAGCTTCAAGCTCTTTATAGTAGCTTTCAGCTTTCTTTCGCATTTGTTTTTCTGCTTTAAGTTCTCGCTTAATATTGATGATAAGAGCCTGCTGTCGCCTATTGGTTGTAGCAAGCTCTCTTACTTTATCACAACAACTCATCAATGCGTCGTGGGTTTCCGCTGGGTCCAAGTTTAAACACCTCCTTTAATTTAGCTTTATATTTAGGCTTTGGTTTGCCATATGGAAAGTTAAGAAAACACCACAACTTATATACGTCTTTATGTATATCGTTGTTAGTGTTAAACTTTCTAAAACTATACGAAGGTTCTTTCATCCATTTACCTTTTGTATATAACCCATAGATGTTAACAATAGGGCATTCAGGGAAGATTTTGTTCCATAAGTCCTTATACATTAACTGTTGTATTTCGTGTGATTTTCGGTAATCTCCAGTCTTTATATCTATAATAGATAAACTACCATCTATTGTTGCTACAATGTCTGGTGTACCAGCCCAAAGCATATCTTTGTGATATAGAAATATCTCTTGACATATTACGCTTGGCTTTATATCGTAGTACCATTTTTCGAAAGACATTAAAGACTTTCTAATAAATTCAGTACTTGCGTGTACTTCTTTTCTTTCTAGTAACGCTTCTATTGCTTCGTGCACTGCCGTGCCTCGTTCTGCGGCTTCGTCCCTCAGCCGTTCTGCGTTTAGTCCGTTTTTCATAAGCCACTCGTCAAAGAACTTTCCTTTAGAACATGTTTCGCCTATGATAGTTGTTACTGAAGGCTTCCAGTTTAAACTTTTACCTTGTGAGTACCAACGTCCTGAACTTTGGTGTCTTTGTATTTTTAGACTATTAACATAGTCATCAATCATCATTTTTTTCATTGAGCCTCCTAACCCATTGATTGCTAACGCCTTTGTTTTTGATTAAACTTAATCGTGGTGTTATGTCGCTTCAAGTCTCTGAATATCCGCATAGGGGACACGAATATCCACAATCTCCTCCTGAAACGACATTACCACATTGTAAACAGTTTATTTTTTCCATAATTGCCTATAAATAGTTCTTGTTGATACTTTAAAGAGTATCGATAATTTACTAGGTTTGTACCCAATATACCAAAGAATATTTATAAGCCATTTGTCTAATTTACTTAGTTTTTTCATTCACTTGTCCTGTATCTTTTAGGGTTAGCTATTAATTGTTGATAAAGCCACCAACACTTACCGTCATTAGTTGCTTTAAGTATTTTTTGTCTCCGAGAGGCTTGTATGTCTCTCATTCGTTTTTTGTTATCTTTTTGTGCCATTACTCCTCCTAGTTAAATACATCTGATTTTGCTAGTTTTCTTAGTATATAACCTTGTACTCTTACATCTTGTGTTTTTATCCATTTGATAAATGTTTTATACTCTTTATCAGTTAATGGCCCTTTTTTAGTATTACACGATGCGCATATCATTTGAAGGTTGCTCTTATACGAACCTCCTCCAGAAGAAATAGGATGCTTATGGTCGCATACCATATTAGTTACATCTAATTTCTTTTTACAATAGTTACAAGGTTTGCTATATGCTACGTATAGCATCTCACGTATTTCAGTTAAAGATATGTTAAATTTTACTTCATACTCTTTACTTCTTTTCTTTAAAGAAGATTTTAGAGTTGATGACTTTTTCATAAGTCTATGGAACATTCTTTTAGCATGTGTCCCATGAGCGGGACGAAGCTTACGCATAAACTTCGCTTCCCACTCTTTAGGACTACGCGACTTCCGATTGGAATTTCGTTGGTTCATAACTAGATTGTTATTTACCGACTCTTTTTCCATCAGGTGTCTTTATCATTTGGTATCTACCAAAACCTTTATACGCGCCTCTTGTATTATGGCTCATTGTTATTTCAAAGCCCTTTTTACGTAAGTTGTGTATAGTAGCTGATAGTCTCCAAGCTCCAAAAAGTCTAGCTGCTTGTGCCTGATTTAAAGTTTTACCTTTAAGCAGATGCATAAGTATCTTTTGACTCTTTGAGCTGTTGTTTACTCTTCGTCCCACTTTTAGTCTCCTTCCCTAGTTTAATAGCAATAAAGTATTTATGTATACCAATAAGTAAAGTGTACTCATTCATAAATAAACCTTTATTTTTAGCTATGCTTATTTCAAAAACCCAGAATAGTTTTATTCCAAGTTCATTGTTAGTTTTTAATAAACTAATCATGTGTTCTCCTTAATCTAAAGCTTGGTTGCCATTCTAACTCTGTCTTAAATAGTTCACCGTCAGTGTTTTTAAGTACTTCTAGTGTCTTTTTAGAATTGTTAGCTTGACCATTCAAGCCTATCACTTTACGTGATGCGTTTTCTATTGCTCCTGAACCTTTACCAGCATACAGGTCAAGTACCTCATTACGTGAGTATTCTCTACTGACTTGAGATACTTGAATTATTATTAAATCGTTATTTACAGCCATGCTTGAAAGTGAGTGTGATATATATTTGATTTGTTCGTACTCACCTCTAACATGAGGAGGAGTTTCTACTAAATCAATGTAGTCCACGACTACCACAGCTGGTCTTAACTCTTTAACTTTTGCCTGTATTTGTTCAAGTGTTGGAGGAATAGTTTGAATTACCATATGATTAAGCTTATGCTTATTATCTTTATAGACTTGTTTAGGATTGTCATTTATCTCTTCTTTTGTCTTGCCTGATACTATTTGCATATTACGTCTATGCATATACCACGCTGACAACTCTAAAGATAAATATAATGTTGGTACTTGCCAATCAGTGTTTACGTCATCATTAGCAAAATCAACTCCTAAAGCTATACATTGTGCAAGTGTTGTTTTACTTGAACCTGTAGGTCCAAATATAGTTACTAACTCACCTGGATATATAGCTGTATCTGATTCATTAACGCCTAGCATATCTGCTATAGGTATAGAACGTCCGTCAAAATCTGCTGACATTCTTTCTTCTAGCTTTTCTTGCAGGTCATCTGAACTCATAACATCAATCAGATAGTCTTTTCTTTTAAAGTGTATACACCTTGTCTTGCAATGATTTAACATTACTTCATCATTACAACCAAACCTGTAGCCTCTATTGTAAACATACTCTACTTTTTCTATTACACTATTTTCATTTAAACTATTATTATTCCAATGTAATATTGCAGTTTTAGCATATTCACTAGGTATACCATGTCTGTAGAAATGTGACGCTATTCTAATAAGCGTTTGATTCCTAGAGCCTTCTTGAGGCCCGTTTGTTAACATTTCTTGTACACACGGTATAACATCCTTTGGTTCTACAACTTTGCGTATTTGGGTCATTCTAGGCGCTCTATTGATAATCTTATCTTCTAACTCGCCATTACCTACTAGTTCACTGTATGCAAAATCTAGTCTAGGTTCTTTTGCCATTTCTTGTATTTCATGATATTCTTTACCTATTACATCATTCCAAGATAATGGTATCTTATGTAAGTTAGTTTTAAGGTTTACTGTGTGCTGAACTCTATAGATACCTGTTCTCATGTAGATAGAGTTATCTATTTCATCACCAAATAAACTTTTAAGAGTGCCTTTTACCAAGTAATGTAGATTATCACTGCTTGGAAAGTTAAATACACTACTATGTATAGCTAAATGATAACCACTACCACTAAAATAGGGTTGTGTAGACCATTTAATGTCTACTCCCATATCTTCTAGTTTTACCATAATGCTTCTAGTTTTATTAAGTGTGTATTCGTCACTATTGTTTGCTTTATCTATATCTATAAGTATCCAGTCAATGCTTCTAGGGCCAAAGTAGTTTTTTAGTCCATTATTAGCTTCAGCATATTCTGCAGCTTCTTTAGTATATAAATAAACTGACCTAAATAAAGGTGTTTCAGGTTTAATGTAATTAACCAAGTCTTTTTTGGCAATAAGGCGCCCTCTATGTTGAGGGCTCCCCACTGCTATTTCGACATAGTCGTACACTATAGGTTACCTACTCCGCTAGCTGACATTTCTACACTTTGTTGTGGTGTATTTATATCTGCTTCGGTAGCTTCTTTAATGAAACCTTTACTTTTAAACCATTTAACATCTGCTTCAAGTTTTTGCCTACCTTGGTCTGTGTTAGGTTGTATTCTATAAAATACTCTAGAATATACCTTAGCACCAGCTGTCTTAGGCTTTTCTTTATAAACATATGCTATATAATCAAACTTAGGGTCATCACCAGGCATTACATTTTGTGCATGTGCTTGGTTTAAATGTGTAGCAATATTATCTACTTTTTTGCCATTTACATCTTCCCATTCACCATCAACATTTAAGCCTGATTCTTCGCCTATAACATCAAAAAGACCATATACTCTCTTTAATGCTGTACCACCAGTTATTTTACCGTTAACATCTTTTTCTATGTTACCAGCAACTCTTAGTGATTTTGTATAGTCACTGCCTTCTTGTTTTACTTCTATATCTAGGAATAAATCTGCCCAATCAAATTGACTAGACTTGTCTTCAAATCCTAATATAGCTATAGGTGTAATACCATAAAAGTTACTTATGCCACTACTTTTTGTTTCTTCTGGTCGAAATATCGCCATTTACTTACCTTCGCTTTCTGTTTTATATATGTTAGACCAATTAAATTCTATGCATTGGCCACGTAAGTGTTCACATCTACTACCTGCTTCTATAGATTC
>TARA_R110002012_G_scaffold8869_6_pt1 | contig 16536 bp, 15 predicted proteins | sample TARA_R110002012 | Tara Oceans TARA_R110002012 (sample SAMEA4396515) | marine metagenome | biome: Westerlies Biome; feature: [DCM] deep chlorophyll maximum layer (ENVO:01000326); material: water (ENVO:00002006), including particulate matter (ENVO:01000060) such as... | depth 40 m
GGAAAGCGCACAAAGTGATGTCAGTGAAGTACAGACACGACTAGAAGAGCTGACGTCTGAGCGTAACGCGCTGGAAGAACAGATTGCCTCGCTCAATGAGCAGGTGGAAAGCGCTGAAAGCGAAATGACGGGATTGCGTGAAGAACGTGATGAAATAACCAGTACACTGAATGATGCAGAAAGCACCCTTCAACAGGTAGAAGAGGCACGTCAAAGCGCTGAAGAGGCTCGCCAGGAAGCCGAAGCCGCTCGCCAGGAAGCTGAACAACAGCGTCAGCAAGCAGTGGAGGAATTGACCAGCACACAAGAAGAGCTGTCGACACTGGAAGAGCAGATTAACCAAGCTAACGAGCAGCTCAGCGGGCTGGAAGACGACATGTCGACTGCGCAAAGTGAGTTGGATGAATTGCAAAATGAGCGCGATTCGCTGACCTCTGAGCGCGACGAGCTACAAAGTGATGTTGAGTCATTAACGGCGTTACGCGAAGAAGAAGAGCAGAGCTTGGACCAGGTGCGTAGTGAACTGGACGATGTGATGGTCGCGCTCGACATGGGCCGTGAAGAAGTCGCCAAGGTTGAAGATCAAATTGAAGCGCGTGAAGAGCAGTTAGAGCGCCTTGAAAGCCAACTGGGCGAGTGGCGTGATGAGCTATCAACATTAGACAGTCGTTTAGCTAATGCAGAGCGTGCCGCAGAACAAGCGACTTCATCGCCACAGAGCGGCGAGGAAGAGGCTTCACAAGGCGATGATTCACAGCAATCTTCTGCAAATGATGGTGGCGTTACTCAGGGCTCAGGTAGCCAAGGGTCTGGCAAGCAGGGGTCTTCCATTGAAGAGGCTGCAAGCCAAGGGTCAGGTAAAGGCAGCGCTAGTGAGTCCTCTTCCGATGAGAGCGCTAACGATAGCAATGGCGGCACGCAAGCGCAGCAGCAAAATGCTGGCTGATACATTGCTATCGCCCCGATAGGCGTTAGTGCTTCGGTCGCGAAAGCGGGTGTCGGTTAACTGACACCCGCTTTCTTGTTACTGGTTTATGATTAAGGCCACGAGGGGTATCATTCCCTCAGTATCATTTCAGTTATGAAAGCCTAAGCGAGGAGTGCCAGTGAATGGATGGCGTTAAGCATATTATTGCCGTGGCTTCGGGTAAGGGTGGCGTAGGTAAATCGACCGTCACAGTGAACTTGGCATTGGCATTGGCCGCGCAGGGATATCGTGTAGGCGTCCTTGATGCGGATATTTATGGGCCTAGCCAAGCGCAGATGCTAGGTGTTGAAGAGGGCGTGCGTCCTCAATCGGCGGGAAATGATAAATTCCTGCCATTGCAGGCTCATGGCATTCAAGCCATGTCCATGGCGTTTATGGTCAATACGCGAGAGCCAATGGTATGGCGCGGGCCGATGGTCGTAGGTGCTTTTCAGCAGATGCTCATGCAGACGCAGTGGGATAATCTAGACTTTCTGTTGATCGATATGCCGCCCGGAACGGGTGATATTCAATTGACGCTGGCCCAAAAAGTGCCGGTGTCCGGCGCAGTAATCGTTACTACGCCGCAGGATATTGCGCTATTGGATGCCCGTAAAGGGATCGAGATGTTCCGTAAGGTTAACGTTCCTGTGCTTGGTGTGGTTGAAAACATGAGCGTTTACCAGTGCGAAAAATGTGGCCACGAAGCCGCCATCTTTGGTACTGGTGGTGGAGACAATATTGCCCAGGAATACGATACCCGGGTGCTGGGAAGGCTGCCCTTGACGCTCTCGATTCGCGAGCTGACTGACTCTGGCCGACCCAGTGTCGTCTCTGAACCCGAGGGGGCGGTAAGTAAAGTGTTTGCGACCATTGCCCAACAAGTGGCCGACTCAGTGGGTACACGCGAAGGCGGTGGCCCTACGATTTCTTTTAGCGAGTGATAACGACATAAATGAGTATCAAATCTGATAGTTGGATTCGTCGTATGGCCCAGAGCGACGCGATGATCGAGCCGTTTGAAGCGGAGCAGGTGCGCTATGTGAATGATCAGCGCGTTATATCCTACGGCACATCAAGCTACGGTTATGACGTGCGCTGCTCGGATGAATTCAAGGTATTCACTAATATTCACTCGGCGATCGTTGACCCTAAAGCGTTTGATGCCAAGAGCTTTGTCGATATTACAAGCGACGTATGTATTATTCCGCCCAACTCGTTCGCGTTGGCGCGCACGGTGGAATACTTTCGTATTCCGCGCAATGTGCTGACAATTTGCTTGGGGAAATCCACGTATGCTCGCTGTGGCATTATTGTGAATGTCACTCCCTTGGAGCCCGAGTGGGAAGGGCACGTTACCTTGGAGTTTTCAAATACCACTAATCTGCCGGCCAAAATCTATGCCCATGAGGGCGTTGCTCAAATGCTGTTTTTAGAGTCGGATGAAGTGTGCGAAACCTCGTATAAGGATCGCGGAGGGAAATATATGGGCCAGCGTGGGGTAACATTGCCACGCACCTAGGAATGCCTAGGCTTGATAAAAACCCCTGTCGGTTAGCTCCGTCAGGGGTTTTTAGTGTTAACCGCGCAGAGAGATTATCTGACTAGCTTTCTGATTCTTCATCTAACGCTTCATCCAACTCTTCAGCGGCATCGGCATGGGAGAGTCGCATGCCATGGGGGGGGAGCAGGTGACCATCCATTTTGGCCCCTTGATCGGTAAACTGCAGTCTTCCTTCCAAAAACCACTGGACGGCTATCGGATAGATAAGGTGTTCGCGAGCGTGAACCTTTTCTTGCAGCGTCTCGACCGTATCCTCAGGGGTGACCTGAAGTTCGGCCTGCAGCACGACAGGGCCCCCATCGAGTTCTTCCGTCACGAAATGAACGCTACAGCCGTGGCTGGTGACACTGTCTCCCAGTGCACGCGCGTGGGTGTTTAACCCTTGGTATGCTGGCAGTAGTGAAGGGTGGATATTTAGCATACGGCCTAAAAAGCGCTGTACGAAGCGGGGCGTTAAAATACGCATAAAGCCAGCCAGGATTATTAAATCCGGCTCGTGGCGCTCTATCACCTTGACCAGCGCGCTGTCGTACGCTTCACGAGTATCATACTCCCGGTGGGGCAATGCTACCGCGTCGATGCCAGCATCACGAGCACGCTTTAAGGCATAGGCGTCAACAACATTGGAAATCACCGCGACTATTTCTCCGCCGCCCAGACGATCATGTGACTGAGCGTCTATCAGCGCCTGCAGGTTGCTTCCGCTACCGGACACAAGTACCACAATGCGCCGAGCATCGACAGGCTCAGGAGTGACATCTTTAATAGTATCGCTTTGGTAGTCCGTATTGGTCATGCCGGGAGATTCTCCAGAATGACGGCTTCCTCTTGGCGCTGAACGATCTCGCCAAGACGATAGACGCTTTCGCCTGCGGCTTCTAAATGGGCAGTCGCCAGCTCAGCTTGCTGGTGCGGTACAACGACCACCATCCCTATGCCGCAGTTAAGCACACGATGCATTTCGGTTTCGTTGACATTGCCATGCGCTTGCAGCCAGTCGAATACGGCGGGGCGCTGCCAACTGCCAATATCAATATGGGCAGCGAGATTATCGGGCAGCACGCGGGGGATGTTTTCAAGTAAACCGCCGCCAGTAATATGCGATAGGGCGTGTACCGCAATGTCGGTGTCGCGCATTAACGAAAGCAAGGATTTAACATAGATGCGCGTAGGAGCCATAAGAGCGTCGCTCAGCGGCGTGCCGTCAATGTTGGTTGTCAAAGAAGCATTGCTGACCTCAAGGATCTTACGAATCAATGAGTAGCCGTTAGAGTGCGGGCCGGACGAGGCAAGTCCAAGGATGACATCGCCTGCGGCGACCTTGCTGCCATCTAAAATGTCAGCTTTTTCGACGACACCGACACAAAATCCCGCTAGATCATAATCGCTGCCTGCGTACATGCCCGGCATTTCGGCCGTTTCGCCACCGACCAGGGCACAGCCTGCCAGTTCGCAGCCAGCACCAATGCCGGTGACCACATCTGCGGCAATATCCACATCAAGCTTGCCCGTGGCATAGTAGTCAAGAAATAGCAGAGGCTCAGCGCCAGCCACGATCAGGTCGTTGACGCACATCGCGACTAAATCAATGCCGATCGTGTCGTGCTTGCCAAGATCCATGGCGAGGCGCAGCTTGGTGCCGACGCCATCGGTACCTGAGACAAGAACGGGCTGGCGGTAGCCCGGCGGTATTTCGCACAGTGCGCCAAAACCACCAAGTCCGCCCATGACTTCTGGGCGAGTAGTGCGTTTGGCGACATGCTTAATGCGGTCAACCAGTGCGTTACCGGCATCAATATCGACGCCTGCGTCTTTATAGCTAAGGGAAGGCGTAGCCGACGAAGAGGAAGTCTCGGTCATGACAGATCCTGTGAAACAAATAGCGGTGCTGGTAGTGCTGGCGACATGCCAGTGCTGGGCGATAACTGGGATGGATTGTAACACTCAGTGGCGTTGGCCGCACCGCTGTCGCTCAGGATGAAAAGCAGACGAGCGCGTTTCGTTTATATCCGGCATAGTAGCGGTAGTGTCTTGCAGTATGGGTTACATGCACGAGTGAGAGGGAACTATGCGGAATTCATGGTGGGTGATCATTTTTTTAGTGGTAATAGGCGGTACAGTTTTTTTATTAGACTCGGTGTTGATGCCCTTTGTTGCCGGCATGATTTTGGCCTATTTAGCGGACCCGTTAGCTAACCAGTTCCAGCGTTGGGGGATGAATCGCTCGCTGGCTGTATCGAGTGTCTTTATTGTGCTGCTGATTATGTTTATCTTGAGTTTGCTGGTACTCATTCCGCTAATTGTCCAGCAGTTAAAACAGTTAGGCGACGCCATTCCCGATATCTTCAGTTGGGTGGAGAGAGTACTCGCTCCTCAAGTTCAGGAGTGGACCGGTTACGATTTAACCGCAGAGTTAACCAATGTGCGTGAAACGCTGGTGGCAAACTGGCGTGATGCGGGAGGGTATCTCGCTCAAGCATTAGGTCATATTGGCCGCTCAGGAATGGCATTTGTTACGTGGATTACTTACGTGGCATTAATACCCGTCGTTACGTTTTACCTGCTGTTGGACTGGGATCGGCTGTTGAACAATATTGCCAATTTAATTCCCCGGCACTGGGCAGAAGATGCGTTTCGATTAGCGCGCCGCTGCGATGAAGTGTTGGCGTCATTTTTGCGCGGGCAATTGTTGGTCATGCTGTGTCTAGGCATTATTTATGCGGTAGGCTTGACGCTGATGGGGCTTAACTTTGGCCTGCTTATCGGATTTGTATCGGGATTGGTCAGCATTGTGCCGTTCTTGGGTTTTATTGTGGGCTTGGTAATTGCGCTTATCGTCGCGCTTTTCCAGTATGCTACCTGGTGGGCTGTGGTCGGCGTTATTTTAGTGTTTAGTATTGGGCAAATCGCCGAGAGTGTTATTCTTCAGCCTAAATTACTGGGCGATAAAATTGGCCTGCATCCGGTAGCGGTTATTTTTGCCGTATTAGCAGGTGGCAATCTGTTTGGATTAACCGGGGTGTTACTGGCACTACCAGTCGCTGCTGTGATTTTGGTACTGCTTAAGGAAGTGAAAGTGCGCTACCAGGATAGTGAGCTTTACGATGATAAAAACACTGACAAGCATACAACCATCATAGAGGTCAGTTCTTCTTACCATGATGAGCTGAGTGGTGATGACAAACGGGAGTCTCCATGAGCCGAATACCGGCACAGCTTCCCTTGGGAATTGGCCTGCGGGATGACGCGACCTTTGATAACTATTATACCGCGCAGAGAAACGTGCCGCTGGTAGAGCAACTCCATCATCAGCTTATCCCTGATGGAGAGCAGTTTCTTTATTTATGGGGCGCGCCAGGGGTAGGAAGAAGCCACCTGCTTCAAGCAGCTTGTCATGCCGCATCGGACAGCGATAAACGCGCGCTTTATCTCCCGCTAGAAGATTTAGGTCACTTTCCGCCATTAATGCTTGAAGATATCGAACGGTTGGACATTGTGGCCATTGACGACCTTGAGTGTGTTATTGGCCGTAAGCGTTGGGAGGAGGCATTGTTTCACGCCTTTAACCGCTTAAGGGACGCAGGCAAAAAACTGGTTATTGCCGCCAGCGCCTCTCCACGTCAATTAAATGTCGTATTGCCTGACCTTGCTTCACGTTTAACGTGGGGGGTGACCTTTCATGTTCATCCGCTCGAGGACGATGAACGTTTAGAAGCGCTAAAACTGCGCGCCAAGGTGAGAGGCATGCAGCTCCCGGATGATGTGGGGCGTTATATATTGCATCGCGGACCGCGCGAGTTGGGCGAACTGTGCCAGGCGGTGGAAACGCTTGATAAAGCGTCGCTGACGGCTAAACGAAAGCTGACCATCCCGTTTGTGAAATCTGCACTCAACTGGTGACCCTGCGTAGGCGCCATCATTAAAACACCCCCATCGGCATGCCGACAGGGGTGTTAGTGGCCGCTTAGCTATTTAGCTCAAGCGACTTGCCTAAACCTTTTTGGTTTAAGACAATTATCGATTTAAGCAGTTTTGCTAATGTTGCTGACAGCGGATTGTGCCTGCTTTACATTTTCTTCGGTGATTTTCTGGCTTTTTTGAATAAAGTCCTGCTGTAGAGAAACAACCTTGTCAGCGTCTCCCTTCGCGCGCTCAGCTAAGTCTTTAGCAACTTTTTGCTGGCTTTCCATATAGCTACGCAGACCTTCAGCGTCTTTAATATTCATCATTTGACGCATTTGAGCGATGCCAGTATCCGTATAAGCTTTGCTGGCATCCAACTGGGCGTTGAGCATTTTTTCAGAGTAATCGATGCTTAGTGCCATGTAAGCGCGTGCTGGCGCCATGAACATATTGTCAAACTGTTGAGCCATTTCATTAGTATTAAAAGTATTCATCATTATACCCTCCTGGGTGTCATCAGGTTTGCCTGAAACAGCAACCAAGGGAGGTGCTGCTTTTAAAAGGCAAGTTACCAAAGCTTTTCAAGCTATCTTGCGATGCAGCATAACAAGTGTTTTTGTGCAGTGCAACAATGGAGGCCGGTGCACCTCATTGCCCTGGATGAAAGCGGAATAAATATAGCCGCATAGCGATAGCTATTGGCATGTTTACCCTGGCGGATTAACCAACTAACTTAAAGACAACGATGATGTCTCTGACGAACGATTCAGCCGCTGGATGCTCAGAGTATCTATAAGTAGCGCTATCTATTTCACTAAAGGGAGTAAGCGTAATGGCCACAAGGATAGAAAGAGACAGCATGGGTGAGCTTGAGGTGCCGGCAGAAGCCCTTTATGGCGCCCAAACACAGCGAGCGATTAACAACTTTCCTGTGTCTCAATCGCCAATGCCCACGGCGTTTATCCATGCCGTGGCCCGCATCAAGTTAGCAGCGGCACGTGCCAATCAAACCTTGGGCGGCCTTGATAGCGAACGCGCCGAGGCCATTCAAAAAGCCGCACGTGATGTCATTGCCGGCAAGCATGATCAGCAGTTTCCCATTGACGTGTTCCAGACAGGCTCTGGTACGTCCACCAACATGAACGTTAATGAGGTGCTGGCGACGTTGGCTAGTCGCGAGGGCGTTGAGGTAACGCCGAACGATCACGTCAATATGGGGCAGTCGAGTAATGATGTCATACCCACCGCGATCCATCTCTCCGCCGCCATCGCTGTACACGAGAACCTTCGGCCAGCGCTTGTTCACCTGCGTGACACGATCAACCAGCGAGCCGGCGAGCTAAGTCATGTCGTTAAAACTGGCCGAACGCACCTGATGGATGCGATGCCGCTGCGTATGGATCAAGAGCTGGGTGCATGGTCTAGTCAGTTGAGTCAGGCGCTTGAGCGTTTTGATAGCGCCATGAAAAGGTTGTGCCGTTTAGCGCAAGGCGGCACCGCCGTTGGCACCGGTATCAATGCACCTGAAGGCTTTGCCGAGCAGGTCGCTCAGGAGCTCAGCGAGCAGACAGGGCTAATGTTTACGCCTAACGATAGCTTCTTTGCCAGTCTCTCTTCTCAAGATGCGGCTGTTGAGCTGTCAGGTCAGTTGAAGGGATTGGCGTGCGTCATCATGAAAATTGCCAATGACCTGCGCTGGATGAACTCTGGCCCGCTGGCCGGGTTGGGGGAGATTGAGCTTGAGGCATTGCAGCCTGGCAGCTCGATTATGCCGGGAAAGGTGAACCCGGTGATTCCAGAATCAGCAGCTCAAGCAGCGGCGCAGGTGATTGGACTGGATACAGCGATTACCGTTGCTGGTCAAAGCGGCAATTTCCAATTGAATGTGATGTTGCCTTTGGTCGCCTCCAACTTGCTTACGTCGATCAGCTTGATGAGTAATACCTCCAGGCTACTGGCTGATCGTGCGATTGCGACGTTTAAGGTGCGCGACGATAATCTGCAGGGTCCGCTGGCAAGAAACCCCATTCTGGTGACGGCGCTCAATGGGGTAATTGGTTATAACGCTGCGGCGGCCATCGCCAAAGAAGCTTATCAAGCAGGGCGGCCAATTATCGATGTGGCAGAAGAGAAAACGGAGCTTGATCGCGACACCTTGGAGCGACTGCTTGATCCGACCGTGTTAACCCAAGGGGGTATCCCCGAGTAACACGGACAGGAGCATTGGTGGGAGGCTTGGATTTCTGGTTAGGTTTCCTGCTGCTCGGTTTTGCCTTCCTGAATCGTTTCGCTGGCTTCGCTACGCTCTTCGGCATCGGCTTCGGGCGTTTCATGTTCATTCTTGCGCGAAGGGCGGTAGCAAAACGTCGCCAAAATAGGAAAGTGGTCGGAACCAAAATAGTCCAGGCGGTGCATGTCGACTAGGGTAAAGTGCTCTGTTACAAAAATGTGGTCTAAGGGCCAGCGCAGTACTGGGTACTTAGCATGAAAAGTGCTAAACATGCCTCGCCCCCGACGAGGGTCAAGCATACCGCTAATGCGACAAAATAGCCGTGTCGTGCGCGACCACGCCACATCATTTAGATCTCCAGCGACTAGTGAAGGCTCGGGATTCTGGTGTATTTTTTTGCCTATCAGCAGCAGCTCAGCGTCGCGCCACAACGACTTTTCGCTTTCGCTAGGCGCGGGCGGGCGTGGATGGACCGCATAAAAACGAATGGTGTCACCGTTCGCTAGCGTGATGTAGGTGTGAATGGACGGTATGTCATCCTGGATAAGCCATTTAACCGTGGTGTCGGTAAGCGCTAAGTGTGAATACAGGTGCATTCCATAGAGGTTATCTAGTGGGATTTTGACACTGTTAGGCCACTGCTCAGCGAGGGCTGGGTCAAGCTGGTCTTGCCACCACTGGTCGGACTCAAGGGTTAACACAATGTCCGGTTGATGCTGCTTGATCATATCAATCAGCGGCTGCGCCTGACGGTTTGGCGTCAGCACATTAGCAATCAACAAGGTGATCGTTTTGTCATCGTCGTTGCTTTTTGCCCTTTTCACCTGAACCGGCCAAAGCGGCGTCCAGGGAATTATGTAGCAGCATTGGATTAAAAGCGCGATGCCAGAGGCAATGATCGCTACCCATCGCCATGTTCCTTGCGAAACAAAAAATGCCGCGAGTAGGCAGGTAATGAGCGCTAGGAAGGCTATCTGTAAGCGTGGGAATTCGAAGCTACGAATCCACCACCAAGTCAATTCTATGCGAGCAATCAACGTTGCCATTAAAAGCGCAACGGCAACGCAACCTAGCAAAATCCCCAACATGCTTATCTCCCTTAGCATTACTCTGACATAAAGGTGCTAGCCTAGCGCTATACGGATATAAGTGTCGAATCAAACATCTCACTTTGACCACGAAAGGCGCCAAGCCGCTGCTCTTGTGGGAAATAGCTTGCAATTCAGTGGTAAACGAGTAAGATATGCATCCGTTGCTCGGCACGCTTTGTTGCTGACGGTAAAGCAGGACCATAGCTCAGTTGGTTAGAGCGCCACGTTGACATCGTGGAGGTCGGCGGTTCAAATCCGCCTGGTCCTACCAGTTACGGTCAAACAGTTTTTTCAAGCGCCCCATGCTTAGTTGCATGGGGCGTTTTTTTTGTGGTCTATGCCACATTTTGCACTAGGTTGGGTAAGTCAGTTTGGCGTATGAAGGTGGCTACCAGAGCTTCAATGCCCGCTTGGTCCTGTTCGCTAAAACGCCCGTGTAGAGGGCTATCCAGATCAAGTACCCCCCACAGGTGGTTATCAACAACGATTGGAACCACTAACTCTGAGCGGGAGTTGGCGTCACAGGCGATGTGATCCGCCACCGCATGAACATCATCGACCCGCTGAGTGGTTTCCAGGCGAGCGGCAGCGCCGCATACGCCTTTGTTGAACGGGATTGGGTGGCAGGCGGGCTGGCCTTGGAACGGCCCCAGGCCCAATACCTTGGGCTGACGCTGTAGATAAAAGCCTGCCCAATTTAAGTTGCCGAGCTGTTGGTAAAGAAAAGCGCTGGTTTGGGCGCTATTGGTAATCCAGTCGCGGGTATCAAGCAGTGCTTCAAGCTGGCGATTGAGAAGTGTGTAGTCGACAGAGGATTGCATTCTATTTCCTTAGCTCAAGAGCGCATAAAACCGGCACTAGGCCGGTTTTATTGTATCGTAACCACCCGCAGCAATGCGGTGGGTGGTTAATCGGGTTGTTACTCGGTCCAGCCAGGCACCGCTGCGCCTTTAAACAATTCTTCAGCTTTTTCGATTACTTCGTCGCGCTGATAAGCGTCGACCAGTTGACGGATCTCTTCGCGATCTTCATCACCACCGCGGACAGCGATCAGGTTCACATAAGGGGACTCCGGGCCCTCTTTGATCAAGGCATCATCCAGGCTTAAACCGGCTGGCTGCGCGAAGGTGTTGTTAATAAAGGCCATGTCAACATCGGGCAGGACGCGAGGAAGCTGTGCCGCTTCGATTTCACGGAAACGAAAGCCGCGTGGGTTTTCGGCGATATCGAGAGGCGTCGCTTCCAGGAATTCGGGATCGTTTAGCGTAATCAGGCCTTCATTATGCATCAGGATCAATGCACGACCTTCATTGGAAGGGTCGTTGGGTAGCGCAATTTGGGCGCCATCAGGTAGATCGTCGATGCTTTCGTATTTTTCTGAGTAAGCGCCAATCGGGTAGACGAAGGTGTAGCCTGCAATGGCCAAGTCATAGCCACGGTCATCAACCATCGACTGTAAGTAGGGTTCGTGCTGGTAGGCGTTGGCATCTAGGCTGCCATCAGCCAGGGCCGCATTGGGGGTGACGTAATCAGTGAACTCAATGATTTCGACATCCAGGTCGTACTCTTCTTTGGCGATCCGCGCAGCGACTTCCATTACTTCTGTTTCTGGGCCGGCCACAGTGCCCATTTTAATACTGCGTGTGTCGGCATTGGCGACATTAACCGCAAGCGCTAGCGCCGTCAGGCTACCAATAATAAGTTTTTGCATGGTGAGTTCTCCAGTAACGTTGTTCATAATGATCAATGATGAGGCAATAAAAAACCGTTGTCTAATGCGTTTTTGTTATAAGCAATGGGGGTGGCATGGGTTTATTTACGGTCACTTTTACGTACAAGGTAGTCGCCAAGGCTTTGGAAGCCCTGCACCATTACCACCAGAATTACCACTGTAATCAGCATGATAGTGGGATTGAAGCGGTTATACCCATAGCGGATACCTAAATCGCCTAGGCCACCGCCGCCGACCGCGCCAGCCATGGCGGAGTAGCTAACTAGTGTAACCACCGTGATGGTTAAACCGGTCATAATGCCGCCGCGGGCTTCTGGAATCAGTACTTTGCGAATGATTTGCCACGGTGTTGCTCCCATGGCTTGGGCGGCCTCGATTAAACCAGGCGAAATCTCATTGAGCGCTGCCTCTACCAGTCGCGCGACAAAGGGGATGGCGGCGATAGTGAGTGGTACGGAGGCGGCGTTGATGCCAATTGACGTGCCGACGAGCATGCGTGTAAAGGGAATGATCGCGACCATCAAAATAATAAACGGAATCGAGCGGCCAACGTTGGTGATAATACTTAGCGTTTGATTTAGCACTGGCTGCGCCAGAATCTGGCGTGGCCGCGTCACATACAGCAGCACGCCTAGCGGTAAACCTACCAGGGTGGAGATAAGTCCCGATACGGCCACCATGTAAAGAGTATCCAGCGTGGCCTGTAAAATAAGATCAATCATTGCGCTGGACATGGCCGAGTACCTCTACCTGTAGTTGATGAGATTCAAGATACGTCATCGCTTGCTGGGTTTGCGCCGGGGTGCCTAAAAGCTCGGCTATCATTAAGCCTAAGGTGCGTTCCTGAATTGATTCTACTTTCGCTTGCAAAATGCTCACATCGACCCCGCACTCCCGGGCAAGACGCGAAATCAGCGGAGTGGACACCGCATCACCTGAAAAGGTAAGCCGTACCACGGGGTGAGTGTTGTCGCCGGGGGTGTCGGCTAGCCTTTCGATTAGCTCTTTGGGAGGAGACAGCTGAAGAAAATCGTTCAGGAAATCACGCCCAAGCTGAGTACTGGGGGCGGTAAAGAAGTCGCCTACTTCTGCATCTTCTACCAGTTTGCCGTCAGATATCAGACTCACCCGATGGCAAATCGACTTAACCACTTCCATCTCGTGCGTGATTAATAAAATGGTAATGCCTAGCTGGTGATTGATGTCGCGCAGTAGCTCCAATATAGAGCTGGTAGTTTGCGGGTCTAGGGCAGAGGTCGCTTCATCGCACAATAAAACTTGAGGTTTACTGGCGAGCGCTCGGGCAATCGCGACACGCTGTTTTTGACCACCCGAAAGTTGAGCAGGGTACTGGCTCTCTTTATCTGCCAGGCCGACCATCTCTAATAGCTCAAGCACACGTTCGCGAATAGCGTGACGCTTTTGTCCCATCAACTCCAATGGCAGGGCCACGTTGTCAAAGACAGTGCGGGTGGTTAATAAATTAAAATGTTGAAAAATCATGCCGATACGGTGGCGTGCACGATTAAGGTCTGCGTTACTTAATTGAGTCATCTCTTGGCCATCCACCGTAACGCTCCCGCTGGTGGGTCGCTCCAGTAGATTAACGCAGCGTATTAATGTGGACTTGCCAGCACCAGAGAGGCCAATAACACCATGAATAGTGCCTTTGGGCACGATGAGGTTGGCTTCTTTTAGGGCATGTACGGCGTTTGCACCGCTGCCATAGGTTTTACTAACGTTGCTAAGTTCGATCATAGCGTCTGCCTTAACGGTAGGCCGAAAACCAAATCCGAAAGTCAATTGCGGGAGTGCGCACTAATGTAGCTATACATTGGCGGCTAATAACCGGGCGGCTAACGTGGGGTGGTCAAGCATAGCGGATAAAAAAAGGCCACCCTAATGGGCGGCCATCAACGCTGGACACACCCTTTTAGCTGCACTTCACCAGGTCATTGATCTGGTGGACGCCCGCAATCTGGGTACAAATCGGCGCCTTTACATTTGGGGCGGGATTTTAAAGATACAAAAGAGCCATGTCAATTGTAACCGTCTGATTTTGCGGATTTGTCTTGAATAATAACGTTATTTTCTGCAGTGCGCGTATTTATCAGTGGTTAAGACTACTGGCGACACCTAGAAGATTCATATTGAAGGCGGCGTCAGAATGCTTGGTCAAGCTTAAAATGGACAGCGCTGGAGCGTTAAGAACAGCTAATGCGTCAACGGAGAGTGCACAAACGATAGCATCTAGTAGTAAGCTTGGTAATTTGCTGTAGCGATACCCTCGCTCACAATTGCAATTCAGTTTTCCTCATGCATTTTCATCATCCCGTTTTATTACTCAGGAGTAAAAAGCCATATGTTTACCGGCATTGTGCAAGGGGTAGCCAAGGTGGTGGCTGTACGTGAGCTGGACGATTTTCGCGTGCATGTGGTTGAAATGCCTCCTGCCATGCGCGAAGGGCTTGAGATCGGCGCATCGGTCGCTCATAACGGGGTGTGCCTCACGGTTACCGCGATAGAAGGCGATAGCGTTAGTTTTGATTTGATGCGTGAAACGCTGCGACTGACTAATCTTGGTGCAATCTCGCCAGGGCAATGCGTCAATATAGAGCGCGCAGCGCGCTTTGGTGATGAGATTGGCGGCCACTCCATGTCAGGCCATATTATTTCCATGGCAGAGGTGGTCTCAATAGAGGAGGCGCCCAATAACCGTCGTTTGTGGTTTGCGATGCCGGAGCGATTTGCTCGTTTCGTTTTTGAAAAAGGTTACATCGGCGTAGACGGCATTAGCTTGACCATCGGCGATGTGCGGCGTGCTGAAGAGGGGGGAGTGGAGTTTAGCGTCAATTTGATTCCAGAAACGTTGTCTCGCACCACGCTTAAAGATCGTGCCCCAGGCGGGATGGTGAATATAGAAATCGATCCGCAGACTCAGGTGATCGTTGAAACAGTCGAACGCGTGTTAAATCAGCAAGGCCGGTAACCTTACTATCGGTCCATAAATTGACCGATCGGTTAAGTCATGGCCTAAAGATTGCTTTGCATTAAGGAGCGGGGTGGGGTCCCGCTATTAGACAGTCGCGATGCTGTGGCGCTCGCATCACTCGGTGCGTTTCGGTAGTATGTGCGGCTTTTCTCAGCCCCTTGAATGCACACACATTGGCATTAGCGCTAAGGACAAGAACAGTCATGAAACTTCTGGATAATTATTTCAAGCTCACCGAGCACAAAACCAGCGTCAAAACAGAAGTTATCGCCGGAATAACCACCTTCCTGACGATGGCCTACATCATTTTTGTTAACCCCAGTATCTTGTCTGAAGCGGGCATGGATTATGGCGCGGTCTTCGTGGCAACCTGCCTGGCAGCGGCGGTTGGCTGTTTCGTGATGGGGCTATGGGCTAATTATCCTATCGCTCAAGCGCCTGGAATGGGGCTAAATGCCTTTTTCACTTACGGGGTGGTGTTAGGCATGGGGTATAGCTGGGAGGCCGCGTTGGGTGCTGTCTTCTTCTCTGGCCTCACCTTTTTCGTATTAAGCATTTTTAAAATTCGCGAATGGATCATTAATTCCATTCCTATGACGTTACGGCTGGGTATCGCCGCTGGCATCGGGCTGTTTTTGGCCATGATTGCGCTAAAAAATGCCGGCATTGTGGTGGCTAACCCCGCCACCTTCGTATCGTTAGGGGATCTTTCTCAGCCGCCGGCGATTTATGCACTATTGGGTTTCTTTGCGATTACCGCGCTGTCCTATTTACGGGTGACCGGTGCTGTCCTGATCGGCATTTTGGGGATTACGGTCATGGCGATAGTGCTTGGGCATAACGAATACGGGGGATTGATGTCCATGCCGCCGTCGATTGCGCCGACCTTCATGGCCATGGATCTTATGGGCGCGCTGGACGTGGCCATGCTAAGCGTGATCTTTGCATTTTTGTTTGTTGATTTATTCGATACCTCCGGCACATTGGTGGGCGTTGCCCATCGTGGCAAGCTGTTGGATAAAGACGGTAAATTGCCGCGTATTGGTCGGGCGATGATGGCTGACAGCACGGCGTCGATGGCAGGGGCGGCACTGGGTACCTCAACCACCACCAGTTATATTGAATCGACAGCAGGCATTGCTTCGGGTGGGCGTACCGGCTTAACCGCAGTAGTGGTCGGTGTACTGTTTCTTATCAGCCTGTTTTTCGCGCCGTTGGCGGGCTCGATACCTGCTTACGCTACCGCTGGGGCGCTGCTTTACGTGGCGGTGCTAATGGCGGGCAGTTTGGCACACGCTAACTGGGAAGATCCGACGGATGCGGCACCAGTATTGATAGCTGCGCTGGCGATGCCGCTGACCTTTTCTATTGCTGAGGGTATCGCGCTAGGCTTCATCAGCTTTGTTGGGATCAAGACGCTATCCGGTCGTTTTAAGGATCTGAATCCGGCGGTTGTGGTTTTGTCGCTGCTGTTTGCGGCACGCTATCTATTCCTCGTTTGAACGATCTTTACCACTTTTCTATTACTCAATGAGAGACGCGATGAGCATTTACGGCGACTACATTAAGTCCGTTATTCGCACGGTTCCCAACTGGCCTGATCAGGGCGTGAATTTTCGTGATATCACTCCTTTATTACAAAATAGCGCTGCCTTTCGTAAGCTGATCGATAGCTTCGTCCATCGGTATCAAGAGATGAACCTGGATGCCATCGCAGCTATTGATGCCAGGGGCTTTATTATTGGGGCGCCGCTGGCCTACGAGTTAGGCTGCAGCTTTGTGCCGGTGCGTAAGAAAGGCAAGCTGCCTTTCAAAACCATTAGCGAAACCTATACCTTGGAGTATGGGCATTCAGAAGTAGAGCTTCACGCTGATGCGTTTCAAAAAGATGACCGCATTCTGTTAATGGATGATTTGATTGCCACTGGGGGCACCATGTTGGCCGCGGCCAATCTTATCCAGCGCAGCGGTGGTCATGTAGTAGAAACAGCGACCATCATTGATCTGCCAGAGCTGGGTGGATCACAGAAAATTCGCGATGCAGGCTACAGTGTATT
>TARA_R110002012_G_scaffold51174_1_pt1 | contig 16535 bp, 10 predicted proteins | sample TARA_R110002012 | Tara Oceans TARA_R110002012 (sample SAMEA4396515) | marine metagenome | biome: Westerlies Biome; feature: [DCM] deep chlorophyll maximum layer (ENVO:01000326); material: water (ENVO:00002006), including particulate matter (ENVO:01000060) such as... | depth 40 m
CTCCTTCGGCATTGACATTGAAACCGGCCGGTGAACGCATGCCCACGGCAATGGGGGTCATTTTTCCGTCGGGAGTAATTTTTACCATCCATCCATGCCATTTTGAAAGGCTGGCACCACGACCAACCCAACCAAGGTTGAGCGTTACTATCATGTCGCCATTTGGCAAGATCAGCGGGCCATAAGAGTATTCATGGTAATTGGCAGCAAGCGGCCAGCTGTAAATCGTTTCATATCTGTCGGCCTTACCGTCTTTATTAAGGTCGGACAACCTGGTTAATTCGCCTCTTTGAGCTGTGTAAAAAATACCGTCTCTGAATGCCAGCCCCAACGGCTCATGCAATCCCGTGGCATATTTTTTAAATATCGGAGTGCTGCCAGACGGGTTTTCAATCAGCCATATGTCGCCTCTTCTGGTACTTACTCCAAGCTTCCCATTGTCATCAAAAGCCAGACCACCAACTTCTAATACGATGTCAGAGGGAATGGGAACTTTTGAGATGCTAAAATGAGCGGCCTCCTTTTTTTGGATATCCGTTTGGGCCTGTACGCTAGCAGACAATCCAATAAACAGTATAAGAAGTATATGCGAAGTTGTGTTTTTAAATTTCATAACGTTGGATACAATTCAATTACCATACAATAGAATAGGTGAGACTCGATTTTTCAGGAGCATTAGGTAGTTGAAGAATGAGCTCCTTATCGAACCTGTTTGTCACATTGGCGTCTGCTTTTTCGTCGACTATGATGTAGTAGCTTCCGTCTACGCAATACCAGCCATTAGACAATTGGTAAATATTTTCTCCTGAGGCAATCTGGAACCAATGGAGGCCATTGGAGTCCGGATTTGTAAAGTTAATTTCTCTTGAGATTCCCTTAAGGTCACTAGAAGGCCTGGTGGAATCTTCAAATTTAAGCCCATTCATTTCGTAGCGAACCACAGGGTATCCTTGCCCATTGATGTCGTAACCCAACATTTTAAATCCCTCGGGGTTTTCTAAAGGCCACTTGTCGCTAGGTGTTACCAGCCTGGCTACCGGAATCTGGTCGGAAAAGTCGATGCTAAAGTTGAGCGGTTTCAAAAGCTGAGGTTCACCACGTCCCCGCCACATTTCGCTTGCGTCGGCGTAAGCGCCTTTCCACCCCTTGATGAGGGCACCATTTAGCAAATCATACGAATAATTGACCCTTTCACTGGTCACTACAGATATTGGATGAGTCTTTCGGGTGTTTTTGTACTCGAGAAAACTTCTTACCAGCCGGGGCTCGGTTTCAGGTTTAACGACCATCGGCTCCTGCTTTCGCCCTGAACCACCGTAAGGGTTTACCCCGAACGATTGCCTGGAAATCTCAGGGCCTTCGTAGTAAATCATCAACATGGAGCTCCACACATCCTGAAAATACGAGCTTTGAAAGGTGTGTACCCCTTTTTCCAGCGTGACAAGCCCTTTGACGGCACCAAAACCGGGCTCTCCGTCATTGTGCACAACAACTTGCCCGTCAATGATTAAGTCCCCACCATCATCAATCAAAGTTTCAAAAAGGTAGTCGCCAGAATTTGGCACCGAGAGATTGCCTTTGAAAATCACGCCATAGTGGTCGTTACCGTCAGCCAGACCGACAATAGATAGCTCATCTACTTTGCCGGTTTTAGCCGGGGTCATTGTGGTAAAGTCGGGGAGCTTGTCCCACGTGCCCTGATAAAGCGAATATTCAAGGTCACTTAGTGTAAGTTTTTCAAGGCCAAAAGATTTGTACTTAATGTCCTTCAGAGCAACTGAGTTGTTTGCCGCAGTAAAGATAAACGAGCCAGAAGCCGACTCTTCGTTGTCGGGCGTGAATATTGCTTCCTTCACTTCTACGCCGGATTGAATGAGAAACCCGTTTAAATACACTTCGGAGAATATAGCGTTTTTAGTTTTCCGCCCGTCGCTGCCAAACCGAGGCGCTTTGAACGTTATCCTCAAAGTTTGCCACAGGCCGGGCATTTTTAAGGCGTTGACAGTTGTACGCTGAGTACTGTCAATTCGTACTGGAATGCCTCCGCCAGACTTTTCGGTTTGTTGCCCATTGGCAAATTCTGACACGATAAGTGGGTATTGCTCCAGTAGAACTACTTTTAAATCTGCCTCCTCTGATAGAGCAAAGCTAAATTCCAGTTCCAAATCAGCGTGCTTAATTCCGCTGGAAATTTGTCCAGAGTCTTTGCCGCTTTTTACCAGGCTTCCGCTTCCTGCTTTCGCTTCGAAGCCACCTGGAACGGCCAGCACCTCGCCTGCAATAGCCCACTCTTTGCCAATATCAGTGAACCCGGATAAGTCCGATAGAGAAACAAGCTTCATTGGAAGGGCGTCGGGAACCTCAACTGACGCACTTTCTTCAGCTGAATGATCAGAGCAGGAGGTTAAGAAGAAGGCAGTTAGAACGGCTAGCGTAAAATATCTCAATATTCTCATATGTAGTAAGTATTAACCTAACGGAAGATTGATCCAGTCAAATATTCTTGCAAGTAAACAGAACTAAGCAAAATTTCCCGGGAATTAATGTTTGAATGGCGTTGGCCGTCAACCTTCGGGCGGAAATCGCAGGTATCTCTATCCAGCGATATGAAAGCACTAAGTGCCTATTGGACTTAATAAAACAATATTGTAGCCGGACTTGATAGCAACCTCCCCGTCTCTTACCTCTCCAGTTTGGCCGCTATAATAGTCTTTTAATTGGGTTCCGTTGGGAAAAACCCCACCAACCGGTATTAGTTTTTCACCCTGCTGCGCATCCAATGCAATTACAACCCGGTCTTCTAGTACACTGTTTTTGTAAATGCGTGAAAAAACATAAGGCATTTCACTGATTTGCTCATGGCGTCCGGCACCGACGGCCACATGGTCTCTTTTGAACGTGCCGAGTTTCCTCCAATGATCGAGAATGCTTTGCGCACGCTGGTCTCCAATACTCGCATTGTCAGAGATTTGTTCCCAGTTCATGAAAGACCTAAGCACTGCGTCGCCCGATGCTCCCTCGTATTGTAGAAGGCGCCCCGATTCATCGCCATAATAGATCTGGGCGGCACCAGGGGTTAGCAAGAGTTTGGTTCCCGCTTCTATAGCTCTTTGTCTGGTCGCATCAAATGGCTGCCCATCGTCATGCGAACTTAAATAATTCAGTGCTCCTTTGCCTACGAGGCTCGTGTGTAGCAATGTATCGTACTTTTTGAAGATAGATTCATAGTCCTTCTGTGCATCATACTTGAACTCAAAATTGATCAGGCTGTGAAACCCCTTGTCGAAGTAGTCGACTTTTCTATCGCCGAAATCATACCAACGACCACCGCTGATACCGTAATTGTACACTTCGCCCACCATGTAAAACGCATTGTCGTCGAGCACCTCATCGGGGTGGGAGCGCTTCCAGTCATTAAAAGCGATTATCACTTCTTTGTACAACTCGCTCCAAACCGATTCTTCTACGTGTTTGGCAGTATCCACCCTGAAACCATCGATACCAAATTCCCTCACGTAGTCAGTTAACCACTTGATGATGTAATACCTGGGTGCTCTAGGATAGCCTGTGCGCTTAAAAAAGTCATCAAGTTCGGCCAGCTCTTGCTCGTATCGACCTTCAACTTTCCATTTCTCTACCAAATGAGGGGGAAGCGCCACTTCCTCATCGCTTCCACTCAGCAAATCTGGCAGATTTTTTACGAGGGTGCACGCTACCGTAGTTTCATAGTCCTGGTAAACGCACTGTGGCTCAGTTCTTACCCAGTTTGTCCAAACTGGATCTACTTCAGTAACTGGGCCGGTGTGGTTCAGCACCACGTCCAGCACCACCCTGATTCCTTTTTCATGAGCTGCCTTGACCAATGCTGCCAAATCTTCTTTCGTACCGAAGTTGGGGTCAAGGGTTGTCCAGTCTTTGGCCCAGTAGCCATGGAAGCCATAGTTGTTACCAAAGCCTTCATCAACTGAGCCGTGAATCTGCTCGACAACAGGCGTAAACCAAAGCGCCGTTACCCCAAGGTCGGTGAAGTAGTTGTCCGAAATTTTCGCATTGATTCCTTTGATGTCGCCGCCCATGAACCCTCGCAGCGGTGCAGCTTCACCGGTTCTATCGAAATTAACATCGTTAGTTGTGTCGCCATTGTTGAAGCGGTCCGTTAGCAGAAAATAGACAGTAGCATTCTCCCAAAGAAATGGGGCTTTTACCGTTTCAGGGGCCGACGCCTCCTGTCTGGGGCTTTGGCAAGAAAAGAGCCCCGCCAACAGAAAAATAAGAATTATTCGCCTGGTCATAGGAGTTAATTTTTGCCAGTTAGCCGATATATTTTAAAGGAATTCGGTTCCATTTCAAAAGACAACGCATTCGACGAATCTTTCGATGTCAGGTCATCGGTCGGCACAACAACCGCTTCACCCTTGTCGAGGTAGCTAGTAAAGGTGATCGATTTTTTCTGATGCATATTAAACACCGCTAGCGCATCAGCAGGTATTTTTAAACGCACTTGCTCGCTTCCTTCCTTGTTGAAATTAACCGCTATCAGGAAGGCGTTTTTGTCGCTGTGGCGCAAAAAAGTGAATACATTGTTGCTGTGCCCTGTAAATTCAGCGCTCCGGTTGAAATAGTGCAGATCGTAAAAGCCGCCTGATGCAATGATTGGTTCTTTTGAAGAAAAGGACAGAATAAACTGATAGAATTCTCGTAGTTCTTGTTCTTCAGCAGACAGGTTTCCACTATCAAACTTACCACCATTCATCCATGCCTGGTGATTGGGTACGCCCCAGTAATCGAAAATGGTTGTTCGGCCATCTTCTCCCGAAAATCCTTCACTGCCAGTAGCTGGCTCACCTACTTCCTGACCGAAGTAAACCATGACTGGCCCCGTGTGCATGGCGGCCGTTAGTACCATGGCCGGTATAGCATATTTTGCGTTGCCAGCAAAAAAAGGAGAGGCGATTCTTTGCTCGTCGTGGTTTTCAAGAAAGCGCAGCATGTGTTGGGCAATACCTTCTTGTCTCTGCCACACAGTGGTAATGTGATCTGTGTTGGCTTTGCCTTCAATGATGTGCCGCAGCGTATCGTAAAGCTCTACCTTGTCGTACAGATAGTCAAAATGCCCCTTTTCGATGTAGTTTCTATATTCGTTGGGGTTGTAAATTTCTGCAATGAAAATGATGTCAGGATTGATGGCCTGCACTTTCGGAATGACCCATTCCCAAAATTCCACGGGCACCATCTCTGCCATGTCGCACCGGAAACCATCTACCCCTTGCTCAGTCCAATAGGTCAGAATCTCCAGCATTTTGTTCCAGGTGTCTGGAATAGGATCGAAATGTCTTTCTCTGAAATTGACGTAGTCAACCCCATAGTTAAGTTTTGTCGTTTCAAACCAGTCGTTGATGGATGGAGTAGGGGAGAAAACGTCATTCCCCGTGGCTTTTGCGGGCGACTCCATGTAGAATTGGTCTTTGGTAGGGTGCTCATGGCCGGGCAAGGGATCATACCCCGCCGGAATCTGAAATGGCTGGCCTGGAATGTAGTAGAAATTGTTAGATGCTTTAAATGCTACCGACACATCGTCGTCAGCACCAAATCCTTTTACACCTTCAGGTGCGGCATCGGAGGAATATCCCCTGGCCACATGGTTGGGCACAAAGTCGATAAGCACTTTCAGTCCCTCTTTGTGGGTTCTGTCGACAAGAGCAAGGAATTCCTTTTTCCTGTTTTTTGGGTTTACGGCTAAGTCTGGACTGATGTCATAGTAGTCTTTGATGGCGTAAGGCGAGCCTGCTCTGCCCTTTACTACATCCACATCGTCAAGCGCAATGCCTATCGAGGTGTAGTCCGACATCGTGGCATGCTCAAGCACACCGGTATACCAAATATGTGTAGCGCCAAATTTCTTTAGCTCTTTGAGCGCTTTGGCATTGATGTCAACCATTTTGCCAACTCCGTTTTCTTCAATGGTGCCATACCGCTTATTGGCATTGACCTTGTTACCAAAAAGCCGTGTCATTATTTGGTAAACGATTATTTTATCTGATTTACCAGCCATAAAAGAGGAGTCTAGGGTGGAAGAAGATTGGTGACTTTCAGGGGTTGAGCATTGGATAAGAAAACAAGAGACAACGACAGTTGCCGTCAGTTTAACTACTTCCAATAATCTGAAAGTCACCAAGGCAACTAAGCGTTACGATTGATGCAATTCAAGTCTTCGAACGATTGCTTCAGGCGAGCTACAAAAGTTTTTTCACCCTCTCTGAGCCAGGCTCTTGGGTCGTAGAACTTTTTGTTCGGCTTGTCGGAGCCTTCAGGATTGCCAATCTGCGACTGCAGGTAGCCTTCGTTTTTCTTGTAGTAGTCTTTCACACCATCCCAATATGCCCACTGCATGTCGGTGTCGATGTTCATTTTGATGGCTCCGTAAGAAATAGCCTCACGGATTTCAGCTCTGCTTGATCCTGATCCGCCGTGGAATACGAAATTAACTGGCAATGGTCCAGTTCCATGCTTTTTGATGATAAACTCCTGGGAGTTTTTAAGAATTACCGGCATCAGCTTCACGTTGCCTGGCTTATATACGCCGTGAACGTTGCCGAAGGCAGCGGCTACTGTGAAATTGTCGGAAATGGCTTTCAGCTGTGTGTAGGCGAAATCGACTTCTTCGGGCTGTGTGTAAAGCTTTGAGCTGTCAACGTCGGAGTTGTCGACACCATCCTCTTCTCCACCAGTCACACCCAATTCGATTTCAAGTGTCATGCCCATTGCTGCCATTCTCTTGAAGTACTTGGTGCTTATTTCCATGTTTTCTTCAATCGACTCTTCGGATAGGTCGAGCATATGGCTGCTATACAAAGGCTTTTTGTGTGTTTCGTAAAATTTCTCACCAGCGTCAAGCAGTCCGTCAACCCATGGCAAAAGTTTTTTAGCGCAGTGGTCGGTGTGAAGAATGGTTGTAACACCGTATTTTTCTGCCATTAAATGCACGTGCTGAGCGCCTGAAATACCGCCCGCAATAGCAGCGAACTGGTTGTCGTTGCTCAGGCTTTTGCCTGCAAAGAAAGAAGAGCCTCCGTTGGAGAACTGTATGATAACGGGTGAATTAACAGCCTTTGCTGTTTCAAGTACTGCATTCACCGTGTTGGTGTTGATCACATTGACCGCAGGAAGGGCGAAGTCGTTTTTGTTTGCATAGTCAAACACTTCCTTTACTTCGTCGCCTGATATTACGCCTGGTCTGAATTTCATAGTATTATATTTTATTGAATTTGTTATTTACAGAGGGAAAAATCAAAATTATCCCTAAAAGACAAATAAGCAAAGAGGGAGCTAAGTTTAGACTTGGCAAATAGCCTAAATCGGTTTTTAGTTGAAAAATTTATAACTTCTTAGCCAAGTTTGTAGAATTTGATGCCTACTTTTAATTTCGCTCTTCGCCTTGCGGATAAACCTTGATATAAATGAAGAACCCACCGGTAACCATTAAAGACATTGCAAGGGAGTTGAACATTTCTCCCTCTACAGTATCCAGGGCGCTAAAAGACCATCCGGACATAAGCAAAGAGACAAAAAAGGCCGTTAGCGAGTTGGCTGCAAAGCTGAATTACCAGCCTAATTTGATTGCCCTCAGCCTAAGAAAGAGTAAGACTAACACTATTGGTGTTATCATCCCTGAGATAGTTCATTTCTTTTTCTCTACCATCATCAGTGGAATTGAAGATGTTGCCTATAAGGCTGGTTACAACGTAATCATCTCACAAACCAATGAGTCTTTCCTCAGAGAAGTGTCGGATACCAACGCCCTGGTCAACAGTAGGGTGGATGGCATACTTGCATCTGTAAGCAAGGAAACAGTTTCGTATGATCATTTTAAAAACCTTATTGACAGAGGAATTCCTCTTGTCTTTTTTGATCGGGTTTGTGAAGAGCTGAATACCAGTCGTGTGATTGTGGATGACTACGATGGTGCTTTTCAAGCCACCGAGCATTTGATCAGCATAGGTTGCAAAACGATTGTGCACCTCGAAGGGCCAAAAAATCTTGATATCACAAAGAACAGGAGAGACGGGTATTTGGCGGCTTTGAAAAAGAATAATATACCGATAGACGAAAACCTTATCATCCACTGTGAGCAAACAACCTTTGATGAGGGGAGTCGGCAAATAGCCACCCTGTTTGACAAAAAGCTGACTTTTGATGGCATATTTGCCAACAACGACATGGTGGGGATCGGTGCAATGATAGCGCTGCGTGACAGAGGCATTTCTGTTCCAAAGGATGTGGCTATCGTTGGCTTTAGTGACTGGGAAATTTCTTCCCTTATGCAACCGTCACTATCAACCGTATCGCAGCCTGGTTTTGAAATGGGCCAGAAGGCGGCTCAGCTTTTTATTGAGCAAAGTGAAGCAGATGAGGATGAGTTTGTGCCTCGTACTGAGGTGTTGAAAACAAAACTCATTATCAGAAAATCTTCAATGAGATAGTCTTCAAACAAGCGTATTACCTTCCCGTTTGTTTGTATCCGGCTGCTCCAATTTGAGCTCGGAGCATTATAACCGAATCCGATATGTTTGCATTTCGGATTTTTTGATTTTACCTACTTGCTTAAACAACATGGAAAAACCCCGTCTTAGTTTTTGGCAGATTTGGAACATGAGTTTCGGTTTCCTGGGCATCCAGTTTGGATTCGCTTTGCAAAATGCCAACGTGTCGAGAATCTTTGAAACACTTGGTGCAGAAATTGACAATATCCCCATTCTCTGGATCGCTGCGCCGGTATCGGGCTTGATCATACAGCCTATTATTGGCCACATGAGCGATAACACTTGGACCAGGCTGGGCCGAAGACGGCCTTATTTTCTGGCGGGTGCTATTATGGCTTCGCTGGCGCTCATAATCATGCCCAACTCGCCCACTCTGTGGATGGCAGCCGGCATGCTCTGGATCATGGATGCATCCATCAATGTTTCCATGGAACCCTTTCGGGCGTTTGTTGGCGACATGCTTCCTCCTGATCAACGTACCACAGGTTTCGCCACGCAAAGCTTCTTCATAGGTACTGGCGCTGTGGTTGCTTCGGCACTTCCCTATGTGCTTACTAACTGGTTGGGAATACCCAATACGGCAGCCGAGGGAATTATCCCGCCCTCTGTTAAGTACTCTTTTTATATCGGGGGAATCATATTTATGATAGCCATTGTGTGGACGGTGCTGAAGACAAAAGAGTATCCGCCGGATGAACTTGCTCAGTTTGACAACGATGAGGGAGCCAGCTTGGCCCAGCCAGAACAGGGGGTCGCCAAAGTATCAACTTTCCTCAACGTGGGGCTGGTTTTGCTGGCGCTGGGAATCGGTTTGACCCTGGCGTTGGCGTATGTAAATGCAGAAAAGGAAGTGTACATACTGGCGATTGGACTTATCGTTTTTGGGCTTATAGAGGTGATAGTTGGCTGGATGTCAAAATCCGGTATTAGTAATGGGCTTACATCTATTATTACGGACCTGAACAACATGCCAGTTACTATGAAACAGCTGGCTGTTGTGCAATTCTTTTCCTGGTTTGCCCTATTTGCTATGTGGATTTACAGCACAGCCGCCATCACTTCCCACGTTTACGGCACACAGGATGCCACGTCTCAGCTGTATAATGATGGAGCTGACTGGGTGGGAGTGTTGTTTTCAGTTTACAATGGTGCGGCGGCTTTGCTGGCTTTCGGACTTATCTGGCTGGCAGGCAAGACGTCAAGAAAAATCACTCACACGATTTCCCTGATCATAGGGGGCGTGAGTTTTATTTCAATTTCTTTCATAAAGTCTCCTGAATTACTTGTTATTCCTTTTTTAGGCGTTGGCCTGGTTTGGGCAAGTATTTTGGCCATGCCTTATGCTATTCTTGCAGGCGCTATACCAGGCAGGAAAATGGGGGTTTACATGGGGATATTTAACTTCTTTATAGTTATCCCGCAAATATGTGCCGCCTCTCTTTTGGGATTTTTGGTTAAACGGGTCTTCGAAGGGGAAGCTATTTACGCACTTATCATTGGGGGAGTCTCGTTTATGGTTGCCGCTGTCATGGTGCTGCTGGTTAAAGACGAGAACTGATTTGTTTTTTGCAGTGGAAAGGGGCCTTCCGAGTAAGCAATCTTGAAACATCTATCACTTGATATTCTAAAAAGGAAGGTGATACAATGAGGCTTGTCCCTTTATATTTGCGGCTCTTGATCGCCATGTTTTAATTGCGTCGGGATAATTTAGACCAATACGATAAAAAAAATGCCAACAAGGTGCATCGATTCGTTTCATTTTACTTCGGGAGGCCGTTCCACATATTTTGATTTGTATGATTAAAGTAAGGTTCAATATTGACTACAGAACAGTTTGGGGCCAACGCCTTTTCATTTGTGGTTCGGCGAAAAGCCTGGGCTCCTGGAGCGAGGCCAAGGCTGTTCCTTTGGTGCCAACTGGTGGCGACCAGTGGTCGATAGCGGTTGAAATGGATGAAGCCGAGGGTAAATCCTTTGACTATAAATACTACCTGCTTGATGAGAGATTTGGCACTACGGAATGGGAATTTGGTGACAAACGAAGACAGAATATTGACGCAAGTCTGTATGAGACTGTTGAGGTGCGGGACTACTGGAGGCCTACGACTGATGATCAGAATTTATTGAACACTTCGCCCTTTATGCAGGCGTTTTTTAAGCAAAAGGGGAAACCAAAGAAAAATGTAGTTGGTGGCCCTGGTTTGTCTTACAGACTGCAACTTCGTTTGCCCAGGGTTGCAGAAGACTACCAGGTGGGATTGATAGGAAGCCATAAAGCTCTCGGTGAGTGGGAGGAAGAGAAGGTGGTGCTCATGGGCAATGCTGAATTTCCGGTATGGGAATTGGACGTAAACTTTGCTTTGGAAGAGCTTCCCGTTGAGTATAAATATGTCCTTTACAATACGAAGACCAAACGAGTTGAAGAATGGGAGGGGGGTGAGAATCGCTACCTGCCACGAAGTGCTTCGGCGCAAGAAGGTGGGCTTACCATTCAGGCCGATGAGCACTTTCGGTTCCAGTCGGGCAACTGGCGGGGCGCTGGGGTGGCCATTCCCGTTTTTTCATTGCGGTCAGAGTCGGGCACGGGCGTAGGTGAGTTTGAAGACATCAAAAAGTTGGTCGATTGGTCTGTTAAAACGGGCAACAAACTTATCCAGGTACTTCCTGTTAACGACACCATAGCTTCTCACACCTGGGTAGACTCTTACCCATACGCCGGCATTTCAGTTTTTGCTCTTCATCCCATTTATGCTAATCTCCAGTCAATGGGAGCGCTCAGTGACCGTAAGCGGCAGAAGGAATTTGATAAAAAGAGAATAGCGCTGAACCGTCTCGATCATGTTGATCATGAGCAGGTGATGAATACCAAAGCTGAGTATTTTAAGCTTGCCTATGCTGAACACAAAGAGGTCGTTTTGAAAAGTAAGGAATTCAAAACATTCTTTGCTCAAAATGGACACTGGTTGTTGCCATATGCGGTATTCTCATGCCTGCGAGACCGATTCGGCACGCCGGACTTTAGTCAATGGCCCCAATATTCGGTCTATTCCGAAAAGGAAATAGCCAAATTTGCTGACCCGAAGCAAAAGCACTATGATGATGTTGCTATCCACTACTTTATCCAGTTTCATCTCGACAAGCAGCTCAAGGAGGCCACTGCCTATGCCAGGCAGAAAGGCGTGGTGCTCAAAGGTGATATTCCTATCGGGATATTCCGAAATAGCGTGGATGCATGGATAGCACCCAGGCTCTACAACATGGACTGCCAGGCGGGTGCACCACCGGATGATTTTTCTGTTACGGGGCAAAACTGGGGCTTCCCAACCTACAATTGGGAAGAGATGGCCAAAGATGACTATGCCTGGTGGAAAGAGCGTTTGAAGAAAATGGCGGACTACTTTGATGTATTCCGTATCGATCACATCCTTGGCTTTTTTAGAATTTGGGAAATACCCATGCACGCAGTGGAGGGGCTTTTCGGGCACTTTAACCCCTGTTTGCCGTTCGGCGTTGACGAATTGGGCAATTGGGGCTTGCAATTTAACAAAGAGCGTTATTGCGAGCCATTTATCAGGGCTTATATGCTCTCAGAAATTTTCGGTGCACACAGCGACAAAGTAAAGGAGACTTATCTGGATGAATTTGAAGAGGGTAAGTATCGGTTTAAGGAGAAATACACTACTCAACGGAAGCTCAGTACTCATATTGAGGAAATAATGCAGAGCGGCAATGCTGATAGTGAGCATTTGATTTGGTTGCGAAGTCAACTTTTCAGGCTGCATGCGGAAGTACTTTTCCTGCCGACGGATGATGCAAGTCTGTTCAATCCCAGAATTGGATTTCACAGTACCTATAGCTACAGAGATCTCGACGATCGAAGCAAAGAGGTAATGAACAGGCTGTATGTTCATTATTTCTACAAACGACACAACGATTTTTGGAAACACCGGGCCATGGAAAAGCTCCCTGCGCTGAAGGCAGCTACTAATATGTTGATATGTGGCGAGGATTTGGGTATGGTTCCTGAAAGCGTTCCGGGCGTTATGGCCGAAATGCAAATTCTCAGTCTTGCTGTGCAGCGCATGCCCAATAACCCGGACTGGGAGTTTTGGCCTCCCTCTCAAACCCCGTATTTGTCGGTTACTACTACCTCAAGTCATGATACTTCTACTTTGAGAGGCTGGTGGGAAGAGGACAGGCAGGAGGTTCAAAGATTTTTCAATTCCATTTTGAGGCAAACCGGCGAAGCGCCTGTTCACTGCGAGCCATGGATTGCTTCAGAAATTATCCGGCAACATATGGAAGCACCCGCCATGTGGGCAATCTTCCCTATACAGGATTTGCTGGCAATGGATGAAAGGCTTCGAAGATCTTCCCCCAGCGAGGAAAGGATTAATGTGCCGGCAAACCCGCAGCATTATTGGAAATACAGACTTCACCTTACACTTGAGGAACTGCTTAAGGAAGATGGTTTTAGCACTTATTTAAGAAAACTTGCCGACGAATCGGGGAGAATCCGCTCATACTAGCATTTTAAGGCCAATACTCGTACCTTTTGTTCAAACTCTTTTTCTTAGTTTGTCAGAGTGTTCTTTGGCTTTTTAGCGTCAATGGTGTCTTTCCGGCATTCAAAATATTTCAAACTACCCAATTTGGCAAAAGGCAATAGTTGGGTTGGAATAACTTAAAAGAATTTGTTTCAGCAGAAAACACCAAACAGGGTGGGGCGATACGGCTCCATTAACTTGTTAAAAAAGGGAGATGTTCTGACTACCCTTTTTTAACAAGTAAACTTTCAGCAATATGTATTATTTGCCGCCTCCTACCCAGCCACCCTGTCCACCATCGTCTGTTTTAATAATTCGCAATGATTGCTTTGGTTTTTTGGTAGATGAGGATGAAGTTGTTGAAGGCGAAGCAAAATAGAGGCCTAGAGAAAGAATCAAGAAGAAAACATACTGTGCCATAGTCTCATTGGTTAAGTTAAGTGAATTACACGCCTCGAAGATGGTGGAATACCTACTACCCATTTACGACAGTTTGTAACATTTGCTAACTATAAAAAATTTAGTAGTTTACGGTATAAAGTCGGTGAAATTCCTCCTGAAGCTTAAAATTTGAAGTGTTCACTATGAATGAGATCAAAAAAATAGTCAGAATTGTAACAAACAGAGTCAAAAAAAATGTTTCTCTTATCGATGTTGTAAATAATGAAGACAACCCAGGTAAAGAGCAGCAACTGTTTAATAGCATACAAAGTGGCGTTTACACGACAGATGATGACGCTGCTTTTGGGATGTATGGCACAAATGGCACAGACCAACGCTATAGGATGCTTAAGTCCAGATTGCGTACCAAGCTGAATAACCTTTTGTATTTTGCTGATTTTAATGACTCGAGGGGTAACATTAGTTTTCCTTTTGAGCAGGAGTGCCACAGTCATATTTTCAGAGCCAAGATACTTTACAAGGAAGGAGAATACGAGCTCGCTGAAAAAAGTATAAAAAAGGCACTGACCATCTCTAAGGAATCAGAGTTTACTGACCTGACACTGATCGGTCTGAAGATGCTGAGAGTAATATACTCAGAGTCATTTCGCCCGAACCACTTAAGGAAAGCCATTGGACAGATAAAAAAATACGAAGTGATCAATCGACTAGAGGAGGAGTCGCTTGATATTTTTTATTTAAAATGGATGCAATTGGGCAAGTCTGTCCATTCGAGGAAAGTACACCTGGAGTCTACTATTAAGGCGGTGGAAGTTCTTAGGAAATTATGGGAGAAAGGAGGATCATACGCACTTTTTGAAAATTACTACAGGCTTCGGTTGTGGACAAATGAGCTTTTGGGCGACTACGGAAGTGTTGTTGCAATTGCCGATGAAGCTTATGATTTGGTGAATAAAGGTGCCGTAAACCCGTTGAGGTTTGACATGCGTCACCACGTTTACACTCGTACCTATGCTTGTTTGAGAGCCAAGGACTACGACAAGGGCATTAAATATGCTGAGGAGGGGATGAACCACATATCAAGGTCTTCGAGGAACTGGTTTTCTCACATGGAGAATTACGTACTGCTGGCGCTTCACAATAAGAACTATCTTTTGGCCGATGAAGTGATTCACCAGGTAACCAGAAACCCCTATGTGGACAAAATTAGCACTCAGTCGAAGGAAAGGTGGGAGCTATACAAGGGATATTTATATTTTATAATGCCTGATCGGAATGTGGAAGATGTGCTGAGTTTTAAGGACATCTATGAACGACTCCCTTTCTACAGCCAAGACAAACAGGGATTCATGGTAGCGATTCTCATTTTAGAGTTTATGGACTTTCTTAAGAAAGACAGGCTTGATCTGGCATTGACCAAGTTGCCCAACTCTGAGCGCTACATTTACAGGTACTTAAATCAGAATCCGGAAAGTCAAAGAGAGAAACTATTTCTTAAACTGATCTCCATTATTGTGCAGTGTAGTTTCAATCCCGACATGGCAGCCAAAAAAGGCAAGCGGTATTTGGAACGACTCAAAATTACCCCTGAGCCGGGTGACGCTTTTGCTGAAGTTGAGATTGTTCCTTACGAGCAGCTTTGGAATATTTTAATGGGATTCATGACAAATGCACATGTGAAGCTAGACTTTGCCAAGAAATAGCCTGTTAGTCAGGTGCTTATGAAAGTGGGGGGCGAGCTGACCAAGACGGGCTTTTAGCTGATCATCATAGACGCCTAATTTTTCCTTTCTGTTACGTCAAGCACAGCGTGTTTTGATGCTTTACTCGCAAGGTTCCTGTAAAGCACCATCAACGCAGACAGAATAATCAGATTTTTGAAAATGTACTGTCCCACGATTGAAAAGCTGAAAGGATCCTGATTAAATGCATACTGCGGGAGTAGTACCAGCGGCAGAAAAGTGCAGCACATATGCCAGATAGTTACTAAGATGGTTGCCCTGGCTTTAAAGTTGACAATCAGGGCCACTCCAATGAGGGTTTCCATAATTGCAAGAACGATACATGCGGCATTCCCCGAAAGCACATCGAATGTGATGATACAGATGGTGTCGGCAGCGAGCTGCTCAGCGGGACTGTATTGTGGAAAAAACTTGAGCAAGCCAAAAATAAGGTAAATGAGCCCAATGCTAATTCTCAGGCAATCGTAAGCATGCTTATCCAGCCACTTTACCCAAATTCTCTCCACATCTTCCAGTGCATCTAATAGCCTTCTCATATACCTTGTTTAGTTCAATTTTTTGAGGCCTAATTTAGTAAAAGATATAAAAGTACACTTTTATCTCGCCATGACTTTGGTCAGTCGGGCTCAAACTTAAAAATTTGCCGTTCACAACTTTCTGGTGGCCTAAGTAAATATTTAGTGGCGGTAGTGAGAACGGGGGCGTAGGTTGATACTAAAATTGAATATGGCAGGCAAACTTGAAGGACTTACGGCTGATTCCCGTCTTGTATCACTTGACGCACTGAGGGGATTTACCGTCTTGGCTATGATCATAGTGAATGTACCCGGCTCGTGGAGCCATGTTTACTCACCATTGCTCCATAGCCATTGGCATGGTGCTACGCCAACGGATCTCGTTTTTCCTTTCTTTTTGTTTATAGTGGGTGTTTCTATTGCGCTGGCTTTTGAGCGGCAGCTAGATCAGGGAAAGAGTAAAAAAGAACTGGTGAAAAAAGTGCTTGTACGGGCCTTGAAAATATTTATACTGGGTATTTTTCTGTGGATGTTTCCAAAATTTGACCTGGGAAATATTCGGATTCCCGGCGTCCTTCAACGTATCAGTATCGTTTTTCTCGCCTGCTCACTGCTGTACATTTACGGCGACTGGAAAGCTCAGGTAAAGTGGGCGGTTGGTCTCCTTGTGGGGTATTGGGCGATAATGACTTTTGTGCCTGTTCCAATCGATGACGTGATTCAGCAGGCGCTCAGCACGGGTGAGACTTTGCGAAGCGGGGGTATGGTAACCGTGGACGGAATAAGGAA